>JAABUP010010674.1_pt1 | contig 10761 bp, 15 predicted proteins | sample 5559201 | NCBI WGS metagenome assembly JAABUP01 (sample SAMN10711887, study PRJNA513373) | rock metagenome | isolation source: Antarctica rocks | place: Antarctica | reverse complement strand
TGCTAGATGTTCAGTCCACATCCTTAGATGCAGAGACACGGCACTGTCTGTTCATGCAGCCAAACATAGCTGACCATGCAAATCAAGCAACTGACTGATACCGATGTTCTGCAGGAGAGGACAAATACATCGATGTGTGCTTGACAGGAATCTGCTGTGAGGCCAGGTCACAAGAGGCATGCTGTGCTGCAGCCATGCAATATTTTCCAAATCAAGGAGGTTCTATGAACGGTTCATGCAGTGTTTGCACCTGAAAAACAACAGGAGTGAGTCTGTCCCGGCAGGAAGGCGCAGGGCCATGGCAGGGCAGCAGGCGCCAGTGCCATTCCTGCAGATCCAGCTCATACACCTCCATGCCCATCTGCATGGTTGGGTCATTGGCAAGCAAGAAAGCACGCCCATTGAAAAGTGCCAGGCCCCGTGCCAAGTGTGGGGCAGGCAAAGGCCCAGAAGGGTGCTGCTGCTGCCATCTGTGACTCTTGGTGTCAAAAGTCCACAGGGCTTCAGACGCCTCAACGTACTCATGTTCTGCACGGTCACGACCTGCAAGTAATGGCATTCAACCATGCCCATGTGTTGATCACGTAGGTGCTGTGCTGCAGGTATAGAGCAGTCTTAGGGAGTTGGAAAAAAAAGTCAAAGGTGTGTGTGTGATGTACAGAAGAAGACAGATGATGACTTGTCATGAGACACACCTCCAAACTGAATCAACTGATCACCACATCCGATGAGAAACTGATCCAGACGACCCCTGGGCCTGACATCCGCAGTCACAAGTGTCCATTGCTGTCTGGTGAAATCAAGAATCCTGACATCATCCCTGACGTCAGGGTTCAAGTCAGGATCAGTGATGCCCCCCACCAGGTAAAAGTTGTCTTGGTGCAAAACACCTGCATATTGTATGCAGCAGCCATCAAATGTGTTTGAATAAAGCGACAGCAGGAATTTGGCAATCGGCCAGCTGGCAAATGGAACGGAGCACCGCTCGTGATGCTGACACAAGCGGTGTCAATCAAAGCTGCTGCTTGACTGCTTGGATTTGCACAGCAGGCGTCAGTAAATGCCCTGTGCAATGAACAAAAACTAAGACACTGTAGCGTATTTGCTCAAAGGTATTTTGCACACCTGCTGACCGATAATGGCGGTTATCCCAAATGTCTGCAGGTGCACCAGTGTAAGTCACACACTTCCACTGATGAGTGTCCTTGTCCAGCCTCATCATAAAGTGGTCTTCAATGTCATTGTTGCTGAAGAAAGGTTCGAATACAGCGTCTTTGACCCTGGCTTTGACCGGAGCTTTGACCGCAATTGCTCAGTGCCGTTATAGCTGTTGCTAAACACCTTACAGGCGTTGGCGTCTGCCGAAGCTGCACACGCAAAATTCGCAGTCATGGGCATCTTACGAACAATGTCAGATCAGCCGGAGGAGTGTCCACCTCTGGTCCGGATGGCATGGGCTGCACACAAAGCGAAGCGACTGCCCAAAGAGCCGCACTTGGCGTGCTGCCACGACATGCTCAACCTGGTCGGCCGCAGGTATTTATCACGTGAAGCGGAAGCGGCCGCTGCACAGTCTATAGCACCGTGATCTCTGCTTCAGTTTTGTTGATCTTCCTCTCAGCTACACAGCTTTCCGATTGTCGTTCAACAGCTGCCCACCGAGCTGCGAGATCCAGTATGCATCTTCAATCTCGTCCTGCGAGCACTGGATACGGTCGAGGACGACGTGGCGATACCAGTATCTGAAAAACTGCCAGTTCTCATCGGCTTTCACGAAAAGATTTATGACAGGTGCGACGCATTAAGCGCTTGTCGAACTTCTTGAAGCATCGTTCATCCACTCCCGTGTAGCAATGCAGGCAATTTAAGGTGCGATGTGGGTACGGAGCCTATGTCACACTCATGAATCAGAACCCTTATGTCACTGATGTGTTTTTGCGACTGGATCTAAAATGTCAAAAGGTAGCTGCGCATCTCACGTGCAGCTGTTTGCACCATCTTGGTGTGATATGCCATGTAGCTGATAGTTGAGCAAGGCAAGTGATTGACAACATTTATTGGCCATAAATGTTGAGAACTGGAGTGGGAAGGAAGGTTTGACACAAGATGTCAGCTGTGCAGGTGATTGCAGACATTACCAGAAGGATGGGTGCAGGAATGGCCAAGTACATACAGCAAGATGGGGAAACCATTGCTGACTATCATGAGTACTGTCAATTTGTGGCAGGCCTTGTAGGTGTTGGACTTTCACAGGCAAGTAACATGCCCCTGCATTTCATTCTGGATGTCCTTTTGGTTGTGCGTGGCCTGTTGCACATAAGCTTCGAACTCCACACTGCATCATGCTTGTTTTGGAGCTTAGCATACTTCTCACGCTTGTTCAACAGCTTGGCATAAGTCTCGTGAGATGCAGCCAGTTGAATAGAACCACTTGGCGCAACCCTATTCAGCAGGCCCAGGCTGCTGGATTGCTTGAGATAGTATCCTGTCTAATGCTGGATTTGGCCCAAAGCCCCTTGCTGCACGTGACATGTGTGGGCACAGGCCCAGTCAGCAGCTGCAGGCAGGTGTAGCAACATCATTGATGTGCTTGCAGTTGTTTGCACAGAGTGCGCTGGAGACGGCCGCTTTGGCAGACATGGAGGCCCTCAGCAATGACATGGGTCTTTTCCTTCAGGTGCATCAGACCATGAAACCATTGTTCCTGCCACTCAACGCAAGGACCTGTCTGCACACTCATGCAACAGACAGCGTATATGCTTTGATGCATCTATGCACATCCTGGCTTTGCAAAATTGCTGTTTCCTTGCATGCATTACACCTATGCAGTTGCACAAAACCCACATTTGCATTCCTGGTCACCTCCCTGGCATTTGCGTCATTGTGCAGCTATCAGCCCAGGAGTGTCCAGAACATGCAGTTGGGTGCAATGCAGAAATGTTGAATGACAATTTGACTGAGGCTGCGGTAGATCGGACAGAATTAGTCAAAGAGTTTAGTGCTATGGGTCCTAGTTTCAAAGCAAAGGCCTCAACAAAGTACGTACCTCCCGACAACCTATTCTTGCTGTGCTTTGTTAAATACAACGCGCATCCAGCTGCAAGGCTGATACCCTGCATCTTCTGCTGTTACATGTTGCAGTTTGCGAGTATTACCTAAAAGTCTTTGTGCAGTCATACAGTACTTTGACTGCAGAAATGCTGCTGCTGGCAGTGGAAATGGCTGTGGTAGAGCAGGAGAATCATCAAGTACAAGCAAGACCTATGCAACTCAGGCAGTGCTTTCATGGCCTTGGAATACTATTGCATTGTTGGTGGAGCGCTGTGTCTTCTCCTTGAAACAGCTTGCACTGGTCTGGAGATGTCTGGTCTGGTGGAGCCTACAACCAAGAATTTGGTCGCCAACTAGTGTTGTACCAGCTGGGGTTGATCAAGAAAGCCATCAGCAGGGACTGTAGCTGCCCCATCTCACAAGTAAGTCACACCGAAACTGCCCTAGAATAGTCTAGTTATACTCAGGTACTTCCTGCCTCGAAAGGCCATCAGACATGCCTTACCCTACAAGCTTTTCCACTGGGGTCATCACTCATATGATAGGGGTGACCATCAGTATGTCACACTTTGCTCTTGGGTTTGTTATGATGCAGCCTGTGATGTGCACATGAAGGCATGTGGTGACTGCAGGAGCCATTGGTGATGCCGGTCATGGCAGCAGGTGGCTGTGTGTATGAGCTGTGATAGATCCAAGACTGGATGGCTCATCACCAGTCACTGATATATGTTATGGACGATCCTCTGACACATCTGCTGATTGCTACTCTGCCTGACTGTGAGAAAAACGAGTGGACTTCAAACAAGAGGATGGGCAGGTTGTCACCAAACAGCAGGAAGCCAAACCTGTGCTGATTGAGTTCCCCTTGGTAGAGGAAAAGCACAAGCTTCTGAAGATGTCCAAACAGCTGCGTCAGGACGGTCTTAGGCTTGATGACTGGCTGACAGAACTGCAACAAAAGGAGACATGCACGCTCGACGCTGACCTCCAAACTCTGAAAGGAAGGGGCTACAAGCTCTTCTTCAGAGGTTCAGTATTAATACCCATCGGGCTGCTGCAACAACAAGGGATGTGTTTGCCAGAAGGACAAAGCAGACACTGTTCCATCTGCTGCACAGGACACCAATTGTCATTTGGATTGCATTCACAACAATTTTCCTTACTGGTCTTTGAATATTTGAACAGTGCTTTCTGCAAGTAATGTGCTTGTTCATTTACTGATTTACTATACAACTCGTGCTGCGCTTTCCCACCAATGACATATTCTTATTTGTTTCATCAGACTTGAACAAGGGATGTTCACTTCAGCACATAAAGGTTGTTGAGACAAACACGAAATCTTGCAACTAATTAGTTTTTGGTGCTAGGACTTCTTCTGCGGTTGGGTGCATGTAGATTTCGACTACAGAATGTGAACCTCTTTGTGACCCGAAAACAGCATTTGATGACTTAATTAATTCAAACTCAGCATTCTCAGAATTTTCCCAGTTATTGTCTGTTGACTCCCCTGATGAGTCCTAAAGACAGGAAATGTAAATTGATTGATGGATTGATATACCACTTTAGGCCTGGAGAAATTGAGTGCGTTACGGTCAGCAGTCACTCCTGCAGATTTGGAGGAGGAGTTTCAAGAGGAAAGTGAAGCATATAGGATGGAGCGTGAGCAGAGGAACCCATCCCAGTACCATTGAATGGCTCTGCTGTTGGCAAGACTGTCTGCAAGGATCATTGGTCTTGTGTGTGCTGTGGAAAGCTTGCTCTTTCCACAGCACACACAAGACCAATGAGGAAGTTGTTGTCTCTTTGGCTGGGAACGAAATGTTCTAGCAGCAAACATGGCCCCAGAAGCAGATTTGGAACCCAAAGCGCTTTTGTCATGTTTTCACTTACCAGTCGTATCTCTCTTCACACATGGCAACTTCTGGCGTACAAGAACAGGAAGGCTCACAGCTTTGCCAGCAAGTGTGCATGAGTATGGCTGCTATTGCCTGAGGCCAGATCAGGCATCTTACTGCACATTGTCAGTGTGATTTTGTCAAGACGCTGCTATGAGCAAGAGTCCTTCCAGCTCCTTGCTTTCTGTGGCAGGCACACAGCTGTCTTGGGACCAAAGCACAGTTGTAAACCTCAGCACCAGCTTGGACATCTGCAGCTTGTAATGTTGGCGCAATTCGCTTGTGATGGGAGGTTACATCCTGGTTGGCTTGCTGTTTGATCATGATTCCCTAACTGAGAAGACGAAAGACAATGCCTATACTGGTGCTGCATGCAGGCAAAGATATGCATGACTAACCCATGCAAAGTGTGAAAAGCTACTGATAACCAAATTGAACATGCTCGTCTTCTGTGGGCTGCACAAATAATGCTTGAAGGCCAACAATACGACTATGGAACAATTGCCATCATGCATGAGGGCTGTGCTCCCCACTCTTGTGCCAGTGCTCCAGCTAGGCATGCCCACGCAGGTGGGAAGATAGTGCCAACCGATATATGGGGCGAAGAGGCTGATACAGATTCAAAGGAAGGCATATGTACGACACTTTCTGTCGCCTGCCAACACAAGGGCGAAGATGAGCTGTTACTCAAGCCACTAATGTGGCTACCTGCAATGTAGCAAGACTTGTCTCAAACACTTAAAACACACAGCAGCATTGATGCAAACATGGATCAAGTCGTCCAAAACAAATTGACGCACTCATGCATGACATGTCTGCACTTTTGGAGCATGAACAAGCACATGATATTGCATGGGCTTCGCATCACTAGAGGTGACAGACAGCGTACACAGGTCCATCGTTGCACACATGTGCTGACCTTATGTGCTGATGACGCGTTGCTTCACAGGAGGGGGCTGCTGCTGCCTTAGACTGCGCTGCCACCCGGCTGTGTCTTGTGTCTGCTCAGCTGAGGCAGGTGTGCTGGCAGTTGCCATGGTAGCTGCATGGTCCAGTCATGCGGGCCTGATGCTTACCAAAGGAGGTGAAGCATGTGGGCTGTGTCGGGTGCTGCTGCTGCGTTATGCTGCGCTGCAACCCATTTGCTTCTTGCTGCTCAGCTGGTGCTGCAACTGAGTGGGGAGAACTTGGAAGGCCTATAGGTCACAAGGGCCACTTTTGTATGGCCCTTTTTTGGAAGGGTGACAATCTATGTGCAGCTGTTGCTGCTGTAAATGCTGCTGGCCGTTCAAACATCAGTGCTCTCAGCATCCTGAACTGTTGATCCAGCTGGTGATTCACATATTGCTGGTGCTCGCCAACAGAGCAACCCAACTACTGCCAAGGACAACGCACCGCATACCAAGACTGTACAGTACAAGTGTGCAGGGCTGCTGCTGTAAGCTGTTGCAGTGTACTTCATGCCCAGGCAGAATTTAAGAAAAAAGAAACAAGATTGTGTGTACTCAAATAGCATGCACAGCAGGCTGCAGCTAATACGTGAAATCGCACACACATCAGACAACAATGTCAGTACATACTCTGAGGCAGGGCAACAAGTGGTACAGGGCGATTGATCACTAGCAGTGTTTGTCACCTGTGTCTTCCGAGTCGCTGTTGTCAGAGGTGTTGATGCCATTGAAGGTTTCGGCCAAGGAGACTGACCCAAATGACATGCCGCCATCATCATTCTGCACATGCAAAGATTGCATGAGACTCAACACAGACAGTAAACTTGCTTCTCAGGCTGTTGAATTGTAGATGTGTGCTGGAGATCGTGAGCTGCTGTTGCCACTGAAGGGAAGGAGAAGTACAAAGACTGCATCATCACTATGTGTGTCCAGTTGGCTTGGCTCAGGGCGCATGTACACTGATGTGACCATGCAGAGCACATGAACTTGGATGGGCTTCGCATCACTAGAGGTGACAGCGTACACAGGTCCATCGTTGCACACATGTGCTGACCTTGTGTGCTGATGACGCGTTGCTTCACAGGAGGGCGCTGCTGCTGCCTTAGACTGCGCTGCCGCCTGGATTTGTCTTGTGTCTGCTCAGCTGCTGAGGCAGGTGTGCTGGCAGTTGCCATGGTAGCTGCATGGTCCAGTCATGCGGGCCTGATGCTTACCAAAGGAGGTGAAGCATGTGGGCTGTGTCGGGTGCTGCTGCTGCGTTACGCTGCGCTGCAACCCATTTGCTTCTTGCTGCTCAGCTGCTGCTGCAACTGAGTGGGGAGAGCCTGGAAGGCCCAAGGGTCAAACGGGCCCCATTTGTGCTATGGGAGTAGTAATCTAGGTGCAGCTGCTGCTGCTGCAAATGCTGCCGGCCATCCAATCGTCAGTGTTCTCAGCATCCTGAAATGCTTGTCCAGCTGGTGCTGGCTCTCATGTATCGCTAGTGCTGCCAACTAATGGTCCCGCAACATGCAAGCCAGGACCGGTGGCCACTAGCTGGGGCAGGACTGGTGGTTGGGGCAGGACTGTTGGCTGGGACAGGACTGTTGGCTGGGACTGGACTTTTGGCTGGCTAGTGATAGCCAACTTATGATCAGGCATCTGCAGGTACACCCATCATGCTTGCCAACAAATGCTAACAGTAACTACTGCCAAGGATAACGCACTGCGTATCAAGACTGTACAAGGTGTGGTCATTGCAGCAAGCTTGCCAGCAAGCCGGCCAACAGCATTAGTGTTTCAAACAGGCTCATCTTGATCGTTGTCATGCAGCTTGAATCACAGCCCGACTTGCATAGCTTTCATGCGCATATTGTGCTCCTTAATATGGCAAGCGGCTACCAGCATGATCATGTATGCAGCAACAGAACATCAAGGGAGGCTCACCTGATCACCACAAGGAGAAGGAGGGGAACCTTGGGCGAGGGATTGGTGGACGAGGAAGCATATTGACAGCAGCTGCACCCACCATGACAGTAGCAGTAGCAGCAAACAGCCCTCCGTATGCCACCAGACCAGCGCCCACCAATGCCTGCTGTGTCATTGAAAGGGGTGGCAGTGAGGGTGACCCCTTAGTCTCCTGCATGCCCATCAATGTTCTCAGTAGAACACTCAGAAATCAATCCCGAAGCCAGTCAGATGGCCGTGAAAACTAGACAGCAACTGTGAAAACAAACAACGCCTACTGCAAGGATTCTTGTGTCAAACAATACATTGACCTGCTGACCAACAGCATCACAAAGGTGGCAGCCAGTTCAGAGCCTAGCTGGCAGCAGCTGCATGCAAAACCTCCCATTGTTGTGTTCATTCAGTCTGCACGCAAGCTGATGGTGGTATGCTGGACTTGCCTGGTATACAGCATTGAGTCTTGGAGAGCTCTCTGTAACATGAGTGTGAGTGTAGTCGAAGTTGGTGCCAGAGAGCTGGGGTGCAGGAGATGAGGTGGTGGTGGGTGACGCCTCCTCCAGGTCAGACAGCTCTTCCCGATCACTCTCATACTCATCTTCGTAGTAAGCAAGGTCAAAAACATCATCATCATCATCACTGCCATCATCATCAGCTGCTGTTCTTCCACCTACAGAACAAAGGTGAGCTGATTGAGAGGTGAGCTGAGAGCTTAGTATAGACCAGAATGTTTTGACATGTTGAAGTGTGCAGGGCTGCTGCTGTAAGGTGTTGCAGTGTACTTCATGCCTAGGCAGAACTCAAGCAAAACGAAAAAGGATTACGTGTACTCAATCAGCATACACAGCAGGCTGCAGCTGATTTATGATGACACACACACACACATCAAACAACAATGTCAGTACATACTCTTGCAGAAAACTTGAGGCAGGGCAACAAGTGGTACAGGGCGATTGATCACTAGCAGTGTTTGTCACCTGTGTCTTCCAAGTTGCTGTTGTCAGAGGTGTTGATGCCGTTGAAGGTTTCGGCCAAGAAGTCTGACCGGAATGACATGCCGCCATCATCATTCTGCACATCCAAAGACTGCGTGAGACCAATCACAGACAGCAAACTTGCTTCTCAGGCTGATGAGCTGTAGATGTGTGCTGGAGATCGTGAGCTGCTGTTGCCACTGAAGGGAAGGAGGAGTGCGAAGGCTGCATCATCACTATGTGCGTCCAGTTGGCTTGGATCAAATGTCAGCTCTCAAAGGTGGTGGTGATAGTACTGCGCACCTGCTGTTGAGCAGAACATTCAGCAAGGTCCTGCTGCAGGATGTCGTGCAGCTCTGCTTCAGATTTCTGCACCTCGTCTTCTGCCTGCTGCACTGCCTGCACAGTCAGCCACGGCAGAGTGTAAGCCACATGCTTGTCACAGTTTGTCCTAATCAGCAGTGACAGCAGACCGCCCCACCAAGTCCAGATGCATGTTGGTGCAAACATCAAGCAATCTTGCATGTGTCAGGTCTACAGCATGGGCGCATGTACATCAATGTGACCATGCAAAGCTTGATTGGCTGTTTTCCACAAAGTGCAGAAAATAACATGAACCAGATCACACCTCTGAGGCTGCAGCCATCTGGTCTTGCAGCTGCACCAGGTCTGCAATCATCTGCTGGACATGATCTTCAACCCCACACACCTTGTGGCAAGCACATGTAGGCATGTAGGCAAACAATGACACCGCGCCAGAAGTCGAGACATCAGCAATCAGTGTGAATGCAATGCACAAGCACTGCAAGGGCAGCCAACCACTGTCAGGCACAGATTCAAGCAACAATGAAAAAGTTTGAGCTAACATTCCGGACAGAGTAGAGATGCAGATCTAGCAACAGTTGCAGCATGTAATGTGGGACCAGCAGCTTTGCAAATGCAGAGTCTCACACAGATTACATGCGTCGGTCATGACTTCATCAACCTTAGGATCGTGATCAGAGGAGGCAGCAGACTACCTGAGCATCAATGCCGTTGACTCTGTGGTGCTGCATTGCCTCCAAAGAGGGTCTGTGCTGTTCATGGAATTCATCACATGCCTGCATCATCAGTGTGCCACAATTGTCAAGCCACCTGGTAATAGTTGCAATGATTATGAACAATAATAACAACAATGATAACAACAATAATAATGAAATTAATAGTAATAACAACACGATCCAGCAAATGCTAGACGTGCCACAACTGTCGAGTCACATGAGAGAAACCATCTCTCATCTGCCAACTTCAACGTGCCCCTCACATGCTAAGTTCAATACCTCTCTCACCTGCCAACATCAAGATTGTGCTGCAATGTGCTCAATGCATTGCCTGCCTGGCTGGCTGAATGAAACCCAAAGCTGAAGCTGACACCACAGACACAGCAGCAGTCATGCAAGCATGACACGCTCAAGCAAGACATGCTTTTGCAAAACACAGCATATGCGTTTCTTATAATCCCTCACCAAAAGAGCCTGCACACCATACTTGTGCTGCACAAACGAGCCTGCTGGCCGTGTTCTTGCTGCACATAACTTACACCTGTCAGCTACACTGTGTGCATCACTAGCAGACTAACTAAGCAGGCGGTTGTGAAATGGTCAGCAACAAGTGTCCAGCGGCACAAACCTGTGCAAGTGCGCCACCCATGCAGTAGGCCTCAGCCAGGTCCCTCAGCTGGAAGAAGGTGTCCATACTGATGAAGGTCTCCAGCACTCGCTCACATTGGATGTGCAGGTCTGTGATGTCCAACATGTGGCTGGCCAGAAAGAGAGACACAGTCTGAGGGAAGGTCAAGTCCACGTTGAAGTCATCATACACCCAATCCAGCAGCAGGCTCATGGTCTCGGCTGTCAAGCCATACCTGTCTTCATGGGACAAGTCAAGCTCGTAGCTGCTCTTGCCTGC
>JAABUP010010671.1_pt1 | contig 10764 bp, 11 predicted proteins | sample 5559201 | NCBI WGS metagenome assembly JAABUP01 (sample SAMN10711887, study PRJNA513373) | rock metagenome | isolation source: Antarctica rocks | place: Antarctica | reverse complement strand
CATACGCACGTTGGTGAAGCGGGTCGAGATTGACCACAGCCAGGTGAACGTCGTGTTCCGCATCGGCCCTGGCCCCCTCATCTCAGCCCCTGATCCCACCGTTTTGCAACATTGTGGGAGGGGTGAGGACTCCTCCTTGTGGCGTCCCTTCGGTCGTTGGGAAGAGCGTGCTTCCGTCCATTACTCCTGATTGGAGCCATGCCTTGACGGCTCTTCTCAGAAGGGGGAACGTGTTCAGCTTGGTGAGTAGCGCCTCATGATTGATACGGTCGAAGCACTTCGCTATGTCCGCGTCCAGGACGTATTTCGCCCTGTATCGGATAGAGTTGAAGATTGCTTCAATCGCGTCGTGACATGACCGTCCCGGTCTAAAGCCATAGCTGTTTGGCTCAAATCGAGCCTCCCATTCTGGCTCTAAAGCCAGTTTTGCCAGGGCTTGGGCCGCTCTATCGCGCATCGTGGGGATGCCTAGTGGTCGCTTTTCTTCGGAGTGTGGTTTGGGTATCCAGACCCTCCTCGTCGGTTGGGCTTTACTGGGCAGGTGCAGGTTTTCCGCAAGAAGGAGTCTGTAGGGGGGCGGGACGCTTTTCACCCCGTCCACCCCAGCGGTCTTCTTCCCTTGGTTGTCCTGTGTTACCCGTCGGGTTGCGAGCAGACGGGCTGTTCGGGACGTCATCAGTAGTCTCTGGAGTCTGTGTACCGTTTTGACATCGCCACGGTTAGAGGCTTGGTAGATACGCTTTTGGAGCTTCCAGACCTTCTGTTCGATTGCTCGCCAGTCTAGGTCTTTCCATTCATACACTGACGTTTCCGCCGTGCTCATGACTTCTACACTCCTACTTGTGCCTCTACCGTACATGTGGTCGGGTCCACGTCAGCGTATCCAGGGGCTTTCCCCCTGGCATGCTTTTTGGGCCATCCTTCCCCCGTCGTCCATGCGGTTGACACCTGCTCCGTGCGCGACCCGCACGGAGAGAGGCGGCGGAGGTTACTTCGTTCCTGACATTCGTTTGGCGCTGCTTTAGAGATGTATTGCTCCACCGGGTTTATGGGGGGTGACTGCTGGTCGCTTCTAAGATCGCCAGTCCCGGTATCCTTGTCCTTTTGGACCAAGCCCGTTAATCCGCGTGGGCTTGTTGATCCTCACGGTGGCCCAAACATACATTCGCTTTCGCTTCTCATAGCTGCCCGCTCCCGGTAGCTTTCTGGTCGGATTCCAGCAGTGTCCGGTTTTAACCCCGCTTTACGGATTGATGGTCAGTCGCTACCGTAGGGGTTATGCATTTCGTGTGTCACCTCACGGATGGGGATTGCACCCATCGTCGAATGTCAAGTTGTCGAGCCCGGTTGTTGCCGGGCTCGCGCCCTTTATCCAGCAAAACTGGTTAGTATGGGCAACGAATCGCACCTAGAAGGGGATCGCGTCATCCAGGCCGATGCCGATGGAGAGGGCGACGGCGCGCGGTGTGACCGGATCGGTGCTGCGGGGCCGCCACACCTTGCGGGTGGCGCGGTAGGCCCGGTCGAAGGCGTCGTGATGGGCGGCGCACAAGCCCGTGGTGTCGGCGCTGACCTTCCAGCCATCGACGTGGTGCCGCTCGCTGGCGGGGGCGGTGCAGTCGGGCCACTGGCAGGTGCCAAGCGTCGGCGTGGCGCGGCGGGCCTGGGCGCGGGCCGTGTCGCCGGCCCTGTTGCGGCCGAGCACCGGGTCCGTGCCGAACTTGGCGCGGTAGCTCGGGGCGAGCTTGGTCAGCAGGTAGTCGCCGTAGCCCAGGTCGAGCGCGGCTTGAAATCCTCGTTTGCCGATGGCGGCGAAATGCTCCGTGCCTCGTCGGGCTAAGGTCGCCTGACCGCCCAAACTGGCGATGCGACGGCAGTGGGCGGCGCGGGCAGCGTGCGCCTCGGGGGAGAGCGGGGCGCGGCGGGGATGCGCCGGCGGCGGGGGGACGAGGGATAAACGCGGGGTGGATGCGCTGGCCTCTGCTACCATTGTCGTGGACCTCTGTGTAAGGGGTCTGCTGGCGGGCTACCCAAAGCTCTTTGGACGGAGGGGGGTAGCCCGCTTCTTTGGCCCTATACCCGTAGTATAGCATATGCGCGTGTTCAATATAAAGCGCAAAATAGGGGATTTGCGCCCAAAATAGCGCGCTGGGTGGGGGCCTGGGGAGAGGCGCGGCGCCGCGCCTCTCCCCAGGGGATTAGGCGGCGCGCGCGGCGTCGAGCGCGGGGGCGATCTCCTCCATGAGGGCGGCGACACCGGCCCTAATCGCGGTGAGGTTGGCGGCGAGGACCGGCCGCGAGACCTTGTACAACGCGAGGTAGGTGGGCGTGTTCGGGCAGGGGATCGCGAGGGCGGCGCACACGCCATACGCCACGGCCTCGGCCTGACACTCGGCCTGCTGGGTGGTGAAGGTACGGCGCTCCTCGGCGCGGTGCATCTTTTCGTGGCACATTTCATGGATCAGTGTCTTGCAGAGATTGCCGGCGGGGTTGCCCTCTTTCAGTTCAATGCGGCCGTCGCCGTAGCTGACGCCGTTGGCATTCTGGATAAGGCGCGGCTTGAAGGTCACGCGCAAGCCGCCGCGCTCGGCGATCTGGATAAGCTGACGGAGCAGGGCGTCGTAGCGGTCGCCCTCGACGGTATGGACGGTGAGCGCGGGCAGGTCCGCGCCCGTCGTATCCTCCTGATCGAACACGTAGCCGGTTCTAAACCGGAGCGCGATCACGGCCTCATCGCCCGCGTCGGTCTTGCCCTTAATGGGCGCGGGGCATAGGATGGCGATACCCTTGGCGCCCTTCGTGACTTGCCGGCCCAACGCCTGCCAGGCGCGGTAGCCGGCGACGCGGGTGGCGTCGGGGCGCTGCATAGCGATCAGGGCGCAATTGTGCGCGCTGTAGCTATAAAAGCGGCTCAGGGTGGTGAGGTAGCGGGTGAGCTCGGCGCTCTGTGCGGCCTGGTCGGTCTCGTCGGCGAGGCGCTGCATCCACTGGTCGATCTTGGCGAGGTTATCGGCGGTCGGGTTGGCGCGGGTCTCGGTGGTCTCAGCGGTCATCGGTCATCACTCCATCGACTGAGGGGGGGAGGGCTAGCGGGGATGCCAGCCCTCGGGGCGCGACGCGTGCTACCAGGCGTACCAGGGGGTGGGCAGGGGGAGGGGGGCGCGAGCGGGCGCGGGGTCTGCATCCTCGCTCATGGCCTGGTGGAAGGCGTCGCGGTAGACGGTGAGCCGGGCCATGGTGGCGTCAAGGAGGGTAAGCAGGCCGGTAGCGTCCAGGGGGTCGGGGGAGGCTGTGACCTCCGTGGAGCCGATGGGGGAGCAGGGGCGAAAGGTGACGGTCACAAACACGTCGCCGCCGTCGAGGGCGACGGCGGGGCGGGGGGATATACTGGGGAGGCTGGCCGCGAGGGGGGTAGCGGGCATGGCGTGCGTGGTCATCTCGGTGTCTCCTTTTCCGTGGTTCGGTTGTCAGTGGGCGGGGGCCTTCATCCCCCGCCCACTTTGTTATATGGGGTGTCTAGGCCCCGAAGGCTTCGAGTAGGGCGGCGGCGCCGGCGGGCCGGGTCGGCGCGGGGGTGGGGCGCGCGTGCTTGGGAGTGATGGCGCGGTAGCCCTGCTCGATCATGAGGGCGAGGGCGAGCGCCCAGCAGCGCATCCCTTCCTTGCCAGCTTCGCAACTGCATGTCAGATGCAGCGCGTCGATCTGGTGCGTGTGGCCGGGGCGGGTGCGGCTGTCGATCTCGAAGGTGTACGCGCCGGTCCGGCGGATAGTGGCCGCGCGGGCGGTGGCCTTGCTCTGGCGTCGTCGTTCTTGTCGTGTCATGTCGTGAAGCTCCTTCATCGCCTCGGTGTGTGCGTGGGGGTGAGCGCCCCTACGCCCTTATTATAGCACATTCGCATGTCTAATATCAAGTGTAAAACAGGGCAAAATGGGCCAAAATGGGGCTGCTTGTCGGCGGGGTGTAACCGGCGTGGCCCCCTGGCGGGCGGCCGTCGTGCGCGGGGCTGTAAGGCGTCAGATTAGGTGAGCGGGTTTCACCCTTACAGCGGCGTGGAACGTCAGAGTAGGTGAGCGAGAAACGTCAGAGTAGGTGAGCCGATCCGCACGATGCGTCAGAGTAGGTGAGCCGATCCGCGTGCGGCGTGTCCGCGCTCCTCGCGTCCACGGCGTCCCCCTGGGGGGTCTTGTGAGTGTGGATAAGACGGGGAGGATGGCCGGGAGGAGGGCTCCGTACGGGTTGGCTCACTTAATGTGACGCAAGCGGCGCAGCTAATGTGACGTTTGGCTCATCTAATGATATTGTTGGCGAAGTCAGCTTGCACCCATGACCACGCCCATTCGTCGTCCCGTTTTACGCGTGGGCAGAACCCTGGGAGTGACTTCGCCAACAATATCAAAGGTTGAGCGGGGCTGAGTGTGATGCCGCCCCATTTTGCCGCAAAGGTTGAGCCGTTATGCCACAAAGAGTGAGCCGACGCGCACGTTATGCCACAAAGGATGAGGATAACGTTGTGACGGCGCAGTGGCCCCTGGCACGGGTGGACGAGGGATGCGGCGCGGGGGAGGAGGGGTGGTAAGCAGCCCGCAGGCGCATAGGCTCAACCTTTATGACAACGTACAAACAGGTGCGCGTGGGGCACAAATGCCCCGGCGCGTGGTAACCGCGGCGTCCGTTCGTTTGAGAGGCTACCGTGGCCGTGGGCGGGTGGGGGGGCTCGCGCGCCGCTGGCGCCCCTGCCCTGCGATCCTGGCGGGGCGTGTGGCGCCTGTGGGCGCGTTGGGGCGCACCATGGCAACGGGCCATCCACGTTAGAGCACGGGCGGGGCCAGCGGTCAGGGCCAGCGGTCAGGGCCAGCGGTCAGGGCCGGCGGGCACGGCCATAGACGTCGGCCTGCCCCCACAACAGGCGGAGCGCGCGAGCGAGCCAGGCCCGCTCGGGGGCGCAGGGGCGCGGCGGGTGGTCGCTGTAGAGCGCGACCGTGAACAGGACGTTGCGGTACGTCTCCCCGGCCAGCAGGGTGCAATGGGTCGGCGTGAGATAGCCGCGCGCCCAGACCGTCGGAGCGAGGGTCGCACGGCCGCCGAGCGAGAGCAGGGGGAGGACGGCGCCGCCCTCGCCGCGCGCGCCCTCGGCGCGGGCCTGGGCGTTGTGCCGGGCGGCCATCGCGGTTGTGGGCCAGACCGCGGCGTCGAGGAAGGCGCCAGACGGGGCCAGCCCGGCGGGGACGAGGCCCCAGCGGTACTCGGTGTCGCCCCGCGCGTCGCGCACGGTGACGGAGGTGCGCGTCCAGCCGGGGGCGGCGGGGCCGGGCTGGCCGAGCGCGGCGGTGCGCCAGACGGCGGGGGCGGGATGGATTGTGCGGGCCTGGTCGCCGGGCGGCACGCCGACGGCCAGCGCCGCCGCGAGGAGGGGCGGCGCCCATCTGCTGCCTTTCTGTCCCATAGTCACGTCCCTTTTCCCTGTCGCCTCTCGTCCGCGGGCCGCACGCATCAGGGGCACGCACACGCTGCCCTCCCATGCGGGGACGATACAGGGCCGCGCGCCGCGACGCCATAGCCCATTCGGCGCGCGCCATGCCCGTGCGGCCCACGGCCGCTCGACGCCGCTCTGGGCGCTGCCGTCCCCCCGGACACGCCTGGTCCACCGCTGTCCGTGTCCAGGGGAATGGGCCGGCGCCGCTGGCCTGCTAGACCTGCTGTCCTCGTCTACGTGGTGCAGGCGCGTCACTGGTGTCGTGGCGTTGTCGTCGGCGAACGGGCGCAGTGCGCACGGGGGCGGGAGGAGGGCGAGGGAGTGGGGGCGGATGGTCTTGACAAGGACGAGATGGCGGCAGACGGCGCAGGCATAGGCGTGGGTGAGATGAGCGGGGAAGAGGGGGGCAAGGCAGCGGAGGGCGCGGGGCGGGTGATGGCGGTAGGAGGCGCGGAGGACGAGGGCGTCGTCGGCGCCGCAGTCGGGGCACGGGGGCCGGAGCAGGGAGCCCAGCATGGTGGCAGCCTTTAGACAAGAGGCCCGGATGTCCGGCGGCGGTGGGGCGAGCGACGGCGCCGGGACAGGCGGGACGGGGAGGGCGTGGGCTGCTGGGGGGACTATAGCAGGCGGCGCGGGGCGTCGTCAGGGTGCGACACGTGTGGTGGACGGGTGACGACGGTGCGACGCGGACAGAGAGTGGTCCGGGGGTGGTGGGGGGCAAGGCGGGCCTCGGTCAGCGGGGATGGTGTAAGGGGACCCAGCGATCATCAGGGGTGGCGGGGACCACGACATAGACGCCCCCATCGGTGGGGGCGTGGCAGGCGTGGCAGAGGTGGAGGTGGCGGCCGTCGTGGCGCACGGCCCACTAGGCCAGGGGTCCTGCGTGGTCAGGGCCGCTGGTCAAGGGGCGGTGGCACACGGCGCAGAGCGGGGCAGCGTGCGCGTCCTGCGGTGGCAGACTAGAGAGGGACATCAGGAGTTTTCCTGTCATGAAGGGGGGCGTCATGTGGTGCAGTGGAAGGCTGCGTGGCCCGTTGGCGCGACGCAGGAGGAGGCCATGTGCGGTGGTGGTGGTGGCGTGTGACAACAGGGGGGAGTGACCGTGCGCACGCATTGTCCCGCCCCGGCCGCCCGTGGCGGGGGTGGTGGCTCCGGCCAAGCACCCTCGTGGCACCCGGAGCTGGCCGCTTACCGCTGCTTCTTCCGACCTGACGGGGTTCACAGGGCTCCGCCGCACAAGGACTCGCACCATCGGCGTCACCGCCGGCCGCTCGTGGCGGACGGGGACGGGCCGCAGGCGTGCGTTCAGGCTCGCATAACCCGGATTTCGAGTGCAGGGCACCGGGAGCGCCCCCCCTAGCACGGTCAAGGGCAGCGTACCCCGGCTGGCCACATGTGTCAACTGCGTCGTGCGTTCCGCGTCCTACACGGCGGGGCGCGCAGACCGGACACGGGGGTGGCGGCCGCCTCTGGACGGCTGCGCGGGGAGCATAGGCGCCGCGATGAGGCATCTCCTATCCGACGAGCGCGAATGCGCGATCGCGCCGCCTGTCGTGAGCACGTAGGAGGGCAAGGTGACGCGTGGGACGCGGGCGCCCTGGGGGTGTGGGAGTCGCCGAGGCAGCGGGGGCAGAGGAGGCGGTGGCCGTAGCCGACGGCATTGCAGGGCTGGGGCAGGGCCGGAGTGAGACAGGGACACGAATAGGGGGCAGCCGAGCCGGCGTCCCCTACACGGCTCACCCGCCCCCTATCTAACGGCAGGATAGCAGCATGCGCCGCGCGTGCGCCTGATGTAAAACTCACCTTTCTGCGGTGATGGGTCCGGTCACGTTGCATGAGGGCGGCGATCGCGCCGGCCAAGCGGGCGACAGTGGTGCGCCCGGTGGTGCGCCGACGGTGGAGGGGCGACGGTAGCCGCAGCGGTGTGGGCGCTAGCGTCACGACCGATCGGAGACGCGACGTGCAACGGCGGGGAGGTGGGGATGCGGGCGCCTACAGACGCGGTTAGCGCGCGCCCTGAAGGTGGAGGAGGAGGGCGGCGGCGACGGTGACGAGGGAGGCGCGGCGGGCGAGGGTGCGATAGGCCCGGCGGGCGGAGCTGTGGGGCTCGGCGTGGAGGACGTAGAGCCAGAGGGGGACACAGACCAGGGCGCGGGTAGAGGGGGTCATCCAGGGGCGGGTGGAGGGCAGGAGGTCCCAGAGGAGGACGAGGGCGGCGAGGAGGAGGACGACGTAGACGGTCTGGCGATCGGTCCAGAGGTGGTACTCGCCCATCGTCGTGTCTCCTCTGCTCCGCGCGTGCGCACTCTCCTCAGGATACTACGCGGCGCGTGTGGGGGGCTGCCCGGCCTGTGGGAGGGAGGGCTGCCGGCGGTGCGGCGGCGGCTGTCACTAACCACGGATAGGGGCGCGTGGTGTGGTGTCAGGCCTGGACGTGGGCAACGAGGAGGGCGAACATAGCGACGAGGGCGAGGCAGAACAGGAGGAGGGCCGCGAGGATGAGCAACGTCATGGGCCACATCTCCTACAGGGGTGGTGACGCCCCAGCCTGTTGGAGCGTCACCACCCTACCTGGCTACCGCACAGTAGCGGAGGCGGCAACGGGGTCAGCGCAGCCCTGGAGGTGACGGTAGGCGGCGAGGGAGGGGACGGGGCGGACCTCGCCGGTGGCGGGATCGGCCAGTTCGATGAGGTAGGCAAGGAGTCCCTCCGCGTCGGTGGGCGTGGGGCCGGTGCGGTGGAGGGCGTGGAGGCGCCAGGCGGGGCCAGCGGCGTCCGCGGAGTCCGCCGGGTCCACGGCGTCGGCGAGGATGCGGGCCAGCCCGGGCAGGGTCAGCGTCCCCAGGGCCGTGCCATAGTCGCGGCCGTGGCGCTCAGCGCGAGTGCGCAGAACGATCCAGTCGGCGGGGAGATGGGGGGCGTGGGTCTGGTAGGCGTAGAAGTCGCGGACCTCGTAGGGGCAGGGGTGAGCGGCGTCACGGAGATAGACGGTCCAGTCGTCGGCGGTGCCGGCGCGTGCGGCGTCCTCCAGTGTAAGAATGCACATAAGATGCGCCGGCCCCACACCTGAATTGGCACCGTGGGGCGCATAAAGTGCGCCGCTTATCGCACATAAGATACGCTGATCCTCACATTGTCGCGCCTAAGGTGCGCCGGCCCGCGCAGGAGAGCATCCCCGCTGGCGTGCGCTCAGAGCGCGGGCGAGGACTCGCTCAGGTGTGGTGCAGCCCCATCGAGGGGAAGTGGGGGCAGGCCGTGGCGGATCGGCGCAGCTTCTATGCGACGGCGGGCGCAGGTTATGTGCGACACGGCGCATCTTATGTGAAATCTTACATCGCGCCTGGCCGGCCGCCCCTCGCCGTGTACCAAGCCAACGAGGGGGGAGGTGCGCGGCGTGGCGGTCGTCAGGGCGGCGCGGGCTCGTCGGCGGGGGGAGCGGGCTTAGCGCGGCGCGGGGAGGGGGGCAGACAGAGCGCGCCCCGCACGGAGGCGCCAGGGGAGGTAGGTGCAGGCGAGGATGAGGAGGGGAACGGCGGCGACGAAGAGGGCGCCGAGGAGGGCGAGGTGGCCAATGGCGTGGAGTTCCTGGTAGCCGGTGGAGGTGACGGTGCCGGGGATGCTCTGAACGGGAGTGAGGTCGGCCTGGAGGGTGGCGCCGACGAGGGGGAGGGTGGCGAGATCCTGGGAGACGTGCGCGAGGGCGAGGCCGGCTTTGTGGCCGTCGGCGATGGCGGTGGTGGCGACGACGTCGAGGGCGCGGATGGCGGTGTAGGTGGCCCAGCCGAAGGCGAGGGCGGCGAGGGTGCAGGCAAGGGCGGCGAGATCGGCCAGGGTGTGGAGACGAGGACGGGCACGAACGGGGAGGGGGGTTGGGTGGGTCATCAGAGAACATCCTTACTGGACTGCGTGTGGTGATGGTGAGGTGGGGCGATGGACACACCCTATGCACATCGCGTGCGAGGGCGCGCCCGATTGCGCACGGCGGCGGGCGGGGCTCCTGGTGGTCCGGGGCGTGGGTGCTGGGGGGCTGGAGTAGGGTCCTGTGGCCCTGTGGTCCTGTAGCCCTGGCGCGGCTTCTGGGGTGTCTAAGCGCAGCGGCGTGGGGGCCGGGACCGTGCGGGGGGAGCTACGGGCCGTGGGTGTGGCCAGGGCGGGGGGCCGGGAGCGGGCGAGCACGAGCGAGGTCAAGGGCTACCGGCCACGCGTTTACCCCCGTAGCGCGCCGCCAGTTGCCGGTGGCAGTGTACCACCGCGCCGCTATGCGCTGGCGGCGGCCAGACGGGCGGGGGAGGTGCGCGCCGTGGAGGTGGTCAGGGCGGTGGGGCGGGAAGGGGCGAGCCGGTTGTAAGGCGTCAAAGTTGGTGCGCCGGATGTGAGCGTGGAGAGACACGAAACGCCAGAGTAGGTGCGCGGACAACATCACGATCGGTGCGCCGATGTGGAGGGGCATAAAAGGGATGCGGGTGGAGGATGGCGCACCGAGCGTGACGCCTTACAAGCGGGGCTTAGGAGCCGCAGGGGTCTGCGGATTGTGAGGGCGGGCAGGGGGTGTCGGCGTAGGAGCAGAACACGCAGCAGTCGCCGGGGAGAGGACGTAGGGGCGCGGCGCAGTGGGGGCAGGTGTAGACGACACGACAGGCGTGGGTGGGCATGATTTCGGAGGTGGTGCCCGCGCAGTGGGGGCAGGTGAGGGTGGCGCTGAGTTGCATGGTGACCTCGCGGCGCGTGTTGTCTCGCGTTCCGTGTGTATTATCTCTCATTTCTTGCGTACCTATAACGTCGTCGGCGCGCGCGGGCGCGCCTGCGGCCAGGCGGGAGGCCTCAACGCGTGGGGGCTCGCCGGCGCCGCCCTGGCCTGCCACGCCCACGGCACCGACGCCGGCGATGCGGGGGCGAGGCTGGGGCGCGCTGGCGACGCGGCGTCCCGAGCGCGCCGCCAGCGGCCGGTAGGAGTGTACCAGCACGCCGCTGACGGGTGGTAGCTCCAGGCGCTGTGACAGCGCCTGCGGCCCTTGTCGTGGCGCTAGGGGAGCAGTGCCGGCGGCCGTGGGGGGCGGCGCTGTCTTCTAGATGAGGGGCCAGGTGTAAGGCGTCAGAGTTTTTGCGCCGGATTGACGTGTGGCGCAGCATAAAACGTCACAGGAGGTGCGCCAGAAACGTCACAGTTCTTGCGCCATCCTTCAAAAACGTCACAGTTGCTGCGCCGATCCGCGTGCTGTGCATCCCAGGTGAGTGGAGATACTGCACCTCTAGAGATGCACTATCACGGTCAAAAAGAGGGGCATGGGGG
>JAABUP010010669.1_pt1 | contig 10766 bp, 12 predicted proteins | sample 5559201 | NCBI WGS metagenome assembly JAABUP01 (sample SAMN10711887, study PRJNA513373) | rock metagenome | isolation source: Antarctica rocks | place: Antarctica | reverse complement strand
CGCCCAGCACATCTCAAGCACGAGATGTGACTGAAGACAGCATTGCACGTGATGCTACACAGGACAGCAGAGTCCCTCAGGCAGACCCTGGAGGTTCATGTAGTGGGCGTGCACGCAATGATCCAAGCCTTCCTGCCGCTGCTGCAAGCTGGTCACAAGAAGACTGTTGTCAACATCTCTTCCAGCTTTGCATCCTTGTCTGCACGCTATGACCAGGTCAGTGGGCGTCTCCAGCAAACAAAATAAACAAAATTTAGACTTCAGCTCTCAAGCAAAACAATGCAGATCAAATTTTCCCTGTTGGGTTATATTCAAACTTCATGCAACCAGGTAGTCATGGCATTGGCCTCCTGTCGCTTTGCCTGTGGCTCATATAACGGTTACAGCACTGTGACACGATTTTCTTGCTCAAATGCTAGATGTGCAACAGGCACAGCATGGGGAGCACAGCACAGCACAGCACAGCACAGCACAGCACAGCACAGCACAGCACAGCACAGCACAGCACAGCACAGCACAGCACACACTCAAACTCGACTGGCAACCAGCACAGCACAGCACAGCACAGCACACACTCAAACTCGACTGGCAACCAGCTCCGTGGTGCAGACCATCTGTATTCAACCTGCTAATTTGTTGCATCTGCATGCCCAACTGACCTGGCATCACTTTTCAAGGACTGGAATAAGATCCATGATTTGCTGTGCAGTTTGCAAAACGGAAGGAGGAGCCCTCAATTATGACCTCAGTAAGCCTCGGCTACAAGACATCCAAAGCAGCGCTGAACATGTGTACGCCTTCACATATCTCGGTACAATGTCTCATGCATACGGACCAGGCCTTGCATTGGTCAGCCAGAGTACACAGGCATTCTGTTCATGCATGCGTTTGGCATGACATGTCTTCCACCATATTTCTCGACGGCCATCAATATGTTTCTGCAAACAGCTTCTGCACACTTGCAATTGCCCATTGGCCATCTATTGCCCTGGTGTGTCAACATATCAGTGGTCATGATGCCTTTGGGACTGCAGCTGCCTTTTGTCTTGATAGCAGATCTGGAGTTATAGACTGTGGCCAGTTCCTGCTACCCCAAGAAGCCAAGCTCTAATTAATAATAATTTACACGCATTCCAGCTAACTGTTCCTGCCAGGTACCTACTAGGTGTGCCTAAATCCAAGTCCTGTGAGCCAACATGCACTAACATGAGACACTAATTGCACCCAAGGGGTGTGCGCTGACAGGGCGAGTGCCATAGATGCATTTGCGAGGCAGAAAACCTCTGCCCACTACCCGACATGGAAGCCTGTACCACTGAGGCTTGAAACTGTGACCTGCTGCGTCCTGCAAGCCAAGCTCTCATGCAATTCAATCTGGAAGCGTCAGTTTTCACTGTCGATGTGGCTGCAGTGACACTGAGTTGGGCATCTGATGTGACACCAGAGGAAGGCTTCATCTTCGTGGCCATTCACCCAGGCTCAGTGGAGACAGACATGAACAATGCTACCTTTGGGTGGGTGGTCTTCAATTTCTCTGTCTCCTCTTCTTTCACTTGTTTTGCATCACAAAAGCTCCCATCCATGCCAGGCATCTATAGGGATAGCAATGGCAGCATAATGGCCAGACAGTCATGATGCATGACCATCCTTGCTGATGAATTGTTTGTTGTACCGTGAGCTCGTCAACATGAGATGAGTCAGTCTCCCTGACTTAATGCAATCAGACATTGACTCTCCAAAATGTGATTGCAGAGTGTGGAAGTTGCCCAGGAAGCTGTATGACCTCCGCTTGACACCAACAGACTCTGTGAAGCAGGTCCTTGGAGTCATTGCAAAGCTAACCCCCCAAGATTCTGGACGATATTTGAATTTTGATGGCAACACTTTCCCATACTAAGCTAGATGCCCTGCAGGGTCTGTACAATATGCAGAAAATCACTTGTTCTGCCTGCCCTATAGTAGTTCCTCTAAGCAAACTGATGCAAGGCAACTAATTCACAGCAGAAATTTGACAGGGCAGTTTCTTGAGCAAGTTCAGTATGCAGAGTGCAATATGTTATATGCAGGTGCAATATATCATGGGCAGTGTACGGTATGTATACACACATACGTTTACGCTGCCTCGCTTTGTTACAGAAGGCTCGACCTGCATCTGCATCCAGGCCTATTGTGCAATGGCGCGTTGTCATTTAGCATGCACAGGCAATAAAGTTGCAGGCCTATCCTGCAAAGAAGCAATATCATCTGGGCAGTACAGATGTTGAGATTGCGTTCACCTCTGCAAGACAGAGTACATGCAACACATCACCGTGGGTCACCTGCACTACAGCTGTCAAGGACTCTGAAACAAAAGCGATTACTTCAGAAGTTGAGTTCACAGTTTACAATTCTAATTCATGGAAATCTTCAAAACACATCACAAGTGGTTTTGCACAGGATTCGAAGCATTAAGCAGGGGCTGTGGCTGAGCTGCACTATGTGCCATGGGCACTGGTCTTGCTGCTGGTAGATGCGATGCTGCTGGTAGATATGACACAGACTTTGAGGCTGCGACTGTGCTTTGCACTTGTCCAGCATAGGCACTGGCACCAGCAGCAAGACTCCCATGTGTTCCTATTAGAGCAGAACTGAACGGCAGGGCAGGCCGTGCATTGTTGCTGATAGAAGCCCCCGCTGCTGTAGGGACTGCTGGTGCCACCCCGGGGACTGAAGGGGTCATCCCCGGTATTGAGGACGATGGAAGCTGAACTGGTTGGGAGGTTTGAGGATGTGAACCAGGTTCTGGAAAGACGCAAGGGGCAGCTTTTGCCTTTGCCAGCTCCTTGAACTTGCCCTTCAGCCCTGATGTGAAGCGTGCAATGCTGCGTGCGTAGCTGTCCCTGCCTAATAATATAAGCGGGCGCAAGATTGGTCTGCCAGGCTGCAATGCCACACTCTCTGCTGATGCACCGGCTGCTAGACCCTTCCAGCGGGCATAGAACTGAGCTGAAGGCGTCTGCCAGTATGTGGCTCTGTTGTTCTGCTCCTCCTGATGGCAACACAGCAAGACTGACATCAGCATGTGGTGCATCAAGCGGATCAGAGGGGGTTTAGTTTTGACTGACATCATGTGGTAACAGCATGTGGTGCATCAAGCAGGTCAGATGGGGTTTGGTTTGAGCTCATTGATGCACTTTGGGACATCCTGACGACTGAGCTCGCTTGAATGGTTGATGGACATTCAACAGCAAACTGCATGAGCAGCACTGCTGCACAAGCAGGTCACGACGCTGCAGCCAAGTGCTTTGGCACACAAGTTGAAACCACCCTGCAAACTGCAAAGCATAGGCCAACTTGCATCAGCATGATTGTTTCAACACAAGCTGCCTCCCTGATTATAAGTTTGCTCCCATGCAGTAACTGCCCATGCATTGGAGCGTGTATCGCAGTAGTGATGCGGTCAGATGCTTGAATGATGCAACACAATGGCAGCCATGTGACAGGCTGATGTGCCAAAAGCGCACCTGGCCAGCAAACTTGCGCATGTCGCTCTCTCGCACAACAGGGCGATGGACACGAGGAGGGGGTCTGGCAGGCTGCCCGCTAGACTCAGCAGCCTCTGCGTGACTGCCTGCTGTTGACATGTGCCGCAAGGGCATGCCACTGCCAGCTGCTCCAAACTGCTCAGCCACCTTTGATGCCAGGCTTGCTGACTTTGCACTCCTGCAAGGGGACAATACGAATCAAGTGACTGTGAGAATCAGTGCTCAATCAGCAAAGGCTGATGGAATGCTCAGCACGCTGTGACTGCAGGCAATGGTACAAACAGGTGCCTGGGTGCACAGATACAGCATATAAGTTCAGGCTGCTGCAGAAAGACTGGACACGGCACAAGCAAAGAAAAAAGCTTGTAGTGTCTTGTCATGCGCTGCTCTATGCATGTTTGCAGGCTGTTGCTGTGCGCCAGGCCCTGTACATGTAAACGACTAGGACGTCTGTGCTTTTGACCATATCAAGTTGCAGCTTCCATGGTGACAGCAGCAGCTGCAGAGAACAGACCTTTGCTCATTCCTATATGCCTGCTCCTCAGCCGCTATCTGTGCATTATGGGCTCTGGACTCCTGAACAGTCTTGCCCCTGCAACATAAAAGACAGGTTCCACCCGTGTGGTGCAATTCAGCCAAGTTGCACTCATATGGTGCAATTCAGCCAAGCAGTGCATACAACAAGCAAGAGTAGTGGCAGTGAAGGTATCAACAGACGTCAGATGCTGCCTGCAGCATGGTATTTGCTGGTACCAACCAACATTTCTTGCAGCTCTGCATGTGTGATTGGTTGCTTACAGTTTGCAAGATGCTGTGGTGCAATCAAGCAAGAGGTGCAGTGGTCAACTTGCAATCAGGCTCAAGACTGACATTCTTCAAATGCCACATAAATTTTCGTGCTCATCCACATGCAGCACCCAGACAGCAACCTCTCCTGATGGCACAGGAGGTTCCAGACTTGCTGAAGGAAAGATATGCAGTGTTCTGTGTGCTGGTATACCTGAAGTCAGTGACGCCCTGCTTTGCTAGTTCAATCATCTTGGCAGCAACAGTCTTCAGGGACCGTGCTTGCTTATGATACACAGTATCAGGAGTGTTGTACGCCATAGCATTGCCAAACATCACGTCCATATCTTCCTGCAGCATGGCAGTGGACATTCAGTGCCGGGGTTGATGCTACAGCTGCACAAGCTGGATGCGTGAGTGCTGAAGCAGACCAGGTTATGCTCATGCGCTGCAAGAGTAAAGAGTACCTGAAAGTCCTGCCAAGTAGTGTAGGCATCACTCTGCACCTTTGAACGCATTGTGGTGAAGTCCATACCACGCTGCACCACTTGAAAGTAACCAGGTGCCTGCAGATAAAGAACATGCAGAGCTTCATACACTGCCAGTCCGCGTGTGGTGGCAGGAAACTGTGTTGTATAGCTGATGTACACACCATGGCCTCTGTGACAGGTTCCTTGAAGATGTTGAAGTTATCCTTCCTCTGCATCTTGTCTACAATGCGCTCTAGTACAGCCTGTGTCGGGATGGCAACCGCAGAATTGCCTTTGCTCTTTGGGATCAGCGTCATGGGGGCCTCAACTTGACCAGGTGCTGTTTCTGATTTGATGCCTGCTGCAGCATCAAGAGATGATGTCCTATCTGCTGGACTTGCCCCCAGAGCTCCATCTGCAGCTGAACTGCGCTGCTGCTGTTTGAGCTTGAGCTTTGGCTTCTTGCTGAGGGGTTGAAAAGCCTGTGCAGGGTCAGCCTGTCCAAGAACCTGAACAGCCTTGGCAGGCGGACGCTGCTTGAGGACGACACTTGGACCTTGGTGTACCGCTTTGCCCTGAGGGTGAGGGTGTCCTGAGGAGGACTGCCTCAAAGGCGATTCCTTGCTGTCTGATGCAGATGCTGTTTTGCTCCAAGGACCCTTGATATGTAACTTGACTTTGTTGCCAGAGGAGGGTATCTGAGGCTGACTAGCGACTTGCTGATGCTGTTTCTGCTTCTTAGGCCGTTTGACTTCGTTACGATGACCGTTTGCAGCTGAAGTGGGAACACCAAGGGGCTGAGGTGAATACTCGTCGCGCTTACGCTTGTGATCCGACGGCCCCGGCGCAGACTCGGGTTCTTGGGGTCTTTGTTTTAGTTTGATCTTAAGCTTGAGAGGCCCGCTCATGTCAACACCAAACGCTCACCTGGTGAGCATGTGATATCTGGCTTCTCGCACTTCACCAGGTTCACCTGGAAACCCTAATCACAAGGAACATGCACATGCTTGGATTTCCATCCAGTGCGGAGCAATGCATTACACATGTTCCTGGAAACCAAGGCACTCAGGTGATCTGTGCTTTGAAGCATATGCGGCCAGGGGCGCAGGAAGGCTGTGTGATAAGAATCGCTCGGCCAGTGTTGTCACAAGCTGCACCTGTACCCAGAGTGCCCATTTTCAGTCCAAGCGGACTGAAGAGCAGACAAACAATTGAGCAACATGTGCTTCCTTGGTCTCTTTGGCCATGCATATGGCTGGTGGTGAGTAAGCAAGACATCTGGTGGTGTGCTTTTTATCGACACTGCATGCTTTGCGATTCATGAAGCATGCAGCACGAAATGGTCAGTCCTGCCTCGACAGCATAACACTGCTGGCTTGAAGAAATTTGCATACATGCAGACAATGGCGGAATGGACATTTAGAATCCTTGCAGTTCTGCAAATCAGTCAAGGTGCCAAGGCTTGTCACTTACGCGCAGGCATGCCGGGCACGGCTGTGTTGCTGCAAAGCAGCGACAAGGACCTCAAGAGTTGCACGTGGACCTACAGGGAGAAGAAGGTCAAGCTTTCGGCAACCTGCTTGCATGCCGGATACTTTGTCTACAGTATTTGACAGGGTACTGTCCTGCAGACTGAGAAGTCAGGCTCGAAGGCCACCTTGTTTCTGCCATCGGGAGAAAAGTATTGTGGCAGCTGGCAGCACAACAAGCGAGAAGGCGAGCAAGCTGATAGTAACCGATTTTGCCTGCCTGAAGTGCAGGACGATTGTGACAGGCAATGCCATTTTCGAACGCAGGTAGTGGTACCGTAGTCTATCCTAACAAAGATAAATATGAAGGTGAATGGCTGAATGGTAAACGCCACGGAATTGGGGCTCTATGGTTGTATGACAATGACCGCTACAGGATTTGTTATACTGGGGAGTGGCAACGGGATAAGTTTCATGTAAGTGCCTCACCAGAAGTATGCAACCTAGAGCTAAATATGGTCCTGCTATGTAGCACCAAGCAGTAGGAGGCATACGGCATGCTGAAAGTACTTCAACAATGTGCTTGAGTCACACCACAGGCCAAACATGTGACAAGAACAGCTAGCAGAAGGGTGCATTAGCTGCAGATAAATATGCAGAGCTGTCAAGCTGTGTAATGGCACATCTGTGTATGTTGAGGTTGCTTTGTTTCAGCAAGTTGAGCAAGTAGGAGACGTTCGGCATGCTGCCAGCGCACCAGCAATGGTGCTAATATGCAGTTGCTTCTGGCATTCTGCAGGGCAGGGGCATCTATTATGATGATGCAGGTAATGCATATGAAGGGCTTTGGGAAAAGGGTATGAGGAAGGGCTGTGGTCAGCAAGCATACTTGTCTGAGCCTGGCAACAGCAGTGATGTCTATGATGGTGACTGGGAGCTGGACAATAGGTGTGCTATTTCTGACATACAGTCACATGCTCATACAGCTACATGCTCATACAGCTACATGCTCAGACAGCTACGTGCTTATACTGCTACATTATCATGCAGCTACATGCTTATACTGCTAAATGCTCATGCAGCTACATGCTCATACTGCTACATGCTCATGCAGCTACATATCTATACTGCTACATGCTTATATTACTACGTGCTCATACAGCTACATGCTCATGCTGCTGAATGCTCATGCAGCTACCTATCTATACTGCTGCATGCTCATACAGCTACATGCTCATAAGTGTGAGGCATGTTCAGCAAGGCAGTCAAAGGTGGCTTCAATGCGCCATCTTTTGGGGCTGCTCTGTTACACAGTGCAGTCTGCACCCAAAAAGATCGCCTGAGCTCATCTTCAAGACCATTGGCAGACACATCAGCAATTGCTCGATATGTGCAGGTCAGGCACAGGGACAATGAGATATGCCAATGGCGACGTTTTTGAAGGGCAATGGGCCAATGACATGAAGAATGGCCCTGGAGTGTACTACTATGCTGATGGAGCTGTATATGAGGGTGTCTGGCAAGAGGACATTGCCAAATGTGGTTGTTACAGACAAGCCACAGAGTCAGAAGAGCAACAGCCAGGAGCTTTGCCAGCCTTGCAGCTGGAAAACGCACAGCTTGTGCTTGCAGATGCAGCAGACAGTTTGCCACCTGTGGTCTATTACTGAAAGCTTATTTTGCTGCAAGGGTCAATGATGGCAGGCAATGCAGCAGTGCAGTGGGTCAGCAAGTGCTGTCAGCCAGCAAACAATCAGCACTGCAACCCATGTAATCATGACTGAGTCGACGCTGACGCCATGCATGTCATTTAAGGGTGATCAGACTCTGATTGTCATTTGCAGAATAGGTTCCCTTCAACATCAAATTGTGTGTCCTTATGAGATCCTTGACGTATGGTACAAGACCGTCACACTCTTCACTATACCGCCTGATCAAAGTCTGTGCTGCCAAATTTGCCACATTAGCTGAGTCTTGCACCTGTGCATTCCGCCCCTGCATCATGCCAGCAGCGAGTGTTAAAGTACCATTGAATATGTTGCATCTAGTCATTGGTCCCATGGTGTTGGCAGCAGATGACAGGGCCTTTGCTTCTGTCCGATACATCACACAGATTGATACGCATGCAGCATTCACAACCAGCAGCATCAACTGCATGTTACCATTGACAGCATACCTTCAGGCCAGAAAGTTGCGACGTGGACGCACACAGCCCATACAGAGCTCGTGTGTTGTGACCCTCGCTCATGCGCACTGCAGCCGCGTAGTACGACTGTGCTGTGCGGTAGTCACTGGCAATGACATCTGCTCGGTGATTAGCAGCATGGGTGCCACCGATAGTGTACATGATGTCTGCGTACTGTACATAGTATGCTATGTTGCTGGGCACGTGCAGCAAAAGCTCTTCATAGCAATGTGCTGCTTGCTGATAAAGACTTGCCTGCAATGAGCAATAAGATCGTTTGACATGCTACATGTCATTATTTGTCCAGACTAACAGCAGCAACAAGGAGCAAGCCTTAGGGCAAATTGAGCTGCTGAATGTGAGCTGTATTTGCAGAAGCACAAACTGGGGCATGTGAGCGCATGTCAAGGTCATCTGCAGTATTGCATAACGCATACGAAGCATTTGCACATACAGACATGCCACATGTATAGGGGTCACCTCCAGATACAGTTCTCCAAGCTCTTCCCAGGCCTCTCTGTCCAGCATATATATGTCTACATACCTTCTCAGAAGCTCAATTGCTGCGCTGAGGTTGCCTTTACTCTTTTCCAGAACAACCTGAAGTCAGCAATGGATGTACACACTGACATGCAGATGACTGCATCACAAGCTCAGCTCACACTGGTGATCACAGCTCAAAGATGCAGCCTGACTGCATGAGCTAGACACAAGCGTGCCTTGCAACATTCAGGCGCATGCAACATAATGTGAAAACATATCAGCATAATCAGCGCCAGCGTACCCTTTGGTCTCACCTGTCGTTTAAGAATGGCCTCATTGTTTTCATCATCCTCTAGTATTTGCTTGTGGAACTCTAGCAGCTTTGCATTGTCTCCACAGGCTTCAAGGTACAGTGACTGCAGCAAAAGTGCATTCAGGCACCCCTGATGATACACAAGTCCCCAATTGTAGCACAGCGGCAAGACATCCAAGCCAAAATTGATGTGCAAGCAATCACCGTCAATCTGTATGTCCTGCTGCTAGAAGGAAACTTCTTTCGTATTTTTTGTATGAGGCTGATTGCAAGTTCCATTGCTCTTGTGTCCAAAGCTGCTATGGCAACTTGTTCATACACCAGCCACACTGCAAAATCAGCGCATTTTTATTGTTTCTTGTCTCCATCAACTTGCTCTGTGGAGGGACAGTGATGCTACTGTCCACTTACACTCTTCTTCTGTCAAAGCTGCTGCAAGCTTTTGCAGATTCTGGCCACCATAGGTTGTGACATTCTCAGAGTCTCGCATGTGCAGATCCCGAACCTTCACTTCAAGTACATGTCAGACAAGCGCCAGCCAGTTTGTGGACACATGCAAAACACAGCTTGAAGAACCAATATGAACTTGAGTTGTGCACCTACCAGACGAAGATATTCTGTCAACTCCTGCACAGGCACAGAATGTCCTGGCTGCCGTAAAACCTCCAGCAACACCTCCACTTCCTTTCGGCGGTTCTTGTCCGCCATCACCAGACGGTTGGCCAGAGATCCGTCTCAGCCGGTTCCGGGAATATTTCAGCGGTACTACCGGATCGCAATTTGCTTTTGAGTGAGGACGACCTCTTAAATTTCACCAAATAAGCAAGCGGCAAATCACAGCTTCGGCAAGCAGCGGCCGACCGACAATCGGTGCAAACTAAGCAGGCAACTGAGCTGACTTGAGCTTGCCGAAGCTTTGGTCAACCATGCATCGACTTGTAGGTCAAACCTGCAGCCCTATGTCTTTTTTCAAAGCTTACTGTTTTCTTCTTCTTCAATTGCAAGTATCATGGCACTAAGTGTCAAGACTTTTTTGCTGGCATTGTTGGCTTCCTCCCTCCCTTAGCTGACTAATCTATTTAGATCTCACTGGAACTCCCAGGTCACCTTTTGTGCCGTTGACTGGGGCACGGGTTTTGATCATGCTCCTTAGTGCCTTAAGGAGCTAAGGACAAGCTTGTGGGTTCAAACCTATGAAGAGCATGCGCGGAGCCCGTGGCTCATGTGAGTCTCATTGCAGTTATCCGGGTTCATGAAACAGCTCGTTTACGTATCTGAACTGCGTGGGATTGTATGCCCATAACTATCATAACAATTGGTAGACAAATGCTACCAGTACTGACTACCCACTAGTGACCACAGCGCATGCATGTAACCACAGCTGCTGCAGCTCTGTGCGTTGCAACGGGCACAATTGTGGTTAGAGCCAGCAAGCTGTGTGACATTATTGTGACAGTCCTATTGGCCGAGAAAGGAAGGTTAAAAAGGAAGGAAGGAAGGAAGGAAAAAAAAAAAAAAAAAAAAAAAAAAAAGAAA
>JAABUP010010668.1_pt1 | contig 10769 bp, 10 predicted proteins | sample 5559201 | NCBI WGS metagenome assembly JAABUP01 (sample SAMN10711887, study PRJNA513373) | rock metagenome | isolation source: Antarctica rocks | place: Antarctica | reverse complement strand
CTCCCACAAACCGCGGCTTCTGCCAGCCCGAATTGTGGGGCCGACGCCGGAAGTGCGTGCGCCGACCTGCATGAGACGCGCAGCGTCAGCTGATTTCACCGACAGGGCCAGCGTGTGTGCTGTTTAGGTCTCAAGCAGCAGCGTAAAATAACAGGCTGCTGATGGCGTGCCGGCAGATCAATGAGGCCGGCACCGCGCCCAAGGACGGCGTGATGGTGTGCGGCGACTCTGGCAACGACATCGAGCTGTTTGCGGTGCCGGGCGTGCGCGGCTGCATGGTCGTGAACGCGCACCCGGAGCTGCGCAAGTGGTGCGACGCGCACCGGTCGCCCACGCTCTTCCAGGCGCGCACTCGCTGCTGCAGACATGCTGCGTCTGCAGAACATGCTGCAACACACCCCCTTGTCTCCCTCTAGCATTAGAATAGAAAAATTATTACATTTGTTGGTATCGGTGCAAATTGTTTCCCTGCTCCATCATTGTTCTATGCATGCCTGATGTTGCTGCGCTGTGCCACGGCTGACTAAGTGGGCGACCGCGCAGGCGACGAGGCGGTGCGCCGGCGGCATCGTGGAGGCGCTGGAGCACTTCCAGCTCGTGCCGCAGTAGGGCGTGCGGCGGCACAGCTGCGCGGCTCTACCTAGGCATGCTAGCTTTTGCACCACGGCGCAAGCGTCAGACTGTCCAGGCGGACACCCACCTGAAGTGATGCCCGTCCTGCGATCAAAGGGGCTGTGCTTACAGACCTACTTACAGTGCATAGAGAGCCGGACTTGTCCAGGAAAAAGCATAGTCCGCACTGTTCTGTGTACCTGACGGTATAATAGTCGAGTGAGCGAGCCAGGACTAACAGCTTCCATGGGTGGGCTCCGGGCTTGACCATTGCTTGCCAGCGAGTCAACATCCATGGGCTCTGCGGGTTTGGACATTCAGTCTTGCAGTGATACAGATTTTGGAACAATAACAATGATGCTGTGCTTCAATGTTTGGAAACCACTCCAGCAAAGAGGCTGCTGGAGGATACCGTCCTAAACAGAGTCCTTGGAGGATGCACGCCACTAGTCAGCTCCCTGAGGGTGTGTTTGACGCGCTGTTACAAGCAAGCCTCGAGCGCCACTCGCGACACCTGCTGCCAGCCGTTCTCGAGCAGCAGCTCGCGCAGCGCAACCAGGCACGCTGCCGCAACGCCCCGCACCAGCGCGCAGTCCGCAGCCGCCTGCCCCCCAGCAGCGCCGTCCCCAGCCTGCGCCGCGCGCCCGCCGCCGCCGCCGCCCCACCCTTCAGCGCCGTCTGCAGCAGCCGCGCCGCTGCCTGTGCCGGCTGCATGCAGCTGCGCAAGGCGGTGCGCGAGCGCGCCGTTCGCCGGCCGCCACGGCCGCGCGCGCAGCAGCGCCGGCAGCGTGCCCGGCAGCGCGGCGAGCGCGGCGGCCGGCGAGCGCGCGGTGAGTGCGGGCGCGGCCGCGTTGCCGGCCGCGCCGGCCGCCCACACCGCGACCAGCAGCGCGGCCATGTGCAGCGCGCGCACCGGCCTACCGTCTGCCTGCGCCGCATGCCCCAGCCCTCCATGTAGCGTGTCCAGCCTGCCAACGCTCTTCTGCTCTGGTAAAGGCTGTTCCGCAGTCACCATGCATGAGCCTACGCTGTGAGCCGTCACGCATCAGCCACTGTGCAGTGGTGTAACACGCGCCATGCCAGGCAGCCCGCCTACTTTGCACCTTGTGAGCTGCCGCCGGGCGACCCCAGGTGTAATGCGCAAGCCTAAACCTAGCCCTATAAGTCCAAACCAGTGGCATGTATGTCCGCACCAGCGCAGTGTCCAGCGTGTTGAGCAGCATCTGCTGCTGCGCGGCCTGCGGCGCCGCGGCCGCGGCCAGCGCCACCGGCACCATGAGCGCCGCGCCGTCAGCCGCCTCCACGGCCCAGATCCTGCGCGCGCGGCGCGCCCGCGGGCCGGATGGCGTCTGGTGCTTGCATGCAGGCCTGTGAATGCCCCTCCTGTCCATGTCCAGTCCTCGTGACCGTCACGAAGCCATCAAGAGCGCCCTTGTGCCAGGATTCACATAAACTCGCAAGCACGAGCTGCTCCCTCTCGTTCGGACGTCCCATGCCCTGGTATGCTGCTATCCTATGTAGATACCTGTCACCTGCATGCTCAACCTCGTGCCAGCACCCATGCCAGGTGCTTTGGCGCTTTCAAAGCCGCCTGTCGCCCTGCCTAGGCCGGAAGCCAGCTGTGCAGCGCTGCCAGGGCTCTGGGCCGCACCAGCAGGGCTGCAGCGCGCTGTGCGGCAGCGCGGCGCGGCGCACGAGCCAGGCGCGCGCAAAGGTGCAGCGCGCCGCCTGCCCGGCGTCCGCCGCGGGCATCTCCAGCAGTGCCAAGACCTGCGGAGCAGCGGCATTTAGTGCCTTTAGGGCAAATTTTGTCTTAGTAAGTCCGCAGCACCCTGACATCACACTGACGTATTTGGCTGAAAACATCCATGTGGCACATCAATAGCCAATACGCAGAAAAGGAGTGATACATCTCACCCGATCACCCTGAACACTTCTGCTTGCGTTGGTCGCTACTTGTCACAGCTGAGCAGCTGGTCCCTGCCCTGTGGCGGGCAGCAGCACAACAGCGGCGGCGAAAAGGCATGCGCATGGTGCCTTGTTATGCAAAACTTGCCTGATAGATACGACGTATGCCACAGGCAGCGGAACCTGGTTGCTGGGCAGACAGTCTGGTGCGGCGAATACGCGCCTGCTCCGCGGGGAGCGCCGCCAGGCCGCGCAAGGCAGCCGCCCACACCAGGGCCGCTGGGCCCAGGCCGCAAGCGGCCGCGCCGTGCATGCCTGGCGCCTCTGCGGCGGTACCGCCCCCGGCCTCCTCCGCCGCCTCGCCATGGTCCTCCTCGAGGTCCTCCTCGCCCGGCATGACCTCTGGCGGCCGGGGCAGCTCGCGCAGCAGCGCTGCCGCGGCCTCCAGGGCCGCCACAGCCAGGGCTGGTGTCTCTGAGCCGCCGTATGCAGCCCCGGCGCTGCCCCCGCTGCCGCCGCCGCCGTCGCCCTGCGGCGCAGCCTGGCCCGCCCAGAAGCCGCGCAGGCCCTCCCAGGCGGCCGCGCGCACGCGGGCGGCATCCGCCTCCGCCGCATGCCGTGCCCGCGCCCCGCCCGGCCTGTCTGTGGCACGCCCGCTCCCCCCGGCTTGCGCATCAGGCTGGGTGAGGCTGCCGGGCGCCGGGAGCCCCGCGCCCGGCTGCTCGGCGTCGAGCCCTGTGCAGGTCGGGCCCCTGCTGAGCGCCGGCAGCGCGCGCAGCAGCGCGGCGCCGCGCGCGGGCGTGAGCGCGCCGAGCGCGCGCGGCAGCCCGGCCAGCAGGGCCGCGCGCAGGGGCGGCTCCAGCGCCGCGCAGCGGCCCGGCTGCAGCAGGCCGTCCAGGAGCTCGCCCAGGCGCAGCGCGGGCGCGCCGCCGTGCCGCAGCGCCAGCGCGACGCACGCGCCGCGCACGGCCCCTGCGGCGCCCGCACCAGCCCCTCGCCCGCTGCGTCCTTGGCGGGGGCGGCGGGCGGACGCCGGCGCGCCCCGTCACGCCCGGCGCCAACGCGTGTGCGGCGGACGCGCGCAGTTGCCAGGCAGCAGGGCCTGCGGGCGGCGCAAGCGGGGCGCGCAGCGCAGGCGCGCACCAGCGGCCGGGGCCGCCGGCGCCGCCGGCGGGTGCGCGCGCAGCAGCCGCTCGCACAGCGCGCCCCAGTCCAGCGCCGGCAGCCGGCCGGGGCCCGCGCGCGCCAGCGCGTGCAGCGCCGCCGCCGCGTTGCCCGCCGGCAGCGCGCTGTCTCCTGCGGCATGGTGCACACGGCTGACCGGCGGGCTGCACTGCGGGCCGCTCACATGGGGCGCAGCCGCGGGTTGGCGCCAGCAGCGCACGGCTCTGTGCACGGCTCGGCAGTCCGTGCAGCCCCAGCATCGAGCCTGTCAACCAGCACAGTGCGCTCCGCAGCCGCCTGGCAGGGTTGTGCATGGCAGGGTGTCAGGCAGCGTAGACGAGGCGGGGATCCAGCCATCCGTGTATTTGCGGCAGCATTGTGCAGGCCGGCTGCCCCGGCGCGGCCGCTCGCGCGGCCGCCCATGGGCTGGACCATGCAGCATGCAGCACCCGAGCGGAACGAACCCGTGGGCACTTTAGCGCCGCGCGCCGCACCGGACGGCTCCAGCAGCGCCTCCACGAGCGCGCGCATGGCGCTGTCTGCCGGCAGGGCCTGCAGCGCGCGCGCGCCGCCCGCGCCCGCACCGCCCGCGCCGGGCGGCGCGCCCGCGCCGCGCAGCGCCGCCCCGGCGTCGGCCAGCGCCCATGCAGCGGCGCGGCGCGGGCGCGGGTCGGGCTCCTGAAGCGCGAGGCGTTCTAGCGCCTGCCGTTCGGGATCGCTTTAGCCTGATTGAGGCTGACATGCTCGACGGCTCAGCATGGCCTGCAAGCCGGGCGTCTCAGCACATTATGGACTGCGTGCATGCAGCGCACGGCCGCGCCCGGGGGGGCGCGCCTGCAGGGCATCCCTGGCCGGCGCTGCCCGCGCCTGGTCCGCCAGCAGCCACGCGGTCACGGGCGCGCCGCCCGGCCCGGCGACGCCGTCCGGCAGGCCCGGCAGCAGGCCGCGCGCGCCCAGCAGCGCCGCCAGCCCCGCGGCCGCACCCGCCTTCGCATCGCCGGCGCCGGGCAGCGCGCCCGCCGTGCCCGCCGCGCGCGCCAGTGCGCCGACCGCCGCCGCCGCCGCGGCCAGCGGCGCCAGGCCGCCGCTGCAGCGTGCCAGGCCGGGGTTAGGGTTCGGGTCGTTGCCGCTGCAGGCGCGCGCGCCCAGCTCCACGCCGGCCGACAGCGCCGCGGCGACCAGGCCGCCCAGCGCCTGCCCGGCCGCGCCCGCCAGCCAGCCGTCGAGCCGGCCGGTCGGTCGCGGCCCGGCGCATACCCTGGCGAGCGCGGCGGCGCAGCGCTCCACGTCGGCGTCGGATGCACCGCCGGCGCGCAGCGCGGCGAGCGCCACGCCCGGCAGCGCCAGGCAGGCGCCCCCGGCGAGGGCGGCGCCGAGCGGGGCGCCCGGCGGCGCGGCGCGCCCGCCCGCGGGCGGCCCGCCCAGGGCGCCCATCAGCGCGGCGGCCAGCGCGCCCAGCAGCGCGCCGCCGCCGGCGCGGCCCAGCGCGGCCGCCAGATGCGCCACGCCTGCGGCGATGCCGCGCGCCTCAGCACTCTTTGGGACTGCACTGAACTGCAGGGCGCGAGTGGCGGCCAGTCTGGTCGCTTGTGCATGCGCACGCCGCTCCATGGTGCGCCATGGGAGCGCCCGCCTGGTGCTCTGGGGCCGACGGCCGCAGTCCTTCTCCTGCCTCTCGGCACAGGCACACAGGAGGCCCTGGAGCCAGGCCCTGCCAACTTCGGGCTCCCGCGCCGCACCTGCGAGCGCGCCGACCGCAGCATCCTCGCTCTCTGCGGCGTCCGCCGCGTCGCCGGCGGCGGCGTCGCGCAGCAGCGGGCCGGCCGCGCCCCAGCTGCGCGGCGCGGCGGCCGCCGCGGCGGCCACCCCGCCCGCCAGCGGCGAGCACAGCGCGCGCAGCGTGCTTAGCAGCAGGCCTGCGCGGCGCGGGCGTGCGGTGAGGCGCGCTCGCAGCATGCTCCCCGCCCCCCTGCGCGGGGCCAACAGGAGCCGCAGCGGAGCGTCCTGCCGTTTTCCCAGGCCACCTGCTGCATTGGCAGTGCTAATGCCGCCTTGCAACGATTCAAGTTATAACAATGACTTAATGCACTGCGCGCCTGCCGTGCCAAGCAGCTCGCCCAGCTCGCGCTGGCCGCGGTCCGTGGCGGGCGCGCCGCCGGCGCCCAGGTCGCCCGCGTCGCCCAGCAGCGCCGCGCCGCAGCGTCCCAGCGTCTCCAGCGCCGCGCCGCGCGCGGCGCCCGCCGCGTGGCCGCGCGCCACGCCCGCGAGGCGCGCCAGCGCGGCGGCGCGGGCGGCGCGGTCGGTCGCGTGGAGCCCGGGCAGCGCCACGGGCAGCGCCGCCGCCGCCGCTGCGACCGCCGCGGCCGGCCTGGGTGCGGGCACAGGCTGCGTGGGTCTGCAGGGCGCCAACGTGCAGGTCGACGCCGGCGTGTCTTGGGCAGGTCATGGCCGTAGCATGCACGAGTGCTGTACACCAGGGGCTTGCTGGTCTGCACGCAGGGCCGCACCCGTCCGCGCTCAGCAGCGCACAAATGCGGGCCACGATTGCGCCAGCCACTCCGGGCGCGCGGCCTGCCGCAGCGCCAGCGAGCGCGCCTGCCGCCAGCGCGGCGCCCGCCGGCAGCCCGGCCTCGGCGCTGCCGAGCGCGCGCTCGACCACCGCCCACACCTCAGCGACAGCCGCCTCCATGCCGCCCTGACCACCAGCCGTATAATATGAGCTCTTGGGGATCACAGACTCTGCAGCCCCATAAAGCCCATGCCAACTTTGAAGGAGGCCCAGGCAGCGTGTTGCCCAACCTGACTGCCTCTGAACCACGGTAGCGCATGCGGCGCCTGGGAGCGTAGGCCCCGGTCCATGCCTCGGGCGCAGAGCATTAACGCACTGAGCGGCATCCGACACATGGTGGGCCGCCCTGTGCCACACCCCTGCACGGCGCGCCTGCTCGGCGCGCAGGGACGCGCGCGCCGCGGCGAGCCAGCGCCCGACGAAGGCCGCCCACGCGGCCGGCGCCAGGCGTAGCGCCAGCCCCGCCTCGCCCCACCCGCCTTCGCACGCCAGCTCGGCAAACTTGGCGGCGTATGCGGCCGCCGCGCCGCGCGCGCCCGCAACCGCCTCCGCCGCGCTGCCGCCTGAGTTTGTTCCTCCAGGCATCAGAGTGCCCCGCATCGCTGAAGACTCTGGCGCAGCACACCTATGGGCGGCACCGCTGTGCTCGGGCAGAGGGGCGGGCGGCGTCGACAGGCACTGTTTGCAGTTTGAGGCTACGGACTGGGCTCTCAGTGCATGCCGATGCAGCATCATGAACTTGGATAGGGGTCAGCTTGGGACCAGGGCGGAGCACACCGCCCGCCGGCGCCGGGGGCGCCCAGAACAGCAGAGTCGGGCCGGGCGAGGCTCCAACGGCCGACGGCTGCGCCGCCAGGCGCTTGGGCAGCGCCCGCGCAAGGCGGTGCGCCAGCGCGCCGGGCGCCTGGTGTCCGCCCGCCGCCGTCGCGCCGCCGGGCGGCCCGGCGCCGGCCCCGCCTGGCTTCAGTGCCAGGCTGCGCGCGGATCGCCCGCAGTCAGATAGCACCAATGATGACGCGGTGTCCTGTCCATGTATAGAGCGGCGCAGCGCCTGACGGGAACTCGGCCTGGTGCTGCTGCCGCAGCTTGCCCAGACGGGAGAGCCTCTACAGCAGGCCGCACCATGCCGGAATGTGTGTAACACAGTAACTAGTAAGCGTCAGCTGCGAATGTAAGCCAATTGAGGCTTGGCAAAATAGCAGAGCGCACCAGAATACTCAGTGTTTTGCCACTGAGCATGTCATGTTGAACAACGGCAGAACAAAGCATAGACGCATGCAGCGGCGCGCTCCCTTATCACATGACGAGCCCGCAGCTGCGCGTGCAGGCGCGCGCGCCTGCGCCGGTTGGCGTGCTCATACGCCAGCGCGGCGTCCACCAGCCCGCCGGCCGCCGCGCGCGCCTCCGCATCCGCCTCGCGCAGCAGCGGCGCGGCGTACGCGCGCGGCGGCCGCAGCGCGCCGATCGCCTCCAGCGCGTCGGCCGGGTAGCAGGCCAGGCCCTGGTACGCGCGCCGGCGCACCTGGGATGCGCGTAAGCACAGGGTTGGCCAACCCTATGCCTAGCACGTTGCAGCACGCCCGCCGCAGGCCCGGTGCACGCTTAGCAAGCAGCGATGAGGTGCCGGACGCTACCCCGCCTCGCCGCCGCTGTATGGGTATGAGAAGCGCCGCATTTTGACCACAGACATCGGCGCGGCGCGCCAGCGCATGCGGGTGATCGGCGGCCGCCCACAGCAGCGACACCACGCCGGCCGCCTTCTCCGGGTGCGCCGCGGCGTCCAGGCCGCCGTGCGCGAGCAGGCCGATCCACGCGGCCGCCAGGCGCGGCGGCGCCGGCAGCGCCGGCAGCGCGCCGTGCACCACGCGCCAGGCGCCGTAGAAGTCGAGCGCGTCGGCCGCGCACAGCGCGCCGACCGCCTCCAGGCCCAGCGCGGCGACCGCGTCGTCGCCGTCCCGGAAGCTCTCCTGCTCCGATGAGTTGAGGGTGTGATGTGCGCATTTAATGTATGTAAATGCCAGGCGCCATAGACCTGCGCATGCTGTTGCCGCACAGCACGCCGATGAATGTGATGTTAGGGCCCAGCGCTGAATTAGCAACAACGCCCGCTGCAAGCAAGCCCCTGAGCTGAACAACCTAATCGCTAGACCTCCAATACCGAACTCCACGCCGGTGCCTGGCCGTCGCGCCGCGTCGAGGCAGAGCACACGGAGGGCTGCCGCCGCAGGCGCAGCAACATGTCCGCGGGCCGGGCCGCCGCGCCTGCAGGCCGCGCACGAGGAGGACACCGCGGTCGGGGTCCGCCGCGCACACGTCGCGCAGGCACGCCGCTCGCGCCAGCCGCAGCGCGCGCCCGGGCCGGAGGCCCGGCGGCGGCGGGTCCAGCAGTGCCGCCTCCAGGCGCGCAAAGCCGCGGCCCGAGGCGCGCCAGAGTGCCAGGTGCAGGCGCAGTGCCAGCGCCTGCGCAAGCTCCGGCGCGCCTGCACGCCCGGGGCGCGGGGTGGAGCTGCGAGGCGTGTGCCCGGCAGCGCCGGCGCGGGAGCCGGTGGGGGCGGGCGCTCGTGGGGCGGGCGTCCATGACGTCTGCCCGTCATTGCAGATCGGGACAGTTCATGCGCAAGCTTGTTCAGCACACGCCGCCAGTGCTTCTGAAGCACTGTACACACCCTTTGTCTGTAGGTGATTAATATGCAGACCATGCTTGGAAGAGACCCCATATCAGGGCATACACATGGCGCTCGCGGCCACTGTTTTTGCAAACTCGCGCGCCATGACCATGGCCTGCATGATTGTCTTGACCCAGCAACAGGCGAGAATGCTCGGCTGTTAACTCAGCAGTGTGTGAGAGTGCTCGGTGCACTGCTCACGGCGGCAACAGAGCATGGCGGTGCTTGAATGTCACATTGTGCGGTGTACGCACCCGGGTGTGAGAGCGGCTCCAGGGCGCGCGCCGCGAAGGGCGCCGCTGCGGCGTGGGCGCCCATGGCGGGCACCGCGCGCAGCAGCGCCGACTGCGCATGCGCCTCTGCTGCGGCCCCCTCCGCGTCCAGCGCGCCTGCATGAGCGGCGGCGGCCGTCAGCGGCCCCGCACGAGACCCCGGCAAGACGAGAAGCTCTGGGACGCTGGTTCAGAGCCCTAGGCGGCGCGCATGCACCGCGCTCATGCTCTCGCCATGGGCTTCGCAGCACGGCGCTGCCGACCTCGCGGGACATGCTGCGTGCGGGCGAGGCAGGAGCGCCTCCCAGCACCAAGCCTCCCTGGCTCTGGCATCCAGTCAACCTTCGCAGAGCGGCTGCGCCGTGCCGCAGCAAAACAGAGAGCCGCGTGGCCCCAGGTGACAGCCGGCCGCCAGAGCCGCGTCCGCGGGCGCGCCGCACCCATTGGCCCGCCCGCAAGTCGGGCCTGCAGCTGGCAGAGCAGCACGGGCAGCAGGCCGATGCCCGCCAGCGGCGCGGCCGCCGCAGCGACCGCCGCCGCGGCGGCCGCGGCGGCCGCCACGTGCGCGTCCGCGTGGCCCAGCAGGCCCGCGAGCACCATTGCAGGCGCGTCCCCCAGCCGCGGCGGCGCGCTATTGGACGGGGCTGCCGGCGCGCCGCCGCCGGCCGGCAAGCCGGTGCGGCGCTGCGCGGCCGCGGCCGCCAGCGTGCCGCGCAGCGCCGCCAGCCAGCGCAGCGCCGGACCGGCCGCCGCCGCGGCCGCGCAGGCGGGGCCGCCGACTGCCGACAGCGGCACAGAGGCAGCAGCCGCGTCTGGCGCCTCCAGCGCAGCATATCCGCCGCCCGGCCACAGTTCTGCGAGAAGCGCCTGCGCTGCGTGCGCCAGCGCGGCCTCGCCTGCGGGCGTTGGCGCCGGCGGCGCTGTGGGGCGGGCGCAGGCGCTCGGGGCGCTGGCGGGCGTCTCCGGCCCGGCGCCCGGCTCGCCGGGCGCGGCGGGCAGCGCCGGTCGGCGCAGCAGTGCCAGCAGGCGGCCTGCAAGCGCCTTTGGCGCGGCAGCCGGCGCCAACGCCAGCGCTTGGATCGCAGGGCCCTGCAGGAGCGCTGCGGGCGCACGCGCGCGCCAACGCGTGAGGCCGCAAAAAGTGCATGACAGCAGCATTGGCGCTGCTCTGCAAGGCAGCCGCTGTCTCCTCTACCGCTCACACACAACAGTGCCGGCCACCGCAGCAGCACTTGATTGGCCTGGATCACGGCACACAGGGCTGCAGGGGCTGTTTGCCTCGCGAGGAGTTGCAGGGCAGCTGGCGCGCCCGGATGCAGGCAACAGCACTGAAGGATCAAGCGCCAGCGACAGGCCGGCATGCGTCGCAGTGCCAGAGCACCAGAGATCCAGCCACCTTGGCCGCCCGACAAATACACTGCTATCAGAAACCTCTCTGCTCTCTCGCACCGGCCTGGGCACCCGTGAAGCCGCCGCGCGGCCGCGCCGCCTCGCGCGCCAGCAGCGCCAGCGCGCCGCCCAGCTCGTCCGGCCCCGCCGCGCGTGCCGCCAGCAGCGCCAGCGCGGGCGCGTGCGGCG
>JAABUP010010665.1_pt1 | contig 10775 bp, 14 predicted proteins | sample 5559201 | NCBI WGS metagenome assembly JAABUP01 (sample SAMN10711887, study PRJNA513373) | rock metagenome | isolation source: Antarctica rocks | place: Antarctica | reverse complement strand
GTGTGGGGGTCAGGGGTCAGGGGTCCCAAACATTTTTGTCACACCAGCAAAACGCATCACCATGTACCTCACATACTTGTGCACATAGTCTCGAGTAGGTTCATTGCATACAAGTTTGCTGTTGCAGCTGATGGTCTTCATGCTGAAGTGCACAATTGCCTGCGCAGCTATTAGTGACTATGCTGAAAGCGCGCATGCCCCTGCCCTCTGGATGACGCCATTGCTGTCAAAGGGTCAAACACAACTAATTGCCAATGCACTGGTGCTTTGTGATTGAACATGGTGATTGTTGAGACACCCTGGAAGGTCTAAAGCTCACAACCGGAGCGGTTTGCATGTTGTGTTGATATGTTATATTTGAGGTGACAATACTGTCATGCATGATGCAAAAGACTTAGTATTATATGACCTGAAATAGGGCTGCAAGAGGCGCAGCATCGACATATACCGGCTTCTCATCCTTCTCTCCCTTGCCCTTGCCCTCCTTACTGCCCCTGGCAGCCTTGTCCTCGTCATCACCAGACAGAGCAAACTCATCCGAGTGAGCGTTCTCGTGGCGACCTGAGCGCTGAGCCTGCTTCTCCTCCAGCCGCTTCTGGTGCTTGGCAACTTCTTCTTCATCTACTGGCAGAGGTTCACCATTGTCCAGTATCACAGGGGCGGGCTCTTTGGACTTGGGGGACCCCATGACGCGCCCGTCACCAACCCTGGGCTGATGCTGCTCTTCTTCTGCTTTGGCCCTGCACAGCAAATACTTGTCGACAGTGAGTCGTGTCCACACATTCCCTTCTAGCCAAGCTTTTTATTTTAGTCATGTGAATAACTTCTATTGCTGGCTGAAGACATGTGCCACACACACATCTAGCGATTGCTGGCATGTGTAGTAATTGTTATTACTATTGTTACTGGCTTGATATCATCACATTGGTGAGCATGGTGTTGTTTGTCAAGAATTTGAAGCAGGCTTTGAATATTATGGTTGACCATCACAGTGATCAACCATAATATATTCCCTTTGAGTTTCAAAATTTACAAGTACGATTTGTTCATATTTGTCTGTATATTATGTTGATTCGATCACCCATATTCTGCTACACTATGTACATCATGTATACTGTGTGATATCCTCTAAATGTGTGTATATATACCTTTCTGAGCACTGCTCTAATGAAAATATACATGTAACACATCCTGTCTGATATACCTTGTATGTACACAGTACTGAGAACTGCCCTACCTGCGCTGCTCTTCCTTCTCTTGAAGACGCCGTTGGTGCTTGTCGATGGCATCCAAATCCAGATCCCCAGAAGGCAATCCCTCTGGAGCAGGCTCTTTGGAGTCTGGGGAACCCAGCTTGCGTCCGTCACCTGTGCGAGGCTGATGCTGCTGCTCTTCTGTGCTATGGTCATGTGACTGATGCTGGGACTGCTTTGCATGCTGCTCAAGACGCTGTTGGTGCTTGGCAACAGCTGCCTCATCAAAGGGCGTGGCTTCGCCATTTGCTAGCAGCTCAGGTTCAGGCTCCTTGGAATCTGGGAATCCCAGGATCCTGCCATCCCCAGCGTTTGGCTGATGCTGCTCATCTGTTGCTCCTCTTCTCTGCTGTAGACGCTGCTGGTGCGTATCAACAGCATCAACATCTAGCGGGATGGGTTCACCTGAGACAGAAGTGCAAGCAGAATGAGAGAAATCATTTGTATTTTGGGTGCCTTATTACAAAAAATGGGGGAAAAGTAAAAGATAAAAAACCATGTTCGATCCTTAGCCAAAACACAAAAAAACATCAACCACCACCGCAGCCTAGCTGTTTGGAAGGCCTTGGTCAGGCCGGGACGTCCATATGTGACCAGGTTCTTTGTCGAAGAATCCACACTGGGTATAATGTTTTAAATTATAGTAGTGATGATGACAATGACAATGACAATGATACCAACAATGAGAACAAGAACAATATTGATAATGGTCCATGGCAAAAATAAACAATAGCCATGATGACACTTACATGTTCCAGCAAATACTAGGTGTGTGTGCGGCTCTGGTGTTGTCTTGCCAGGCTGGCTTGTTTGGTATGATTGGCTCATGCTCGTTTGTCCATGGTTGCAAATCAAAAGACTGGGGTTATACAACAAAGCTGTGTGGCACAGCACAAAGGCAAAGGCTCAGCTGCTGGACCATTGCACTCAGAGGCGTCTTTCCACAGGTTGCTTTATCGTTTCTGAATTTTAGATAGTTTAGTGCCCTCATTGTGGGGTTATGGGCTGTGTAGGGTAGGGTAGGGTAGTAGAAACCCTGGACGGACTTTATTTGTGGGGGTAAGGCTTATGTAAGGTAGGGTAGTGGAAACCTAAGGGGATAAGGGTTGCGTCGGACAGGGTAGTGAAGACCTAGGCGGACTTTGGCCTCCAGTCAAGTGGAACATGAACTTAACGTGGGGTATTGTTTCCGATGGAAAGAGGTTTTAGGACAGACGCAGTGAGGATCCAAAGAACGCCAACAGGTATTGAAGGTAGCAAAGGCAATGGCAAGCATTGCTGCATTGCGGCTCACAGTTGCTCTGACTCGTTCACAATTCGAATCTGTACCATAAACCCTACGTCCCAAGTCTGCACCCAATAAACAGACTGAGAAGCAAACAGCAGCCTGGTACTAGCGCACAAGTCGAGAAACAGTGACTTGTGCGCTAGTAATAGCTTGCCAGAGAGGGTGTATGCGCTTGTCATGGACTCTGAAACATTGACCCTCTCATTTATCTACTACCTATGTATTCGCTTAGCACATTAATCATGTTTCACTGATTAATGACCATCCAGCATGTGTCTTTCCTAAGGCATCGATGCAGCAAGTACTGGTAGCATAGGTGTCCGCTGGTTCCAAAGTGGACTACCAACAGGTCTTTTGGTTGAAAGGCTGTGTAGGTTTTTGCAACATAGACCCTGACCCATACCTTGCATTGTGAACACATGACCCTTGTCATGCTTGTTTGATTGATTGATTGTAGCATGATGGACTGCAACCTCAATTCATGAAGGTCAAGGACGCAGAAATCCACCTGAGCTTCATAGTGGGTTCATAACACTTTTGACCACCGCAGACAATCCATGGGAGAGTGATCAAAGACAATGACCGAAACAAATTTGAGATTTGGAAACATCTGGACAGTAGCCTCATCATCACAGGCCTTGAAGAAGCAATGGATCTAGTCAGAAACGAAATGCTAGATATGGTGCACTGTGATTTGATGCTTGAAGAGTGAAACAGGGGTGGTGCAAGTGTGGGGTGCCCAGCAAGGGAGCTGAGTCATAGTCACAACTGCTTAAACTCATCCTGATACAGGATATTAACGCCTCACTCACTCAGTTTAAAGTGTGTTTCTAAAATAATCAGTAGTAACAGTATGTATTTATTTGTGTCTTGAAAAACAGGAACGAGCTAAAGTACTGGGGTTCACTTTTTCTGCCACTTTCTGGTGCTTTGATGGTATATGCTCCTACACCCCAATCAGTCAATACACAACCAGTCCAATTTTGGTATCTGATTTCAACAAGTGAAGGCCATCAAGGCAATAAGCTGTACATTTACCTTCGGGACCCTGCTGCTCGGGCTCAGGTTCCTTGGAACTTGGGGATCCCAGAATCCTACCATCCCCAGCATTGGGCTGGTGCTGCTCATCTTTTCCTCCTCCTCCTCCTCCTCTTCCCTTTGTGCGCTGGTCTAAGCGCTGCTGGTGCTTGTGGACAGCATCCATGTCTAGTGGAATGGGTTCGCCTGTACAATAGCATATCAAACCCTATAGACAATTTTTGAGTTCTGTTTACAGAGGCTTTAGACAACACAATGCAGACAGTGTCACTTGCTGACAGCACCACACTTGCGTCAGACATGGTCTGGGTCATAGTTCCTTGATGAGTAAGTTGTTAATGAACTATGATACAGACTTTGTGTTCATGACAGCTACCCCGATCCTAGTCAGCACACCAGCTGGTGCAAAACAGGGCTCTTTTTCCAATCAAAACGACACCACCTCGGTAAGGAATTGCGCTTGATGTCACGCCACACAAGCCTGCTTTGAAGCGTTAACAACTGACACTGTTTTCAAAATCCTAGAGGGTCCTTAGAGGTCTCCACCTTCTGGATCATCCAGCTGTTCCGGATCCGGCTCTCTTGAATCTGGGGATCCGAAGATTCTACCATCCCCAGAATTGGGCTGGTGCTGCTCCCTCCCTGCCGGCAGGCCATAGGGGGCATAATAATAATATGCACCAAGGCCCACAAGAGCGGCAGTGAGCAGCCTGACATCAATGGGGGCATAGGGATGCAGCCTCCATTTGTTTCTGCCCCCTGCAGGAAGAAGAGCGGCTTAGCCATCAGCGACGGGAGGAAGAAGAGCAGCGTGGCCATCAGCAGAAGGAAGAAGACAAAGGGCAGGAGACCGTCAGCTGAGCATGAGTCAGAGTCCCCTGTTGTTCACCACAGGCAGTGGGAATTGACAGCCCTGGGACATGCACATCACTGAAGCAGGAACAGAAAGGATTTGCCGGTGAGACAGAAAGATGTGACACGTATAGTCACGGCAACTTTGCAATGACATGGGCTGCGCAGGGTTTAGACACACGGTCCTGGAATGCACAGCCGGGTGTAGTGTGACTAGTGTGAATAAAAGCATGCAATGTCTATGCCTAACAGCGCCATGTGTTCAGTAACTTGCTGGTTTTACAATTTTGCTATTTGTAAGGACTTATTTGACAGTTTGTGATGGCTTGACAGCTTTGCACCTTGCAAGAGAGTGCATTGAACCACATTGGTCCCTGTTGAGATGCAGGATTGATTGCTGGTACATCACGCAGTGACGACGCAATCAATAACAACAAGATAAATACTGTATATACCAGTATCTTTCTTCTTTGTGGTTATACAGAAGGTGTACCTGGCAAGGGCTCTGGTGGGGGTCTGCCTGAGGGGGGTGGGCCTGATGGGGGTCCACTGCCAGCAGAAGAAGAGCTGATTCCAGCTGTTGGTGGGTAAGCGGGCCCTGCATCCACATGCCCTAGGGTTGATCATACAAATGAGACATAAGGTTTAGGGTTTGAGGGGCTCTGGGGTTTATCATACAAATGACACATAGGGTTGAGGTTTAGGCTTTAGTCCAGGGGGGCTGGGCTTAGGCTCAGGCAGTGTATGGTAGGCAGACTATGTTAGTTTCCCATTGGACAGGATTTGACAAACAGTACATGATACAATGAGCCTTTTGGTATTCACCCATTGCGTAGGATATGACAAAGAGCAGACACGATGAGGAATGCTGTCGCAAAGTGGGACATCTGTAATGCAATGGTCCAAGGATTCTGCTGACGAACATGTCTGCTGGGTGCAAGACAATGATAACAGAAGACATGCCAATTACATGCTGGTGTTCGTTGGACTAGGTCGTTGAGTGAAGATGTGACCATTTGAGTGATGAGTGGTTGCGTGACATGCTGCTTGCCAAAAAGCCGCTTCTGTCACACTCAGCATGACAAGCAATCAGAAGCCATTAGGGCCAGCCCAATTGAATGCATGATTCCATGCATAAATGGAACAAAGCTGTCTAAATGTCACAAAGATTGATTGGTAACAGCTCAGCACTCAACGCTGACTGTACTTTCCACAGTCTGATCAGCGTCCCAGGCAAGAGTCCACACACATTAAATCTAAGAAGCAAAAGGTGCGCTTGTAAAGTTAACGCATGAACCCACCTGCTTGCTCAACACTAGATTTGCTGGTAGATGCGCTGCCTCCAGTTGTGTTGATGGGAGCTGTGGCACCCATGGGTTTGTAGGCATGGGTGCTGGGGGCCTCAGAGGGGGTACTCCTGGACGGGCCCTGCTGAGCTGTTGAAGTAGAAGCTGATGGGGCAGTGCCAGAACTGCCCTGCTGAGGCTTCGCAGAAGAAGAGGAAGAGGTAGAAGCTGAGGTGCCAGCTGTTGGTGGGTACGCATGATTTCCTGCCGAACCTGAAGTAGGTGCACTAGACCTGTCTGTGCTGCTGCCTGCTGTGTTGATCTTTGCATCCTTGCCTATGGGCTTGTATGCATGATTGCCAGCAGCCTGTGATGTGGAAGTCCCAACAGCGCTTTGGGTATTGCTCGGCGCCTCAGCACTGGAGGACGGCTGTGATGGCTTCACAGGAGCTGAAGTGCCAGCTGATGGTGGGTATGCAAGGTTGCCTGGATTGGCAGCAGTAGCACCTCCTGAAGAGTTGCTAGTGCCAGGCTTTGCTGCTGCGCCCGGCTCTTGCAGAGTTGGATACCTCCCAGATCCCTGCATGCATTGCAGCAGCAAAGTGATTGTCTGGCAAGCTGGACCTGGTGGATACAGCAGCCGATGGTGCAAAGAGCTGTTGGAGGTGTGCTAGCTGCTTTACCTTGCGTTCTGCTGCATATCTCCGTAACAAAGTGCACGCATACGACTGTATTGGTCCGGGCCGTAGCGGACCACGTTGCATGATGGTGCTCGCAGGACTGACGCCTGCTATGCGAACTGTAAGTCCTGATGGTTGGTGGCCTCAGGACACGCTGAAGCACTGATGTCCCTTGGTGTGGCTGCTCGTATGCTTGTTGTGTACTAATGCAGGATACTACTAGGCATGCGATGCAAGGGGTCGTTCGATCGCGCCGGATCCGCTGCAGATGCATGCAGCATGCAAGTCACTGTGAACCCTACAGAGAATTTGGCAGCGTGCGCGCCAAACCCAACACCGAAATGCCCGAAACCCTACCAAAATTGGCTTTGCCACCTCCAAACCTGATACATTTAGGCAGTGCACCAATGACAAATAGTGATTCGTGTATACATATGGTGCAAAGACACCAACAAATATGTATCCCAGCAAAAGCTTCGTTCACAAACTTCCCAACAACTTCATCGTCTTCCTAGATCTAGAACAATTCTGAAACAATGCAGCAGGACCTGCATCACCTGGTGATCATATGAATGCATTTTGGCACCACTCTGTAGTGAAGTGGTGAAGATCTTTCTTGAGATTAGGTAGAGCTTCGGTTTCTGTTTCGGGTCTGATTACCAACAGGTATCGACTCACACAATGGGGAGTCCTGCGGGACTTTCTCCATCACGTAACTGCCACTCACCGTTTAGCAACGCCAATCTGACTTCATGGTCATGGGCTTCATGCAATATATTTGGTATACTATCAGTATATCTGGTATGCCTAATGCATGACCATGACCCAGACGTTGTGTGCTAATGTAGCCAAGACAGCAAGCACATATTTATATAATATGGTACAGACATATTGCTTGCTGTGTAATTTCGCACCGGGGCATTGTCGCAACGTTCCGCTCACAGTACTGCTGCAAATCTCATGCAAGCTGTTGCGCTGCTGCTGTCACCAGTATCTGCTAGGATGTAGACTGCATACCTGGCTTGGCTTTCAGCGCTTATACAGCGGTATGTTGCTTGTTCAAGCAGCAGCAAGATCTGCAGCAAGTGTGTGTGATCAGTGGCTCAACAGGCCACCAGTGCAATTGACCCTGAGTGCTGCTGTCAGCTGCATACCAACTTTCTGGTTTCATGGAGCATCACATCTTCGTCAAAATCTCCATTCTCAAGCTAACAGGGCCCATGAGCATTGTTAGTACTGCAAGTTGCTGATGAGAGTAGTCAGATTGGCTGCAGTCAAGTCTATGTCAGCAAGTGAGTAGCAGAATATCAGTAGCTTTGGCCTGATAATGGCACTTCTAGTTTGATCAGGCATCACAGGGCATGTGCTGCATCATGAGGCTATGTCATATTGGCGGCATAGCGTCACAGGGCAAGCATTGAGGTCACCCAGCCTTGAGCAGCCTCTCAGCGCCCACAACATGCCCTGCTGTAACACATTGGCATGTAGCCCAGAATGGAGCATTTCAATGAAATGAGTAGTGATTGCACAGAAACATCATTGAGCTGAAATGCTTCTGTGGTTCCATTACTGAGGTCAGACAGTGTCCAGACAGAATGCAATACAGGTATGAATCTAGTCTGTGTCACTTCACCATAGTATGTGGTGCCATGCCATGCCCATTGGTGGTGAAGCTGTCAATCTGCCAAAACCTCTTCCGGTCAAAGTGGGCCTGTTGTTTGCAATAGTGGTGCATGTGCTATCTATTCTTCCTGTGTGATGATGTCCCATGCACTTGGCTGCCAGCCGTTACATATCCAGGCTTGTGTGCCACCAGTTGTGAACGGCTCCTGATTCCTACTGTATACCTTACACAATTGAACGTTCTGGCAGGCGCTGAACACAAGCTCTTGAAGCTGGTCAGTCTGATCCATAAAAGTATCACAGGTGCTTATTTGGCACAGCAGAACCGTACCTCAAACAGTTGATAATCTCTAGTTGCATGCTTGCCACTATAAAATGACGCTCACGCTCTTGCCTGACAGGATCGACACTGAGCGTCGTTGTGGAAATCCGTACACAGCAAGACAACAAAGCGTGGCTTCCGGGACATCAGGTGTAGCCAGCGAGAGAAGGCCCACTGTGAGTGCAGACGAGTCCAACCGCTTGTTGCTGTACCTCATGCTGACCCGGCCAGGCCGTAATGTCCAAGTTGCCACAAGCGTATATACTCTAGATCACAACCAGCAAGATCTAACAAAATTCAACGGCACGCAAACACGTCAAGCTGAGCAAGAGCACATTTCATGACAATCGCGACAGACGTTTGAAGGTGCAGCAGCGATGAAGCTCGGTGAGCGTGCAAATGATGTACCGAGCTGTAGACTGTCGACTCGTCAGGATGATCAGTCCCATACTCCGTTTCCCGCTCTGGAAATCCATTGTCCTCATAAGACAGACCCTAAAGTTTGGTTGAGCCATCAGCTCGGCAATGCAGCCCTTCCAGCTCTTCAGCTGTAGCGGCAGCGGCATTGCAGCCATGGCAGGAGCGGCAATGCAGCCCTGGCAGCTCAGCAGCAGCAGCAGCGCAGCAATTTGCAGCAATTCCAGCTCAGACAGCCTTGCAGCCTTGCAGCCATGCAGCCGTGCAGCCTTGCAGCCGTGCAGCCTTGCAGCCTAAGCGCCAATCTGCAGCCTGGCAGCCCCAGGCAACAGCCCTGCAGCTTTACAGCCTTATGGTCTTGCGGTCCCAATGAAAAGCCTCAAAATCTGAGGTACCAACAATAGCCTAACAGCCCAGCCACCAACCAAAAGCCTCAACGCCCTTCCAGAAAAGAAGCTTTGCAGCTACATGTACAGCTACTACATGTACAAATGTATAGGCATTACCAACATCAGAATGTCTTGCAATGTTGCATCTGGTACAGCAGGCACAGCTTGCAAGGCTTGCAATGATGCTGTGTCAATGGCCTTCCACTGCAACATGACGTACAGCTGTGTCAGCACTGGTCTACAATGATGTCCGATGTTGCTGAAATGCTATCTTGAGGGTTAAGTAACAAAGGTGCTCTGCACTGCTTTGACCTCCCTTGTCATGACTTACGGTGCTATGTGTTGCAACCTGTCCACGTCTACTTCGTGGCAGACAGCCACACGTACACCTCATTACACTCCTCTGGCTTGCACACCAGCAAGCGTCGCGCTTTCTGAAGCTGCTGAGACAGCTGCTTAGGGCCCAGCACTTGTTGCCACAACTGCAGGGTAGGCCGCAGCTTGCTCTCAATGTCCCAGTTTACGTAAGGCTTGTGTTGCTTCAGAATTCTCTGGATGACCCCAGCAGATATGCCTGCCTTGGCAAACTCTGCCTGAACAGCATCAGCTTTGCCAGCAGAAGCTGACTTGGCATCTGATGTGCCGAGCTGGCGGCGCACTGTTTTTACAAATGGCTGTGACCATGACAGAGGTGATGACTGGGCAGAAGCAGCCAGACGCCTACGGGCAGCACTGGGAGAGCAAGACTGCAAGACTTATGAGGGGTGACCTGAGAGGAAACAGACGACTTCAGCTTGTTGTGCCAAAACACAGCAGACAATGTTGCATTTGCTGCAGCAGCAGTCTGATTGCTCTGCCTTCAAGCTGTGTTTGTGATGGGGATGTTGTGCAACCCAGGCAATGCAGTGTGATAAGTAAACTGATAATCGCTCATTGATTTGTATCTTACAGTGACCAGAGTGTGGGACGCCTCAGCTGCTGATCATGCTGTTTCTGCTGGTTTCAATTGGCAGTAGTACACCACTGGCATGAGCAGTACAAAGTCTTTCAGTAATATTTTGCAGCAAGTTTATTGTCCTGACAAACTTTTAGAGGGTTCATGAGTGTATCATTGTGATCATGGTGACATTGCTAAGCTTTGAACACCTACCCTGATGTTGCACAAGTTGGTCTTGATAAATTTCATTGAGATGACAATCGATTGTCAGATAGATACCTGCAGACTTTAGGATGCCAAGGAACAGCACCACATAAGTACAACTGTGCGCCACCATATTTCGCCCGGCTCGAGAGACCCAAATTACCGCAAAAGAACATATATACCCAGTGTTGTGCCGCAGGTCCGCAGTCCGCAGTACCCGCAGTCCGCAGTACCCGCAGTCCGCAGTACGCGCGGCGCAGTACGCGGCGTTCTGCGGGTACTGCGGTTGAATATTTTGTGGTATTTATTCATTTGAAATAATTCATTAAGTTATTATTTGATACTATACTTGCTGATTTATAAGTATTTCCCTCTCAAACAAAATCAGAAATAAAATATTTGGGGGAAAAACTTTATTTGCTGAATTGGAATGCCCGCAATGAAAGACGTCGAATGGCACCACTCTGAGTTTCAACAACACAGTGT
>JAABUP010010663.1_pt1 | contig 10777 bp, 11 predicted proteins | sample 5559201 | NCBI WGS metagenome assembly JAABUP01 (sample SAMN10711887, study PRJNA513373) | rock metagenome | isolation source: Antarctica rocks | place: Antarctica | reverse complement strand
GATCCTCTTGGATGTGAATTTGCTTCCCAGACCGGAGTAAGCTTGGACCAAGCTGGCTGAGGGTGTGTTGACAACCTCTTTTCTCGATATTGATGGGATCGCTCACAAGGACGGCGTACTCCCAAATTCGATTACGAATCTCAGCTGGGAGTTTGAGAAGGGGGAATGCGACCGACATGTGCTGATCCGCCATGGGGATGATGTTGTGTCGAGGCGTAGACGAGTTTTTACTCCTCTTTCTCGTTTTCTTATGACTTCCAGATTTGGCGCGAAGATGCCGAAAAGGAAAGATTGGGAAAGCTGTTTTCAAGGTTCATTAACCCTTTCATGTTTTTCTCTTTCATGTCTTGTCCTTTCATGTCTTATCCTTTGACGTGTTACTTGGCATGTGTTCAAATTGAGGCAGCATCGTGGAACAGCACACAAAATTGATTGTGCTATTTCATATCCATGAAGCGTTGATCCAAAGTGTGAAGTAAGTAACCATGCACCCTAGGGTCTCACTCTCTTTGTCGCTACTTTTGCGCTGGTATTTTTAAGGCTTGATTTTCCACTTCACATAGTCCTTCCCTTCATTCGTCCACTTCTTCGACAGATTTTGTAGACTATCCCATCCATTTCCCCCATACACTGCAGCGGAACTACATCCTTGTCTAGTGAGACGAATTCAACCTCACCAACCTGAGTCATTCCGTGCAAATCACGCCTTGATATGAGAACAATATCTTAGATCTGGCGGGAAAGACGAGACAATGCAAATCGGAAGTCTCATGCCTTGAGTAAAAACGAGGCAAAATCGCGAACACACGGTGCCTTCCGTGGCCGGGTAGCCTTCATCCGCTTTTGGGTAGTAGATTGAGCCTGCCTCCTTGTACGTCTGTTGGCAGGTGAAGGCTACTGTAAGGACGGAAGCAATTATTTATGGGTCTTCATCATGATACTTTCTCGTGAAGTTGATGGGCCTATCCAACATGACAAGATAATTCCAGACCCCGACTACGAAGATAGGCAGGACGTCAAAAGAAGTGGACAGATCAACGGCATATTTTGATTCGCCATCTTGGAAGTTTGGTGTTCTGACAGTAAGCTGTAGCGCAGGCGAGGAGTTATTTTGTAGAGCCGTCAATTCCGTTATATTTGTTGAGAGTGGTTCAGAGCCCTGCAAGTGTCAAGAGAATCTCGGTCGAATTTGGGTCGATTGTGGTGGAGGCGAAGAAATACAACATTGCCTTTCTCTAATCAAGCTACCTCAATCAATATAAGGCTCACGCGAAAATAGTCTACTATAAACTTTTAGAACACAAGTTTCTCTAGAATTCTTTCAACGATAATATAGGCTCAAAAGTCTTGGTTGCGAATATAGTAAGGCTGGAAGTAAGAGGTCTTGTATCTTTTCGCTGATCCTCTGTAGAGGCTCACAATTGGATCCACAAAATTGATGGGCTACAATAGGAATAGCGGTCCGATCCTAGTGAAAATTCTTGATATGGAGCGAAATTAATTTTCTGGGGCTGACTGAAATGAATGAACGACGTGTCGAGTGTCAGTGTTTTGTGGGCCCGCAGAGTGTTGTCCAAAGCCCCACTAGAATTGGAATAATGAGATGTAACATCCCATTTCCATGTGCTGAAATTTTTTTGACCAGTCATACGGGTACGGCTCAAAATCCGCAATAAAATGTCACTCCAAAGTGTGCAAAAGCCTATTATCGATAATCTGAGGCTTGGTTTCAGTCAAAACAACAATTTTGACCATAAGCATGGAACCCTATCAGTGCAACTCAGAATCATTGCATCCCTGTTTAAGAAGGCCTGGAACGTGTCAATTGGACAATCTTTGAAGTATGCAAGGTGTTCTTCGAGGGCGTCTAAAAGTAGAGAATGCATTGCCCATAACGAACACCTCTCCCCATCTAAAAAACAACAATGACAACGCCAATCGAGTGACCTGCCAGCCTCATCACACCGTCCACGCCTACAAATCCCCCAATGTCCCAAGATGCTTGTTCTTCTAGTGGTCTTCCAATTCAACTTTCCTTGTGAATCCCTCCGCGCCTTTCCTTACGTAACCCGCAGCAGGGCAGGAGAACTCCTAGGGCCCAGAGTTATGGGCCTTAGCGTGGCGTTGCAGATCGGCTGCGCGGCTGAAGCCCTTCTGGCAATCCATGTGCTCACAGAGAAATCTGCCACCAAGCTTCTCGTCGACCTCGATTTTCGGGGCATCAGGGACGATATCAAAACCTAGCGAGGAAGGCCAATGGTTTCCGAGGTCATTGGAAGCCCCGAGGCCAATGTTGTGAAATTCGATTTTGGCGTCGATGACATCGTCACGGCCGACCAAGACTCGGGCATCAATAATTCCGGCGAAAAGTGCCTTCAGATGGACGTCCAGCAGGTCCTTATCTGGTAAAGATAGTTCGTAAAAGGGATACCGGCACGGGAATCCACGAAAATGATAATTTTCAAATTGCGTTGCGACTTCACGGAAACGTAGAAGAGCACTGCTAGAACCAGTATGTTACAAAAACAGAGATTACCTATGCTCGACGACGTAGCCGCCGCCAGGCATTACGTAAGTGTAGGAAGAGGTTGGATCCTCGTGATTGGCCTGTTTGAGAGCTTTAGTTAGATCAAAACAATCCGAGAAGACTTAAGGGAAGGAGGTGGGCTCGTCAATTGCCAAAGATGACGGAGTGAAATAAGGAGGTGCGGCCATGGTGGGTGGATGGGAGAGTTTTTGGGGCGTGGTCAGCACTAAAAGAGGGCAAAAGAAGGCAAACAATGCTTTTCGTTGCGGTTGATTGAGATAAAGATTGGTAGATCGAGGAGACAACCACTAAGGTCAATGGAGCAGTGAAATCTTGAAAGATACAGGTACGGGGCCTGGTCTGTAGTTGTAAGCAAGTTTAGAGTAGGCTCGAAAGGTGTCCTGACCTTTGGTAACGGATTGCCCTGAATTATGAGTGTCAGGCCAATGATTGCCCGTATTTAGGCGTTTCTGCCAGCTGTGCCGTATCTTTGAAATGATTCGGTACAAGGGTCACTGCTAACCCTGCATCAGACAGTCTGACTGTACATGTAGTTTACCTGTGACGCGCTCTCCGTTTAAGTCATGTATTGTCTTTATGCACATACATTAGTTTCCATCTCTTCCAGCTGAATCATGCGCTTAATGCCGGCTGAGAGTCAGATACCAGACATGTACGCCAAAATATGCATTTGAAGCTCTCTTGACACATAGACCATGCCCCTGACCTCAATTTCAAGAGTTCTATCGGCAAACTCCATTTCCCAATTCCCCATTTTCCCGGTCAAAATCGAATGCAAGAAGACAACCGCCGGGTTGTGGCTTATAGCGGTTCATCGGAGGAATTCGTGAGAGACAGATAGGCTGTCCAAGCAATACCGACCGTGGAGACGAAGGGCTGGGGATGCTTTAGTAGAGATCAATGTCTAGGCGATGTAAGTCCCACTCACAATTTGAAATTGCAAAGGGATGACTCTGAAGTTCAGTATTTGCACCGCAGGCCAGAGCATGAAGTTGGCCTTCAGCGCTGGCAAGTATACGTCCTGGATCTTGCGAGCGACGGCTCGTCGTCCACCACCTTCAGTGACAGTCATGAACGTGAAGAACATTGCTAGCCCTGTTTTGGATATCAGCCTAATCCAAGTTATTATACGTTGTGTATCACTCACCAAGTGGCGCAAAGATGAGCTGATCAAAGCACACCCGCTGTAGCGCCGGCACCGTCGCACTCTGCTTCGTGATCGGAAATGCTCTCGACAGGAACGAGAACCAATGGAACTGCACTGGTGACATTATAAAACCGTACGACATGAATCTCGTCAGTCTCTCGAAGTCGAAAGGTGGTGGGCCTGGTGTTCGGTGTGGTATCATGAATTCTGTAGCGTAGGGGCTCTTCTCATCATACTCGGGCATCTCAATACCATCGGAGATGTCTTTGCTTAGGGCGAGGTTTCGCCGTTGTTTGGAGCGGATGGCTGTGAGGGATTGGGCGACTGTATCTGCTATTCCTCCTAGGACCTGTTGTATAGCAGTTTTTAGCATCCTCTCCTTCATATCATCCAACAGCTTCTGATCTTATGTAATCCAGGAAACGTACAGCATTGGTAATCATAATAGTAAGGACTGTTGAGCACTCGTTAGCTGCTGCGCAAGTTTCATGCCGTCCAGACATACCTGGTTTGTCCGCATAGTAGGTATTGAACTTAGCAATCAGCCTGGACACGATAGCCATTTCGATTAGGAGTGCTAGTGCGTGCAGCAGTGGCTGAGAATATTGTATAGGATCAGCAGTGTTTCTAAGAAGTTGCGACTTGGATGTTATTCTGGAGCAGATATCATGAAGTCATGACTTGTAGGAAGGCACGCACCACTCGTCCATAGAGGCATCTGCTGTTGAGAGTATCGAGCACTCTCCGCCTCGTTGTTTCGAGCATCCTGGTTATTGTGTGTAGTGAAACTCCGGGATGGAGTGATGGGTGTCCGTAGATGCGCCGCCTGGCGGGATGGAAGTCGTTATGCTTAGGCGGGGCTCTAAAGCGAAAAGGGCTATTAGAAGACGCTGTAGTTTTGCTGATCAATAAGGAGCAAATCTTCACTTGCTCAATGCCGAGGGCGGGTGCGAATCGTGGTCGTCGAATGTGGCATCGCCCCTCTGACACACTAGCCTGGTTGGACCCGAAGGCTGAGGGCCGCCTTTGACGAGTTTCCCCATCAAGCGTCTTCATCAAGCGCCTTTCACAAGACGCTTGAAATTCAGATTACGATTTCACTTGCTTGCTAATCCATTCTACAAGTGACCAGCTTGTTCCTATCATTTATGTCAATTGGGTCTATGCTTCTACTACGATATCAGGCACGTCACGGATGTCTATAGAATCATTGGTCACAACGTCGATAACCCGTATAGCTTCAACTGGTAGACGTCCCAGGGTGAGGGGAAGGAAATGTAACTCTGTACTGACACATGCGTCTGGATTTAAGGGCCTATGGATCAAGTAAGAAATGTAGACTGGAGAATCTTGATTAGACATACCCAATCCTGACATCCGTTGTCAAATTTATTACCTGTGCGGCCTCATTGCTTGCATTCCTCTGCCTTGCGTAGACGAAGTTCTCGTCGATCACAGCTTCAGCTGTATCGCTGTTCTTACTCTCTGTAGCTGATGACGTGGAGCTTCGCGGCAAATGGCCCTCATTGACTCTTGATTTTCGCTTAGTGATTACAGTAAGAGCAAGCTGAACGGGTTTGTTCGAGCGGTTGAGCACCAAAACATCCCATGAGAACGGTTCTCGCACATTCACTGTCTTAGGCGCTGTGAAAGTTACCGAGAGACCAAAATCGCTAACGGAGACCACTCGCTGCCGTGTTTGATTGGCTCTTCCGCTGGAAGACGAGTCCCCTTCTCGAGTTATCATGGGTATATCATTGACGTTAGATGTTGAGGGCGCCGTCGAAAGGCTGCTTGGCCTACTAGGTCTTTGCATTGATTGACCAGGAGCCCCGTATATGGGATTCAAGGCAGTCGAAAAATCTACGCCGGTCTTCCACCGCATCTCTATGGTAGGCCGGCAGGCCTTTGAAACAATTACAATAGCTTTGATCGTGACGAGTACCGTCCTCGCCGAGGTTGGGTTCGAGGCTTGGGAAGAGCTATCATTGGGGATAAGACGATATAGGCAGACAGGGTTGTCCTTCGGACGGCATAAAAGAGGCAGCATTGGTGCGCGGCCCTTCCCTAGGTCTTCCGTCGAGCCATCGGGCAACTTCATATCGATCTTCGTAATTTCAATGTCGTCTTTGGAGAAAGGTGCAGCCTCTATGTCGAGAGCCGCAATGGTGCAGGGTTTCTCGGTCCTGTCGTTGGACCTTGAATATCGAACTCTACTGGAGATAGCTGGAAGCGCACGAAAGGCTTTTTGTGGAACAACTTTCAGATTTCCATGATTGGCAGCACCATTGTAAGCTAAAGGAGCAATGCTTGATAGTCGAGACGCGGTGAGCTTCGGAATCGCCCCTTGTAAACTTGGGTCACCCTTCAAGGATTCCAATAGATTGATGGACGCTGGGACGCCGCTTTGTAGGTACGGATCTTGAAATTGGACTCCGTTATCCTCTTTGACAGGACCCATGAGAGCAGAAGGCTTGAAGACGATCATAGGTGACTGAAGGCGAATCTTTGGTCGACCTGAGCTTCATCAATTTCCCTTCAATCGGGTACGTATTGCACAATTACCCACTCAAGGGAACCGTGGTCCTCCATATTGCCAACATGTAACTCTCCGGGTCCTGCTCATTTCCTTGGAGAATGACTTCGGTGGCGTCCTCACACGTATCAATGTTGGTAGACCATAACGTATCTTCACTTCGAGACGGAGAAATCTCTTTCGATGATTCTTGACCGTTCGAAGGCCTAGACTGGAAGCCGTACGCTTGTACCTCTAAGCTAACCACGAGTCGGTCAAGGTAAAATTTGAGCCGAGTCTCATCCAAATATCGCATCCGAAGAACAACGTAGATAGTAATCAATTCATCTATCGCATCCCTAAGGATAAGTAAGACCACAGACCTTGATCTGCAACAGTGGTTCACCCACCGAAATACAGAAGAGACCTCTGCTCGACAGTCAATCCATCGTTAGTCCCAAGCAGCTGATTATTGTTGGTGAGTGCCTCCTCGATGTTGATTGCAGTAGCTTGAGGTACCAGGACCTGCAATCTGGAGCTCTCTATGAACTGCTTGGCGTCCATAAATACGAGAATTAATATCCTGCTGCGGCAAACCGTGCGCTAGGGTCTCTGCAAATTTTCTCAAACAGGAGCCATTGTGAGATAAAAGTTGATCGTTCTCGTTGGTGAAGCCAAGGAAGCAGCTTCGACGGGTCTTCCCGTTGAGCCCCATTTTAGCCTTATTTTAGAACTACAGCCAAACGAAATTAACGGCCGGCCTCAAACACATTTTTTGACGATCGCTCATTGACATCATTCAGCACCGCTAGCTACTCCAGATAACCTCTAGAAGCAAGCAGAGGCTGTAAACCAGGTTCCTATAATATGAATGGTGCAAACGGCGGTGCGGTACCACCCGGCATGTGGTCAGAAGCCCGCAATGCTGAAGGCCGGGTATACTACTATAATACAGTGACCAAAGCGACACAATGGACCAAGCCTACAGAGTTGATGACTCCGGCAGAAGTAAGCACTTGGTCATCACTAAATGTGCATTCACGGAGCTAACAGCGTACAGCGAGCCCTAGCAAATCAGCCATGGAAAGAGTACACAACACCAGAAGGGAAGAAATATTGGTACAATACAGAGTCAAAGGCAAGCTCATGGGAAATGCCAGAGCTTTACAAGAACGCGCTCGCACAGGCTGCCCCCATTCCCAAACCTTCTATGCCGTAAGATCAATCCCGGGCACCCCAAATGCCATAGTTGACAGTCCTTTATAGAGCTCCGCAATTCGTCGCTGGTGGTGCGGCTACCTTTAATTCTTATTCTCAACAACGCGATAGGGATGACTATGGTGAGCGGGCAGGGCCGGATCGGCAGATTGGGTATGGAGACATGAACAACTCAAAGGGCCCAATAATCAACGCGCAGCAGACTGAGCCCGAGTATTCGACCTTCGAGGAAGCTGAAGCAGCGTTTATCAAACTCCTCCGAAGATCAAATGTACAGCCTGACTGGACCTGGGAGCAGACTATGCGCGCGGCCATCAAAGACCCTCAATATCGGGCACTGAAAGATCCCAAAGACCGCAAGGCGGCATTTGAGAAGTACGCAGTTGAGGCTCGATTACATGAGAAGGATCGTGCGAAGGAGCGGCTTGCGAAGCTTCGTGCGGATTTTGGCACTATGCTGAGAAGCCACCCAGAGATAAAGCCCTATACTCGATGGAAGACGGCGCGTCCAATCATTGAGGGTGAGACAATCTTCAGGTCCACAAACGATGATACTGAGCGACGGCAGCTTTTTGAGGAGTACATAATCGAGCTCAAAAAGGCAAACATCGAACGCGAGGCGATCACCCGAAAGTCGGCTATGGACGATCTTGTTGGGTTGTTGAAGGGACTGGACTTGGAGCCGTATACAAGATGGGCTGAAGCTCAGGAGGTCATTGAGTCTAACGAGAGGTTCACATCAGACGATAAGTTTAAGACCCTTAGCAAGTCGGACATTTTGACAGCGTTCGAGAACCACATCAAGTCACTAGAGCGCACCTTCAACGACGAGCGTCAACGTGAGAAGAACTCGAAGACAAGGAGGGAGCGCCAGAATCGAGACCGGTACTTGGATCTGCTCAAAGAGCTCAAGGCAGCTGGCAAGATCATAGCTGGGACCAAATGGATGGACATACTGCCGGATATTGAACAGGATCCCAGGTACGTAGCTATGCTTGGTCAACCCGGTTCCACTCCTTTAGATCTCTTCTGGGATATGGTTGAGGAAGAAGAGCGTGCTCTTCGCCTGACTCGAAACGACGTCTACGACGTACTCGAAGACAAGCGCTACGAAATCACTCCCAAAACCACAACCCAAGACTTCCTCGAAGTCATGTCTACAGATCGCCGCACAGCCCCCATATCCCGAGACACCCTCGACCTGATTTTCCACCGTCTCCTCGAGAAAGTTCTCCGCCGCACCGAAGATGACAAACACGCCTCCGAGCGTCAACAACGTCGGCTAATCGACACTCTGCGCTCCAAAATCAAACACCTCTCCAGCCCACCCGTAACCTCTAGCACAACCTACGACTCCATCCGCCCCTACATCCAGCACTTCGAAGAGTTCAAAACCCTCGACGACGACTCGCTCCGCCGCCAGGCCTTCGACAAAGTCCTCCGCCGTCTCAAAGAGAAGGAAGAAGACGAACGCCATACCAAGCGCGACCGCTCTCGGACTCGAGATCATCGTGATCGAGACCCGCGCAACGGACATGTCTCATCCCATCGCCATTCGAACCTGATCGATGGACATGTCGGCCGCCGTGGGAGCCGCACCCCAGAGCTTGACGCATACGAAGCAGACCGCCGCAAAGCAATGGCAGATCGCGAGCGCCAATACCACAAGTCCGGGTCCACAGGACTCTCACCAGCTCCCCGCTCTCGCGAGCGTGAACACATTGAAAGCCGACCGCCGCGACTCAGCCACTACGACCGTGAGAGGCGCGAGCGAGAGGAAGAGCGCGAGCGGCTCTATCACACGAGAGGCGATCCGAGGGGTAGTAGGGATGAATTGGATTATGGTGGTAATGTTAGTGCTGGGGGTAGACGGAGGAGGGATAGTGGTGGGAGTGAGGTGAGTGGGAGGAAGAGGGCTAGGAGGGACGATGGGAGGAATGATGAGAGAAGGAGGAGAGAGAGGACACCAGAGCCAGTGATGCCGGTCAAGGAGGAGCCGGCTGTGCATTCCGGAAGTGAGGAGGGGGAGATGGTTGAGGAAGAGTAGAATGAATGGGAGCTGCTGATTTAATTGAGCGTGCTATGGCGCTGATGTGGGTGAGCTTCTAGTGTGGAGAAAAGAGATTGCCTGGTATTATGCCAGTAATCAAGTGCGATTGTCAGCCTTCTTACAGCTTGCGTTCTGCATTCGATTCCAAAAATCGATTTCATCCAGACAAGTCGCTAGTACCTTGAGTTTGCAATACTGCACCAACGAAACACTGAGTGGTTCTCTATAATTTTGGTATCCTCCAATATTCATTGTAAACGTTACGAGTTCAGTCTGCGGTCTGGCCAGGTTTATTAGGCTTGATCCTTACTTCTCTATCTTTGCGTTCTACGTCTCCCAGCTCTCCCTGCTTGCACCCTTTGCATCAATGCATCAAATATCAGTCGCCATATCTAGAAAGCATTTCGACCGCATGTCCAAGCACCTCCGGTTAATTGCGTTCATATCCATAACCTTTTCACCAATTCGACGGCCGTCACCTAACTTGACCCATGCAACTGCTCCACGGCATAGCTAGTAGGCCATACACGCCACTGGAGGATCGTCGACAGGAGGTAGACTACCGTCGCCATGATTAGTCGTCTTCGTGGTCGTCCTCATCAGCACATGCCCTTTCATCAGGGAGACCTGCGCTGTGCTTGTGGACGCCTTCACCAGCGCCCGAAGTCTTTACCACACCCATAGCTGGTGTGTCATGGTCGTTTTGCCAGTTCTTAGGGCCGCCCCTTTCAACTCTCATTCTCCAGGAAGAAATACTTCCCGCTCAACTTCTGCTCCTGGTCCAACTGGCTCTTATCCTTGTTGATGCGCGGTCGGAAGCTGTTGGGATCACGACGGAACGTCACGTCAAGGTTCTTGAGGAATTTATTGCAGCCGGTCAACAAGCTCTCCGGGGTGTTGGCACGAGCATCAACGGAAGGCTGGCCATCGAAGACGATGACTCGGTCTGCTAGGTAGGTCGCCATGATGAAATCGTGCTCGACGACAAACGCGGTCTTCTTCGCATGCATGATAAAGCGTTTGATCACCCGGGCGGCGATAATACGTTGTTCCGAATCCAGGTAGGCGCTTGGCTCGTCAATGAGGTAGATATCTGCTGGCATACCTAGGGCCAGTACGATGGCAACACGTTGCAGTTCACCACCCGAAAGGTTCGGGACTTCTTGATCGATAAAGTCGTCGAGCTTAAGGGGCTTATAGACGTCTGTTTGGAATTGCGGACTCAGGAACGCGGTCTTGATCTTCTTGAAGAAGAGCTGGCGGACTGTGCCGGTGAATTTGGGCGTGATTTTTTGGGGC
>JAABUP010010662.1_pt1 | contig 10778 bp, 9 predicted proteins | sample 5559201 | NCBI WGS metagenome assembly JAABUP01 (sample SAMN10711887, study PRJNA513373) | rock metagenome | isolation source: Antarctica rocks | place: Antarctica | reverse complement strand
GCCCCCTCATCCATCTACTCCACGCGCACCTCCTCGCCCCGCCGCGGCTACCCATCTCCTTCTTCCGTACCCGACATGCCCGAGATCCACCCCGCGCTACGCAGCCAGTACCAGGCCAGCGCCGTGGATCTGAGCACTCTAGTTCCACCTTCCCCGATGCCGAAATCCGCAAAAGGAACTCTCTCCAAGGGCAAGGGCAAAGGACGCGCAGCTACGGTTGCGGACGAGGATGAGAGTGAGAGCATAGGGGGGACGGTGCGCGATACGAAGTTCTATGCGTTTTACGATGAGATTATTCCCAAGGGCGGGAGGGGGAGGGGCTATGGGCTTTGAGGTTGAGATTGGCCCGCAGGAGATATCAACACAGAGTGGGGGAAAAAACATACATCATGGAAGTGGTGTGTGTGTGGTTGGGAAATTTTTTGTTAAGGGAATTTTTTTTTTACGAAGGGCGTTTTTAGCGACATATGTAGCATTTGCTGCAACTGGATCTGTGCTTCTTTGATGAATGTTTGGGGCATATGTACATAGCATTTTGCATAGGCGTGCGACATACTGTACGCGCGTGCTGATTGTTTCTTGGGATTTTTGCCACATAAAGCATACAGCATTTTTTTGCGGTTGGCATTTGCACATAATCAACCAATCAATTAATTCCACATGATCCACTGAGCATACAGTACATACCCCTTTTATACATGCGTGGTTTTTGACTTCCCTCTCATGAGAAATAAACCGTTCCTACAATCTACTTCCGAAAACGGAAGTACACTCAAGTCCATGAATGTGAGTTTTTGCCAAGTGTAGATGACAATGTTTCATTCACATGCGGTATTGATGGTTCGTAAAACCCCCCCCAAAATCCATTTGTATTATCAGCTTCCTAACCATGTTCATAGCTGATAGCCTAGCACCAGTCTATAAGAACTCAAAAGGTCAAAGACAAGTATAAACTCCTCAACCGTATACGGAGGTAAGAGTATTCTCAGCATAACCCGAGCAGTAGCCGAAAAGAATCTTCCACTTGCACTTGTATAATCCATGAATCCAAGCACCCCCCACCCCAACTCCAACACACCACCTCCACAAATACCCATAACCAACCAGCTCTTATCATGAACCAAAACCATCGTCCTCCGAGTAACCATTCGAAACCGTAAGAAATCTATTCCACTCCACCTTCGGCACCACCCTCACGAAACCGATCCAGGCGAGACTCTTCCACGCGAAAGACTCAATTTCTCGCGCATCCCCCTAAGACTTCCTCGAATCGACTTTCCAATACCGCCAATGGGAAACGGTCTATTCTCCTTGACTGTTTCCGGGTGTCCCCGGCCTTTTTTGGATATGCAGTCATCCGGGCGGATGTCGCCGTTTCCTTGAGGGATTTTCCGCCAGCTGACAACAGTACGATTGTTCGAAGTTGAGATGGATAGTTGCTGGGCCTTGAGCGGGTCGACCGCCGTCTCGTCGCTTGGCCTCGGGTAGCTCGAAGCCTCAGCTACCATGGATAAAGGGTCTTCGCCAACATCATGATCTGGGTGTTGCAGCCAATTCGATACCACACAAAGGATTTCAGGCGTAGTCCCCTTGCTATCCATTTTCTCTTGTTCCCTTATCCTCTGTGTCTCACTTTGTTTCGTTTCCGCCACCTCTTTGACTCCCTGGCCCTCTTCTTCCCTTTGTCTCTGTTTCGATTTTTGTTGCAAGATCGCGTTAGCCGCCTTTTTGCGTGCCCGGTATCCTTCGAGTCCCGTTGGGTGTCGGATTCCATATTCATGAACTGGCTCTGATTTTGCATTGGACGCCTTCGCTCGAGCGCGCTGTTGGAGGGTCATGTCCTTGCCCCGAGCGAAGAATAAATTCCGCCCATATGAACGTTGAAGCGATGACTCTTTCTTCTCATATAGTTTCTGGTTATCTCCGGCGCCGTTCGGCTCAGCAGGGAGTGCTTGTCCAGAGTCTTTCTTCGTTGGCGACTCTGCTGGAATTTGGCGAAAGACAGAGATATTGGCAGGGAGCTTCGATGAAGATCTGGGCTTTTCGCAGCGGCAGTCGAAGCTCTTGAAGACTGCTTCGGATATCACAACAACACCCCTGTCTTTGGCTTCAGCTTCTGCTGCCATGCTATGAGCCCGTGGTGGAGGCTGAATCTTGCCACCTTTGGAGTATGCTCTTGTCTCGTCCGCGAACAATTCTGCTTCCTTAGAGAATCTGTTTCCCGGAATGGCCATGACAGAGCATAAAGGAAGAAAACAAAACAGCGTTTCGTCGTACACAACCTCGACTGTAGCATCCTCAGCTTTACAACTTGAACCTTTCGATGCTGCGTTGGAAATGCAGGTCAGTTTTCGCCCAGAGTCCCTATGGATAAAAAGTCCCCATCCATCGTCGTAGATGACTGCTATCATGAATTCATTCTTGTCATCGAGCTCTGAATTTCTATTGGATTGGCTCGCAGAGAATGATGTGTCTCCTATAAATTTAACGAGGTACCCCGGCCTGATGGGGTTCTGGAATTCCTTTGGCTGTTGAATATCTGTACATAATATGTTGTTGGTGATCTGAGGATGAGTGAAGTCGAGGGAGACTTGTGGTATTTGATCAACGTATTTGGGGGCAACAGTTGGATGTGCTTCTAATCCCTCAATTCCTGTCGAGCCGTTTTCAAGAAAGTCCTGATTTTTCTGATCATCTCGAAGGGCAGCCGTTGGTTCTTGATGCAGCGTGGCGGCGTTTTCACAAGGAACTATGAGCGAATTGGATTTAGCAGAGCAATCCCTACTGCTTCCTGTTAATCTGCTTTGCCAGACCATATCGGATGAGGTTATCTTAAGGAGCCCATGCTTGTTCCTCTGCAAGTTTTGGTAATCAGAATCTTGAGGGAGTACAGTGGATTCATGTACTGATGTATGGTGTTCCGAAGGGTCTGCGGTGGGAGGTTCTGATACAGTAAAGTCAGCAGCGACCAATAATGGCAAGCAAGCATCGTCTGGCGTACTTTGAGCAACAATTTGGTCTGCATGTTCCGCCATATTGACCAAGTCCGGTGTCTGGCTAAAAATATCTGCCATCTTCCTAATTTGTTCACTAACAGTTGTCTCGGCAGGCCTCATGGAAGATACATTACGATTTTTCAAGTCAGTAAAGACGTCTTCATCAGACTCACAGGTTCCTGTATCGGTATCTGTATCTTCCAAACCATTCGGCGAGGAATGAGAATCTATTGGTAGGTCGTAGATCTTCCATACTGGAGGCCGTGGAACATATTCCCCCTGACGTCTCCGGTGGATAAAGGAATCGGGACTCGAAGGCGTTAATTTTCTTGGGCTCTCGTCATCGGCGACATGTCGGATAGGCGAAGGGTCTGGTACAAGGATGTTTGGTGGGACTGGCGGCTTGCTGGGCGTGCCCATGAGAGGTTTCCACCTAGATTCATGTTGCTCCTCTTTGCTGGCGACGTCGGTCAGTCTTGGACGTATTTCCGGCATTGCTGTAAGGTACGAGGTATTTGGAGGGTCGATCGGCATTGGTTCGTCGTAAGAAGCACGAAAGACTTCGGGTACAAATGGAATTTCCGAGGAGGTCCTGATTCTGGTGTTGCGCTTCGCCATACTTGCAAAATCCAGCGATATGAAATGAATGGTATTAGATTGAACGCTGTTGAGGTAAACTGAATGTTACGAAAAACTGATGTGTAGTGAGACTCAAGTGTGCAGTGAAACAATGCGGTTTGTCTTTAATGCAAAGGTTTGGGTTTGAAAGGATATGGGAAAGATGGAAAGCTCTCGTCAAAGTATGGTTTCTCGAAGAGGCAGTCACGATATGACAGTCATGATTTCCAATTTGCAGCAAACGAAAGGTCCAGATCTTCTTTGCTACAACGAGCCAGACGAGTACCATCATTTTCCTCCCCAGAACTTCCAAATCAAGTTAACGACATGCTCACTGTCTGTTATAGCAAGCTCATGCCCAGCATTGCAGACTTCAACTCTTAAATTTTCCCAACCCAAAACTTCACTCGCGTCCTCTACTATCTCATCCTCGACAATGATAGGATCCTGGTCCCCAAGAATGACTAGCACTTGACCGTTCTGCAATCCCGCTACTTCGGAGACTCTATCTCGAGACGCCTTCTGTATAATCAATCTTTCACCAATCCGCTGCCATTGGGAATGTTGGTTATAGATAGGGCCGTGGCGGATGCTGGACATGAATGACTTGATGAACCCTTGGTGCGAGTTGATTTGCCAAGCCTAAGGACCGAATCAGCTTTGATTTCCGATGCCGGTTTTCTAAAATAGTGAGACTCACGACTACAGAAGCAACTGTGACACCGGGTCTGCTTCTCGAGAGTACCGCTCTGTCGAAACTGCCAGGCCTTTCCTGCATCGGCACTTCTGCTGCCTCTGGTCCATCTGGTGTTGTAGGTTTTTCCGTCGGATTATTACCGCTCAACCGCCTCTTTACTAAGTATTGCAGCCAACTCTCCGGAAACCATCTAGTAGAATATAAAAGCTTGCTGGTCCACGTAATGTTATGAGGGCGTTGGAGACCAGATGGAGCAATCAGAACTAAAGAAGAGACCATATTCGGAAAAAAGGAAGTGAAGTTAGCGGCTATGCCACCTCCAAGAGAGTATCCGATAAGAGAGAAAGAGGTGCTGCCGGTCCATGATAGAGTGGAGGATGTGAGGGCAAGAAGAACCGAGGTGGTAAAGAGGCGGCTGGATTGGGGAAGAGCGTGAGATCCTGAGAGGGGAGCATCTGAGTAACCGCGGCCCCAGAGATCTACGGAGATCTGCAAGTAAGCCAGAAACGCATGATCCATAGGCTAAATTTCAAGCTCAATATCACTTTAAAAGAGTTAAGGCTGGGAAAGCATCGCAGTAGACGGCCCGAAACAAGGGTTTTGAGAAGGTTTGTATATAGGTGGAACTGAGATTACTTACCAAAGAGCATTACACGACAGCCTCTCTCAACCAAGCCGTGTGCAATGGCTCCTTGTCAATGGGTTAGTGGGTCCTGACGATACGAAGGGACTTCTCGTAACCCAACAACCTAAAGCAATAGAAGGAGTACTGATCCCATGTATCAAGAGTACTTTCCTACCATCTTCCGGTCCCCATTCGTATACTCTCATGGTTCCATAAGGCGAATCGACATCCCTCGCGCCTGGCAACACGTCTGGCGGATAAGGCAAATCAGCAATATGGGAAGGCGATCGCGGCAAGCTCTCCCTGGGTGACTTGACTACAGTCTCTTCCAGACCAGGGTAAGAGGCTTCGGAGGCTTCGCGAAAAGCCCATAGTCCTAGGCCCAAACCTAGTACAATCCACTCGGGGAATGTTAAGTTGGGGACTAGCCGTTGATGAGGCACAGCTTTGACCAGACCTGTCCCCAGCAAAGCACCTATCGAGACAGTGGTTACTATTGTTGGTAATTGTGACTGCAATCCTCTCAGCATTGCCATTGAACCATAAATTCAAGATCTCGATTTGGCTCGACGTGATATGAAGCTACGGAGAACATCTTTCGCGTAGGACTCATTACGTAATTGAGTAATTGACATCCACGATCCACCAATTGATTCCTTTATTGTTTCCACATTGTCAAATGCTCCTCAGGCACTTTGCAAGCTTTGGCGTTAGGGTTGCTTTCGATCAATGGGTTAAGAATTGGTACAGCTCACTTCAGGGAGTCCATCTACGGATTACATTCCTATCATGTCTTAGGAAGATGGTGTCATTCCTTACGGTTCCAATGTTTACGCAAACGGCTTTAGCAGTCTCCTATTTTCGTATCCCCTTTGCTCTTTCTTTAAGGTATCAAAACCCTCCAGCTAGAGTTTCTGGCCTAGAAGCTCAGTGAACGCTTCCCAATGCTTCAGGTGCTTCCGATAGCAGAGAGCTCATAGCAATGTTTTCATGAGTAAATTAATCGCTTCCTATCAGTCCCACAATCTCTTCTACGAAATTTTGGGTCTATCATATGTACTAAACATTACGCATGAATCTTTTACTGAGGGACCATCTTTCTTTGCCACACGTTGACCGTTGACTAATCACAATGGGGTCCTCTAACCGCCCTGCGCATGGTCCAAAAATACCGCCAATTGATTCGCAACAAGTGCCAGGGGCTGCTGGTTTGCGCCAGATATCTGAGTTGACCCCACACGCGAAGCCTGGTCGTGGTGCTATCAATGAAGGAATTCATCCCAATACCCAAAAAGAACCTGATTATACTCGGGATTCTGGGGAACACGAGCCTTCCTCGAATACAGCGGCCGAACCCACAGCATTTGAGTATGTGCGGAGTACAAAAACGCAGAAGCCAACATCGGCAGTTGGTTCCCCAACCGTTACGCGCAATGCTTGGACAAAGGGTGTTCCTGGTCGGAAAGTTGAAGTAGTATATCACGAGGAAGAGGAACCAGAATTTCTTGACTTCTATGGTGAGAAAAGCCATGGAGAAGTCATGCTACGCAGTAAGTGCTCAGACTAATCAATAGCAATGGCAGAGGATCTAACGATGTCGTAGGACGCAAGCCAATCCCAGGAGGACAAATTCATCGCGAGATACCTAAACAAACGCCGCATCTAAGAGGGTTAATGACACCATCATTTGAAGTGCGAGGGCGTCAGCAACCAGCGCGGGGTCAGGTCGCACGTCGTGTTCCTTTCGCAGCACATACTCGACACTCTAGCCCATATTCGGCAGCTAAGGAGAAGGAAGAGACAGGGATCTTGATACAGTCCCGAAAGGGGGCTCTGTATCTCCATGACACTTCTTACAGGTCTTTCTGCGACTTGATTAAAAGGCTAGTCCGCGATGAGGGTGGCTCCAAATACTTCATTGACTTTAAAAACATCGAAGCGGAGTCTCCCCGAGAGTACCCTATTGATCTTCGATTGGGAGAACATTCTTACAAGGCCGACATCCTACCACGTCTGAAAATACGGGACAATGAGGCTCGAGTCCGCAGTGATAGCTACGATGGATATGAAAACTTCATGCCCGATAATCCCGCCTTTGGTCATTTGAAAATAACAGCGCATGGGGTTGGCTACGTTTACTGCTCTACAAAATGGCACCTGTGGAAAGATGATCTGATACAGAATAGTGGCCAGTTCTTGAAAGCCCTTGACCTTCTATTCCCACAAGAAACTGAAGACCATCAAGCAGAGCAGTTCACTGTTTTTGTGCCCAAATATGGATCGTACAACATTGATCGTTCATTCCTTCCCGCGTTAAACAGCTCAATACAAGAGAGCCTCAGCAGAGTCACCGGTCTCGAAGGGCAGGAGCACAACGAGATACCAGCCGAGATATTTGTGTCTAGAACAAACACGCCCTTACCAGACCAATCAGTGCTCCCAGAGCAGACAAAACACATAATGGGAGGCGGGTCACTAGAGACATCTGTAGACGAAGCGCAAAGGGAGAGGTTAGCTCGGGAACTGGAATCACATCAGCATTCCTTGCCCGTGCCTCAATCCGTCTACAAAACAGGCTTAGCAACCCTTCAGTTACCTCGATATGGACCAAGCCTGGAGCCTGAGATCCGAGGAGGTCATGGCATTCCTTTAATTAATCCAAAGATTCTTACACTCTCGGAAATCGAGGACCTCCAGCGACGGCTTCGATTACGAGAAAATGAACTCCTTCAACGGGAAGAATACTGTCGAGTCTGCGATAAAACCTTTCGACACGGTTCTTCTGAGGTATGTACCCGTTTCGCCACCCTACGATTTTAGTCTCATAGTTTGCAGGTCGAACAGCACTACCAGCGGCACAAGCTCAGACGGCTCTGCCCAATGTGTCAACAAGACTGGACGGAGCTGACGAGAGAGGCAAATCACCCAATGCTTGCTTGGGGACTCAGTACTTATAATTTTATAGGATCAGATATCACATCTGATCTCGAGCCACCTCCATCGGAGATCGCAAATGCGAGAAGGATGCCCTTCTGCAGGTTGCTTAGAGGACCTGGCCGACATCGCACAGTTTCCAGACCTTGGCGTATGTAATAGACTGACTGTCTTATTCAGACTGGGCAGCTGACATATATTGCAGCATGTTCTCGAGCATTTGCAAAGCCATATAGAGCATCGCCCTATTGCTCGAGCTACAGGGCAGAAGCGGCAGATACCCAGATTATGCTCGTATCCGGGCTGCCACACAGATTTAGGTCTGTTCACTACTCAAGTGAGCCCTTCAGATCTGCTTGGCCCTCACATAATTGCTGATTCTTTCTAGCAACAGGAGGAGCATAATGGAACACATTCGCCATCAAGATCTTCTGGAATAGCAAAGGACATCGAGACTCAAACCGAACGCCTAGTCTCGGGTCCACCTCCAGTCTCGCCAGAGAAACCACCAGCCTTGGAAAGATTGTATTGTAATAGATGCTTCGAGTGTATGCAATCTTTGTCCGAGAAGGTAAATTATGACGTCTGGTTCCTCATACGTGAGAGTGCTGATAATTTGGTATCATAGAGGCGACAGAACCATGCCGAAGCAAAATGCCAGACCACTGTGGAAGCATTTCTGCTGCTCACAGCAACAGAAGCCAAGGAACGGAAAGCGGCAATGAAGGCAGCGAAAGTAGAGCAAACTAGAAAGACCATACCCTCCGTCACACGGACGCTCCGTAATCGGGAGTACTCAACCCCTGTCGAGACAGAGGTTTCAGACGAAGAGGCAGATACTGGGTCAAAAAGGAAGAGGAAACCAACTGCAAAAGCAACTCCTACTCTGAGCAAAAGGCCGCGCAAGAAATGAGTAGCTGCGCTGTGTAAGAGAAAGAGCTTTGAGCGTTAGGGTTAGGTATCGAGAACGTTCTCTATAAGCGTACAAAGATACGTTCCATGTTTTCCTGAGCATTCGTAGTTCATCCCTGTAGAAGAGTAAGGGCAACAACGAGTGACACTCGCCGTTTTGGGCGTCGTTCTCATCTGTTATTTTAGGCGTCTGAAACGTGGAAAGCGATCTAACGGTAATATATAAAACACTTCAATGCGTTCTAGGTGCTAACGACGGTGCTACCTAAGGTAAAGTGCTCTTGAACGTACTCCACAACCAAATACGTCGATTATAATGCCCTTGCCTATGCTTAACCATCTTCTCAATTTTATCATGATTCAGCTTGTTACGGCGACCAGGAAGAACAGAATGCATTATCTTTGAGCCCCATGTGTATTGAAAAGCTCAGTTTCTTCTGCTGTTTGACGCGTGCGCGACTAGGTATGGTTTCATTTCAAAGGTGCAGAAGGTCTTGTTGTGTTGTACATTAGGTGTACGGAGGCGTTTACATGATGATGTGATTGATATGAGGTACTCCAGAAACTGCTAACAGATTTGTTGATGTTTGATGAGAATCGTCTAATTTCGTGCTTTGGTGTCTGTGTGAGGACTTTTTCTAACCAAGATTCTACGGGGTCAGAATATCAGAACTGAACATGACTGCATCTACTATATACGCCATGCGCACACTCTACTACCTATGTATATGTGGATAGCTGAACTAAATGAGCTAAATGAGCTAAATGAGGCCTTTTGAACGATGTTGAACACGAACGAGGGGAAGCGAAATTGCATACTTTCTAGAAAGTATGCTCAAGTAGAATATTTCTTATCTTATCTTATCTTATCTTATCTAATCTAGAATAATGTAATTGGCCCCTTGGCACACAAAAGCAGCGAAATAGAGAGTACCGACCTCGCTAAAGAAACCCTATCTCCATCCCTCCCCTCCAATCATCATCTCTCCAATGCTCGACACAATCTGCACGCTTCCACTGACCTCAGATCTCTTCGCCCAATCCATACATCCCACAGCCTCGCTGTTGGCCCTAGGTCTCGCGTCTGGTCACGTCCAGGTCCATCGCCTTCCCCCTTCACCTGCCGATGGCCACGGCACCATTGAAGTAGCATGGCGTACACGCCGTCACAAGGGAAGCTGTCGCACTCTAGCATTCAGTCCTAATGGCGAGCATTTGTTCTCTGCTGGTACCGATGGGTTGGTGAAAGCGGCCGTGACGGAGACCGGACAGGTTGTGTCAAAGATTGCAGTACCGCTCCACGCGTAAGTCGCACTTTCTTCATGGCCATATTTCCTAACATTCAAGCCATAGCTGGATGCATGCGTATATAGCCTTAATACATTCAACTGGCTAAATGTGCAAGAACAATAGCTCCACAACGGATCCACCCACTTTGATCCACACACTCACCCCGCAGTCTCTCCTTCTCGCTACCGACTCCTCCGCTCTGCACATCTACGACCTCCGCGCCAACTCTACCTTCACAACCTCTACCCCACAGCGGACTCACCACCCCCACGACGATTACGTGTCCTCTCTCACCCCGCTCCCACCTGGAGAAGCCTCCACCAGTGGATTCAGCAAACAATGGGTCAGCACAGGTAGTACCACTGTCGCTGTGACGGACCTGAGAAGGGGCGTATTAGTTAAGAGCGAGGACATGGGCGAGGAGCTATTGAGTAGCTGCAACATCAATGGGAAAGTGTTTGTTGGTGGGGAGAGAGGGGTACTGCGGGGATGGGAGATAGGGGAGTGGGATGAAGAAGAGGAGAGGATTAACGTTGCTAGAGGTGAGAGCCTAGACGTTGTAAGCTCTGTTCCGGAAGAGGTGGGCGGTAACAAATGGGGTGGGGATTTGGTGGCCGTAGGGCTGGGCGGTGGCAAGGTCAGGGTTGTGAAGGTGGCGAAGGGGAGGGGCAAGGTAGTGGGGGAGGTGGTGCATGATGAGGTGGAG
>JAABUP010010660.1_pt1 | contig 10782 bp, 11 predicted proteins | sample 5559201 | NCBI WGS metagenome assembly JAABUP01 (sample SAMN10711887, study PRJNA513373) | rock metagenome | isolation source: Antarctica rocks | place: Antarctica | reverse complement strand
TTGTCAGAGTCTCAACCCTGTTAACTGTCTTGTGTCAATATCAGAGTAAATCTGATCAAATTTGATAGAGTCTTGAATGTAAACATCACTAGAACTGTTTAAGGCAGATTTTCTAAAACCTTCAGAAGATAGCATGATCTGTTGTTCTGTCTTTCTCTGCAGCTGAACCTGATGAATGACTTCTGCACACTCTGTTCTCAAGAGAATAGATGAAGTTAATTGATGTGCATCTGAAGGCTCTTTTTGATCAATTAGGTCTTTCTTATCAGCCTTCATACTAATATGAACCTTGCTGTCATTGAAGAGGTCTTTCTCTTTGATTCATGCAACATTGTCAGTTGAATTCATGTAGACAGTGTCTGCAATTGTAAGTGAGGGATCAAAATATTCAAAAGGGTATTTCTCATCATTCAAAGACCTCAAGATGTATGTGAATGAGACTTCAGAACTGTCAGATAGGCTTATGAGTTGAGTAATTAAGTCTGTTCAAAGACTGATATCAGTTTCTGAAAGAAGAATTTCTTTTATATTGAGATATCTGAATGTGATGCTGACAAAGTCAACTAGCAAAGCAGAAAATCTCAGCTGTCTCTGAATCTCATTTCTTCACTGACTGTCATTGAGATAGTGACAAGAATCAGACTCAGACTTGCATGTATCTGACATGCTCAACAGATTCAAATTCACATGATTGATGATATGCTCTCTTAGGTCATTGATATAGCATGTAATTCAATTCTTCTCTCATATCAATATGAAGAAAACTGTCAGCAGCACAGCAACTTCAATACTAATAGATGGTTGCTTCTGACTTCTGAGACACATTCACTTTGATTTAAACACATTCTGAATGACTTCTGAGACATACAAAAAGGTGACTGTTGGTTTAAAGAACTCATTAAATTGAGACATTGCCGTCTGTAACAACAAGAACTGAAAGAGGTTCAATATGCAATTTGTGGCCTCAAGAAAGTGCTCTTTGTCAAATGAGCCTAATTTGAGGGTTTCAGTGATATTGCTTAGATTGAATTGTGAGATTCTTCTATTTCACAAATGTTCAAGCCATTTGATGACAGTTGTCTGTCTGCCTTTGACTGCATTCAAGGTGAGGTCTATTGTCTGCATCAATTCATATGTATATAGAAGTAGTTTTGTCAGAACCTGTGCCTCTTCAACTCTTCTTGTCTTAAATTTGTGGTTGATGACAGCTGCTTTCTGAGTTATTTCATTCAAGGTCAAATCTGTCAGAATAGTTGAATTGATACGCTTAAGAATTGCATTCACTGTGTCTTTGTAGACTAATCTGACCCTTATGTTCTTGAATACTAAAAACAGCTCAAGAACAAGGTATGAGAACCAGAATTGTTGAAATGCCTCTTTGTTCATAAACTCTAGGTATGCTGCAAGTTTAGACTCATTCTTGTAGCAATTCAAGAACTTTTTGTCTGAGAGACTGAGTTGCTCATGTTGAGTTGACTTGAGTGTGTGTGATTTAATCTACAAAAGATATCAGCTTCATATTGGTATGAAGGTAGAGTCAATAGACATATCAACTTTTCTTTAAGTGTGAATGTGAGTTTGAACACAGTTGATGCAGATGCTGCTGCTGACATAAAAGATGTAAAAGATGTAAAAGATGTAGAAGATGCAGATGTTGCAGATGTTGCCTCTGTCACCTCTGCTGTCTGTGATGCTCATGATGTCTGTGATGATGATGATGCTTCTGATGCTTTTGATACTTCTGATTCTTATGCTTCTTGTGCTTCTTCTGATCCTTGTGCTTGTTCTGATTCTTGTGCTTCTTATGCTTCTTATGCTTTTTCTGATTCTTGTGCTTCTCATGATTCTTTCTGTTGAGGGTGTCAGCTCTATATCAATATAATGATAAGTCACTAAACCTACTGCTTGCTTCTTATGAGAAGACATTGTGAAAGCTGTACTGAGTCATAAAGATGTGAAGATGTGAAAGTGTAAAGTGATGAGTTGTGAAGATGAGAAGTGTAAGGTGAGTTGTGAAGGTGTAACGCATTAAGGTGTAATGTGTGCAGATGTAAATGTTGATGACATGACAGTGAGTTGATAGTGAGACTATTCTGAAGATATGTATTAGTGAACTTGACAACTAAAAGCTGATAGAAAGGTGTAGTTTAACAGGTGATAACTTGACAATATAAGAATGTAAGAAGGTGAGAATGTGAAGTTAAGAAAGAAATGCAAGAAGTTGTAGATTGATAAAAGCAAGGCTGACTGACAAGGTGATCTTTTTAAGATGTGTTAGTGAGCTCAGATTTCAGATATTAATATTGAGGTAAGATAAGGTAGGGTTACTTACAGAATGTGTGATATTCATAACAAAACAGCTTCTTAAAATACTTTGCTGTAGTAGGTGAGAAAGTAAGTAATCAAGCTGAATAATCAAGGAAGTTTGTTGTGAATAAGGTGAATAAGATTGTCAGGTTGTAAGATTGTCAGATTGTATGATGATGAAAAGGTATAAAGATAAGAAGGTAAGAAGATAAGAAGGTAAGAAGGTAAGAAGGCAAAAAGGTGAAAAGTTTCAAGTGCTTAAGGAGGATAGAGTGTGTAAGAAGAATGAAGATTTTGTGAAAGATATCCTTATACTGGTACAGAGCCAGTCTTTCAACAATGTTCTCATACTGATACAGAGTCAGTCTTTCAACAGTATTCTTATACTGATACGAAGCCAGTCTTTCAACAGTGTCCTTATGAAGCCAGTCTTTCAATGGTGCCTCTGTGGTCACTGCCTTCTCTGTCATCATCACTGTCTTCTCTGTCACTGTCACTGTCATTTCTGTCACTGTTCAAAGTGTCACATCAAGATCTACACCTTGTCTTATCTCACAGACAGCAACATTCTTTGATGAAGTGTATCTGAGTTGCATTTCTTTTGACTGAGTAGTGAATATTGATATGATGTCTATGCTAAAGTGTTGTTGTGGTCAGCATCTCATTCATATCAGTATGAGAAGAACATACTATGTTTACATTGACTAGCTAGAGAATAACAGCAAGTCTACAAACTGTCGGGTCAGGTCATGAGCCATTGACTGCTACAGTAGTGAGCATAGATATAGTGTTCTTGCTGCAGTGTTGTTGAGGCTGCAGCTCATCATATAGTATGAGAGGAACATTCTATGTTTATATTATTACTGACTACAACTACAATTGACACCAAGACTACATCTTATGAGGTGATTTAACCCACGGCGTCACTTGTCTGACGTTTGACATTTGAAATCTGAAAACTGAAAACTGAAAACGAGGTTTTTTCAGTTTGCACAATATGGACTGCCGTATGCTTTTCATCATATGAATAATGTCTAGACACCTTCATTCTCTGACATATGTTGCATGAGAAGACATACTTCTTGACATCTTTGACTAATTTTGATCAGTAATATTTGTGTGACACTAATTCTAGTGTTCACTCAATACTGAAGTGTTCTGTCAATTCATCATCATAATGACACTTCAGTAGTTCTGTTTGAACTGATGCTTCAGAGGGTATATATAATCTTCTCTCATATTGAAGCAATTCAGTCATATTGAACACTCATCTCAGACCTTCAGTGTTCTGACTTCACTTATTCTTTACTATTGTCACTTTTTGCACTTGAACAAAGAAATTATTCATTTGCAAAGAATGTACTAACAATAGAAAGAATTTACTACTGTCATCATATACTGTTTTGTGACTAGCCAATTCTGAGGCTAGTGCATGTGAAACAAGTTGTCTGCAGTCAACAGTTTCAGCAGCAGAATTAAGCAACCTCACTATGCTGCATTCATAATGAACTGACAGTTGACTGTCTTCTAGTCCTTTCAGTGTATGTTAACTGAGTTGAGGTTTTTTAAACCTCATGTCAATTTACTCTTCACAAGCTTGACAAACTGTTTCAAGACAACTGATAATTATCAGAAACTTAAACGTAGTTGCAGACATAGCTGCTAACTTCTTTTGTAACATTGACAAGAGCCTATCAATGTTTTTACTGATGGCCTCAACATAGTCTGAGCGTCTTGACAACACATCTGTGAGGTTTGTCTTGCTCAGTCTGTGCTTAATCACAAAATCAAAGGCAGCAAGCCTTACAGCTCATCATGTCTGTTGTTCATTCAACATTTTAATGTTCATAAACCCACATAGATTATTGTGATCTGTCAGAACTTTCACTGAGTGAGTACTCTTCTCAAGATAGTGACATCACTGCTTAAATGTCTCAACAATGATTAAAAGCTCAAGATCATGTGTCTCATAACTTTCTTCTGCTGAGAACAGCTTCTGCAACCAGTAAGCAACAGGGTGTCACTGCTCTGATGTCTGTAACTGAGAGTAAATTTCTGTCACTGTGTGTTCAGAAGCATCAGTCTTCATTCAGTTCTTGAGCTCTGAATCAAAGTGAACAAGAATGAGTGCTGTCATAAAGACTTTCTTGAGATAGTTAAATGTCTTCACAGTGTCTTTTGATCACTCAAAGGGCCTTGTCTTCTTCTCATTCTTACTGTCTTTCAATAGACCTGTAAGTGGGCTTACAATTCACAAATAGACCTTAATAAAGTGTTTATAGAAGTTGACAAACTCTAAAAAGATTTGTACTTTCTGAAAGGTCTTGAAGGTCAGTCAGGTTTTAATAGTATCAATTTGTTGCAAATTCATCGTCACTTTAGTGATTGACACTATAAATTTCAAAAACTCTACAGTGTCAGTAGAGAAAACACATTTTCTCAAGTTGACAAACAGCTTATAGCATTGCAACTGCTTAAGTATTTCACATACATGGCATTTGTGTTCTTCTTCTGATTGTGAGTATATGAGGATGTTGTTCAAATACACAACACAAATAAAGTTCATATGCTCTGAAAGTGCTCAATTGATATAGGCTTGAAAGGTTGCAGGTGCATTAGCTAGCTCAAATGACATAATCAGGTATTCAAAGTGACTGTAGTGTGTGTGAAACGCTGTCTTTCACTCATTGTCAGTGCATATGCAGATACAATGATAAACATCTTTAAGATTTAACTTGATGAAGATCTTAACACTGCTTAGTCAGTTTAAGGTTTCACTGATCAACAACAATGAGTGATGATTTTTCACAGTGATATTGTTTAATTTACAGTAGTCAACACACAATCACAAGCTATTGTCTTTCTTTGAGGTGAATAACACTGACGCCTCTGCTGAACTAACAGAATGCTGAATTCAACCCTTCATTAAGACATCATTCAGATAGCTTTGTAGAACTTGAAGTTCCTTGTCTCACAAATTGTATAAAGGGCTGTGTGAAGGGTTCTTCTCATTATTGTCAATGACATAATCATGCTTCTCATGTGCAGAAAGACATTCTGCTTCAAACTTTGAGAAAACATCAGCATAGTCAACATATGCCTGAGGTATAGATAGCACTGTAGCAGTGCCTTGCAGGTGTACTGTCAGCAATTTGAGTACAGATCAGAGAAAAGTGCAGGTTACTGGTTTCTCAGCTGTCTCTTCAAATTTGTTCAGGTTTTCAAGGCTCAACATTTGTGAATTGATGCTGAAGCATCAGCTGTGCAACTTACAGTCAATATGAACTTGTTTCTTCTTTAAAGCTGATAGGCTCATTATCAGGTCAGGTTCATTCTTTTTCAAGACATAAAAGACATGTTCACAGTTGTGTTTCTGATCTCAGCTGTCTCTTAGCTGATACTTCATCAGATATGCCTCATAGCAATAGATGAAGTGATTGCTAAGAAGAAAGAAGTGTGGTATCTTTGTGTTCAATTTGATCATCTCATTTGTGACAGTGAAACGCTGGCTAATTACATTAAATTCAGCATCAATATTCAGAAGAAAGATGCTCAGTGCTTGACTGATCTTTATGACAACAGTTTCTTCAGCTATAATGCTGAGCACAGTCTTTACTTTCATCTTTCATTGCATCAGCATTGAGATCTTGATGTGACGTTCTCTTTTTTTAATGAAGTCACTGAGAATATGTGAATCTTATTTGAGTTGTTCATTGACTTTGTGCAATCACTTGAGTAATGGCCTTTTTCTTGACAGCAATAACAGGTTACATCTGACCTTGCTCTTGAGTGAAAGAAAGATGAACTTGATGTCACACTGATGTTATCTCATTGTCTCAATGATGTTTGCTCAAATAGTCTTTAATCAATAGAAGAGAATGTCTGACCTGAAGTATTTCTTGAATGAGGACCATCAAAAGTCTTCTTCAGCTCTGTAACATTAAATGTGTGAAGATTGCTCTTCAGCTGCACAGTCAGAGTTATTAAGCTGTCTTGCTTGTCTGAAAGATCTTAATAATTTAACAAGATCTTTCTGATTTCTAATTGCAGCTTTGTGAAGAAATGTATTATCAGCTGTTTCTCATTGTACAACATTAACTGCACTTTCAGAGTGCTGAGATAGGCTGCAAAAGTGTGCACACTTTGATTCAGCTTCTGTACAGTCTCAGTGTATGTCTGTGCATTATGCAACTGATGATTCACTGAGTCTTCAACAAAATTAAGAAGATAATTGATGAAGTACTCTCATAAGATATTCTCAAAAGAGACGGTTTTCTGATGTCAGTATCATGCATTTTGTGGTTTTCTCATCAGAAACTGCATGATGTATAGGATCTTTGCTTCATTCTTAAAAAAGTTTTTGAGCATCAGGCAAAATGCTGTCTCTGCACTGCATACAAAGTTGAGATGCTTCTGTACCATCTTCTCAGTATAGATATTCAAATGCTCTGAGTGAATATTCCTCTTCAACATCATTGTGCTGAGGTAGTTCTCTGCAGACCGCTTGATGAAGGCTATGAATTGAGTGTGCTTTGATATAAAAGAGGTATAATCAGTCTCTGAGTCAGAAGAATCATTGACAAGTGGCTTGTTGATGTCTTAACTTTGCAGCACTTGAATCTCTCTCTGAATAGCTGCAAGATGACATTTCTTTAGAAGCAGATTTCTTTTCTTTTCTGTCTGTTTCAACTCATTGTCTAGACCTTATATTATAGATGCAGAATCATTGATCTCACATTGCATTGTTTGCAATGAACCAGCTGAAAGTGAATTTTCTTCAAGAAAATCATTGAGTTTTATGCAGCTTTGAGTTTGATGAGATGAACTTGATATGTGACTGTCACTTTGATGATGTCAACTTCTCATCTGCATATTGTCACACAACAAACTGTCAATTAAAAGAGATTTGAGAGATTAAAATTGTAAGGTTTCACACCTATTCATCTCAGATAGGTATCAGAACAGGTTTATGACAGTGTGAGGTATGACAATGCACAGACTATTTGATGATAGAGTGAAATCATATATCTTAATTGATGTCAAGACTAATCTCTGAAGAGTCTTCATGTACAAAGAAGCTCTTCTTATATGAGTTCTTGCTTAGCATGCTTAGTAACATGAACTACGTCTGTATTCACTCTGACAAAAACTGAGAATGAGAAAAACTTCTTCAATTCTTTTAATCTTGATTTCTTACTGAAGTCAATGAGTTTTAGCTTCTTTATTGACCTTAAGCCTTTTTCTCAAACTGCTGTAGTGTTCTTGCACAGTTGAGTAGGTTCTCTTTGAGTTCTCATGTGTTTTCTGAGGTATTGTATTCTTTTCATTTGACAAGATAGTGAGCTTTTTCACTAATTATTCATTTTTCTAGAATGTTCTTGACTTAATACTCCTCATTAAGTTTGACAAATGTTTTGATGATTTGAAGTGATATGAACTGATTGCAACACTGAAGCATGAACACATGAAATACTGAGTGTATTCACATTTTCTTGAGTAAGTCTAGCTCATAGCTTAACCCCTTAATGTTTCTCTTGATTTTGAATGGTTTTATGCTTTTGTTGTTCAATTTCTTACTTCTTCACTTTACATGAATGTTGTCTGTTCTTAGATAAACTCTCTCTTTAATCACAAAAGATTTTACCTCTGTTATTTATTTTGTCTGTTGCTGAATCTTGTTTGTCAGATCTTTGTGCAACTTCTTGATCTCTGCAATGTTTAGTATTGCTTTCTGGCTTTGTGATTTGTGTGCTCACAGTTCTTGTCATACCTTTGGGTTATATTCATAATTCACTCAAAATGGTGTTTCTTTTGTGGTTTTGTTTTGTGTGTTATTGTATGCAAACTGTGTCATCAACAACAGTTGTACTCAGTTGTTCTGGTTTTTATTGATGTAGTGTCTTAAGTACATTTCAACCATCTGGTTCATTTGTTTGCTCTGCCCATTCATCTGTGAATGGTATGCTGTCAACATCTTTTGATTTATTCTGAGTTCTGCTGTGAGCGTTTCTCAAAACTTGCTTGTGAACAGCTTGTCTCTGTCAGTGATAAACTTCTTTGATAGCTCATGATTGTTAATCAATTCTTGCAGTATGGTATACATCAATACTGATGCTGTCATGATTTTCTTAAATGAAATGAACATGGTGTACTTGATCAATCTATCAACTATAGTTAATATACTGTTGAATTTCACTCCTCATGCCAGATTCTTTGATGTTGATAACTTTGTTATGAAGTTCATAGTAATTGACTCTCATGATGCATTTGATGTGTTTAGTTATGTTATCTCATCATATCTTTTATCTCTCTGAATCTTGTTTCTGTGACATGAATTGCATCTGATGATGTACTCAGTGATTTGATCCTTAAGGTTGCTGATATTGTGTCTTCTTTGTACAAGATTCTCAGTTCTCTTGACCTCAAGGTGTTCATTGACTCTGCTGTTGTGACATACTTGTATTAGTTCTTCATCTGTCAAGAAAGCTTGCTTCATCTTATATGTTGCTGTTAAGCCTTTTGTGAGGATTTCTTTGTTGTCTTCACTTAGAATTTCAGTGTGAATCTTCTTCACTTCTTCATGGTCAGACTGTTTACTCAAAGTGTCTGCTTCATCATTCTCATTACTCTTTTTATAATGAATCTGAAATTCATAATTGACTAACTGTTTGACTCAGCAAATCTGTTGTTGATTCAACTGTTTTGTTGTTGCAAAGTTTCTCAAATTTTTGTGATTTGTGTAAATCTGAATAGGCTTCTCAATATCTGTGAGATAAGGTCTTCAATCTTGCAGTGCTTTCACTATTACAAGAAGTTCTTTATCATGAACCTCATATCTTTTCTCAAATTCTGATAGCTTTTTAGACTGATAGGTTATGAGTCTCTGTTGCTCATTCTCAATCTGATACAAGCATGCATCTACTGTGAAATTTGATGCATTGATTTTCAGTATCTTTTTGCATGTTGAATTGAGTATTCTCAGGTGTGCTGTTCTGTTAAAGCTTTTCTTTAGTGTGTGAAACGCATTCTTCTGTTTCTTATCTCAATGTCATTTCTTGTCTTTACACATTAGTTGTGTGAGAAGTTCTGCAATCTTTGCATAATTAAATACAAACTTTCAGTAATAGTTCATCAACTCTAGAAAGGCTTGTACTTTCTTGACTCATTTCAGTGAAGGCCAGTTTTTGACTACATCTGTCTTCTTTGAGTTCTTCTTGATTTGCTCAGATTGAATAACATAATTAAGGAATTTAATTTTCTTTGTTTTAAACCTGCTCTTTGACTTTTTCACATATAAAGCCCTCTCATTGAGCTTTTTCAGTACCTTGTGCACATGACTGCAGTGTGTCTTAAGATCATCTGAATATATTAGAATGTCATCAAGATATGTAATTGCAAAATCATCAAGACACTCTCTCAATGTGTTGTTGATTAACCTTTAAAAGGTGATGAGGGTGTTCTTGAGCTCAAATGACATAACAGTGTATTCATAGTGTTTGTATCTTGTTCAGAATGTTGTTTTTCATTCTTTGTCTTTCTTCATTTGTACTCAGTAGTAGGCTTCTTTCAAGTCTAGACTTGTGAACCACTTGACTCTGCTTAATTGGTCTTGTAACTCTTTAATTAACAGTAAGAAATAACTGTCTTGTTTAGTTATCTTGTTGAGTTGTCTGTAGTTAACACATAGTCACTTTGTGTCATTCTTTTTTGATACAAACAGAATCAGATATTCTGCTGATGACTTTGATGATCTGATGAATTCTCTTTTGAGATTCTCATTAAGGTAAGTTCTGACTTTCTTAAGTTGATCTTCACTCATTGAGTATAGTGGCATTCACTTTGACTGCTTATCATTCAATAGCAATATTTCATGATCTCATGACTTATGCTCTGATAAGCTCATTTCTGGCTGTTCAGAGATCTTATACACATCTATCATGACATATAATTCTTTGTTGATTCAATCAATTCTTGAGTTCTTTTTGCGTAATCAGGGCATTTCTAGTATGACATCATACTTGATTGAATTGAGAACATCAAACATCAACTTCTGTGAATCTTCTAGTATCATGACTTCAATGTGAACCTGATCTGTTATTTACTTAGATTCTCTGTTGATTATATATACCTGCATAGACTTTGATGCTCATTGCAGTGTTAGTTCTAGCATTTCTATTGCTTGTTGCAAAATATAGTTGTTGATTGCTCTTGAGTCTACCATTGCTTGAAGAAGTCTATTTCATTCAACCTGAATGTTAACTCATATCTTATGGTTCTTGTTGTTCTTTTGAGACATTAAAAGCTTCTTGTTCTCTAGTCTCTTTAAGAAAGTGTCATGAGTTGAACTCATACTAAGGTCTTATGATCTAGTTGCTTACTAAGACTCTAAGACTAAAGCACATTATCTTTTCACTTCTGTATGAAGCTCTTCTTTTTCTCTTCATAGTATTCTTCTTGTATTTAGAAATTATCAAT
>JAABUP010010659.1_pt1 | contig 10782 bp, 9 predicted proteins | sample 5559201 | NCBI WGS metagenome assembly JAABUP01 (sample SAMN10711887, study PRJNA513373) | rock metagenome | isolation source: Antarctica rocks | place: Antarctica | reverse complement strand
GCAATTTTCTTTCCAAAGAGCCTTCGATATACATGCACATCATTCGGAAAACACTTGATCCCACTCAGTTCTACCTTTATGTTGGACAAGCACAGGATCTTCAAAAAAGAATTTCTGAGCACACAAGTTCAGCCAATCGACGAACTCACCCATCTCTTCACTACCACGTCCTGGAGTCTGGTTCTGGCTCAGACTCAATGCATGGCACATTTATTGTTCTGAGTTCTTGCAATGTCTCTTCCACGCATCTTCAGCACTATCTCAATCTCATGGAGCTCTTTGGATGTCTTTTGTTCCAGACTTTACCGAAGAAGACACTTCAAGAATTCCTTCCGGATGATGTTGAAATTATCAAGTCTGGTGCTCATCTGAATGTCGCATCACCAATACACCAAGGGATACAGAACTGTGGTTGGTCATTGATGCTATTGAGAAAACCAGAGGACCCGCTAGTACAGGCATATTACGCATCAAGGCTGGGCCACGGTGAAAAGATGAGGCGCGAGGCCCAGCTCACCCTTACCAGAGAAGGCGGTCTCCGAAAGCTCCGACTTTCGTATACTTTATCTTTCTCCATTGGGTGTCTCAGTCAGGAATTCTTTATTCCAAAAGATATCTGTCAGGCCTTTGGGTTAACGAAAGATGAACCGGTATACGTTGAATTTGAAATTGCTGACACTGGCTCACATCATCCCAACATTTACGCACTTGATGCTCGCAATGATGATCCGGGGAAGCGTATCGCTGTGAGAGTATCGGGCGCCACAGCTGATGAGGAAGCCTATATGTTTTATATGTCAAAAACTGGCGACAAGACGGCGAAGCAGATGAATACCGTCTTTGATTTTATAACCGGGGTTGAGGATACTGTTGGCAGCATAAATGTTCCCCGTCGCTACTTGGCCAAAAACAAAACGCTTGGCCGTCATGCGGATATATATACTTAGCACATATATCATGCACCCAGCTTGACTTATTATTAGAAAGTTTATGTAGTGTTTGTGTTGCAGTTTCAATTTGATAGACCTTGAGTTTTGCGTGTGTTGGTGACAAAAAATGCACCGGTGCCTGCCCATCTATTGATTAGAGTAAAGGGTTAGTAATCAGCACTCTGGCAAGACTCCCTCAATGCGATCTAATCATTGCTGACAGAATCCGTAAAATCGACGGAAACAAAGAACCAACGCCATCTTCCTCTTCGGCCCCAGGAACTTCCGGATCCCGAGTTCAATCTCCTACCAGAGAAGAGGACCCCGAAATGGCTGATTTTTCAGCTGCCCAAGTGGCTACATTACGTCGACTCATCTGAGTGGATCGAGACAATAATCCACCGCCTCAGGGAGCACCCGGCCCACCTGGCCCCCAGGTGACCCCGGCGAAGCGGGAGAGGCATCATGCTCCGGAGGTAGAGGATGGTAAACCCACGAAATTGACTACTTTCACCCTGATGCTGATGAATCATACGGTGAAGGGGATATCGTCCACTCCGGCAGGGACACAATCTTCCGAGACGTCCATCTTTTCGTCGAGCGAATCAAGGATTATACCCCAATCAAGGGAGACCAACTCGTTAGAACCAACCTCAATACCTGTCTAAGGGGCATCACCATGAACTGGTATGTGTCCGAGCTGGAAGATTACGAAAGAATTGGACTCTGAACTTTGGAGGAAGGGGTGAAACAATGGTGCAAACTGCTGATCAAGCGTTTCAAGGAAACTGTGGCTAGTGCGTTAACCGTCCTGGAAGGCCAAAAGTACACCACGACTGACGCCCGTAACGGTCGATCAACTACGTCTTTTATCCAAAATGTGTTGAGACACGCAAAGTCGGCGGGCATAGACAATCTTCAGGGTCAGCTAACCTGGGCATGGACAAAGCTAGCGCCCGAATTACGAGTCCATGTACCTACGCCAACTGAGAATACCACCTTGGGCGAGTTCATACGGCTGTTAGACGAAAGGCAGGAAACCTGGCAAAGTCTCTATAAACACGGGCACCGCAGCTACCTTTCCGGCCTACACAGGGGAAGAACATTACCAGTGGGTATACTCCTAATAATCAGTACCGCCAGCCATTTCGGCCGACGCCTCCCAATGTCGATAGCTTTCCTCGGTCCAATAAATTTCCTTCTCGACCGTTTGTTCCCTACAACCAAACTTTCTATAATTGACCTTTCTTTCCACAAGGTCCTTATCACGGCCGTCTAGCTTGTGTCCTTGACGAACTTGACATCTCTAGACAAGGGGGTGTGAACGAGAGGTAGAGGAGCCGAGACTGTTCGCGTTATGTAGTTAGGTGAAGGCGCGCTGATTCGGCCTTGCTTTAAAACACCGTCTCTTGGATGAGGTGTTACTGCTACATGTCTTTGGTACCGCTTTACGGCTCCTTCTCAAGATTAGAGCTGCGGCATTGATCTCTTCAGAGTTCTTCTCTGCTTGATCGAGTTCATACAATTCATTGATGAAAACTTTCTTTTCCCTTGCCTTCTTCTCCATCCTTTGAAAATAATTGGGAAGAATTGATTGCCCATAGGTGAATCCATTGAGACAATAACAGTTAATCAATAAGCTGGTGCGCCATAACACAAAGGCAGAAGTGCCCCACCATGACCGCGGTCGCGCTAGTGGAGCTAATCCTGACCTTGTCCAGCGTGATTCGACATCCTTGAATATGACGGTGGAGCTGGTTATTTGACTTGAAGGGCTCCTTGAATTTCTTGCACTCAAACTTAGGGGTCGCGGCAGCTTTCCCGATGGTGAAGTGATTTACGTCCACCTGCTCGTGATTAGCCTGCGTTACCGAACCGTTGCCTGTCGACTCTCCTGTATCCTCGTCGTTATTTTGGTTATATGCTTCTGGGTATATCCTTTCAACGTAGTCGTGCTCGTTCTCGTCCCCATATCCGTCATGGGTTCCCGCCATGTAACCGAATTGGTCTTCCGGTTGTTCCGTTCCCAGCTGATACGCCGATTGTTCGTCATTCCACGGCACCTCCTCGGGATTTCCCTGACATGCCTCCTGTGCTCGGCGGCGATTATTCTGGAATCGGTTTGGCCCTCGATCGTACGGGTTATTGGAGGCAAAAAGAGTGGTTGGCGTGTTTGTTCAGGGATTTGCGTTTGCGGATCCCGCCGTGATTTGCAATTGTCCGGGGCGAGGGGCTGGAAGCTGATTTCGACGCTGATGAAGGCTACAGTACATCAGGGGGCTGCATTGAGTCAAGAGTCTAAAGCTGAATTTTCAAGAAACACACTTGGCGGAAAGCTGACTGAACCTTCTAAAATGCCCGGGAAGAGAAAAAGTAGAAAGTCACTTCAACTAGTGTCACAATCACAACAGATTTTCAGGGGGCTTCAATTCTGTATGTCAATGTCCTCAACTTATGGAGCCGTTCTAACATTGCTTAGTCTTTGTATCCAACAACGACATTGCACCGGCTCGGAGGATGAGGATTACCAAGGCTTTGGAATATGGAGCCGATAGATTCGGCGTTCACCGATCCTCATCTGACGGCCCCTAAAGACTCCCCTTTAATCGAGTCCAACGTCGAAAGAATCTCCGACAGTAGCAGTGATGGATTAGGTTTCAGAGCCTGGCATTATGCCGCCGTGCCGGTCGCCTTGACATGGCACGGAGTAGCCACGCCTATATGCATCGATTCTGGATGCACCATGTCTTTAATCGACCGAGCCTTCCTCGAAGAACACGCCCGAGAAACCGAAGTTAAGCACATCAAAGTGCCGATATCAGTAAGAGGAATCGGAGCCACCAGACATTTGACAAATGAGTATGTGGTGTTGGACCTTTACATCCACGGCGAAATTCCTGGCCAAGGAATTGCTACTGCTCACCTTCAAAGAGAAGCCCATGTGGTCGACAATTTAAAGGCCAAGCTTCTACTTGAAGTGGATATATTGACACCGGAAGGAATGCGGTTGGATTTCCAGGAACGCCGCCTAATCATCCATAGCTGTAAGAGTCTCAACACTCCGCTATCTATCACCGCCCGCGACAATGTCCGATTGAGAAGGTCAGTGAGAACCAAGAAACGTCAACTAGTGGCACCTCACTCTGTCACTCATATCTCAATAAAACTTAAGGATATCCCAGAGGATAGAGATTTCGACTTTGAGCCTCAATATCCTGGGACTTATGCTCACATCATTGACGCGGAATCGTTGTTTGTCTTGGTAAGGAATGATGGGGACCGGACCTTGGTAATTCCACGACATCAATTTCTCGGTACAGTTACGGAATGCCAAGAAGAGGGTTATTATTTAGCAGACCCTGAAGATGATATTCTGGCCATCTATAAACATCAAGAAGTCCAATCCGAGAAAAAGGACGAAATTCGATTGCTCAATGGAGTCGCCATCCACGGGGACCAGTCACGGAATTTCTAGCAAAAGTGGTCAACCGGTACCCTAATCTCTGGAAGGACACTGGATTTGTGGTTGATGTACCGGAAGACCAGTGGTTACAAATTCCACTTATGGATAAGTGGGAAAGTCAGGATTCCAAGCTCGCTCACCGCGTATCTCCAGTAGGACCTAAGGATCGAGAGGTTATCGACACGGAATTCGACAAAATGCAGAGTTAGGGCCGCATGTCCTGGAGCACGGAACCCACTCCATTCGGTTTCCGGTGTTTGTAGTCTGGAAGACCGTTTATAACGGGCCTGACCAGCCGTCGAGTCGAAAGGGAAGAGTTGTGGTTGATATTCGGGGCCTCAACAAGGTGTCCATCACGGATACCTATCCAATGCCTTTACCAGGGGACATTACATCAGCAGTCCGCGGATGTAGCTTCATAAGCACCGTGGACGCGACTGGCTTCTTTCACCATTGGCGAGTCAGACAACATGACAGACATAAGCTTACGGTAGTTTCGCATCGGGGACAAGAACAGTTCAATGTCGCCGTTATGGGTTACAAAAACTCTCCACCTCATGTTCAACGACAAATGGATCAAATACTCTGACCGTTTAAGGATTTCGTCAGAGGATATGTCGATGATGTCGTTATCTTCTCAAAACCCTTGACAGAACATGCAGAGCACCTAAACGCCATTTTTCGATTATTCAATCGACTCAGAATAAGCCTCAAGGGCACGAAGTCCTTTCTAGGATATCCATCAACAACACTACTTGATCAGAAAGTAGACGGTTTCGGTCTCTCTACCTCGGGCGAAAAGCTACTTGCTATTTCTAAGATCGTTTTTACTCGGAACGTTAAAGATTTGGAGACATACCTGGGGCTGACCGGTTGGCTCCGAAACTACGTCCCGTACTATGCCCAGATCTCTGAACCCCTTCAAAAAACGAAGACTCAAGCGTTGAAAAGATCACCAAAGGGAGGGAACGCCCGCAAATCCTTCACTAAATCAATGGATATCGTACCTACGTCGCTGGAAATGGATGCCTTCACGGAACTACAGGCACGTCTTACCCGGCTAACCTATCTCACCCATTTCGACCATAAGAGACGGGTGTATATCGACCTGGACGCGTCAAAACGCCACGGATTCGGAGTCATGGTATATCATGTGAAAGGAGACCCAACTTCTAGTGATCTACCAGGAAATAATATCCAGCCAATTCTCTTCGTTAGTAAATTGTTAAACATCGCCGAGGCCAATTACTGGCCGACCGAACTCGAAGTGGCAGGGTTAGTGTGTACCATCAAAAAGGTGTCCGGCATATGGTCGAAGCGGTCGATTTAGATACGGTAGTATTTACACATCATTCGGCTACCACGGCGATTGTCAAACAGATTTCCTTGTCAACCTCATCTACAGACAAGCTGAATCTTCGCCTAGTACGAGCCTCACAGTACCTATCGCAGTTCCAATTGGACGTTCGGTACAGGCCGGGAAAACAACATATCGTCCCGGATGCACTATCGCGGTTATTAAACAGCATGGCTGACCTACGAGATAGGGAAAGTGACGGCACTTTAGACGAGGTTTTCGCCTTTAACATGACCCTAGTGGAGATGTCGGATTCTTTCAAGAAAACTCTGAGCAAGGCGTATCGGGAAGATAATCAATGGAAAAAGGTCGCCGAAATACCCGCGCCGACGACAAGAGTCCACCGCGAGATCCACCAAAAGGAGTACAATTCTACCTCCGCAACGGCTTGATTTACTACATTGACGACCAGGATCTCCGCGAACGACTCTGTATACCAAAAGCCATGTAGGGGGAAATCTTCCATCAGGCCCATGATGATTAGGCCCATGCGGGGTTTCACCGTACCTACACCAGAATCGCGGTAACTTTATACCTTCGAAAGCTCACAAATCGGCTCAAGCGGTACATCGAACACTGCCCAGAATGCCCGCTGAACCAAACGAAAAGGCACCGCCCTTATGGAGCACTTACCCCAATAATCAGTCCTCCAATTCCTTTCCACACGGTGACCATAGACTTCGTTCTAGGATTGCCGCTCACCGCCGAACCTGATAATTATGACACCGTTCTATCAGTCACCGACAAATTCTCGAAACGAATCACCCTCTTACCGGGAAGAAGCACTTACTCTGCTGAAGACTGGGCAAAAACGTTCCTTAATGGTTTGGTTGACTGGGAAGTACCAAAAGCGATAATTTCGGATAGGGACCCCAAATTTCTGTCAGCATTCTGGAAAGCAGCTTTCAGGGCTTTGCGAACCGCACTATTAACAAGCACGGTTTATCATCCTCAAACGGACGGCCAGTCTCAAAGGACCAACCAGACGGGACCAGCTGCCTGATTACAGACAATGCTCTTTTTCACAATTCTTTCATTTGTTCTTTGCGGTCTCATCTAGTGATGAATACTGGTTACGGGTAGTTGTCAACGTTAAAAGATCTTGTCTCCTAAATCTGCTGTTTACTAGAATTTGGGACCGAAGAGAAGGGAGATCCACCGGGGATATCTTCTTTACGGAGGTAACTCTACTACTTCTAAGCTTTTAGATCAGGACATCATTGTGGTGGTGTTTCAGATGAGTAATACCTAAAGTCGAGCGGTGAGCAGTGGGAGTTGAAGAGCAGCGATGATGACTTGAAGATCACAAATGTGATAAGGAGAGATTTAGAAGATGTTGATGAGTATATTGAGAGTAAGTTTCTTGAACTTAATGATTAAGAGTCAAGAATCTAGGTTAAAATGAAATTGTCTTCATGCAGAAGTAATTAGAGAAGTTTTAGTGAGCTAATCTGAAAATGATGAAGAGAATGACATCACATCAGACTCATAATGAGTTAGAATGATGCATGTCAAAGATGAGATGATGAAATGATAAGACTGTTTACATTAAGTTTAAGAATTATAAAGCTGTTAAGAGAAAGTGTGCAGCAGTCAGTACATGGAAGGTGAAAGCAGTTAAAAAGAAATGTACTGTGAGCGAGAAAAAAGATAAATCAGTGAATGAAGATTGAAAGTTAGCAACACAGCAGAAGAACTATAACAATGATTCTGATGATGATCTTATGAAGTACACCCTGTCAGACTACTTACAGACTTGAAAGGTGAGATTTGAGAAACAGATGATAACTCTCAAACAAGCCGGTCTAAAGCTGCCTTCAAGTTATGATGACGTTCATTTTTTGGATGATGAGAGGCTCAAGCATCTTCAAGAGAAGTCAGACTTCCCCTTAGGAAAACCTTCTGCGCGCTATAAAGACATACAGCTACCATAGTCACTTGGTATTATCCCAGCGCCGATCGCACAATGGCTTCGAGACTACCAGCTCGCCTGAACATGTTATGGCTTATATCTACGAAGTTGTACTTGAGGTTTCTCGGGTATCATATGCTGGACTTTGGATGGTGAAAATGTCATACTGGAGGTCTCCCGGATATGTTGTGGATATTATCTAGAACATCAGGAGTGGAGACTTCCTACATATTCTAGTCCTGAACATTTGAACATCGTACCAGGAGGTTTTCAGACTTTGCTGTGGAGAATCTCTATGAAGTCACGCCGGAGGTCTCCCGGATATCTCATGCTTAAGGGCCATACGGAAGGTCACTCGGGCGCAATACCGACATTCAAAAGGTCGTGCTGATGGGTTTCGGGACGAGTTCTGCTTAAATTTGAGGAAGTCAGCATTGGAGGTATACGCAAGCCCTGAAGTGTAGGACCTTATACTGAAGTTCTCTCGGGTAGGTATGCTGTGGATAATAGGTACAAAGCTCTACTGGAGGGATTCCAGTATGCTAATTCTATACCCTGGTTGAATTGGCTGATGGGCCAGAGATAACACTCCTTTACGCCTTCATATTCACGTGGCAAGAACACAATGCATGTACTCTTGTTGAGGTTGGGCCTGCAGCATTCCCTCCTAGAGTGCTCTGTAAGGTTTCACGGTGGAAAACTGAATCGACGACAACAGCGTTGCTACAAAATTCCGGCACCTGGCCATCAGACCTTGAGAGTATCCACTTTACGGGGTGGTATTGAGTAGGATCAAGGACTATAAACGCGACATATCATGGCAACATGACTACATATATGTATCGTGCAACAGAGAAACCGCCGTTATGATAATAGATGAAGTCATGCGGTTGTTTCGGCTACTCAATCAACCACTCTTCTTTAGATCTGTCCTTGTCTTGACCTTCACTCTCTCAACTAACTGTTGCAAATCATCACCACCCCTCGCTCCATCACCCGTATTTGACGCTTTGGCCCTCTTAGCCTTCCTATTGAGCTTGTCATCTGCCCTATCATCTACATCCTCCCCACCTCGTTGTCTTTTTCTTCGTCCCTCCTCCAAAAGCGCCCTCATTCCCTCCGTCCTCTTGAATCTTGGATTCGTCGGATCAATAGCAAACTCATGACTTTCAAACAACCTACTAAACCTCGGGTCTTGCACGTCCATCTGAAATCCGCTCTGCTCCTTCTCACCATCCTCTCCGGCCGCGGCTTTTTTCCTTCTGTTCTTCTTCCTCGCCGCCTTCTCCGCCTTCTGAATCTCGTTCATATCGAAATGCTTCACATCACTCGTCTTGTCATCCACCATCAGCAACTCGAGCTCTGCACGTTTAGCGGAAGTCGTAGCTTCGTCAGCGGCGCGCTGTTCTCGTTTCTTGCGCCTCTCGGCTTTGCGTAGGGCGGTGTTTGCAACTTTGTCGTCGGCAGGGGCGGTGAAGAATGGGTCCTCAAATCCACGTTCTCCATTGGGTATTTTTCCCTCGCCTTCTGCATCGGCCGCGCCGTCCGCACCATTCGAGGTTGTTGCATCGCCATTCCGCGCACCTTTCATCTTCTCCTTTCTCCTAGCTTTCCGCTCCTTCTCTTTCCGGACATACCTCTCCACTGTAGTCTCATCCCGGCCTGGTTCGTTTTCGAACACCGAGCTTTTAGCTGGGGCTGAAGAGAGGCCGGAAGAAAAGGTTATTTGCATGTCACCCACTGGACCGCCGGCAGCGGCTTTCGACTTCTTGCTTGGTGCGGGTACGTCGCCAAGACCAAGGAGGGAACGCATACGTTGGCGTTCCCGCTCTTTCTTATTGGCTTTCGGCGCGGCTTTCTCAACCTCACTGCCAACGCCTTGGCCATTGGTTGTGGTCATCTTAGAGGCATCAACAACCACAGGTTCCGGCTCCTCGTCATCAGAGCTGTCGCTCCCCAGGTAAGCCTTCAAGTCGTTCTCATCTATCTCCGCACGACTACCAGCAAAAGCCCTTCTCTGTACCTCTTTTCTTGCACCATCGTCCGCATCCCATGTCAGGCGTACTTTGCTGTGCTGCAGCGCATCCGTGACAAAGTCATTCGGTCGATATCCGTCAGGGATCCTCTCGCACTCATCTCTTGGCTTATCATCCGAGAATCCGACATCATCTGGAATAAACCTCAAGTCGAAAAAGTTGGCGGTTGTGAGATACTCTGTGCCATCAACCGCGTCGTAGATATGCTTCGCAACAGCTGCAGATGAGCAAGAGAGAACAGCATAGTAATACCGCAGACGTTCAAGTTGATATCGTCGAAGCTTTGCGGAGTCGAACTCCTCCCCTTTGTCTTCTTGCACGATGGACTTCTTGATCTTCTCGTCTTCATCCTCATCCTCCGCGGCTTCTTCCGAAACAGACGATGCATCATCCTCTTTACCATCAGCAGCAGCGAAGATCTCTTTTGGGGGCCCTTCCGTTTCTTCTCTCTCCATCCGCTCTCTCCCAAACTCGCTAGGATAGACAGAAACCTTCAGTATCCGTCCACTCGAGGGTACAAAGCTTGAGAACACTGCCATGAGATCCGCTGCACGTATATTATCCCAGTCCAAATTCACCACCGCTATCCGTGCTGAGATCTCGCCCATTGGGACACCCGTCTCTTGATCTGGTTGTTGATCTGGAAAGCCAAAAACCTCTGTCTCTTCGGCGTCTTCTACCTCCTCCGCATCTCCCTCGTCTGATGAGCTGTCATCCGAAGAAGACGAGAACCCTCCCTCCCTCGCCGGATCGTAGTTCCTCTCTACTCTCCTCAATTCCTTTGCTACGTCCTCATCGTCATCCACATCCTTAACCCCTTCATCCTCCTCCTCAACCCTGTAGAATCTCTCCAGCTCCTTTCGCCCGGTATTACTCGGCAATTTCCTTCCATATCTATCCACGGCGGCTTTCTTCGAGAACTCATCATTGCGTAGCATATGCGAAAAGCGCTTGTCGAGCTGTACATGGGTGTGTTTTTTGCTAGGAAGGCGGAATCGAGGGTCTGTGTGGATATTGGAGAAGCGGGGATCCGCTGAAGCACAGGAACGTTAGCAAATATTTATGGAGTCTCGTTGGGGGATTTT
>JAABUP010010656.1_pt1 | contig 10785 bp, 11 predicted proteins | sample 5559201 | NCBI WGS metagenome assembly JAABUP01 (sample SAMN10711887, study PRJNA513373) | rock metagenome | isolation source: Antarctica rocks | place: Antarctica | reverse complement strand
GGGCTGCAGTGCCCTGCAGGGGGCATGCGCTGGCTCATGCAGCGCTCCCAGCAGGCACAGCACCTGCTGTGCTGCAAATCCATGCAGCTGGATCGCCAGCGCCACGCCGACACGCCGAACCATGCAGCCTGTCTCAGCGTTTGGGAGGGAGCAGGGTGGAGAGCGGGAATTACAGTGAGCGGGGGGGAGCAGGGCGCGCATGGGCCGGCGCGCCTGCAGCTTCTGCTCGACGCGCGAGGCGAGCAGCTGGTCGCAGGCGGTCTGCTTGACGTCCATGACGCCCTCCTCGCGCAGCGTGCTCATCGTCAGCAGCCGCGCCTCCCCCGCGGGCGCACCTGCGGGCGCGGCGCGCGCACGCATCAGGCACCCCGGCCTCCAAGGCGGCATGCGCCCGTCGGCGCAAGCCAGCAGCCGCGCTGCCCGTCGCTCCCGGGCACCCGTTCCTCTCGGCAAGCACCCTGCCTCCCCCGCATGCGCTCCACGAGCACAGCGACGCTGCTGGCTGCACGCGTCGCGGCGCCGTGCCGGCATGGACTTGCCACCCTATTGCGGTCTAGCAAATGGAGAAGATGTAGTCATGCCCGTAGTGAGGGCCGCCCAAGCGGGCGGCCCCCGTGGGTATGGCAGGCAGACACCGGTTGTCAGCCGGGGCATGGCCGGCGGGCGCGCGCGCGCCCGCCCCACGCCGGTCCCTGTGGGCAGCGGAAGTGGGGGGCCCGCGGACGGGCGGCCGCGGGCCCCAGGCTTTGGAGCTGCCCTTGGCGGCGGGTCGCACGCACGCAGGAGAGTGCCGACCACGCAGGAGCGCGCCGGTCAGAGAGAGACCCACCCTCACCCGCTGATCCAACGGCAAAGCGAGTCCCCTGCATGAATGCTCCCGCATGAGTCAGAGACTCGCTTGATGGCAAGGCCTGCCAGAGAGCACGTGCAGGAGGCTGGCCGCTCGCGGCAGGCGCCCGGGCGCAGGCAGGCCGCCCCGCGCCGCGCCGCGCCCACGCCCCGCAGCCTCGGCTCTGCCGCTGACCCTAGCAAGACCCCGCGCGCGCACCGCTCGCGCGCGCGGCCTCCGCCGCCATCTGGTCCAGCACGGCGCGGTCCTCGGCGCCCAGCGCGTCCAGCGCCACTGCGTCCGTCTTGTTCGCGACCACCAGCAGCGGCTTGTTCGCAAACAGCGGCTTGATGGCGTGGAACAGCGCGGCCTGCCGCGCCCCCACATTCCTGAAATGTCCCACTTCAGGTTCCCCCGAAGCGCCTCAGCAGCTTGGGAAATTGTACACGCGGGCGTAGGTCAAGCTTACAAGCGCGGAGAACGCTGCTCGGCAAGTCCGCGCCTCGGCGCAAGCGCATGGCACCTCGGCTCCTCGAAAAGGTGCGGGGGTGCGCCACCCGCGACAGCAGCGCAGCGCCGCGCGCGCGCTGGGCGCGGCGCGGGGCCGGGCCGCGCCTGCTGCGCGATGGTGAACCCGCACTGCTCGCTGATGTCCACGATGTACAGCACCGCCGCGCGCAGGTGCGCCAGCGCCGTGATGCTCTGCGCGCGCAGGCCGCGCGCCGTCGGGCCCCTCCCGGGCTCCTCTCGGGCGCGCCAGCGCGCGCGTGCCGCGTGCCCCAGGATGCCGGCACCAGAATGATGCAGGTGAACAGACACGCGGCCGCCGCCCTGCCGCACGGCAAACAGGCCTGGCCGCGCGGGGCAGGCCCCAGCCGCGCGCGCGCCTGCATCTCGATCGTGTTGCGCTCCTCCAGCGGCCGGTCGAGCAGGCCGGGCGTGTCGATGACCTGCCAGCGCAGGTACTTGTGGTCCATGTGCCCCACGAACAGCGACTTGGTCGTGAACGCGTACGGCTGCACGTCCACATCAGCGCGCGTGACCTCTGCGCCGCGCATGCCCGTCAGCGCCTGTAAGCGCTGTGATGCGGGGCGCGCCTATCTAACTCGGCTGCCTCCGCTCCGCCACAAAGAGCACACTCTCACGGCGCACGCAGGCGCACGCGGCCGGGCTGGCTGCGCCCGAGGCGCTGATGTGGCTGACATGACGCATAGGCCCAGGCAGAGGTTGGACCTCCAGCATGCGCAGCACGCAGGCGTGCCCCGCGCCGGGCTGCGGGGCGGGCGGAGGGGCCGGGGGGGGCGGCGCACTGTTCATGAAGCTGCTCTTGCCGACGTTGGGGTAGCCGCACACGAGCAGCGTGCGCGTGTTGGGGTCGATGGACGGCAGGCGGCTCATGTGCTGCCGCACCTGCTCCAGGTACGCCAGGCTCGGGCCCTGCTTCTTCATCACCGTGCACATGCGCCCCTGCGCGCGGCAGCGCCCGCGCTCGTGCGCGCGCGCAGAGGCTGCCGAGGCGCGCCCGAGGCCCAGCGAGGGAAGGAGGATCAGGACCCTGCTTTCCCGCCCCCTCGTCATCGTGCTGCTCCGATGCCCTCCAAACAGACAGTAAACGGACATACACGCCACAGCGAGGTGCTGCTCCCTGGCGAGCCAGTGCCAGCTCATAACGGGGGCACAGACCGCCCGCGCGAGCGCGAGAGCGCCGCACCATGGCCGCGCGCTTCAGCTCCTTGCAGCGGTACAGCGAGTCGCCGTACTTGAGCAGGCGCACATAATCTGCCGGGCCCCACACGGGTGTCAGGAGGGGTCCTGGTGTCGAGAGGGACATGAGGCTCGGTGAGCTGACGTGCCTGCGGGCCTCCAGCAGCCAAACTGCTGTGCCACCTGGTAATGACCGGCGAGTACCAAAAAGCAAACAGCACGAGGCTGAGCTGCACCGGGCCAGACCTGCTCTGAATGAAACGCAGCGCACCCTGCGCGACCTTGTCGATGAGGCTGCGCGCGACGTGCAGCTGCCCGAGCGCGAGCTTGTAGTGGTCGCGGTCGTACAGCACGTTGAGCAGGTCCGCATAGAACGGGTGCACGTCGTCCACCTTGGGGAAGTCCTCCAGGATTTTGGTCAGCTTCTCGTGCCAGTTGCTGGCGGTGAATTTGACCTGCGCGGCGCACATCCTCAGCGCGCTCAGCGGGGACCCAGGCGGCCGCCGATGCGGTAGGCCGCATGCGTGGCGAGGGCGAGCGGCCAAGTGCGCGGGGTTGCGTTGGCCAAAGCGTGCGAGCGGCGCTTGACCAGGCGAGCTCTGCGCGGCGGGCGGCGTGCGCAGGCGCCGCCGCCGTGCGCCACGCGCATGTGGCGGGCTGCAGGCGCGTGCCAGGCAGAAAGAACATGCAAGGACATGCGGCGGAGCTGACCTTGCGCATGTAGAACTGCCGGATGCGGTTGATAGCCCAGCCATTGTGCACGACGGTCGGCGTCTGCCGCTGCGTACGCGAGAGGACGATGTCGATGAAGTCCTTGCTAGTAGGAACTATCTGTATTGTCTTGAAGTTGTACAGCGGCATCTCGCCGCCGCGCTGGCGCGCCCGCGCGCGGCGGCTACCGCGCTGAGCTTACGGGCGGGCCAACCCCAAAACACTTGCACAAAGCACCAAAGGCTGGACGTGCAGACGTCCCAGCGACGGCTTTGCGCCCTGGATTACAACCACGGCCGCTATCGGACTGCCTCGCTACAATGAGTTGCACCACAGCACCTAGACGCAACTACCACTACAAACAAGGTATGAGGCTAAGACGCTTCTTCCTGTCTTGTGCTCCTTTTACAGGCGGCCCAGCCGCTGAGAGACTTGAGCAGGGTCTGTGATAGGGTGTGTATAACTCCCTTTCTCCGCAGCTGCGGTCTAGCAGGCGGGCTTGACGCGCCCCCTCTCACTCAACGTCGGCCTTGGTCCGGTAATGGTCTGAACTAGTTGAGGGAGTAGCACTATAGATAGCCTCGCCGGGGTACTGCTGGGCTAGTCATGACCACCGATGCAGGAGCCTTTTCTTTCAACTTTGCCGGCTTGTCCGGTGGTGCGGAAGGCAGCGTAAGTGCGCCGCCTCCCTCACAGGCTGCCCCAGCGCGTGAGGTCGTCCCAGACTTACAGGCAAGACGCTCGCCGGCCCGCTGCATTCCAATTATTGCAGACCATTGCAGCAAGATGTTTGGCTTGCAAGTGGTTGCACGCTCGTGAGAACTGTGCTCCTTGGTGTGCAGGCGCACGCAAGCAGCGTGACGCACGAGAATGTGCAGGTTACGCCAGACATCTGTCTGACCAAGGTATGCTTTGCCTGCACACCGGTGCTCCTGAGCTCCCCTCTGACGCGGCACGCTTCACCGCTGCTGCGTACAAGGACGGGTGTGACGCGACGGCAGGGCCGTGTGGCAAGCAACTGCGCTGCTGCGCTCATGCGCGACGGCGGCGCGCGCGAGCTGGCCGCAAGTGACCTCATCCCGGGCCACTATGAAGGTGACACTCAGCGGCGGCTGACTCTGCTACTGGCTCTAGTATCATCATAGCGGACTTGCCTTGCCAAAGTGAAGTCGCCACGCGTACAGAGACAGCCGTGGGAGTGGGCTGACGCCTGGCCGGCCGTGCCAGGCGGCTTCAAGCTGTGGGAGGGCGGCCTGGACCTGGCGCGCTTCCTGTGCAGCCGCTGGGCGCTGCGCGGGGAGGCGCTCTTTGGCGCCGAACCCGCAGTCCCGTCAGGAGCACACGAGTGCGCTGCGGCGGCGCCTGCCTGCGGGACCGCTGCTTCGGGAGGCGCGAGTGCCGCGCCTGCTGTCAGGAGCGCAGCGCTCGCGGACAGCGGAGCAGCGGCTGTGGACCGGGGGTGCCGGCCTCCCAGCACCACGCACGCGGCGCACGCAAGCGCTGGCCAGCCGGGCGCGCTGCCGGCGCGCGTGCTGGAGCTGGGCTGCGGGCAGGCGCTGCCGGGCGTGCTCGCGCTGCTGGCCGGCGCCGAGGTGCACTTCCAGGCGCGCCGCAAGCTGCGCCTGCACGTGGTGTCGGGCTTTCCGCTCAATACATACCTCGGTGTGGCCAGTGGGTGCACTGCCCAGGCTCGACCGCACAGGGTTCATGACTACAGTGTGGTGCATACCCCAGAGTGGCCTGCTGGTGTGTACGCTCCACCCTGCAAACCAAGGTGCAACCGACCAACCTGCTGTGTTCCATTGCTTGGCTGAGCGCGCGCCGCCCGAAGCTCTGTTCAGCTTTGTTGGCCGGCTGGTGCACCGCGCGCCATGCAAGCCCGTGTGACCTGTCGTACGCACCTGCTGCTAGGATAGGGAGCCCTAAACCTATGGCGATGTCTGTTCAGTGCGGCTTGACTGACGGCGAGCGCATGCACGCGCCAGGACTTCAACGCCGAGGTGCTGGAGGCCGTCACGGCGCGCAACGCGGAAGCCAACCTGGCGCACCTGCCGGCGGCGGCGCGCGCCGGGCGGCGCGCGCGCTACTTCGCGGGCGGCTGGGAGGGGCTGCCGGCGCTGCTGCACGGCGCGGGCCTGGCGGGGACGTACGACGCGGTGCTGACCGCCGAGACGCTCTACTGCCCGGGCTCCCAGCGCGCGCTGTACGAGGCCATCCTGCAGGTGCTGCCCAAGCAGGGTAGCCTTCAGGGTAGCCACCCTCTGCTGAGGCCCTCTGCTCCCGGGCTCCCAGCGACCGCCGAAGGAGAAGATCTGCAGGCGCTGCCCTGGCAGGGTCCGCCGCATGTCGCCGTACAGCGTTCAGCCGAGGCTCCACACTGCAGGCATGCATGCATCGGCCCGTTGGCCGCTGACGCGGCGCGTCCGCGGGCAAGAGCCCTGCACGGCTTGACATGTTCCCATGATAACAGCTGTAGGTGATCTGTGTGAGGAGGGACACGGCGCATGCGCAGGCCGCGCCGCAGTGCAGGGGCGCGCGCGGCGCAGAGCCTGCGGCCCGGGAGCGGCGTGGCGTACGTGGCGGCCAAGAGCTACTACTTTGGCGTCGGCGGCGGCACCGCGGCCTTCCGCGCGCTGGTGCAGGCGGAGGGCGCGCTGCGCGTGCGCACGGTCGCCGTGCTAGATAACGGCGCGTCCGTCAAGCGCGAGATCCTGGAGTTCGCGTTTGCGTAGGCCGCCGCGCCGGCAGGGCGCGGCAGGCCCGCGCGGGTCACACAGGCTGCTGCCTGGGACCGCGCTCGGCCGGCTGGAGCAGGCCCGGCAGGTGCATGCGCGGCTGTGCATGGAACATGTGCGGCACGACAAGCTTCCGAGCTGTGTGTTACTCTGGTCGACATGTGCAGCGCGCCATATGCTTCACAGGGGACGCTCTTCTGTGGTGGCCCCTTCAGACGCGGCCGTCTGCACATTTGCAGGCTCGTCAGTGCATGCGACGTTGCGCTGCAGCATGCATTGGCCCTGATAACTCTCTGTGCACAGCAAACAGTCTATAGATGGCGGGGAGCAGACCTGTGCTATACACTGCAGCTAGGCCGAAAGCGGGACGAGACAAGTTCCGCAGCGCATTCTGGTCGTATTCCCGGCAGCCCGGACCAGGCTGCGTCGACCGCCATCACATGCCCGGCCACCCACGTGGCCGGGGAGCGCCAGAGCGGCACCTGCACAGGCCAGCAGCGCCGCCGCTAGGCGTGCGGCAGGACGACCACATACAAGAAGTGGTCCGCGTGCGCCAGCGCGGCGTGCAGCCAGGCGAGGGGCGCCTCCAGCGGCGCGCGCACGCCGCCCACCAGCACGTCCACGGGCCGGCCGCCCACCCGCAGCGCCGGCGCGGGCTGCGCGCCAGGCGCGCCCGGCGCCGCCGCGCCCCGCGCGCCGGCGTCCGCCGGCCGCGCGCCCGCAGCGGCGGCCGCCTGTGAGTCTGCCTCCATGCTGCCGGCGCCGCTCGGAGCGTCGCTGCCGTTGCCGCCGGCGGCGCCCGCTGCCGACGCGCGCGCCGCTTCGGGCGCGCCGCCGCCGCGGCTGCCGCCATCCGCGGCGGCGGCGCTGTCTGCGCTGCCGCCGCCCTCTGGACTATTCGCGGAGGGTAGCAGCTCGACCAGTATGCCCTGCAGGGCGTCGCGCAGCGTGCGCGGCGCGCCCGCCGCGCACACTGCCTCCACCGGCCGCGAGGTGAAGTGCACAGCCTCGGCCAGGTCCGCGATGTACCCTGCACCGCCGGCTGCCACATGTGAAGAAATCTCTGCTCGCCATCGGTCTGCAGACAGCTCCGGCATGAAACGACGGGCGGAGTCTGAACGGGACGGGTGAACACCCTAATAAAACAAGACATACCCGCTCCCAGGAGGACTCATGTGCGCACCGGTATCGCCTGTGCGCACGTACAGGCGCAGCGGCAGGGAGGGCCGGCGGTCGCCGCGCGCGCGCGGCGCCAGGCGCAGCGCGCTGTCGGCGACGGCCGCCACGCGCGCGCCGTCGCCGGCCGCGACCGCGGCCCACAGCTCGTCGCGCGCGCTGGTCGCCATGCCCATCACGCCGCCCGCGCTGCCCTGGCACACGTACGCCGCCTCCTGCGCGGCCACACAGCCGGTCGCCCGCCTGCCCGCCGCGCCCGCCTCCACGCCCACAGGTGCACACTCGTCCGTGGCAAACACACTGGCTTGGAGGCTGCCCTGCTGCTTGCATACATGAGCGTATGCACAACAATCCGCGCAGAGCGGCGCACCCCTTGTGCCAAACACACTCTGCTTGCAGGCCGCCCTTGCGGCCTGTTGCTGCACGCACGAGCGTGGGGCAAACCGCTCCAACTGTGCTCGGAGAGGCGCGCCTTCAGCGAGTTGAAGAAGGCGGCGCGGAGCGACGCCTCGCCCTCCCAGCGCAGCAGCCGGTCGGCTGGGAACGAGCGGAAGTGGACCTGCGCGCGCGCGTGCCGCCGCATCATGGTGCTTGTCTGGCTGGATTCCATGAGTGCAGGCTGCCCGCTTGGTGGCCCCCTGCTTGCAGCGTGGCGAGCCGCGGGCCCTGTTTGCTCGCCTTACGCGCGCGGAGGCCGATAGGCGTGGGAAGGGAAGGGAGGGGGGGCGTCTTACGGGAATGCAGAGCCATGTGCGTGCATGTGAACGACACATCATGTTTTTCATGTCTGCAGCAGCCTGGCTGGCCGCTGTGCAGTGCTGTGGGGCACGCGCCGTGAGAGGCCACGGCCGCTGGTGCTCCCGCGCCAGCAGGTCGTACAGCACGCCGAGCGGCACGTGCCTGGCACGCGCGGGTCACAGAGATGGGGACCGCAGCTAGTCTTCATGACCTGGGTAGTGCGGCCTGCCTAGCAGCAACACAGGAAGACAGCACGCGCCACGCTACACTAAAAAAACCAAGGCCGATGTGCAGGGGCGCGAGTTGCACGCTCGCGTTGGGTGAGGCAGCGCAGCGCCCAGGGTGTCGCACCAGGGCAGCGCCAGGCGGCTGCTCTCAAACCAGGGCGTGTCGTCGCCTGGCGGCAGCACGTGCTGCCACGAGCACAGCGGTGTGTCAGCTGTGGCCGAGCTGCAAGGCCAGCGCTGCACAGCAGCAGGTTGCTCAGTCGAGGGACAGCTCCGACAGGCTGGAGGCGCCAGCAGCAGGAGGCCCGCTGGGGCGCCGCACCCGGAAGAACGCCTGCGCTTGCGCAGCGACGGTCGGCAGGTAGCCCAGCCTGGGGCCCATTACCTGGCGGACAGTAGCGGAGGCGGCGGTCAGGAGAGCTGAACGCGAGCCAACTCGGGCCCAAGCACGCCTGTCAGGAGGGCAGTGTAGCATGCCAGCACACATCGCACTCACGTAGAGCGCCGGCGGCGCGGAGAGCGCGGTCACCTCGCTGGAGGCCAGCGTGAGCTGCAAAGGGACCTGCATGAACGGACCCCCGTGCGCTTGTAATGGCTGTGCTCCGTCAAATTGAGTGCCTGGCACAGCAACTCTCAGTGTACGGTGTGCCTGCTCGCACCCCGCCGGCCCAGTTCTCCTTCCAGATAGCCGCACGAGACAGCTCCTCCATCAAGCCCGCCTGCTGCACTTACAGTGCTATTGTGGGGCTGCGCATGTTGCCTTCGTATGCTAGGATGGACTGCACTCCCACTCAGGCTCCACTGCCTAGGCTGAGCTCGCTGAGTCGAGTCACCCTGGAGTCCAGAGGGCCTTGGAGCAGGGGTTGGCCTCACGCACGCTTTTGAAGGAGACAGACGAGCAAGTGTTGGAAGCGCGGTTGCGTCTGGAGAGGCTTGCGCAGGCAGAAGCACTGACGCTACTGTGTACGTGTGCCTTTGTGAGCACTGTGCGCGCGCTGGTGCTGTGCATGCCTTGCCCGCGTCGCGCGACCTGGCTGCGCAAGGCTGCGAGGGCAGCCGGTTGGTAGACGCCATAGCATAGCCGTGCAGCTGCAGCACCGCGTGCGGCCCTGGCCGAAGGCGCGCCGCACCTGGAGGCGCTGCGATGCCACCGCGGAGGAAGAACGCGCGGCGCCCCCTGGCGGCGATCAGCGAGGAGGCGCCCTGCGAGCCGGAGGCCGGAGCGCCCGCAAAGCCGCCCAGCGAGAGCGAGCTGCGCAGGGCGCAGGTCGTTGCAGAGCTCGACCAGCAAGGTTCGCCGGCAGCCTCTTGGAGCGGCGCCCCGTGCCGACAGCAGCCGGCCGTCCAGCACTGTCCAGCGCGCCAAGCGCTTGCTGCTGCTGGCCTCCCACCGGCGTGCGAGCGCGCGTGGGTGGCGTGCAGTGGAGGAGCGCGTCCGCCGGATACACCAGGACGTGGAGGACGTCGCCGTGGCCCTGCGCCACGAGCTCTCCGTGCTCCTGATGCGGCTGCCCCTCCAGGCGCGCCCGGCACGCGGCGCGCGCGGCGCCCCTGGCGTGCAGCAGCGCGCCCTGTAATGCCGCCCCACGAGGCATGCCGAGCGCGGCTTGCGCCGCAGGTGCGGAAGATGCCACTGGTGGAGTTCCGCAGCAAGTACGGCGGCGACGTCAACGCGGTGCTGATGCAGGACATCGACGCGCGCATTGCGGCATCCAAGGCCTGCTCCCGCGTGCCGGGCTCACTCGCACGTCTGTACTTTCCCCACTGAAGCGGCGCCGCTATTAGCTGCGTGGCTTGATGCTCGCAGATGCCAGGACAGCGGCAGCCCTTACAGCTGCTGCGCTTGCCCAACACATCTGCAGCAGACAGTGCGGACTGGCAGCAACCTCAAGACGCTGACGCCTCTGGTTGCTGCCAGGCTGCGGCGGCGCCTGCTACGGCGCTGCGCACCACGCGGCGCGCCGCGCGGGAGCCTGCCACCGCTGCGCGCACTACGCGCAAGGGCAGCGCGGATGCGTCCGCGCCGCCGCCGCGCTTTGACGATGCACCCGGGGTGCGTGGTCGCACAGCACTCCTTCCACTAGCATCAGTCACCTGCGCATGTAGGCGTGATTGGGCGCCGGTCAGGGCATTGTCGCGGGTGTGCCAAGTCACAGAGATACGGTATGGCCCAGCCCGGTGGGCGCGCCTCCCATGTTGTGTTGTCACCACAGAGCGCCGCCGAGCCGGGCGCTGGGGGTGCAGGCGGGCGCGGGCGCGACGCGAGCGCGGGCCGGCGCGCGCGCGGCGGAGACGCCCGCGGCGGGGCCCTCCGGCAGGGGCGCGCCCGCCACGCCCGCCGCGCCCTTCACGGCGGCGCGCGGGCCGCGCGTGGGCGAGGCCTGCTTCTCGCAGACGGGTGCCCCCCCCCCCCCCCCACGTGCCCCCCGCTGCGCGCCTGGTGCCCACGGTGGCGCCCCGGCCGTGACAGGGCGTGCGCGGACGAGCAACACGACACGGCAGCCTCTGGCACCTCTTTTCAGCCTAGGCCTGTGCGGGGTGTCGCAGCGCACCAACGAGCAAGGCTGCATGATGCTGGGCATGATGGGTGGGTGATGGGCGGGGCTAGGCTCAGGGTACGGCGCAGGGCCCGCCGAGCCTGGGGCGCGCCGCCGCGCGCAGGCTC
>JAABUP010010655.1_pt1 | contig 10785 bp, 10 predicted proteins | sample 5559201 | NCBI WGS metagenome assembly JAABUP01 (sample SAMN10711887, study PRJNA513373) | rock metagenome | isolation source: Antarctica rocks | place: Antarctica | reverse complement strand
CGCGCTCCGCTGTGCACTCCGTTGCTTGGGCGCCCACGTCGCCGCTGCTCGGCTCCCAGGAGCTGGTGCGCTGCACCCGCCGCAATGCTCCGCACACTGGTCAACCCCGCTGCGCGGCCGGCCCTCCACCCGAACCCGCGCCCCTGCCGCGCTCAGAGCAGGCGCCGGCCAGCCGGCGCGCGCGGACAGCCCCTTGCCGGGCGCCCGGCGTGTGGGCGGGCGGGCGCCGCGCACCCGCCGCGTGATCTCCTGCGGCGACAGGTGCGGCTGCACCGCCCCGATCTTCTGGCGCGCCTCGGCGTGGAAGAAGCCGAAGGGCTCCTGGCACGCGCGCGGCGGCGGCGCGAGCGCGCCGGCGCCCGCCTGACAGCGCGCGGGCCGGGCTCAGCAGCCGCCTGCGGCCCTGGACCAGAGCCGACGATGCAGCGCCGCCTGCCTGCCAAGCACCACTTGACGCCAGCAGGATGCACTGCTGTGCACACGCTGCGCACCAGGAGGCGGGAAGCGCGCCCGTTGATGGGCGCTCAGGCGTCATGAGCACGCGACAAGCCCCTCAAGATGGCAGACCTTTACAGATAGGCTCATGCCACGGCCACACAAGGCGGGCGGACAGCAGGGCGCGCACCGCCAGCCGCGCGCCGCTCGCGCCCGGAGCTGCGCCAGACGCCACGGGGGGAGCCAGCTGCGCAATCCGCACACGGCCCCAATGCTGGGTGCCCTTCCTCCACAGATTGTCGCATTCAACAACATGACATGCAGGCGCACGCGCTGTGCTGGCGGCTGTGATGCGGGCGGCACAGGGCTCAGGACAGGCAACCAGCCCGCAGAGTGGATCACGCCACGCAGCCTCAACGCGTGCCAGTGATAAAGCAGCGCCCGCTCCTGCAGTGCCTCATGCGCGCGCGAGCATGCCCGGCGCGGCATGCTCGGTAAGGGCCTGGTGCATGCGCGCGCATGGACCGGGCGGCCTGCCCTCAACCAGGCCGCGCTGCGAGCTGCGCGGGTGGAGGCGTGGGTGGACACGCTGAGAGCGCGTGGGTGGCCGCCAGCGGGGCGGCGCGCCTGGCAGGCCGGCGGATAGTACAGCATGCCGCGGAAGTCCTGCCCGGCCACGCGCACGCTAACAAAGTAGCCCGCGTCAAATCGCGCGTCCAGGCGCACGGTGCCGCTCCGCCCCACGCAGAGCGCCTCCGGCGCGCCGCCCGCGACTGCGCGGACGCAGCGCCCCACCGCGTGACGCGCGCGCGCGCGCTGCCGCCCTTGCGCTGCTCTGTGCGCCCCTCGCGGACACCAGGCAGCTCGCCGCCTGGCAGCGTGGCCATCACGCCATCAGGCCCCATGCATGCAGCCGCAGACGCGGGCGCGGTTGCGAGTGTGCAGTACATAAAGGCCGCCTCCTGGTAACACCTGCAAGCCACACGTGGCCCAGGATGCGACAGAACAGCTCAGCCTTCAGGTCCACACGCATGCACCCCAAGCGCGCGCCCGTATACACCGCCTCAGGGGTAGCGCCTGGAGCGCGCCGCACAGGGCTCTGCTCCACAGCACTGGTGCAGCTCGCAGGACAATGCGTGCGCGGCAGGTCCAGGGACGGACAGGGAGGCTGGCGGGTGCCGTGCGACGCCCGGCCAGGCCCTGCCAGCAGCCGGCGCGACAGCCTGCGGAGCTCGCACCTGCGGCCGACGCAGTGAGCTGGATGGGCGTCCCGGCCGCCAGCGGCGGGAACGCGGTGGCGACCACATCCCGCTCCGCGGCCTTGCGCTTGCGGCCCTGGCGCTCACACAGCGGGTCGCCAGCAGGCGGGGGTGCGGGGACCTCTGAAGCGCGCTGTCGCGCGCGAGCACGTGTGCCTCACCGGAGCAGGGAGTCTCCTGCCGAGCCCCATGCAGCGGCCCCATTGCACTGACCGGGTGGCGGCCAAGTGTTCAATGCGTGGCCAATCCTGACGGGCGCTCAGCGCGGCTGAGCGAGCGCCCTAGCATGCCGAGTCATTACCGGGATGGTCACCCGATGCGCACTCCCCCCCGAGCGCACTCCTCGGACTTTGTCGAACACGTGCTGCCGGGCGCGCGACGTCGGCCGCTCAGCGTGGGCCGGCCGGCGCGCACCGCGCCCTCGGCAGGCTCGCCGCGCGCCGCGGCGGCGGGGTTGCTCGGCGGCGGCGCGCGCGCGCCCTGGGCGCGCCAGAGGTAGACCTGCTCGTAGTCCCACAGCAGGTTCTGGTACGCCTTGCGCAGCTGGTAGCTCACGCTCGTGATGGTGTCCGGGAAGCTGAAGCTCTCGCCGGCCTCCTGCGCGCCGTGCATGCGCGCCCTGAACCTGTCCCCGCACTCGCAGCCTGACACCAGACCTGACGAGCTTGATGGAGCTTGATGGACTGGACAAGGCGGCGTCTCGTGCGACCCGGCGCAGAGCGAGCGCGCGTCAAAGCATGGAACCTGGGAGCTCGGGCCGGCGGGCTGGGCGGCGGGCAGGGCGGCGAGCGCGCCCGCGGGCGAGCGGCGGAGGGGGGCTGCGCCGGCCGGGGCGGCGCACCCGCCACTTCTTCTCCGCGGTCACGCGCAGGCAGCCGCCCAGCGCGCTGACATTTCGGTAGAGCTGGTGCAGGTCCAGCTCGCGGCCCGCCATGCGCGGCACCTGCCGCAGCAAGCCTTTTCTTGTTACATGCGGAATGTGCCGCAGCATCCAGCGCCTGTGGCCTGCCGCTGCACGGCTGCTGGGGCGACGCCAGCACTGGCAGCGTCTGCACACCTCCGTCCACAGGTGCGCGGCTGCCGCTCGCTCACCTTGTCAAGGCTGCCGCCGAGCGCCTGCAGCACTTCGCGCAGCGTGGCGGTGAAGAGCTCTGCGTCGGCGAGCACGTCCGCTTGCGCGGCGCGCGCTGGGGGGTAGGTCACGCCCGCCGCTGGCTGCGCGGTGATTGTCCCGACCTCCAGCGCCGCAGACGCGAGCGCAGCCGCTGCGCCAGCCCTGTCTGCCCCGTTCGCATCTGCTTCCGCGCCAGCACCAAATGTGTGAGCCATATGAGTGCCCCCAAGTGAGCGCTATGCAGTGCACAAAAAGATGCCTCGGCAGCCGGTTGTGGGAGCTGCACTGCGGCCAGTGTCGGTGAAATCAAATGCAACCATGCAGATGCGAAAGAGTTACTGCAAACCGCTCTTTAGCAAATAGCGGAGCGGGAGCTCTACCTGGTGCTGTGTGTGAGCCAGGTACAGGCCCACGCGCGTCCATCGTCTGCACAAGGGGCCTGCAAACTGAGGTGCCCGCGCCACAAGCGTCTCGAGCACGGCCTGCAATCCAGCAGGTGCAAGCAATCAAGGCTTCCCGTCTGCGGGAGCTGAGTGTGGGTGTGCTCGCTAGCCGTTGAGGAGGTCTTCATGGGGTGTGCTCTGCCCGTAAAGTCGAGGAGGCCCGTAAAGTCGAGTTGGTGCAGGTAGCGATGGGACAAAGGGGGGGCGCAGCACACCGCGCAATGCAGCGCCTGGTCAGTCGTGTGGCGCGCCTGGGCTGTGGAAGCGCTTTGGTACCTCGCACTGTACAGACGGAGGCGCTGAGCTACAGCCCTTGCAGCTTACCTGGCCTCCATGCAGCCGACCTGCTCGCCAGGCGAGAGACGCACTGCAGCGCCAGCACCAGCTGTGCGAGTGGGGGTGGAGATGCGCAACCTGCGCCCTTCTGGCGTTCACCTCCTGCCGCCGGCCGGCTTCCCGTGCCGGGCTCAGGCGTGCAAGGGAAGCAGAGCCTCAGGGCGGGGCGGCGCGGGCTTGCATCGGCTGCAGGCGGGGAGGCGGGCGACAGGGAAGGGCGCTCCGAGGGGCTGGGCATTGCCAGCCAGCTCGTGTGCCGGCAGAGCCACGCCAGCAGCAGCAAGGTGGAGCAGGAACGTCTGCAGGCCGCCGTGACGTTCCAGGTGCCGCACGCGTGCAGTCACCCACCGCCCGGCAAAGCTCGCACTTCACAGCGCACGCACGCGTCGCCCAGGGCCTGCTGTGCAGCTCTGTGCTCTTGCAGCGGCTGCAGCGGCCCGCAAGCCTGACGCGTGTGCAGAGCAGCAGGTCGCACACGCTGCCCGCCAGCGGCCTGCTTGCGGCGCTTGCAGGTGGTCCAGTTCCGGCCAGACGGGGGCGTGGAGGAGAGGCAGGAGACAGCAGAGTCGCTGGGCCTGGAGCCCCGCGACCTCTCCCTGTTCCAGCCGCGGCCGGCGGGCCTCGACTCGCCGCAGCGCGCCACGCTGACCCCGCGCGGCCACCTGATCCTCTTCCGCACGGAGGCGGCGGCCGCCGTGATCTTTGCTGAGCGCGCCTGCCTGTTCCCCTGCCGGTGCGGCCGCATCCCGCCAGACGCTGGCAAGCCCCCTGCCGTGGTCGACGCACCGGGGCAGCACTGTGACATCCGGTATGCGGCAGCGCCTGTCGCTCTCTCTCCAGGGGCGGCTGTCAAGGACAACTCAACAAAGAGCAGGGCGGGAGAGTCAGAAAAGCGCAGGGGACCTGCGGCGCGCTGGGGCAGGCCTCTGGACAGTGCAGCACAGGCTTGCCCTCGCGAGCCCGGGGGGCCTCGAGTGCAGGGGCAGCCGGGTGCGCGACAGCGCGCGCGCGCGCGCGCGGCCGCAGGAAGCACCGGGACTCGGTCGCGGTCGCGCAGCTGGTGCTGGACCACGTGGTGGGCGGCGGCGGATCGCTGCCCTTTGAGCTGTGCGTGCTCGAGGGCCTGCTGGAGGTACGCGCTGCGGCAAAGCGCAGCAATGAAGCACCTGGCCAGCATCCGCGGCATTTTGTCAGCAGGTTCTGCGCAACGCCAGCAGGACCTTTGTCCCAGCCTCGCCGTAAGACGGGAAACATAGCTAGTTCGGTTTGCATCAGCCGGAGCTGCTGCTGCAATGATGATAGCAAAGTCTGCGAGGAACACACCGCCAAGCGCGTGCTGGAGAGCACGTCGCTGGTCTTCAAGAACAGACTTGAATATTAGGCAAAGGTGGCTTGACAAGGTCGCGCGACGCAGGGCACCGTGCACCACTTCCAGGGGCGGCACCGGCGGCTGGCGCTGCTGGCGGAGGGCATGGAGGAGGACATGCACCGCACGCTCAAGACCAACGGCGGCGACCTGCAGCGCCTGCTGCCCATCCAGCGCGCGCTGACCGAGATCGCGCACGACGTGAAGGAGGCGCGCGAGGCGGTCGAGGGCGCCGTCGACTCGGACGCCGCGCTCAACGCGGCGCGCCGGCCCCCCGCGCGGCCGCCCCAACCCGCGAGCTCGCGCTTGAACCAGGGAGCGGTCACGCAGGGGTCACGTAAGAAGCGGTGTGTGAGGGTTGCGCGTTGACAGCGTGCGAGGCTGTTTACATGGCCGTGATGGCGCGATTCTCGGCAGAACGCTGCAGCGCCGTCCCCGACTGTGGCCTCTTGTAAGTCCTTGTGTCCTGCAGGGTGTGGCAATCGCATCATTGGGAGGTGAGCAGGCAGGCGGCACAGATCCGTGTCATTATTGGTCCTGTAGGCCGGCAGCACGGTACAGGACAGGCATTTCTGCGATTCGGCTTGCTCATCCCGGGTAGTGCGAGAACATTATACACCCATGTACCCGGGGCCCGTGCGAGGGCAGCGCCGGCGCGCAGGTGTGCCTCAGCGAGTCGGCCGCGCAGCCGCAATGGGTGGGTGGCCGCGCGACGCTGCTGCGGCGCTCGCCGCACATGCGCCTGGCGGCCGCGCTGCTGGAGAGCTACGAGCGGCAGATCCAGTCGGTGGAGGGCGCGCTGCGCGTGCGCCCCGCCCGCGCGCCCCGCTACGCTCAGCGTCCGGCGCCTGCCTAGCTCCAGAGCGCCTATGCCATCTCGCTGGGCTCCAGCGCCGCCCGCCGCTCCCCGCACCCAGCGGTGCGGCATGTCACGCGTCAGGCGCCCTGCTTGCCCATGCGTCTGCAATGCTCCGCTGGGCTGTGATGTGCTGTGCGCGTGGGCATCGCCGGCGGCCGCGCTGCTGGCGAGGCGCGAGCGGCAGATTCGAGACGCCCTGTGTGAGCTCCTGTCCTGCGGCGGGCGCGGCACGGCGGGCGGCGCGCGGGCGCGGCGCGCGCCTGACCCCGCGTGGCGCGCGCCATGGCAGGAGATGAGCGAGAATCTGGAGGTCGTGCGCGAGGTGTGGGGCATGCACCTGGCCGCGCAGCGCAACCGCATCATCCGCATCAACCTGGCCGTCACCGTCGGCGCGTTCGCGCTGACCGCCTGCATCGTCCCGGCGTCCTTTTTCGGCATGAACCTGCCGCACGGCTTGGAGGCGCGCGCCTGCGAGCGCCGCGCCCTTTTCCGTGGGCGGCGGCCGCCTGTGGTGCGCGCGCAGCGCCACCAGGCGCTGCGGCAGTGCATGGGGGCTCCGACGCAGAGCGTTGTGCCGCAGCAGTGTCGATAGCCGCTCGTATACACGTCATGCGCTCGGGCGCTTGTGTGCTGGCTCAAGGTACGCGCTGCGCACCCGCGCATGCCTCCGCTCCGGCAAGGCATGGACATGTGGAAGGGTAGGGTGATGTACCCTACCCTATCCATACACCCTACGGCCGCCGCGCAGGACGCCACGCCCAGCATCTTCTGGAACATCGTCACGGCCTCGGGCGCGACGTCCGCCGCGCTGTTCGCGAGCGTGTACGTCTACTGGCGGCTCAAGCCTTTCAGCGCGCACAAGAAGCGCGTGTCGGACATGAAGGCGCTGCGCGACCTGGTGCTGTACAACGCCGACGACCTGGAGGACGTGCTTGCAGCGCTGAGCGAGCGCGCGACCTGTGCGATACCCTCTGCCCTAACCCTACACCCCCTGCGCTCGCCGGCCCGCGCTGCTCTGGGCGCTGCGACCCCTGACGGCGCCCCAGGCGGCACCAGATTGCAGGCCGGCCGCGCCGCCGACGGCTCGGCGGGTGGCTTGCGGTGCTGAGCGAGCGCGCGGCCTGCGTGCCCTGGCGGCGCTCGACGCAGACCACTGAGCATGCCACACTTCTGATGTGCCGAGGGACTGGGGTGGTGGCGGTGTTCTAGGGTGCGGTGTACGGGTTACAAGTAAGGCAGCATGAGTTCCAGGTCTGGACAGAGTGCAGGCATTGCTGCGCGCTGATGGCGGTCAGCGCTGCAGGCGCTGCCAAGGCGGACAGCGAGGCGCGCGTCAGCCGGAGCGAGTTTGAGCGGCTGGTCCGCGACACGCTCCATCACCGCGAGGTGCGCACCGTGGCGCCCGACATGGTCACCTGCCAAGCCGATTTGCAGTGCATGACGGGCTTGTTATGCACTCAGACATCGAGCGGCTGGTGTGTGTCGTGTTGCGGCACCGCGACATGCGCGTTGCCGCCAGCGACTGCATGAAACAGCTGCCAAGCCTTTCGGTGTCTGCACGGCATGATACAGTGTTGTGATTTGTGCAAGGACTGTGCTAAAAGGCCTCCAAGGGCATGCACTCTGCGTGGGCGTGAACAGACCTTCTGAGCCATGTACTGCAAGCAGGGCCTTGCAGATGGGCCATCTCGAGCTGATGCATGTAACGTTGCGATCCACACCTCCACAGAAGATGCGGAAACGTGCTTGGGGTTGTGAGCACAGGCATGTGGTGTGCGGGCGCGCAGGTGCAGCCCGATGAGATCGATCCTAACCCTATCATGGCCGCCAGCAGGCGTGTGACAGCTCTCGAGCCTTGCGGTGCCTGTACGGCACAGCTCTTCGGCGTGCGGGCGCGCAGGTGCAGCCGGACGAGATCGACCTCCTGTACCGCGTGCTGGACGTCAACCAGACCGGCTTCCTGGAGGCGGACGAGCTGCGGCGCTTCCAGTCGCGCCTGCGCGGCGGCCGCGGCGACGCGCACATGAACGACGCCAGCCTGTCCCTGACGCGCATTTAGGCGCCTCACGCGGATCGGCCGGGCGCGGCGTCTTTTGTGGGCGCTGTGTGTAGGAGCCGGATTCGGCGCACATATGTTGAACAGCCTGCTCCTGTGCACTTTGCCCTTGCCCCTGTTTTGGCGAGTACGGGGCGCATGCTGGCCATTCTGTGTTGTCACTTCTGTGTTGTCATGTACAGGAGTAGCTTGGTGCTGCAGGAGCAGAACACAGCAGAACAGACCCATGAACTTCCTTGCTGGATCTGGTAGGAGGGCCTGTAGCTGCGAGAGGGGACAACATGAGTGGCCGCCATGCCCCTCCTTACTGCCTGCCTGCACATCCGCCAGTGCTTTACAGTCCTAGCTAAGTCACGGCACATATTAGACTACATACCTGAACCAACCCAAGCCTATGAAAATTCCTAGAGTTCCTTCAACACACAGAAAGATGTCTTCACAGGGACGTTTTCATTCACATGACAACACGACAAGCAAGCAGCCTGTAGGCGGGGTCAAACAACCCCCAACAGGCAACAACACACAGGCGGACACCAGGTCCTACAAGACATCGTTTGTACAAGCGGCAGCGGCTCACAGCAGCGGGTTGCTGGCGCTCAGCTTGTTGCGGCGCAGCAGCGGGTTGCTGTCGGGCGCGCGCACGCCGTTGCCGTCGTTGAACGCGCGGTACATAGCGCGCGCCAGCGCGCGCCCCGCCGCCTCGTCGGCCTTCGCCTGCAGCACCTGCGCCCGCGGCAGCAGGCGTCACCCCGACGCTCGGGCCCGGGAGAGCCCGCGACACACCGGGCCTCCTCGGGCAAGCCGCCCGCACGCCCAGCCGCTCTCCGAGCTGCAAGGGTCATGACGCGCTGCAGGACCTGCTTGCGCTGCCTGCCCGAGGGCCCGCCCGACCATGTCAGTGCAGGCAGCTGCCCGACCTTGGCACGCCCGCGCAGCAAGGCAACAGACAGCCCCGTGCGCAGCTCGGGCAAAAGCCCGCATCAGGCGGCACCTGCCGCACGCGCGCCACCTTCACCGGCTGTGCCTCCTCCACGGCGACCGCGCTCCACGCGCGCTTGGGCGCGCGGCGCGGCCCGCCCGGCGCGCTCGCCGCGCCTCCAGCGGCCCCCGCGCCGCCGGCCGCGGCCGCGCGGGCGGCGCGCTGGCCCCCGCCGTCCGCCGCCGGGCCCTCCGGCGGCCTGGCTGGACCGCCGGCGGCGCCTTCGGAGCTGGACGCAGGCGCCTGGCTGGGCGCGCCGATGCCGCGGCGGCCCCGGTTGTGCCATGCGGGGAGCGGCGACGCAATGCCCTGCTCCGCCGCTCCCAGACCGCGGCCTTCGCGCCAGCCGGCCAGCTGCAGCAGCTGCGCGCGCGCGGGCACGCCTGGCGTCAGCGCGCGCTGCCCGCCCGCCGGCGGTCTGCAGGCAGGGAGGTGCAGCAGCGCGCGCTTGCCGCTCTTGCGCGAACAAGCACATGGGGGGCGGCCTGCCGTAGGCGAGGAGGCACCTGGTAGCCTATGCTGTTCGCCGGGATGTGCACAGAGCCGCGCCCGGACGACTCGCCAGGCGCGGCGCCGGGCGCGGCCGGCCCGCCAGGGCCGGGCGGCGGCGCCGGTCTGTACTCCTGCAGCGTCTGCGCCCTGCAGCGAACGAGAGGGACGCGTCACACAGGGCGTGGCAAGCGAGACAGCACGAGCCCTCCCATGCGGCACGTAGGACAGCCCCTCGCGCACCCGCCGGCCGGCCCTGCATCCTCTCCTGCCGCGCAGGCTGCCTGCCCTGTGTTGCCCGCGTGGGCGGCGGGGCTGGCGGCTAGCGCAGGCCCGCCTGCAGCAGCGCTGCATGGCTCGTCAGCGAGGCGCGCAGGCTCTGGCCCCGCGGCGCTTGCACGCTCGGCGTCGTCGGCGCTGGCGGCAGCGCTCTCCCTCGCAAGTGCGCGGCTCCGTGCGCTTGCGGGCTGGCCTCCGCGGTCCGCCTGCCAGCCACTGCGTGACACGCCGGCCAGGAGGTCCTCGTAGAAAGCCGCAAACCAGCCCCGCTCTGTCATGCGTGCAGGGTCGCGAGCAGCGGAGAGACCTTGGAGCCCAGGAACAAACGGCAAGCAGCCGCTCTTAGCTTTGTATCATTAACGGAGGCCTGCTCCTTCCTCACTTATCATTCGCTCCCGCGTTATCATTCGCTCCCGCGCAGCTCAGCCCAAAAAAAAGGAAAGAAAGCAAGGGTATCGCTTTGCAAGGGTAACTCAAACAGCAATCGATCAGCTAGGCCAGAGCCTGCATGTGCGACCAAGTGAGCAGCTGCCGGCACTGGAAGAGTACAGTTGCTGCCCAGAGTCGCTGCCTCCGAGTTTGGATTTCCTGGTCTGAGGCAACCCAGGCACAGGCACGCCCTTTTGATGCCCTGCGGCTCGCCAGCCCGATAACTTGGATCGGGCACCCGCCGTTTCTGCCGAGCACCTGTTTTTGTCCGAGGCCGGAAGTCACGTCTGAAAGAGAAACCACAGCGGCAATAGCGTCAAACACGCAAGCCGCGCCCGCCCAGGCCGCTGCGTGTGCCTGGCTATCACCCACCACAGCTCGAGGCGGCCCAGACGCGAGCCAGGCACAGGGGGCCAGCGGGTGTGTTCGTGGCTAGTTCGGGAGTGATGCAGTGGTGGCTTCTGCGAGCAAAGCGGGCAGGTTGCTGGCGCGTGGGCGAGGCCTGGTAGCCCAGGTCGCAGCCCGCGGGCGCGGCGCAGGGGCGTGCTGGACCAGGGCGCCGGAGTACGCCCGCGCCCGAGCGGCGCCGCTCCCAGCGCACCCGACCCCGCCCCCGCGCCGCCTGGCACCGGCCGGGCGGTGCAAGGCCGTCAGCCTGGAGGCGCTGCCGCCGGCGCTGCACGCCGTCGACGCCGCGCCGCTGCCGGCGTACGCGCACAAGCGCGCCGCCCCCGAGGGCGG
>JAABUP010010654.1_pt1 | contig 10785 bp, 7 predicted proteins | sample 5559201 | NCBI WGS metagenome assembly JAABUP01 (sample SAMN10711887, study PRJNA513373) | rock metagenome | isolation source: Antarctica rocks | place: Antarctica | reverse complement strand
CATCGATCCAGTATTCATTCCCGGTGGCAACCCCGCCGTTGGCTTCGCAGTGAAGGAGAACGCATCATGACCTGGCGCAAACGAATCGGCCTGATAGTCGGCCTGATCTTCGTCCTGGCATTGTCCGCAGGATTGACGATGTACGTCAACAACAACAACGGCAAGATCACCGGAATGTCGGCATCGCTGATGGCGACGGACTATCCGGTCGGTACCGACTATTCCGGAACCATCACGAAGCAGTACGTGAAGGTCGGCGACGCTGTGAAGCCCGGCCAGCCCCTGTTCGAAATCGAGAGCCCGATCCTGGCCAGAGATCTTGCGCAGGGCCTGGTCACCAAGGATTCGCTGTCACATGAGCTCAAGGGCAACAACACCCTCGTCATCACGGCGACCAATTCCGGCCAGGTCGACTCGGTGGCCTTCACGGCCGGAGCCTTCGTTCCGGCTAACTCCACCATCGCGACCGTCCAGCAGGCCGGCACCATGTACGTATCCGCGGACTTCGTACTGACTGCGAAGGACTACGCCCGGCTCCCGACGAATGCCACCATGGATGTGCTGCTGCCCAACAACACCACCATCGTCGCCAAGGTCAGCCAGCTCAAGGTCACGACCCAGAACGGCGAAGCCAGGACCACGGTCCAGGCCTACAGCCCGGATCTGGCCAAAGGCGCCGGAGTGTTCGCGGTCGGCACCCCTGTCGGGACGACGCTGTATCTGAAGAACAACGGCGTGGTCACCGACGTGACCCACACCGTCACCGGCTGGCTGGGAATCAAGTGATGGGGCCGGCAGCAACCAGACACGTAGTCAATAAGCGTCGGGGTTCGATCGCCCTGCTGGCCGGCGTTGCGCTCCTCACGGCCTGTTCGTCGAACGGCTCCCCCACCGCAGGTGCCGCGTCGTCGCCGACAGCCGCATCTTCGCCCTCCGCATCGGTTCCCGCCTCGGCATCCCTGATTCCGGATGGGCAACTGCGATCCGATCTCGCTGCGGTCACGCAGAAGAAGGTTGCCAAGGTTGCGCCGACCCGGCTGGCCGCCGGTCTGCTCCCCCCGACCAACAGATGGTTCTCGGGCCTGGTCTTCGGGACCACACCGCAGCCGGTCTTTCCGATGCCGCTGTCAGCAGCCCTCACCGACACGGCCATCGCCGTCGGGTTGCCGCAGGTGATGCCGAGTGCGAAAACGATCATGGGCGGCAACAACCCACAGATCCATCTGCCGCTGGGGGCGGCCAAGATGCAGGTGACGGCATACGACACCCTGACGGTAACGGCGACCTATTCCTCGGCCGCCGGATCGGCGGTCGGATCGGTGGTGCTCGCACAGGGCTCGCCGTTCATCACCTACACCGCTGCCGTGCCGCAGACCATTCCGGTCGAACCAGTATTCAAGCAGCAGGCCGGAGATCTCTACACGTCCACGGTGGCCGGACACGAATACGGCCTGGTGATCGGCCACGGCGCCACCATCGACTCGGGCGGCAAGGTGTCATTGACCGCCGGATCCACGGTGACCATCTACGCCACGCCGGACAAGTCGACCGCATCCTCGCTGGCGGGAGCGGCGGCCGATCCGGTCGTCGGCGGATCCGTCTCGCATTCCATCGACGGAAACGTCGCGAAGACCACGTTGACGTACAAGACGAGAAATGGGGGGGCAACCGCCATTGCGCCGATGGCCGGCCAGAAGATCGACGGGGGATCCGTTTCCACCGGTAGCTACGCCAGCATCTACGGCGTTATGCCGATCTATACCGGTCATTCGGTCACCACCACCGTGCCGTTGGCGACGCCGTCCGGCGCGTTGGACCTGTCGAGGGTGTCCGCGGCCGACAAGGCCACCATCGTGACCCAGCTGAGGAAAGACGCAGCCAGCATCGATTTCACCGCTGACGACACATATTTCGGCGGCAAGTTCCTCTACCGGGGCGCTAACCTGCTGACTCTGGCCGAACAGCTGGGCGTTACCGACGTTGCGTCGAGCTTGCGCGCGAAACTCACCGCCCAGCTGACGATGTGGTTCGATCCGAAGGGCTGTGCCCAACATTCGACCAAGTGCTTCGTCTATGACCCGACGATCCGTTCGATGATCGGGCTCAAAGCATCATTCGGGTCCGACGAGATGAACGATCATCACTTCCACTACGGCTATCTGTTGTATGCCGCTGCGGTGGTCTCGAAGAACAATCCGACTCTGGCGAACAAGATCGCGCCGGTCGTCGATCTGTTGGCAGCCGACATCGCATCGCCGGAAGCGAGCTCCAATTTTCCCCAGTACCGCAATTTCGATCCCTACTCCGGCCATTCCTGGGCCTCCGGGACCAGCCCGTTCGCGGACGGCAACAATCAGGAATCCAGCTCAGAGGCGGTCAACGCCTGGAACGGGCTCGCCTTGTGGGAGCAGGTCCGCGGAAACTCGTCCGGCTACGACCAGGGGCGCTGGATGATGAGCGTCGAGGCGAACTCGGCGAAGATCTACTGGACCAACACCGATGTCAGCACATTCCCGGCCTTCACGTCCCAGATCCTCGCGTTGAACTGGGGCGGAAAGCGCGACTACGCCACCTGGTTCAGCCCGGAGCCGAGCGCGATGTTGGGTATCCAGCTGATACCGATGGGTCCTTATGCCCAGTATCTCGGCGGGAACAGTGCCCGGATCAAGTCGAATCTCGCGCAGGCGGCGCCGTCCGGGTACAGCGCGCAGTTCGGCGAGTACATGGTCCAGTATCTGGCGCTTGCCGATCCGGCCGCCGCTCGAGCGCAACTCGGCAAACTGCCCGCCGTCATCGACAACGGCACCACCAAAGCGTACGTACTGGCGTGGGTGTTCAGCCGGACCTGAGTCGTCTGGTTTTCGCGGGAACGCACAGAAGCGGTCTGCCTTCGACTGCCGGACCGTCACTCCCACCCGGAGGCAGACACGGAAAATCGGCCGCTCCGAGTCCGAAAGGACTTGGAGCGGCCGATTGCCGTTCACTGCCGACGAGCAGCTTGAATGCGGCTGTGTCGAGCCGTGCGCGCAGCTTTGCAAGGATGCCTGCGCGCGACGGCTTGGGCTCAGTCCCGCAGGTAGGCGCGCACGTCGGCGACGCTCCACCAGCTACTGCTACTGGTGTTCAAGGTGACTCGCAGATAGCGCACCTTGGCTCCGGACAAGTTCACCGTCGTCAGTTGACCGGTGCCGACGCCAGCAGCTACCTGGTGCCAGTAGACACCGTCGCGGCTGCCGGTGACGGTGTAGCCGCGGGGGTAATCACCGGTGCCGGCCCCGGAGTCCAGGACGAGCTTGATCACTGGTTGCCGGCGTCCGAGATCGATCTGCAGATATTGGCCGGGAGTCTGCGCCGCACCGGTTGACCACCGGGTCGAGGCGTCGTCGTCGACAGCGTGACTGGCCACGTCGACGGCGCAGCACGGATCAGTGGGCCCGTTGGGGTTCGCGGTCGCCGTCCACCCCGTCGGATCGACCGTTCGCAGGTCGAGGGCCGGGCGCGGATCCGACGGCCACACGAACGTCGCGAGTGCACCGCCGGGGAGCGTGTAGTCGAAGCTCTGTCCGTTCTCGCTGACCGAGAAGCTCTGCGGGTTGTCGTTCTCGTTGTGCGCGACGAGAACGGTCGACCCGTCCGGATTGCGGAACGCGACGTCCATGATCTGGCCGTTCCACGCCGACGTGCCGAATGAGGTACTCGCGATGCGGACCGCACCCGGCCGGACGAATCGGCTCAGGTGACCGAGTGCGTAGTACTCCGCGTTGTGGGTAACCGTGCCGTCGGCGGCAACCGTGATGATGCCGGTGCACGTGCCACAGCCGCCGACGTGCGGTCCGCCACTGGGATCAAGAGCGATGTTCCAGTTGACGACGGACTTGGCCCAGTTCCGGGTGGCCCCGATCTCGAGGGTGCGCGCGTCGAACTTCAGTGTGTCGGAGAAGGTGTTCGCCGGAACGCCGGACTGGCTTCCCGAACATTCGGTGAAGAAGATGTCCTTGTTCGGGAACTGGTTGTGCAGCGTGGTCATCGCACTCGGATCACCGTAGTAGCAGTGATAGGCCGTGCCCGCGACGTAGCGGGCCGCCGGGGAGGACAGCACCTCCTGCGGGTAGTTGTTGTTGTCCTGCACTTCGTTGGGCGGTGTGGCCGCGACGTCGTTCGGGTGCTCGGTCCAGTTGTGGTCGAACGCCAGGATCTTCGTGTGAAGACCGGCGGCCCGCAGCATCGGGCCGAGAACCTCGATGACCTTCTCCTCCTGCCTCGCGGACAGGTCGGTGCCGGGGTATCCCGACGGCGTGCGGTTCTGGGGCTCGTTCTGCACCGACAGATAGTCGACGGGGACTCCGGCGTGCTCGTAGGCCTGTACGAACTTGGTCAGGTACAGGGCGTAGGAGGCATAGATCGACGGCTTGTCGATCAACTGGCCGCCGACCAGCGACTTTCCGGTCTTCATCCACGCCGGTGGGCTCCAGGGCGAGGCCATGACGGTGATGTGGGGGTTGATCTGCAGGGCCTGGCGCAACAGCGGCAGGATCGCGGTGCGGTCATGTGCGATCGAGAAGTGCCGTTGCAGGTAGTCCGTCCGCCCGGCCGGCATGTCGTCGTAGGTGTAGGCGGCATCGGTGACGAAGTCGGAGGCACCGATGGGCTGCCGCAGGAAGTTCAAGCCGTCGCCGGTGCGCGTGTCGAACAGTTGGTGCATGGTGGTGTCGCGCTTGCTGGGTGAGAGTCCCGAGAGCAGCGTGGCGGACGAGTCGGTGATCGAGCCGCCGAATCCCGTCATGGTCTGGAATTTACGGGTGGGATCGACGGTGACCGTCTCGTAGCCCGGCGCCGTCTTGGCGAACGACACGGATCCGGAATCGGTGAGCTTGTTCTTGCCGTCCGGCGTGGTGATCCATACGTGCGCGGACGGACTGGCGGGAGCCTTGCCGCCATGCCGGCTGGGCGCGTCGTGCGCTGACGCCGAAGGCGTCGACACGCCGAGCATGACAAACGCCGCGGCTATGGCCACGGCAGCGAAACGGGTGGCAACGGAAGTCATGATGGGCGACCCCCGGTATTCCTTCGAGCCAGGTGCGGGCTGGTTTGCATCGTGCTGTCCTCTTCCTTGAGATTGGTGCGGCTCGTCGGGGGCAGGGAATCTGATCCCCGCCCCCGACGGCGCGCAGGCGGTTGGCTAGTTCTGCGAATTGATGGTGAAGCTCTGGGCCGCCCCTCCGTTGCAGGCCCACTGCTGCAGGCGGGCACCGTCGGAGGTGGAGAGATTGGTGACGTCGAAGCACTCGTTGGTGTTGTTGCGGGGGGTGAAGCTGTAGCTGCCGTCGGCGTGCGCAACGGCCTTCCACTGCTGGTTCGTTCCGCCACCGTTGGTCCACAGCTGGATCTGCGCGCCGTTACCGGTAGCACCAGGGCCACCGGCCACGTCCCAGCCGAGAGCCGGGGCGTTACGGGTGACGACCTTGTAGAAACCGCTGTCGGTGGGCTGGAACTGCCACTGCTGGTTGCTGTTACCCGAAGCGCAGCTCCACTGCTGCACGGCTGTGCCGTTGCTGGTCCCGCCACCTGCAGCGTCGACACACTTGTGGCTGTTGCTGTTGACCACCTGATACCACTTCGAGGAATCGATGGGGCCTCCACCGCCGCCGCCACCCCCGCCACCGGAACCGGTGGTCGTGATGTTGGCGGTGTTGGACGCCGCGGAGACGTTGCCCGCTGCGTCCGTGGCCTTGACGGTGTACCCGTATCCGGTTGCGCCGCTCAGGCCGCTGTCGGTGTAGTTGGTCGAGGCGGTCGTACCGACCTGGCTTCCGTTACGGAAGATCTGGTAGCCGGTGACACCGACGTTGTCGGTCGAGGCGTTCCAGTTCAGGTTCGTGGAATTCGTCGTGGTGCCACTCGCGGCCAGACCGCTGGGGCTGGAAGGAGCCGTGGTGTCCGAACTACCGCCACCACCGTTCGTTCCAGGCATCCACGTGAACGTCGCGACGGCCTTGGCCGGCACGGTGTACGTGAAGTACTGGCCGTTTTCGTTCACGTTGAACGTGCGGGCGTTGGACGAGTCGGCGTTGAGAACGATCAGGGCGTTCGAACCGTCGGGGTTGCGGAAGGCGACGTCTTCGAGATTGCCGCCACCGAACGTGTTCGAGTCGATGCGCACGGCCCCTGGCTTGACGAACTTGCTGGCCTGGCCGAGGACGTAGTACTCCGCGTTGTAGGTTGCGGAGCCGTTGGAGTTGTCGACGGTGACCGGAGCCGTGCAGGTCGAGCAGCCCATGCTCGGACCACCGTTGGGGTCAAGCGCCATGTTCCAGGTGACGACCGACTTCGCCCAGTTCCGGGTCGCTCCGATGATCAGGTTCTCGACCTGGAAGTCCAGGGTGTCCGAGAAGGTGTTGGCCCGGTTCCCCGATTGGATGCCGGAGCACTCGGTGAAGTACGTGTCCTTGTTCGGGAACTGGTTGTGCACCGTCGTCTGCGCGCCTACGTTGCCGCCGTAGCAGTGCCATGCCACACCAGCGGTGTACTGCGCGGCGTTCGAGTTGGCCAGAACCGCCGAGGGATAGCCCGGGTCGTCCCAGTTGTGGTCGTAGGCGATGATCTGCGTGTTCAGGCCCGCATTGCGGATCGCCGGGCCGAGATTGTTGCCGATGAAGTTGGCCTCGTCGCCCGAGGACATGGTCGAACCCGGGTAGCTCGACGGCGAGTATTCAGGTTCGTTCTGCGGGGTCAGCAGCGACACCGGCACGCCCGCGTCGCGGTAGGCCTGCAGGAACTTGACGAGGTAGTTCGCGTACAACTGGTAGTTGGACGCGTTCAGCGAGCCGCCGATCATGTTGCCGCTGTTCTTCATCCAGCCCGGCGGGCTCCATGGCGTCGCAAGGATGGTCGTGGCCGGATTGATCTGCCGGGCCTGCTGAAGGATCGGCAGGACGTAGGCGTTGTCGTGACCGATCGAGAAGTTCGACAGCGAGGGGTCGTTCCCACCGTCGTCGTAGCTGTACACCGAGCGGGCGAAGTCCGACGCCCCGACCGGCTGACGCAGGAAGTCCAGCCCGATGCCCTGGTTAGGATCGAACAGCTTGGTCATGATCGAGTTTCGCTGTGGCGAATTCGCGACCAGCCAGGCCGACGAGTCGGTGAACGAGGCGCCGAAGCCTGCCATCGACTGATAGCTCGTACCCGGATTGACCGTGATCGTCTGGCCTGCGGAGCCATTGCCTGCGGCGAACGCGGCGCCCGACTGCGGCGCCAGCAGCTGCGAGTGGTCCGCGGTGGTTTCCCATACCGACACGGCCGCGCCCGTTGCGGCCTGGGCCGCAGTGGCGCCGACCGTGGCCGACCCCCCGGCGATGAGCGCCACGGTACTGAGTGAAGCGACGATGCTTCTCACTTTTGACACGTTTTTCCTTCCCATCTCCTGTAACTTTCTGAAACAATCTCGAACGTTTCTGACACGAGAAGGAAACCACTCACACATATCGCTGTCAATGGGAACGGCGAGGTCAAAAAAATGCGTTGTCCGCTAGGGTTTCCCCAGTGAAAACCGCGGTGGTAACGACATGAGCCGACAAACCGGCGGGCGGGCTACCGTTCGCGATGTCGCCGCCGAGACGGGCGTTTCGATCGCCACTGTGTCCCGGGTTCTCAACAACCGGGGCCACGTGGCACCGGATACTCGCGCTCTGGTGCAGGGGGCCGTGGAGCGGCTCGGTGGTCGTGCGCCCGAACCGCGCGCCGCCCCAGCGGCCAAATCCGACGGAGCGGTCTATCTGCGCTGCCCGTATCTGCTCACCGACTACTTCGGCCTGATCGTGTCCTCGATCGCCGAGACGCTGGAGTTGCACGGTCTGCAACTGGTCCTCAATGCCGGAGAGGCTGCGCAGGACACGGCCGTGCTGCCCACTCTCGCTGAACGACCCGGAATCAGCGGCGCCCTTCTCGTGCTGCCGCCCGAGCCCAGCGAGCAGCTGGCCGTGCTGAGCGCATGCGGATTTCCGTTCGTCGTGGTGGACCCGCGAACGCCTCTGCCCCGAGACATCGCGGCCGTATCAGCGGCCCACTTCGCCGGCGCCCGCAGCCTCGCAGCACATCTGAGCGGCCTGGGCCATCGCCGCATCGGAGTCATCGCCGGGCCGTACAACTGGCTTGCCAGCGACGCGCGGCTGGCCGGGCACGCCTCCGCTCTGGCCGACGTCGGAGTGCTGCCCGACCCCACACTGATACGCCACGCCCAGGCCACCGCGGAGCTCGGCTACCAGGCTGCCGGCGAGTTGCTCGACCTGCCGAACCGGCCGACCGCGCTGATCGGATTCAACGACAAGGTGGCGGTCGGCGCCCTGGCCGCGGCCCGTCAGCGCGGGCTGCGCGTCCCAGAAGATCTCTCGATCACCGGCTTCGACGACATCGACATGGCCAAGGCCACCCGACCGATGCTCACCACAGTGCGTCAACCGTTACAGGAGATGGGCCGCATCGCCGTCAGCCTGCTCGTCCGACTCCTCGAACACCGCCAGCTTGACGCACTGCACGTCGAGTTGGCCACCGAACTGGTGGTGCGCGGCTCCACCGGCCCCGTTGCCGCTCCATGAGTCGGCAACGGGGCTCGAAAGCTCGGAGAGCTCAGAGAGCTCAGAGAGCTCAGAGAGCGATGATCAGCACGTGTTCCCCACCGATCAACGAAGGAGTGAGCGTTGAAGATCAATCCGAAGGCGCCGAGCGCGAAAGGTCCAGCCGAGTTTTTCACCGGCGACGTCTGGTTCGACGTCATCGCCAAAGGTGAGGAGCCATCCAGGCTCCGGGTCAACACCGTCCGGTTCGCTCCCGGCGCACGCACCGCCTGGCACTGCCACGCCAACGGCCAAACACTTCACGTCACCGAGGGCCGTGGACTCGTCCAGTCCCGCGGCGGCGAACTTCTCGAGATTCGGCCCGGAGACACCATCGACACCCCGCCCGGCGAATGGCACTGGCACGGCGCCGCACCACAACACTTCCTGTCCCATCTGGCGATCTGGGAAGCCAACCCCGACAGCTCCGAACCGGAAACCATCTGGGGCGAGCACGTCACCCAGGAGTACCCGACCGGCTGACGACCCCGAACACCGGCAACCCTGGGTGCAGACGCGTCGGACCGAGGTGCTGCAGCGCCATATGAATCGCCAGTACGTCAGTGCGCACGGTGGGCGGCTGTCCAGCAGGCGGCCTGGCCGTGGCAGGTCGTCATCGCGGCGAGGTCAGCGTGCAGTGCCGTCAGCGTTGCGGCCGGGAGGGCGCCGGCGATGTTGTGCAACTCGGCCGGGTCGACGGTGCGGTTGTAGTACTCCTTCGCTCCGCCCGTGTACTCGACATAGGTGTAACCGACGGTGCGCAGCGCCTGGTACGAGGGCGGGTTGCCACTGTTCTTCGCGGGATGGTCCGGATCGGAGCGGTTCGTATCCGGACCGTGGTGTTCGACCAGAGATGCGGTGCGCCAGCCGGCATCCGATTGTCCCTCGAGGAGCGGGACCAGGCTGTGGCCGTCGACAGTGACCGGAGTTGCTGCACCGCCGAGGGTTTCGAAGGTCGGGGCCAGGTCGATGTTCTGCACCGGGTTCCCGACCACCTTGCCGGCGGGAATGCCGGGTCCGGCCGCGACAAGCGGCACGTTGACGTCGGTGTCGAACGCGGTCATCTTGCCGGGCGTGAGCCGGTACTCGCCCATGTGGTAACCGTTGTCGGAGCTGAACACGATGTCGGTGCTGCCCGCGACCCGGGCCTTGGCCAGGGTTGCCTCCAGGGAGCCGATCATCCGGTCGACGGCCTGCACCGACTGGACCCGTTTCCGGAAGGCCTTGTTGATCTTGGCGGTCTCTTTGCCGGTGAGCGGGCTGCGACTGGCCAGCCAGGCCGGGGCCGATGCGGGCAGTGTGTTGAACGCCGGGCCGCGGGGCGCTTTCAGGCCGGGGAACGCGTTCGCGTCCTGCGGCGCGGGTGTGGACGGAGTGTGTGGAGCGAATGTCGCAATTTCCAACAGGAACGGCGAATGGGCCGCGGCCGATGCTGCGACGAAAGACGATCCTTTTCCACTGACGACATCAGTGAGATAATCGCCCGGCGTTTTGCCGTGGTGCACGACCTTGTGGTCCTGGTTGAGGTCGTAGTTGAATTCCGGGTAACCGTTGCCGGCGACGTCCCACTCGTTCCAGCCCGGCGGCACATAAGGCTGCGACCCGCCCAGCGCATCGGCCGGTTGATAGCCGTTCAGATACTTTCCCATCATCGCAGTTCGGTAGCCGACCTTCTGCAGCGCGGTGGCAAATGTTGCGCTCTCCTCCCCGCGGGAGTGGAAGACGTTGAACCCGCCGTCGGCGCCGGTGTTGGTGAAGACCCGGGTGTCGTGCGGGAATTTGCCGGAGAAGATCGAGGACCGGGACGGACAGCACAACGAATCGGTGACGGAGTAATTGCTGAACGAGGTGCCCGCATGCTCGAGGGCGAGCATGTGCGGCATGTACTGCACCAGGTTCATCGACAGGTCATCGGTCAGCACGAACACGATGTTCGGGCGAGTCACCGGCTTGGCGGGGAACGAGACCGACGGCGCCGACGCGAAGGGCGCCGACGCTGAGGGCGCTGACGCCGGCGAGGTCACTGACCGCTTTCATTAACATTCCATTCGGTGGTATTTCGGGTTCCGTGAAACTCGTCGAGGACGGAACCGCACCCGCGGCATTCATAACATCTTTTCGGGGCCGAAGTTCGGTCGATGGCACCGGCGTCATATCGAATACGTCAACAACTCTG
>JAABUP010010652.1_pt1 | contig 10786 bp, 12 predicted proteins | sample 5559201 | NCBI WGS metagenome assembly JAABUP01 (sample SAMN10711887, study PRJNA513373) | rock metagenome | isolation source: Antarctica rocks | place: Antarctica | reverse complement strand
CAAGGTCTCATAATCTGTTGAATAACCAGGTTCATATGCAATAGTAAAAACGCATGACTACTAAGATGTATTCATATAAACGCGAACGCGCGAAACGCCTGTACCCTGAACCAGCCATCTTTAACACTTGGATTGATGTGCTTACCGTCTGGTGACGAGATGAGGGAGGTGTTCAGCCGCAGGGCCGCAAGCGAGATGATCTTCCCGCCGAGACCGATTTCGAGTGGCTCCATGCGTAGAGCGCCCGGTAGCGTGTCGCCGTCACGTATGGTGATTCAGCACGACTTTGTCAGGTCTAGTTCCCATACTTTGGAAATACGTTTTTGGTACTTCCAGGGCGATAGATGGCACCGATTGCTTAGTCTGTTGCCACTGGCCGTCCGGGTGATTGGCTTCCTAACACGATCTAAGCAGGACAATGAAAGGGTCAGATTACAAAGGAGCCGACCTTTGAAAGGGAGTTCCCAGAAATGAATTCGGCTCGTGGGACGTACAACCCATTTGCGACCCACACAAACGAGGTCAGTATGTCCGGCCTTGACCTCCTCACCGCCACAATGCACGATGTTGTGGTTGCGCTGCAGCGGGGAGACACGACCAGCCAAATCGTTGTGCAGGAGTACCTCGGTGAGTTCAGTTTCCCTCTTCTTCTAATCTCTGATATCATGCTTAGCGCAAATTCAAGCAAACAACCTCAAGGGTCAGGAACTGCGTGCAGTCTTTGAGACCTCTCCTCAAGATAAGGGTCCAGTCTTTCGGAATGTTTCACTGAAGCTCCAGCTGACACCTCTCCAAGTCTTCCGGCGCGCGAGAGATCTTGACGAGGAGAGAAAGCAAGGTCATCTCAGAAGCGAGCTGCACGGAGTTCCGATTCTGGTAAAGTGGGTCCTCATGGATTTGCTCAGAGCATGTACCCTCATTGACGGTGACTGCAGGGACACTATAGCAACTGCCCCAGGGTTGGGTATGCAAACCACTGGCGGGACTATAGCACTCTGTCCGTGCTTTCAAAGTCGCCTTCATCTGCTCATATAGAATACAGTGGGCTCTGTGACCCCCGGGAACGCGGACGCCGTAGAAGACCTCCTTGACGCGGGTGTCATCAGTAAACGTCATGGTGGGACGAATGGCAAGATGTGCTGACGGTTAGCACAGTCCTCGGCAAGTCCTCGTGCACCGTGCTGAACCATTATTACGGCTCCGATACCCCCATCGGCTGGTCACCCCGCCTTCCCCCTGCTATGAACGCATATGTGCGTGGCGGGGAGACCAGTGGGAGCTCCACGGGATCTGCCATTGGACTCAGCGCTGGGTTCTGTGCGGGTGCTTTGGGTCAGGAGACGTCTAACAGCATAGTAAGTTGCTTTAACGTCTCCATATCAAGGAGGTTTTGAGAAACCGCAAATAGATTGGTCCGGCGGGACGAGCAGGATTATATGCACTCAAGCCGACAACTGGTCTCATCTCGACCAGAGGTACAATCCCTGTCAGGTGAGCTCGACCTCTCGACTGGAGCTCATGAGATGACCTTACAAGTCCTCGGCAAGATTGTATTGGCCCGATGGGGAAGAGCGCCTGGGATGTGGCGGCGCTCTTGTCAAATCTTGTCAAACCCAAGCACGACTACACGCAATACACTATGCACCCTTTTACCGACATCAGGAGATACCGTCTTGGTGTCCCAAGGGTGGGTTTTGAACCACAAGGCTCCGCACTTGAGCGAAAGGAGAAACGAAAGATCTTCGACGAGGCTCTGGAGAAGCTTGGCGCGGTCATCGTTGATCCTCTCAATATTCCACAGTTGGACGAGATGTTGAGGCAACGCCAGCTTTCCAAGGGTGGTGACGATGGACAAAAGTGGCACGGGACTTGGAATGAGCGGTTACTGGTGAATGAGACGTATGAGGCTATGAATGGGTATCTCAAGGGGTTGGAGAACACTGAGATTAGGTGCTTGGAGGATCTGGTACGGTGGAATGACGAGCATCCCGTACGTCTCTCCTTGAAACTTCTCTACTTCAACTTCTCCGAAAGCTGTGAACAGGTAGCTGATAATCTGTCCAGGAGGAGGCTTTCCCCCAACCAATAGGGCATGATCCCCAAAGTTGGCTGAAACGTGCGATACATCTGGGAGGGGAGAAATCCGCTCAGTACTGGGAAGCGTTTGACCACACCCAAGCATTTGCTCGGACGATTGGAGACTTATTTGCAGAGTATAGAGTGGACGCTCTTATGTTTCAGGGTAAAGGATGGCAATCAGAGCTGGTATCAGCCGCTGGCCTGCCTTTTGTAAGTGTAGCTACTTGAAGCCAAGAGTAATAGGTGATGAGGATGTTTGAAAGGCGGCCGTCCCAACAGGGTTTCTCAATAGTGGCGTGACCATCGGACTGTACTTCGTCGCTCCAAAGGGAAGGGATGATACGATCATTGGTCTGATGTGAGTTTGGGATAACGGGGCTTTAGCTCATGAGCATACAGGGCAGCATGCGAGGCAAGCTTCCCGCCAAGACCAATCCCAGAGCGGCTCCGCAAAACCCCGGTAGAAATAGCAAGTCAATCCTAAGGAATTAACCCGTCTGTACATTTGGATAGTACAAGACTTCATGCAGGATATCATTGATGCACAAATACCTCTTCTTTGGGTTAATTTCGTGAGATGGGATCGACGGATATTTCCGGAGAATAATTGATCTGCCACAACCATCCGCCACATTTCGCGGAGTACAGCATTGAGGCTAGTCGAGAAATGCAATCGCCTGCGCCACGTGGTAGCGCATCGTGGCGCTACGGTGTTGAAGTATGCCGGTCGCCCTCGCATAATCGTATCCCCAGCCGTCTTCCTGAACATGGGACCATCTGATCGGATGCGGTGAACCCAGAGTCGGCTAGCAGGTATTCACTGCGGGAGAAATGCTCATCTGGGTGATTCAGCGGCACGTTGAACTCGCATGTCGCTCGATGATGCTGGATAGCTATAGTGGAGGTGGCGGAAGCGCTTGGTATCGTCTATAAACCCGGTAACGTTGTAGCCGTACCTCTCCTTGCGGCTGTGGAACGCGCCGGCGTCATCCCTTGCCGGCGCAGTTGCTATATGACGCATCTACCGGTCCAAACATGGACAGAGCCCTCTGCAACTCAGATCAGCTTGACCGGTAACGGACGGGAACGACGGACTGGCAACTTGAAATAGCTGGATAGGCGAGTAAGATGAGACGCCTTCAACAAGTTTGGGCCACTCACGTGTCCCTTTCAGGGAATCTTTTTGCGCATCAGAAGAAAATCGCCAGAGACTGAGGAAGTGAGGAGGAATGATGGACGAGCAAGCATCGAGGCGACATTATCGAGACGTACAGTGTGAAGAACGAAACATGAGGAGACTGGTCAAGGAAAGAGGAGGCGAAAATCACGATCGACCCGTACGTTTCGTATCTCTGTAATCATCATGGAATGCGTGTAAACAAGAGTCCTCGACTGAGTTCTCCGCCGTGCTGACTGTCGGGGCCTCTCATCCGGTTGATCAAGATGATGTCTCATGTGTTGTACTGATGGGTTTCATCTCGATTATTGTCGGGTGCCCATCGCCAATACATCATCCTTTGTGACACTGCTGATAATCAGCGTCTCCAATTGGGCCCCATCCTTTGACGCTCCACGGAAAGCTGTTTCATCGCACGAAATGAGACACGCTTAAAGCTCATCCCGCTCAATTTGAACTTTCCCAATATTGCTATCTTCCGGCAAGATGCTCATCCCTCATCCGTCTTTTACGGTTTTCACGCTCACTACTGTTTCCCTCTCGTTCGCCATTGCTGGTCGACACCTTGAGCGACGACGATTGCACAGACGCCTTTATCCCCGCGAGAGCGGTAGTCACCTTGATACCAGAGCAGACACTTGCACTCTTGGCGCTTGGCAATGCTCTGGTAACCAGCTCCAGCGTTTGTCATTCCCTCCCTGATTGACTTTGTTGACGGTGATGGCAGAGTGCTTCAATCACCAATGGAACACTGTCCAGACTTGTTCGGGGAACAACCTCGTCTGCGCGTAGGCATTCGTCTCCTTACTGAGGTTGACGTCGGGGCGTTCTTAGGGCCAGTGGAAATACCGCACCTGGCTGCGTCTGGGCGACCACCTCGACACTTTCGGCGGCACCAGCACCCTCAGCGGGAGGCAATCCTGCCGAACCTCCCGCCGATCCTACCGGCGGTTCTCCTCCAGTTCCTCTCGCTGTGCCTTCGACACCCACAGCAGCAGCTCCACCTTCTCCACCTTCCCCATCGGCCTCACCAAGCTCGAATCCTATTGGAGCCGGACTGGCGGCGGATGTGAAGGCCTCAGCCCCGCCTGATCCCTCCAGCCCATCATCGTCCTCCGCTGGGATCGCAGTCCAATCGTCCGGCAGCTCGCCTCTCACTCCGGGAGGAGGTGGCAAATTCTCGGCGCCTCATTACGTCGTGTACGCGGACAGTATGCCGCTGTCTACTTGAGTAAATCGAGCTAATGGGTTGATAGATCAGATTCCTCAGCCACCACCATCGTCGGAGGTGACCCCGTTCAATCGTTTCCTTCTCGCCTTCTGGCTCTCGACTACCGGACCGACAGACGTGTGGCACCCATTCCTCGCTCAGAGGTCTTTGCTGACAAGCTGTAGGAAGCAGGAAATTGGCTGCTGTTACAACAATCTCAGAGACAGGCGATCCTACAGGACTACCACAGCCACAATATCGCCTTGATGGTGTCGGCATTTGGTGAAACTGGTATGCTCTTATTCAGACCAGATTGGACCGAGCTGATACGGAGACGTCATGCAGATCACTTTGTAACATCCCAGGAGCCAGTGTCCTTGGCACAGAAGCTCGCGGCGTTTGTCAAGGCAAACAGCTTCGACGGTGTGGATATTGACTTTGAAGGCGCGGGTCTTCCTCTGTCTGGGAACACCGGGACTGACGGGAGACTAGACTTTGATGCAATGACCGCCGAGACAGCTGGACCATGGTTGACTAGTACGTGTCTACCGCAAACCCATATCCAGTCCTTTCAAACAACGTAGCGTTCCAGACGGAACTACGTAAACAGCTGCCCCCTCCTTATATGATCTCTCACGGTTAGGTTAGGTTCACCAAGTTGAGCTCCATCCTGATGTTGAAGTAGCGCCTATTGCACCTTGGTTCTCCAGCTCCTGGCTCGGAGGAGGATATAGCAAGTTTATTGGCCAACTGAAGGATACAATTGATTTCTTCAATGTACAATTCTACAACCAGTTAGCAAACTACACAACCTGTGATGTGAGCTTCAACATGTGCAAGTAGAAGAGTTCTCAGGTCTTGTATGCTAATGATCCACTACAGGACATGGTGACAAAAAGTACCGGATTCAAGCAGTCGAGTATCATGGAGATCCATTCCATTGCAGGAGTACCGTTTGACAAGATTGTGGTGGGTAAACCGCTGAGTGCGGTAACTGCCAGCAATGGGTGGGCTCTTCTTACTTGTCACTGTTTGAGTAACTCTGGATGTAGTGGTATGATGGATGCGGCCACTCTGAAGGGCTGTCTTGCAAACGCCAAAGCGCAGGGATGGAACGGTGGTGTCATGATTTGGGAATGGGCTCCGGTAAATTCCTTGGATATTGCGCTACCTCACCTCCTCTTGCTACCCCCTGCAAGTCCCCTCTCTCCTCCTTGTTCCCGTTCCCATTTCCCTGCTGCTCCTACCCTGCTGATGTTGTACCGCTGCAGGGAGCACAAGCGTTCATCAAGGAGGTGGTACGATAAGGAATATTGAGACTTCTTGTTCTAGCTCCTATGCAAGCTGAAAAGTATGATTTTCCATACCTCTGACCTGTGTCTGCACGTTACATAGGTCATGGGGATAGGCTCAAATCAAGAATCGATTTAAAACACATATCCAAGCTTGTTTGATGTATAACTATCGATGTGATTTGTTTTCAAGGTTTTGCTGAACGGCAGAGAAACCTTGTCATGGATCAAACAATCCTCCGACTGCTAATCCCTACTTCCACAAGAGCTTCCATAGACCGAATATCATGAACGTAGGATACAATATAGGATCACAACATACATTGATATGCAAAAACACATCTGCCCGTGAATGCCTCAACAAGTAGATAAAAGCAAAGCCATTGCATGTCACTGCATGCAGTAAACTATGACAGCATCTACACTGTTACTGCTACATACCTTTTCCAGAGCCGGTCGTGTTGTGATATCCTGATTGGGTAAGATGACCATAATGAGAGTTATGGCTGACTGTCACGGATGCTGTCACGGATGAAGGATCGGATCGGGGGGTGTCACTGACTAAGACTAATACGGAGTGTCTCTGACTCGTCGCTGGAGGTATTGGGGCTGTGACCCAATGAGGTTGACTTAAACTGGAGTTGTGATATCAAGAATCAGGTTTGGCATATGATCCAGAGCTGTAGCATTTTGTATGGACTTACCTGGCGGGCGGTTTGTAAAGTAGAACGGGTGGCAAAGGTTGAGAGATTTTCCGACCAATCAGAATAATGCCTGAATTCCTGTGCTGAATAAGCGGAAATTGACCAATCAGGTCAATGTCGTTTGGGGTGAGGCATTTGATTGACCAATCAGAAAAAACCCTCAAAGAGAATTACACAAAATAAGGTTGGGTGCACACGAACAAAGGTAAGAGACTGGTTTCTTTCTCCAGAGGCAAATCATGCATGTGGTCACGCTGCCCATAGTCCTCGCCAAGATCCTCACCATGATCGCTCGTCGGCTTGGGAAAGCTGATCTGCGCCGTACCGTACTCTCGCCGACTCACAGCAATGCTCGAAATTGACTTACGAGATATCGACTACGATATTGTACGAGAAGATCACGGTGGCGCGGAAGACTGCCAAAGGGCTATTGCCGGGTCGGCTGTGGATAGCTGATTGAGTGGTGAGAAGAGATCGCATCAACGACCACGCACTTTGGGGCGGACGTGATTCCAAGATCGGACACAGGGATCTCTACAAGGCCGTCCATCTCAAGTACGCTCGCACCCTCGTTATCCGGTCCACGCCGTCGGATCAGATTTACGGCTTGAAGATCGTTTCACAATACGATGATCTCCTCGGCAAACTCGATAAAATCGTGGTATCATGTACGGCGATCAGTCATATGCAAAGCTCAACTGGTCGAAACGATGTCGGGGAGAACGGAAAGCCATTGCAAGCTTGGATGGACCTGACCCCAGGACTCAGTTTATGCACCGACCACTCCCGTACCGTCCACCTCTGCTTGACCTTGCCGGAAGAGCACGATCGCCGATCTGGCATCATGCTTCGCGTCCAGAGGCGCTACCACAATGCATGTTGGGTATGTTGGTCTTGTTGGTCCATGACAAGGAAGCGATCGTACGCAGTCTGGGTGAGCCAAGCCCTCCGCTGCTTCCTGTCCCTTTTGGCCTTCATCCCCAGGATCGTGCTGATCTCCCCCAGCTCGGTGATCTTCCATCTCGAATTCAACCCCTTCATGACCTCGTCAATCTCGTGAGGTAATCGGAGCAGCGACTACCGAATCGTCCACATAGGCGAGTAGCATCATGGGGCCTCTGCGCAGTCGTGAGTTTGCTTGTCGATAGTACAGACACCAGACCGAGTCCCGCTTGAAGCCCAGTGTCTTGAGCTCTTTTCCAAGCTCAATCCACCACGTACGACCCGACAGCATCAAGCCGTATAGCTAGCCGAGGAGGCGGAGAGGAGTCATACGCGGCCGTTGTACTCTTCTTATGACCCAAATCCCGATCGGGGATCTAGGAGTCAACTATAGGAAACCTCTCCCGGACTCAAAGGAGAGTCTCGGTGGTCCGGGCACGGAACTGCTAATAAAGGAGAGGTCGAAGCAAAAGAAGGCGATAGGGATTTCTCATCTGTACGTGATGATGTGCTGCACGGTTCACTATCTACATACTACCTCGTCCTTTAATATCGACTGATGAATGGGGCCACTTCCCGCCTCCAAGACGCATCATGATTGCTCTGATGACCGCCCTTACCTCTGAGTGTTCTGTGTGGACGCCGCAGAGTGGAGAAGCGTGGTGAGTGTACCGGGAGACGGGTTTCGCTCAGTCTCTCCAGAACCAGTGCTTCCATTGCCTTGGGGAGTACTTGGAGGAACCTGAAGATTCGGGGTCCCTCGGCCGCTGCCATGACGCAGAGTTGAATTCCCAAGTCCGCTGCCATGATGTGAAGAGGGGTCCCATGGCCACTGCCCGGAGGCGTGTGCCAACCGTTGGTCAACTGTCCGGTGTCCCTTGGACGACTGTTGCCGCCACTCGTCGTTCCTCCGGAGGTTGCTCGAGAAGTGCTCTGGCTCAGTGGACCCCTGTTCAGGTCTGAAGTCCCGATCGGAGACATGGCGAGATGTTGCGATGTCGTTTTGTGCTTGATAGCCTAAATCTGATGAAATGATCGTATGGGAATGAACTCCTACCGCCGATTGACCGCTTCTTACCCAAGCAAGTGGCCTTCCGCTCGTGAATGTCGCTGTCGATCAAAGAACACTCATCAGTCACCCCAAAGGGCAATTACGGTCTCTTTGGTCCCAGTTTAGATGACTATCTAAAGCGGAAGGAGGTTTCAATAACCAAAAAAATCACTTTACGAGCCATATCCATTGATTTTTCTTTCAGCTACTGATACGGTGACCTCGTCTGGCCTTCCGCCTAGGGAACTTTCCGTTTTTATCAATTTGGTCGAAGGACATCCGGGGTTTCATAAACGGGGATTCTCGATCGATCGGGCTGGGAGATATACTGGAGCCTTCGACGTCGATGGAAAATGCGAGAAGCGGGAGGATCGGCGAGATGCGGGATTTTCGACCATGGAGGCGCAACACAGCGGAGGCAAAGAGCTTGCAACGGTGAGTATCGCATGCATTGGGCCAGCTCTCTTGGACTATAAAGGTGACAGCCATCGGTGCTCATGGAAATGTCAAAGGCAGACATGTCAAGCGCACCAGAACCAAGTCTTCTGTAGACATGAGCGTCGGTAAGTTTTACTGCCAGCTCATGATTCTTGACAGATGATTCTTTGATATGATTCGCAGCGATACCAGTGAAATACATCGTGGGGAATATACAAAGTCATGCAAATGTATCTGCCTCGTCTAGCGGCTGCTGGGACCAGCGGACGACCCACTTGGTTCAACCCCCTGGGCCGAGTCAACCGCGAAGGCGTTGCCCCTCTTTCCTCCCCTGGCTTGCATGTCCAGCTTCGGATAAGCCCACCTGGCTCGTTCCTCATCCCTCCTCCTTCTCGCCTCTTTCTCAGCCAATTCGTCGATGGTAAGGGTGCGGTTCTCGACGGGTGACGGTGGACCCGAGCCGAATCTCGATTGATTCCCGAAATCGACAGTCGTGGGGCTCTGGGGGGTGGATCCTTGCCACGACTGGAGCTCTTCGGTTGATCTGTAAGTCTGACCGCTTCCCGCGGCAGAGTTCCTGCTGCTCGAACCTCCGCCAATATCCGGGATTCGGTCATTTGGCTCAAGCTGGCCTTCTGCCTGTCCAGTTCGGCTTCCTGCTGCCTTGCGTGAGCCGAAGCAGCACCACCCGCCAAATTTGCAGCTATAGCACCCGCAGTAGTCGTAGCAGACAGTAGACGGAGGCATGATGAATACGATTCAATTGGATTCTCGAGGAATATGCTTTGTTCTCGAGATCGGAAGGTAGCGAATCGAGCCTTTAATATCTCCCAAGTGGGCTTCGACCCGTAAACCTCGCGCTTCAATTAAATATTCTACGAAAGGGGATGTCCGGGCTTAAGTTCGAGTCGGGCTAACGGTCTCGTAGTCTCCATTTGAGCCAGGACGACCTACTCTCGCGAATGGAGTGATCCGTGGCGGTTCTGCCTCCGACCTGCGACGGGAACGATGTGCACGGTGTCATTTCCAGCCAGCGGTGGTCGATGCATTTCATGCACGTGTCAAATTCTGAGACCACATTAAGAAAACAAGCATTGGGTAGGGAGGTCGGATCCCACGATCTAGACTCATCGGATCCTATCACCGTCGTTCGACATGAGAACTTGCATCGCGATCGGTCAGAAATGAAAGGGCAACCGACTCATTTGATATTGAAAATTGTGACCTGAAAGGCTAAGCATTGCGCAACAGTCCTCTTGGAGGGGTACACGCGCAGACGCGGTGAGACCGTGACGAGAATTTGATTGTTCAGCCTCGAAATCATTGTCAAGCGCTTCGCTCCAACTTGGTAAGGGTTCACCTCCTCTCGCTGTCGCGCACGTCATCAAGATTACAAGAAGCTCTATGTCCCATACCTATGTAGACAGGCTTTTCTCGGCATGGCATCTTATATTGGTTCTCCCGCCTTCAATGTAGCTGATCAAGTTCCGGCTTGACATGGTGTCGTTGTCCCTTCGTATTACTCCCTGCAAGACTCCCGTGAATCATCACTTTGTTATCCGAATCCCGGAGACCACCACAAATGTCATGATCGCAGACAATCATGACTTCGTACCGTGAGTGGCCCTGCTGGGAGTGGGCGACACGGGCAAAGTCGCACTGGTCCGGATACTCGGTCAATCATGTATATTACCGCTTGAGAGTCGTAGGCTGCTCTCAGGGTAGCAGCGCGGATGCTATCAGGTACCCGCGCGGGATGGAGCGGCGCGGATGACGCGTTTTACAGAGTTGCATAAGACTGCGGCTAGAATAGTCGAGTTCATGCATCGCTTTTCCACCCACTTGTAACAGATTAAAAGTCGGAGGCTCTACCGAACTGAGAAGCGGTCCACA
>JAABUP010010651.1_pt1 | contig 10787 bp, 17 predicted proteins | sample 5559201 | NCBI WGS metagenome assembly JAABUP01 (sample SAMN10711887, study PRJNA513373) | rock metagenome | isolation source: Antarctica rocks | place: Antarctica | reverse complement strand
TGTGGAGTCTCAGCTGCAAGGCAAAAGACTCAGGTGGCTAGGTCATGTTTTCAGGATGCCTAACGATAGATTGCCTAAGAAGCTTTTGTTTGGTGAAGTCAAGGGGCTTCGCCCACCTGGCTGCCCTAGGTCTAGTTTCAATGATGTTGCATTACGTGATTGTCAAAACTGTCGTATTAGTAGGCCTTATAGGGATGCACAAGACAGGCTGCTCTGGAGAGACAAGACTTGTCTCGCACGTACCTAGCTCATCATGAGCTGGAAAGCGTTTTAATTATTATTATTATTATTACAAGCTGCCTGGTGCTGCTGTAAGCTCTCCATCTGCTGTCATGGATCCTGCATGATTGGGGAGCCAGTGCTGTGTGAAGTAGACCAGTATGTCTTCAGGAATGATTGTCAATACAGTCATGTTGCATGCAGTCTGCTTGCTTTGCAGCCAGTTTGCCAGCTCTCTGATTGCTGCTTGTCTTGTCTTTAGTGTATCTGGCTTTACGGCTTTTCTCTGAAGGTCAGCTGCTGCTGCCAAGCCTTTGCCATACAGGTCTGCTACTGCCTGCTGGCTCAGCTGAGGGGTGTTGGAGCTGTTTATGGGAGTTGCACACAGGCTGGAGTACAGCTGGGTGAGGCTGCTTGCATCCAGGCTTGGAGGTGCCTGCAGTGTATAGGTAGAGTAACGGCATGGAGGCTGTCACATTGCAGATGCAAGAAGCCTGTCTTTTGTGTGTTGTCTCCCCATTCCTGCAGATGCTTCCTGTCAGTCATGGGTCGCAGCTACCACTGCTGGTAGCTGTAATTGTACTTGGTGGTTTGGATGAGATTTGTTAGGGCCAAATGCTGGTGTGTTTACATCAGATTTGGTAATACACCATTATTCATGGCCTGGTCTGCTTAGCTGATTGTGTAATCTAAACATTACATGCAGTGATTTAAGAAAGTGTCATAGTGCATTTTAATGACTGCTGCATCATGTCAGCTCCAACCGCCCACATGATCACGTCAGGAAGGGGAGCGACCTGACTACTGGGTTCACGTGGTCCATGTACTGAGTCATATTACGCATTGGTTTCACCTATCTTAGTTTCGGCTTTACGTATGCCATCGCTCCCTGCAATAATCGCGAGTGCTTATTCGCTGAAGCTCGTGCGTTGCTCAGGTCTGTTGTTCATTCAATCTGCTGCCTGATTCATATATTGGAAAGCATCTGACCTGATAAAAGCTACGACTCTGAGCAGGTGCAGACACACGTAATTGCAAGCAACACTTGCTGCCCACAGGTGCGTGCCGGCGCTTCTATGCGGACACAGAGAGCATCTGTCCTGCTATGCATATGCGTCCTGCATTGCGTCTGTGCCCAGCCGAAACAGCAGCAGGTTGCGACTGCTCCAATCAAGGTTGTCGCCATTCCATTGTCATGTTCCTCACATTGGTTCCAAGCCTTGCCTTTGATCAGAGAGCTCTCTTTACGAGGGCACAGTTGTCAGGTAGTCATATGAAGTTCTCTGCAGTCAAGCCAACAAGACTTTGTGAGGTTTGGGGTCCGAAGCAACATAGCTTTCTCAAAGCCTTGGGCAAGAGATACAGCTACAAGCGTATACGTATACATATCATGTACACAGCCAATTGCACCAAGCAAAACACCAGCTGTCCAGTGCAGCCATTTTTAGCTCCTATTTCAGCTCCTTTTTCATGATTGCTGGTTTCTTTCAAAAAATGGGCTATCCTGCATATTCACCTTTGGGCATTTCTTATGCTGCTATGATGTAGGTGATTCTTACCCTGGAGGGTGCTGCCCGGTTTGAACCTTCACTGGGAAACCTCTCAAATGTTGAGATCCTCACATACAACACATCCAATGTGGAAGAAATGGACCTCAGACAAGCTGTTCGGCAGAATCTGCGATCAGTTGGTATTGATAGCATAAGGAGCACCTTTGGCATTCCGCCACATTCTCATCCACTGCTGCAAGATGCAGAGTTGCATCGCAAAATCCAGGTCAACAAGCATATCTTAGCGTTTCTGGCTGCTACAGAATATCTGCCAAAGTTGACGCTATGTGCCAGCCTGATTTGGCATAGGCATGAGCAAGAGTACTCAAGGCTTGACGTGACATGTCATACTGAATGCTCAAACAGCGTGCATGCATGCGCATACAGCTCTTGACTCCAAAGCTACAGTATGTCTAGGTGCAATGCTTGCAGTCTGCAAGGACACTGCTTTGCTGCTGACATCAGGACCAGCTGGCCTTGCATGAATTGCATGTATCACAGATATGGCATACATGGAGAGCTAGCACTGCCTGGCCTGATGCCTGGTGACATAAGCATCCTGCTGAGCTGCAGGCTACAAATGCCATGAAAGGCAGCCTCGACATGCCCACTCACTCTGCCCTCCTTGCCGTCTACCTTCAAGACACATGGGCCTGACTCAACATGGCTGCTTTGACCCTGACTAGCCTGCCTGAAGGCCAATTATCCTTGCAGCGCTAGTGGTGGAGTCAAGTTACTTACAATCAACTGGTGTTTGCCTGCAGGCGTTTGAGCCTGATTTAGCCCTGATTGATATTGCCCTGGTTGGCGGTGCTGCCCTGGCTGATAAACTGGGCATCCCCAAAGCTATTTTGTCCGTCCCAGGGTTGCTGCCACCTGTTTCTGGCCACAACTATGGCTCTGGAGCATCTCTGTGGTCCACTGTGCCTCAGTGGATGACATTGCTTCCTAAACATATGGCAAGTAGTACATCTGCTCATCCACAAGTCTAGACAGTCTATGCAGCTGCATGAAACTGCATCTTTAGGTGTTATGGAGTAGTGACATGGCTTGCCAGTAATACAGCAAGCGAAGGGCTCAATCCAAAGCCCCATAGTGGTACTACAAGGATGTGTATGGCAGTGATACCTCTTCATCCATGCTTGCTAGGGTCTTGTTGCCCTGCAGGTCACCACCAAGGGCAAAGGCTAGACAAGAGTTGCATTACCGCTGTATCTGTTGCTTTGCCCATGGAGTCACTATCACATTAGCGAGTCTTGCCTCTTACAGAAACAATGCTTACACTCCCTTTGCAGCCATGGTTCAACCCAAGCTTGCTGTACTTGCACTGCAGACATTATGCTGACACTCTGCTCATAACCTGTGCTCAAACCTTTCTATGTTGCTGGCAACAGAACAGCTCACTCATTTGGCTTGTGTCTGCAGTCTTTCATGCAGAGGCTCCAGAACATGGTTGGAGGTATGATGGACTTGGGCATCTGGCAGCATGTGCTGGAGGCTGAGATGGACAAGGTCATGTGGTGACTGCTTGTCACAGTGTCACCTTGTGCAGGGGTCGTAGGGACCCAGCTGTACTCACAGCTCCACAGCCTCCTATGAGCCAAAGTGTCAGTAGCATATTGCAGCAATGGCAATCTGATGCTGCTGGTTGTGGACTTCCCAAAACGTTATTGCCAGCAGGAGCCATGTCCTGATGTCTAGCACATGGCTGGTGTGGCAAAGGCAACAGATTCCCTGCTATGTTTGTAGACATTGTACAGTACAGGTCACATTGTACAGAAATGTGCAGGATCATCTTGCATCATGATTTGCAAGGCACTGACTCACATTCAGTGAGCCACAATCATTGCCTTGCAAATCACGCTGCGTCAAGTACCTGTGCAGTATCGTCCAGCGCTGCATCCCCTATAAGGAACTACCAGAAATGAGCCCCACAAAGGGAATGCCCTGTGCAACAAGTGTCAACTTGTCAACAATCCGTCGGTGTCTCTACGCATGGGTCACTTGATGCAGCTGCAGTGTAGAATGTCAAATTTTTGCATGTGGAAGCTTATTTTTGGCACATTGCACATGTTATCAATGAAAAGACTAAACTCTCCTGCAGGAGGCAATACGACATTCCTCCCTTTTCTTACCTGAAATCCAACAGACAAGCTGCCTTGGTCCTCTTCCCAACTGACTGGGCCATCAATAATGCCGAGCCCCTAGCACCTCACATGGTAGCGGTTGGGGCTATCACAGCAGCCCCAGCAAAGGCCCTGCCCTCTGAGTTGGAGGAGTTCATGCAGTCAGATGGGGACCACGGTGTTGTGTATGCCTCCCTTGGGACGACAGCCATTCCAGGTGACTCTTTCCAGTTCACCAAGGTGCATGACGTGCATGTGAGGGAGGGTAGGGCTTGCATTGTTCAACAAGATATTGAGTGATGCGCTGGACCTTGGGGTTGCAGAAGGGGGTGGTGTTGAGGGTGAGGAAGGACTCAAGGGCCTCAAACAGTGGGTCAATCTGATGGGTGGACGCTGAGCTTGCTTTTCACATGCTTTTAGTGTCAGCAGTTATCCAGCAAGACCTTGCTGCATTAAATGGATTTTCAACGGAGACTCAGGCTTTGAAGTGTGATGAGGCGGATAAGATGAGGGGCACTGCTAAAGGGCTATACAGAGGCGGCCTGATAAACGCCTTGCAATCTACTGCGTCAGCTGTAGTCCTGTAGGACTGACAAGTAGAAAGAATGAATTCAAACACAGAGGGAGGAGAGCCCTCACCAACTGTATAAGCAGGTCATCATGAACCTGACAGATCAGCACATGGCCGTTGCAGGATCACGCGGAACACATGGAACTCTTTCAGTGCATGTCATGTGCGACATCAGGCATATATCCATGGGCAGACTGTAATGAGCAGAATTGCATGGTGTGCAGAGGTAGCCGAGCTGAAGGCCATCGCCAAAGGGCTGTCTGGAGTAGCCCCTGCCAAGGCTTTGTGGAAGCTGTCAGATTCTGACCAGGTGGCTTTAGGAAATGCGTCAGTGTCTGTGGGAAGCAATGTCAAGATCGTGAAGTGGGTGAATCAGAATGATGTGCTGGGACACCCCAGGTTGAAAGCTTTCTTCACACAAGGCGGCACAAACAGCTTCAATGAGGTGAGGCAGAATAGCGGCTGGGCAGATGCGTCTGTGAGTTGCTTGTTTCCTTGCAGCTGCTGCTGTAAGCATGCTTGGTGTACAAACAAGGGTCGCAGTCCAGTGAAGGTGTTGCTGCGCTTGGTCACGTATGCAAGTTGGCAGACCTTGACATCTAGCCCAACCCTGTCAAACTCCTGCCTGGCTGCTGCAGCATTCTAACTAAACAGCTAGATGACACATGACAACATATTTATGCAGGGGGCATACCATGGGGTGCCCCTGGTGGGGATGCCCCTGTTTGCTGAGCAGCCAGACAACATAGCCAGGGCCATTGACCGCGGGTTTGCCCTGTCTGTGAGTGTGAAGAAGCTTGACACCTTGGCCAAAGACCTGGAGCAGGCCATCAGGAGGATTCTGAAGGAGCCTAGCTTTGCTGTTAACGCTGCTAGGATATCTCACCTGATGAAGGCACACAGAGAAACGCCGGCTCAACTTGCTGCAAGTGAGTCAGCCATTCGCTTGATCCAACTGCATTTCTTGTGTTTGATCTCTTTGTTCCACCATGCATGTCATCGTCTGCATGAACAGTTTTTTTGTGTGCTAGCCTATGCTTTCAGGCACCATGCTTGACCACGCTGACCTGCTTGACCTGTGCAGGTGCGATAGAGCATGCAGCATGGACAAAGGGGTCCAGGCACATGCAGCCCCTCAGAGACGACCTCAACTGGTTCCAAACCAAGTCATTAGATGTGATACTGTTCCTGGCGTTGGTTTGTGTGACGCTGCTGGCTGTGGTGATTGTGACGCTGCTCTTTGTATGCAAATGGCTGATGCAGTTGATACAACAGAAAAGACAGATACCCCATGCAAAGACAGGTTGAGGTGAAGAAAGAGTACATGTAGATGTAGCCTATAGATAGCAGCCTGCAGTGTTAGACAATGCCTGTGAAGGTGCTGCAGTGACCAGACTGGGCTTGAACAATTTGCAACTTCTCATTTAAATATAGCCTACAAGACTCTCCTGGACACACTCAGAGACTGATCTGTGTCCAGCGCCATTAAGTGTTAGCCGGCAGTGCACCAACATGCTCACCCTCTCAGTGCTGCATGCACCCGTCATGGTGACGTGGGACCAAATCCAGGTTGTAACACAATATTACTGGAGTATGGCTTTGCACAGTCTGCTCCCATACGGCTGCGGCTGTCACAAAGTTCAGTTCAATTGAAATGAGTATGAATACCTGTCTTCATCATCTGACATCACTGCCATGACCATCTGGATCATGTTTGTTAGGTCACTCAAGTGAGTGTGATTTATGGCAGCTGCTCTGCACCAAGCTGACCGGCTCTTGGCTTGCTGGCACAGCAGCCTCCAAATGCACGTACCACCACTGCAACCCTTTCATTCCATGCAAGTGCTGGGGATTGCAGTTGAGAGACAAGATAGCACTCTCAACATCCCTGCAGCTGCTTATGCTTGTGTCTGTACCTTTGAGATGCAGTATGTTGCCAATCTGCCTAGCAAACCCTAGTGATCTGTTCAGGCAGGCATGCTCAAGCGCAAACATGGGGCGAATTACAAGCACAAAAAGCGGTCTTGGTGACACTCTCAAGGTATTCTGCACCTGCTATTCACCCTACCAACTGTCTGACTGAGGGCCACAACAGCTGAGGCACAGTTTTGCAATTGTCTGGAAGCTGACGATATATGCATGAGCTCAGTTGAGCGCACCTGCGTACTTTTTAACCTTTGCCTTAGCTGTGAAGTAAATGTGAGTTCATAGTAGATTCGGGTACAAGCTTAGGTGTGTCGCACATTCGCTGGTGCTGTACTCACCAGTGTCATCATGATTTGAGCCCACGGTCGCTTGCAGCAAGAGAGAGACAGAGAAGTTTTTCAAAGTGAAGACGAGAATCATGAATAGAGACGTATGAAGTTCAATCATTTGTTCACGGGCGTCAAGCATAAAATCACTCTCTCTCTCTCTCATCATCATCTCGTAATCCATGTTAAGCACGACCTCACAAGGCTTGGCCGATCGGTGCGGCACAGTGACAACTCTCCGATTACGCGTAACTTTGATTGTGACTTTTGCGTTTGACCCGATTGTCCGCCGCTGCAGTGCCATTCCCTGCTTTCTCGTGTGCAGACTTGCCAACCTAAGACGTCATGGCTCCGACCATCACCGTATCTGCTGCAAGTGAGAAGCAAATAGCCACCTACCCTCGTGAGTACGCCCTCTTCAGGCAGCTTGATCACACTCACAAAGGAAAGATCCCCTTGCAGGTATGGTGAAAGATTTCTTGCTGTAGATGCAATCAGCTGCATGCTGCAGCTTTTCCTGGGTGGTGCTGGTGCTGTTTGTTTGTGACTTACCTGCATGTTTCTGCAGGAGGCAACAGAGTACGTCAAGAAATATGGGTCTTCCTCTGTAGAGCTGAAAGCTGGTATGCTAGTCTTTTTAGCCTGCGTGCACTGCGACACGTCTGAACTTGCTATATTGGTTTGAGCTTGCTATATTGGTAAGAATGCTCCAAGAAGGCTGTGTCAAAATGTGGTGCTGCATCAGTCCTGAAAGTTTGGATCTATGTTGCAGGAGAGATGTCTTTTGAGGAGCTGGCCAAAGCACTTCACAAGCAAGGCAGCAAGGACGGACAAGGCAACACTCTGGCCTAAGCTGCCAGGGACTCAGGCGGACACCTGTCACCATTTGCACTTGACCGTCGGGAGCTGAGAGATGATGACATCCGCATCCAGATCACTCACTGTGGTATCTGCCACTCTGACCTTCACCAGATCAAGAATGAGTGGGGTGCGTCCAACTACCCCATGGTGCCAGGGTAAGCATCAGCTGCCAGCATGCTAGCTTGTAGCAAACCTGGACTTGCTTTCCATTTTATGCTCATCTTCAGCAATGGCTGTTGAATATTGTGCATGGCAAGGCAGTTGTCATTTCTGATTTGCAAGCGCCAGACTTGTCTGTGCGGCAACCACCCTGTAGTGCCTGTCAATCAGCAGTGTACTAACCCCTCCCCATAACCCCTGGCCCCCCTCCCCTCTCTTCTCTTTCAGGGCACCATCTTGGGGAAAGGTCCTGGATGCTGATGACGTAGTCTGTCCTGTACTGTAGGGCGTTACACACAGAATAGATCACGCTGGCATCTCTGACGTTTCCTTATGTTGGCTTGCAGGCATGAGATCATTGGCATTATCACATCAGTGGGGCCCAAGGTGAAAAAATTCAAGGTGGGTGACAGGGCAGGTGTGGGCTGCCTGGTAGACAGCTGTCAGGAATGTGAGCAGTGCACCAAGATAAAGGAGGAGCAGTTCTGTGCCAAGGCGGTGCAGACTTACAACATGAAGAACTTTGATGGCACACCCACATATGGAGGCTACTCCACCCAATATGTGTTGACTGAGAGGTACAACCTTACTGAAGCTGCTTGCCTGACCTGCCTGCTCCTGGTTATTGCTGAGACACATTCCAGTCTGTCAATGCGCTTCTATGCTTGCTGATGTTGGCACTGTGCACTGGCTCTATGTTTGCCATATACTTTTTGTGCATTCCAGCAGAGGGAACTGTTAGCTTGGCCGTCCTTGCCGTCAAGTCACCTGTTGCTGTCATCAAACAAGCAGAGCCTCATCCACCTAGACGCATGTTGGGTATATGCCTGCCAAATGCGGCTAGCGCATACAATTTGTGAACCGCCATGTATCTGACTTTCGCTGCCTTTGTGTGCAGGTTTACGCTGCACATTCCAGAGAACCTGGAGATGAAGAGCACAGCTCCTCTGCTGTGCGCTGGCATCACCACCTACAGCCCCCTTATGCACTACGGCTTGAACAAGCCTGGCATGAAGATCGGCGTCATTGGACTGGGTGGTCTTGGACACATGGCTGTCAAGATTGCCAAGGCCATGGGTGTGGAGGTGAGTTTCTACTGTAAAGCACGGTGTGGGTGTGCTAGCTGTGTGTGTGGAGCTTTGCTTGTGCCAGCTCTTGTCTGGCTTATCCGTGTTCTGTCTGCTTGTGTCATGTGTGTCAGCCTTGAAAAGCAAAGTTGAACCGCCAGAGCTGTGTGCTGTTGGCATTAGATGAGAATATGTGCATGCACAGGTCGCAAATCAAAAACGTCGTCTGGATATCTTACACTACGAAGGTGTTATCAAAGCTTTTTGGTACAAAAAGTTCTTTGGAAACCACCTTCTGTGGTGTATGAAATACATACAGCATTTCTGATTTGCCACCTGTGCATGCACTACCGTTAACAGCACACAGCTCTGGCTGTTCAATGTCAACCTTTGACTAAGAAATTGTGAGGCTTGAACAGCATTGCATACTTGCCTATACCAGGAGTGGTAGCAAAGCCACTCGATGGCTGGATCTAGGTCCAGACTGAGTTTGGTGCTTTTGCTTGTGCTGCAGGTCACAGTCTTCAGCACCAGCGAGAAGAAGAGGGCAGAGGCTCTCAAGACTCTCAAGGCTGACCACTTTGTTGTCAGCAAAGATGAGGAGCAGATGAATGTAAGCCCATTGTTTTGCTAGTTGCACATGTGTGTCAATTGCTGAGCATGTTGCATTGTTTATGCAGCATGCTACCTGTTTGGTTGCACAATGAAATGCGCTATCTCACACATGCTCCGTCCCTGAGGCGTTGTCAAGCCACTCCTCTGTCAGCACTGGAAAAGTGCATTGCCCTCAACCCCCCCTTGTTGCCAACTGCAGAAAATTGCTGACACTCTAGATGGCATGATTGACACGGTGAGTGCCAAGCACCCTCTGGCTTCCTACCTGAGCACTCTGAAGGTGGGTGGCGTGGTTGTCATGCTGGGAGTGCCTGATGAGCCCATGGAGCTGCCTCAGGGCAACATCATCATGCGTAAGCTTCCATGCTCTCCTTCAGCGTCCCTGGCCTCTGTTTCACTGATTTGATGTGCAGGCGTTCCATCAGGTTGCTGGGCACATGACTCCTTTCGTTTACTGTTGCATGTGTTATGAGCTCCATTTTGTTCGAATGCAATTTGAAGGCATTTATGCCCACTTGCAACATACCATGGGCTGTTGTATGGAGCAGCATTTGCACGTTTGTTATTGCTTTCTGCGTAGCTATGACTGCTGTGCGTGTCGAGCTAAATGAAGAGTTCAAGCACCTGCTGAATGTCTGCGGTCCATATTATGCTGCTGCATGAATGGAGCTGGATTCTTTGGCACTCGCAAAACACTGCTATTCTTAAAAGCTACATTTCTTATACACTTGGCTGCGGACAAAATGTAGCAGCAACCAAGTTGAGCTCAGGCATGAGCTGACATGCCTATAGAGCTTGCATATGTCTCTTCTGCAGTGTTTGATGTCATGCAAGAACGTAAACGGCCATTGCTCTGTTGCAGGCCGTCTCCGGATTGGTGGCAGCCCCATCGGTGGAATCAAAGAGACTCAGGAGATGCTCAACTTCTGCAGCAAGCACAACATTACATGCGAGGTGGAGGAGATTGGCATTGACTATGTCAACAAAGCCATGGAGAGGCTGCTCAAGAATGATGTGCACTACAGATTTGTCATTGATGTTCAGGGTAGCCTGATTCAGTGATAGGTGACTCGTAGCTTGCAATACTTTACCGCTTATTTCGTCATGCACCAATATTACCATGGTTTGCTTGAAAACTTTGTTTGGTAATTGTCTAAGTGTGAAGTGGTGCGTGTGCGTCTTCGACATTGTGCAGCTAGTGTGTGCTTCATACAATAATAATAATAATTAAAACGCTTTCCAGCTCATGATGAGCTAGGTACGTGCAGGACAAGTCTTGTCTCTCCAGAGCAGCCTGTCTTGTGCATCCCTATAAGGCCTACTAATACGACAGTTTTGACAATCATGTAATGCAACATCATTGAAAC
>JAABUP010010650.1_pt1 | contig 10788 bp, 10 predicted proteins | sample 5559201 | NCBI WGS metagenome assembly JAABUP01 (sample SAMN10711887, study PRJNA513373) | rock metagenome | isolation source: Antarctica rocks | place: Antarctica | reverse complement strand
TCAACAATATCTTGTATGTGAAATGATTCAGCAAACTTATGTGAGAGTTTCTTACTCAGGCGTTTCTGACTCAGGTTTTTCATTGACAACAGAACTAGATTGCCCTTGTTGTATGTCTTAGGCTTGTGTCTCTGATTGTAAGCTTTGACTTGTGATGCTACAGTGCTTTTTCATCACTTTAATAGCTTTTCATGAGCTTTGTGTAGTTGCTTGACTCTGTCCTTAGCTGCAAGCACCTCTTCTTCTCAGATGTTGTTCTTAATGTTGTAATGAATGAAAGCATTATACCCTGTCATTGTGTAGAAGAGACTACACCCTAATGTAAACTGCTTTGCATTTATATATGCAAATTTCGCAAGAGGGAGAAGCTTGACTCAATTGCTTTGCTCTTCATTGCAATAGCATTGAAGATAGTGTTTCAAGGTTTGATTTTGACATCTGATTTGTTCATCTGTCTGTGGATGAAACGCAGTGTTAAGCCGGCGCTTTATGTTCATCTGATAGTATACTTCTGACCAGTAGCTACTTGTAAAGATTGAACCTCTATCAGACACTATCTCTTTGAGAGCTCTGTAGCGGCATACTATCTTCTCAAAGAATATATCAGCTAGTTGCATAGCAGTGAGTGTTTTACTGATAGAAATGTATTGAGTCATCTTGATATAGCGATCTACTACCACCAGAATCACATCATAAACACTATCACTGTGCTTGCTTGAAGGCAAGCCAGTAATCATGTTCATGGTTACCTTCTCTCAGAGACTATTTGAATAAAGTAGTGTCTGCATTTTGTCATATGAACAATGTTTAAGCACTTTCACCCTCTGACATATGTTGCATGAGAAGACATACTTCTTGACATCTTTGACTAATTTCAGCCAGTAATATTTGCATGACACTAATTCTAGTATTCACTCAATACTGAAGTGTTCTGTCAACTCATCATCATGATGATGCTTTAGTAGTTCTGTTCAGACTGATGCTTCAGAGGGTATATATAACCTTCTCTCATATTGAAGCAATTCAGTCATATTGAATGCTCATCTCAGGCCTTCAGCATTCTGACTTTGCTTACTCTTTGCTATTGTCACTTTTTGTGCTTGAACAAAGAAATTATTCATTTGCAAAGAACATACTAACAATAGAAAGAATTCACTACTGTCATCATATACTGTTTCATGACTAGCCAATTCTGAGGCTAGTGCATGTGAAACAAGTTGTCTGCAGTCAACAGTTTCAGCAGCAGGGTTAAGCAACCTCACTATGCTGCATTCATGATAAACTGACAGTTGACCGCCTTCTAGTCCTCTCAGTATATGTCAACTGAGTTGAGATTCTCTAAACCTCATGTCAATCTGCTCTTCACAAGCTTGGCAAACTGTCTCAAGATGACTGATAATCGCTGAGAACTTAAACATAGTTGCAGACATAGCTGCTAACTTTCTTTGTAATGTTGACAAGAGTCTATCAATGCTTTCACTGATGGCCTCAACATAGTCTGAGCGCCTTGACGATGCATTCGCAAGGTTTGTCTTGCTCAACCTGTGCTTAATCACAAAATCAAAGGCAGCAAGCCTTACAGCTCATTGTGTCTGTCATTCATTCAATGTTTTAATGTTCATAAACCCACATAGATTATTGTGATCTGTCAGAACTTTCACTGAGTGAGTACTTCTCTCAAGGTAGTGATGTCACTGTTTGAATGCCTCAACAATGATTAAAAGCTCAAGATCATGTGTCTCATAACTTTCTTCTGCTGAGAACAGCTTTTGCAACCAGTAAGTGACAGGGTGTCACTGCTCTGACATCTGCAACTGAGAGTAAATTTCTGTCACTGCATGTCTGAAAGCATCAGTCTTCATTTGATTCTTGAGCTCTGAATCAAAGTAAACAAGAATGAGCGCTGTCATAAAGACTTTCTTAAGATAGACAAACGTCTTTGCAGCACCTTCTGATCACTCAAAGAGCTCTGTCTTTCTCTCATTCTTACTGTCTTTCAATAGACTTGTAAGTGGGCTCACAATTTGCGAATAGGCTTTAATAAAGTGCCTATAGAAGTTGACAAACTTTAAAAAGACTTGTACTTTCTGAAAGGTCTTGAGGGTCAGTCAGGTTTTAATAGTGTCAATTTGTCATGAATTCATCATCATTTCAATGATTGACACTATAAATCTCAGAAACTCTACAGTGTCAGTAGAGAAAACACATTTTCTCAAGTTGACAAACAGCTTGTAGTGTTGCAATTGCTCAAGTATTTCACATACATGGTGTTTGTGTTCTTCTTTCAATTGTGAGTATATAAGAATGTCATTCAAATACACAACACAAATAAAGTTCATATGCTCTGCAAGTGCTCAATTGATATAGGCTTGAAAGGTTGCAGGCGCATTAGCAAGCTCAAATGACATAATCAGGTATTCAAAGTGACCATAGCGCGTGCAAAACGCTGTCTTTCACTCATTGCTGACACATATGCAGATACAATGATAAACATCTTTAAGATTCAACTTGATGAAGATCTTAGCACTGCTTAGTCAGTTTAAGGTTTTACTGATCAACAGCAATGAGTGATGATTCTTCACAGTGATATTGTTTAACTCACAGTAGTCAACACACAGTCACAAGCTACTGTCTTTCTTTGAGATGAATAACACTGACGCCTCTGCTGAACTAACAAAATGCTGAATTCAACCCTTCATTAAGGTGTCATTTAAATAGCTCTGTAAAACTTAAAGTTCCTTGCTTAACAAATTGTATAAAGAACTGTGTGAAGGGTTCTTCTCATTATTGTCAATGACATAATTGTGCTTCTCATGTGCAGAAAGACATTCTGCTTTAGACTTTGAGAAAACATCAGCATAGTCAGCATATGTCTGAGGTATAGATGACACTGTAGCAGTGCCTTGCAGGCATACTGTCAGCAATTTGAGTACAGCTCAGAGAAAAGCACAGGTTACTGACCTCTCAGCTGTCTCTTTAAATTTGTTCAGATCTTTCAGACTCAACATCTGCAAATTAATGCTGAAGTGTCAGCTGCACAACTCACAGTCAATATGAACTTGTTTCTTCTCTAGAGCTGATAGGCTCATTATCAAGTCAGGTTCATCCTTTTTCAAGGCATAGAAAACATGTTCACAGTTGTGTTTCTGATCTCAGCTGTCTCTTAGCTGATACTTTATCAGATATGCCTCATAGCAATAGATGAAGTGATCACTCAGAAGAAGAAAGTGCAGTATCTCTGCATTCAATTTGATCATCTCATTTGTGACAGTGAAACACTGACTAATCACATTGAATTCAGCACCGATATTCAGAAGAAAGATGCACAGTGCTTGACTGATTTTTACAACAACAGTTTCTTCAGCTATAATGCTGAGCACAGTCTTTACTTTCACTCTTCATTGCATTGACATTGAGGTCTCAATGTGACGTTCTCTTTTTTTGATGAAGCCACTGAGAATATGTGAATCTTATTTGAGTTGTTCATTGACTTTGTGCAATCACTTAAGTAGTGGTCTTTTTTCTGACAGCAATAACAGATTACATTCAACCTTGCTCTTGAGCAAAAGAAAGATGAACTTGATGTTGCACTGATGTTACCTCATCACTTCAATGATGTCTGCTCAGATAGTCTTTGATCAATAGAAGAGAATGTCCGGCCTGAAGTATTTCTTGAACAAGAACCATCAAAAGTCTTCTTCAGCTCTGTAGTGTCAGGTGTGTGAAGATTGCTCTTCAGCTGCACAGTCAGGGTTATTAAACTGTTCTGCTTGTTCAAAAGATTTTAATAATTCAACAAGATCTTTCTGATTTCTGATTGCAGCTTTGTGAAGAAATGCATTATCAGCTGTTTCTCATTGTACAACATCAACTGCACTTTCAGAGTGCTGAGGTAGGCTGCAAAAGCGTGCACACTTTGATTCAGCTTCTGTACAGCCTCAGTGTATGTCTGCGCATTATGCAACTGACAATTCACTGAGTCTTTGACAAGATTGAGAAGGTAGTTGATGAAGTACTCTCATGAGATATCCTCAAGAGAGACAGTTTTCTGATGTTGATATCATGCATTTCATGGTTTTCTCATCAGAAACTGCATGATGTATAGAATCTTTGCTTTGTTCTTAAGAAAGTTTTTGAGCATAAGGTGAAATGCTGTCTCTGTGCTGCATACAAAGTTGAGATGCTTCTGTATTGTCTTCTCAGTATAGATGTTCAAACACTCTGAGTGAATGTTTCTCTTCAACATCATTGTGCTGAGGTAGTTCTCTGCAGACCGCTTGATGAAGGCTATGAATTGAGTGTGCTTCAATATAGAAGGGGTATAATCAGTCTTCAAATCAGAAGAGTCATTGACAAGCGGCTTGTCAGCATCTTGACTTTGCAGTGCTTAAATCTTTCTCTGAACAGATGCAAGATGACATTTCTTTAGAAGCAGATTCCTTTTCTTTTTTGTCTGTTTCAACTCATTGTTTAAACCTTGTATCATAGACGCAAAATCATCAGTCTCACATTGCATTGTTTGTGATGAATCAGCTGAAGATGAATTTTCTTCAAGAGGATCATCAGATTCTGCATGACTTTAAGTTTAATGAGATGAACTTGATATGTGACTGTCACTTTGATGATGTCAACTTCTCATCTGCATATTGTCACACAACAAACTGTCAATCAAAAGAGATTTGAGAGTTAGAATTGTAAGGTTTCACACCTATTCATCTCAGATAGGTGTCAGAACAGGTTTATGACAGTGTGAGGTATGACAATGCACAGGCTATTCAATGATAAAGCAAAACCATATGTCTTAATTGATGTCAAGACTAACTCTGAAGAGTCTTCATGTGCAAAGAAGCTCTTCTTATATGGGTTCTCACTTAGCATGCTTAGTTACATGAACTACATCTGTATTCACTCTGACAGTTATGCTTCAGTCAGCAGTCATGAATGCTCTTTCTTTTCAGCATACAACAGACTCACAACCTCTGTCACAAATTGTAAGCAATGAAGAAGAGTTTGAGATAAAGAAGATTCTGAAAAAGAGGGTTGTATGACATAAAGAAGAATTCAAGAAGAAGTACTTGATGAAATAAGTCAGTTATACTCAACTCACATGAGAATCAGTGTTTATTCTGAAAGACACAGTGATGTTAAACTAATGAAAGTTAATGCAACCTGAGGTGACTAGATCTTAATCATACACAAGAAGACTGAGGTGGTTCATGAGTTCAGAGAATCATATGAAGTTCAAAATTTAGTGTTGAATTTATTTGATTTATTTCTATGCTAATTACTAATGATGCCTTCTTGATTTTGCTGAAGCTACTTGTTCTGAGCATCATGCAGAGATGAGGCATATAGCACAGATGTCATACACAGTCTGTACAACTAGACCTATACTAGAAGCAACGCAAGAAAAGAAAAAGAAGTCATATGTACCTAAAGATCAAGGTTGATAACAATTGCCTCTGCTGACAGCAGGGTCAGTGCAATTCATCTCAGTTTAACAACACACTCACTCTCATTGACACTGTTGTTGTTCTCATTGTCTGAGATGATGATGAGCACATCATTATTGCATACAGAGTAGTGAGCAGTGTGGTCATGTCACTTGCAGTTGCTGCAACACTCACTGAAATGTTCTGACATACAACAACATTCTGAAAAGAGTGTTATATCATGTTTCTGACAGCTGATACAACTGTTGAGAATCAACACACCTTGACTCTGAATCAGAATGACATTGATGTACAATGACTGATGAGTTCTCATCTGATTCAGTGTAATACATTGTTGTATGAACAGAATGTTCACATCAGACAGCATAAGAATGAGCATTGTTTGAGAAAAGTGAGTGTATCAAGCAAGCTGCTGTTAATCAACAAAGAGAACAGAATTGACATCAATGTCTGCAAAAGCAAGAGCAACAACATAAGCATTGTACAAAATGAGGGTTTTACAAGTTGTCAGCTCAGAGACACATACTTATATGACACTTACATGATGATTGTTGTTGTTGTTGTTGTTGTTTCTGCTGAGCTTGTCATATGAGAGTCAGTGCTGACATATTTAATCAAGAAAGATTTCACATACAAAAGGTGTCAATGAAGAAGTTGAAGAAGAAAGAAAAAGAGAAGTTGTATGTGAGGTGAGAAGTTTATAACTCACTTCACTGACAGATAAGCTCAAGTGAATTGTTAAAGAAAATCACACAAGCAATGAAAAAATTTTCATCTGCAAACCTTACCTGTACAAAGCAGAAAAACATGTGTCAACAGACATTGACAATCATACAACAATCTTTTCAGAAGCTTAAAGCACAACCTTGAAGAAAAAGAGAGAGGTGATGTCATGAGTTGAACTCATACTAAGGTCTTATGGTCTAGTTGCTTACTAAGACCCTAAGACTAAAGCACATTATCTATTTGCTTCTGTATGAAGCTCTTCTTTTTCTCTTCATAGTATTCTTCTTGTATTTAAAAATTATCAATTGAGCATCAGTCTCATTGCAAACTCATGACACTCAGTGCTGTCAATTGACACTGAAAGCTGTGTGCTGAACAACATGATGAGGCAACAGTGAGGGCAACAGCAAGACAAGAACAACAGTGAGGTAAGGGTGACAGTGAGATGAAAATGTCTAGAAAACAGCATCAGCAGATGTTCTGAAAAAGCGGTGTGTGCAGAATAGAATATTCTTTATTTTACTTTGCAGAGTAGAATATTCTTTTATTTAGGTTTGCAGGGTATTCTGTTCTTTTACTCTAAGAAAATAAGTAAAGCAAACAGTGAATTGACAGTTAAGCACACTGAGCTTGCTGCACTTTCTTTAAAAGTCATTTATCTTCAGAAGATTTTGAATCAGACAGATCACTATACTTTATAAAAGATTAACTGTCTTATTATTAAGCTTAATAATGATAACAATGAAACTGAGAATGAAACTGATTCTTAAACACTGTCATAATTTATTAACTTAATGTCATCATCATTCTGAAATGCTATTTTTCTTTCTTAAAACATTAAAGTATTCTCATACAGTTATTGAGATTTTTCTGAGATTTTTAAGTGTTTTCAGAGATATTACATTCTTTTCACTTTATAAGATAGTGAGCTTTCTCATTAATCATTCTCTTTTTTAAAATGTTCTCAACTTCATACTCATTTTCAGATTTAACAGATGTTGATTTAATCTGAAGTAATATAGATTGATTACAATGTTGAAGCATTAATGCATAAAATACTGAGTGTATTCACATCTCTTTAAATAAGTCTAGTTCATAGCTTAATTTCTTAATATTTTGCATGATCTGAAATGATCTGATACTCTTATTCATCAGCTTCTTACTCTTCTTCTTCTTTTGCATGTTATTTATTCTCAAATATACTCTTTCTTCAATCTTAAACAGTTCTATTATTGTCATTTATTCTGCTTGCTGCTGTATCTTCTTCATAAGATCTGTGTGCAGTTTTTACATATCAGCAGTATTTAATATCACTCTCTGACTTCTAGATTTATGCACTTATAAGTCTTATTATATCTCTGAGTGATATTTGTAATTCACTAAGAATGAAGTCTTTTTTATGATTTTGTTTCTTACACTGTTGTATACAAACTGCATCATGAGTAGTAGCTGTACTCAATTATCTTATTTCACATTAACATAGTGTCACAAGTATGTCTTAACTGTTTGATTCATTCATTTACTCTGTCTGTCTATCTGTAAATGATACACTATTAACATCTTATGCTTTATTCTGAGCTTTGCTGTAAGCATTTCTTAAAACTTACTTATAAATAGTTTGTTTCTGTCAGTAATAAACTTCTTTAATGATTTGTGATTGTTAATCAATTTTCTCAGTATGATGTATGTCAATACTGATGCTGTTACAGTTTCTCTGAATGAAACAAACATTGTGTACTTCATTAATCTATTCACTATGATTAATATGCTGTCAAATTTCACTTTTCATGTTAAATCTCTTAACAGTGATAGCTTTATGATGAAGTTCATGATGACTGATTCTCAAAGTGCATTTAATGCATTTAATGTTGTCACTTTATCATATCATTTATCTCTTTGAATCTTATTTCTTCAGCATGAATCACATTTTACAATGTACTCTGTGATTCAATTTTTAAGATTGACAATGTTATATCTTCTTTATATAAGATTCTTTATATGTTTAACTTCTAGATATTTATCAGCTTTACTGTCATAACATATTTGTATAAGTTCTTTATCTGTTAAAAAAGTATTCTTCATCTTATACATTGCTGTTAAGTCTTTTATGAGAATTTCTTGCTTATCTTTATGTAAAATTTTAGCATGAGTCACTTTCACTTCTTTATGATCAGAATGTTTACTTAAAGTGTTTACATCATCATTCTTATTACTTTTCTTATAATGAATCTGAAATTCATAGTCTGTTAACTGTTCTGTTCAGCAAATCTGTCACTGATTTAGTTACTTTATTATTGTGAAGTTTCTCAGATTTTTATGATCTGTATAAATCTGAATAGACTTTTTTATATCTGCAAGATAAAATCTTCAGTCTTACAGTATTTTCACTATTATAAGAAGTTTCTTATTGTGAATCTCATATCTTTTCTCAGATTCTGATAACTTTCTAAATTAATACATTATGAGTTATTATTGCTCATCTTCAATCTGATATAGATATGCATCAACTGTAAAATCTGAAGCATTAATTTTCAGTATCTTTTTACATGCTGAATTGAGTATTCTCAGATGTGTCATTTCACTAAAACTTTTCTTTAATGTGCAGAACACATTCTTCTGTTTCTTATCTCAATGTCATCTTTTATTTTTACATATGAAACACATAAGAGATTCTGCAATCTTTACATAGTTAAACACAAACTTTTAATAGTAATTTATTAAATCTAAAAAGATCTGTACTTTCTTAACTCTTTTCAGTGAAGATCAGTTTCTGACTGCATCTGTTTTCTTAAGATTCTTCTTAAATCAAATGACATAGTTTAAAAATTCAATTTTCTTGATTTTGAATCTGCTTTTTGACTTTTTCACATACATCACCCTCTCATTGAGCTTCTTTAACATCTTTTATATGTATTCACAGTGCATTTCAAGATCATCTGAGTAGATTAGAATGTTATTAAGATATGTGATTACAAAGTCATTAAGATACTCTTTTAATGTATCATTAATGAGTCTTTAAAAGATGACTGAGATGTTCTTAAGCTTAAATGACATAACAGTATACTCATAATGTCTGTATCTCATTTGGAACACTGTCTTTCATTCTTTATTATTCTTTATTCTTACTCAGTAATAGACTTTCTTCAGATCTAAGCTGATAAATTACTTAGTCTGATTTAACTGATCTTACAGCTCTTCAATCAATGATAGAGAATAACTGTCTCATTAAGTTATCTCATTTAGCTGTTTATAGTTGACACATAATCATTTTGTATCATTCTTCTTGAGTACAAACAGAATCAGGTATTTTACTGATAACTTTGATGATCTTATGAATTCTCTCTTAAGATTCTCATCAAAATAGTCTCAAACTTTCTTGAGTTGATCTTTACTCATTGAGTACAGTAACATTCACTGAGATTGCTTATCTTTCAATAGCAATATCTCATGATCTCATGACTTATGCTCTGATAAGCTCATCTCTGATTGTTCAGAAATCTCATATGCTTTCTTAATGACATATAGTTCTTTACTGATTCAGTTAATTCTAGAGTTCTTTTCACATAATCAGAACATCTTTAGTATAACATTATACTTAATTGATTTGAGAACATTGAATGTCAACTTCTGTGAATTGTCTTATATTATAACTTCAGTATGAGCTTCTTCTGTGACTCATTCAAACTCTTCATTAATCATGTATACTCACATCAGCTTTAACACTCATCATGATGTCAATTTTAACTGTACTATCACTTATTATGAGATGTAGTTATTGATCACTTCTGAGTTTATCATCACTCACAAATGTTCTTTTTATGAGATCTTAACATCAATTCATATCTTATAATCATTATTATTTCATTAAGATGTTAAAAGCTTCTTTTTCTCTAGTCTTTGTAGAGAAGCTTATGATTTTTTGACTTTACAACACTCTTTGCTTCTATTAAATCTTATAATTTATTAAACATCTTTTGTGATTCATTAAACTTTTCTTTTAATTTACTGAATCATTTCAGTTCTTTTCTGATTCTGATCAGTTTAACATATTTGTCACTGTATCTCTCTACACTTTGCTCTGAGTGTAAACATGACTCATACTGATTATACTCTTCTTAAACTAGATTTTAAAGTGCTTTCACTCATTTCAGAAACTCAGATGTCATATAGTCTTCTGTAAAGGTTCAATGTTTACTGTTAAATGTACTGTATTCTGTGAATAAGAAAATCTTAACTTAATGTGCTCATTATGACATCTTTAGTCATTTCAGTGTGTCTTAATCTCATATGACAGTTCAGACTGTTATCATCAGCTTCTTCAGCTGTACACATGTTTTTTCTTTTACATCTTCTTTATCTTTCTTAAGAACATCAACTTTCTGTTTAAGCTTATATTGCTGTTCTTTCAGTAAATGTTGACATCTCTTTAAATGCTGATTTTTAGAGTGCTTATAATTTCTCTTAAGTCTTATGTTAACTTCTTAATTGTTAACATTCTTTGAGTTCACATTTAAATTCAGAATTATTCAGATGCTATTACTGTAGTCTTCTTTTATCTGAGTACTGTAAGTATCAATTTCTTCAATCTCAGCTTTCTTTAAAATAGTTA
>JAABUP010010648.1_pt1 | contig 10789 bp, 12 predicted proteins | sample 5559201 | NCBI WGS metagenome assembly JAABUP01 (sample SAMN10711887, study PRJNA513373) | rock metagenome | isolation source: Antarctica rocks | place: Antarctica | reverse complement strand
GGTCCCGGTAGCCAGGTTGAGGTTGTTGGTGACCGTCACGTCGCAGGACACCGCCTGCCCGCCGACGTTCTGGATGCCGTTGCACTGATTGATGGCGGTGGTGGCCGCCCCCGCGGTGGGCGCGCCCGCTAACCCGCCCACCAGCAGCAGCAGCACCATAGCGATCGTGGCACCCACCGCCAACATCGCTGCGCACCAGCGGCGCAGCGAGAGTGCGTGGACCAGCTGAGTCTTCGATGTCATGAGACGCACCTCATCGACGAACATCCCGCTCGGCCAGCACACTCGCACGTAGTGGATGTGTCGAGGTAATCGGACCCTGCCGAGGGTGGCCCGAAAATAGCCCGTAGTAACTGGGCCATGTCTGAGAGTAAGCCGTTTATGCCGTGCGCGGAAGGGTTTCCTAGGTGCGTGGGTTTCCAACGGGTTTTCGGGGCGGAAGCGTTGCTGAGGCGTATCGGTCCAGTTCGTTGGGGTCCGGTGGTGATGCGTCGGCGAGTTCCGGACGTGGATGCTTCCTATGTCGGGCCCCCAGGCGATGGCCAGTGTGGCTGTTCCGTTGTAGGCGAAGAGCTTTCGCAGTTTTGGACCTGGGAGCTCCCAAACGTGAGCGGGCACGCGTCGGCTATCAGCGGGTCAGTTCGCTCGAGCAGAATCCGTAACGGCAGCTCGACGGCATCGAGACATACCAGTCGACCGGCCGCAGCTGAACGAGATGTTGCGCTTCGTGCGGGCCGGCGACACGGCTGACGGGTCCTGATCTGCGCATGTTCACGCCTGTGGAAACTGTGGGAAGCGCCAGTTCGGGCCCGAACGTGGATGACTCGCAGCTCGACCCTGCCCAGGAACCTGGTTCAGGCACCGCGACCACTGCCCTTCAGGAGCCTGCGCCTGAAGTACCGGCCGCGGGCAGCGGGACTCCCACCACCCCTGTCGGATCATCCGCATCTCCACAGGTGAGTGCCCCTGCGCGGGCACCGAAGCCCCCGTCGGCAGCGCCGACGAGCCCTCAAGGCGCATCCACCCCAGCGGCCGTAGCGGCACCCAGCCCAGCCCCTGCCGGGGCGCCTGCCGTTGGTGCGATGGGTACCCCCGCTGTGGCGACGCCGGGACCTGCGGATGTGGCAACGCCCCAGCAGGGTTCCTCTGCCGCCCCGGCAGCGGGTGCGTCCTCCTCTGCCCCAGCTGTTCCAGCTGCTGGTGCTGTGGCAGCGGGGGCAGTTCCAGCTACCGACGCCGCTGAAGCCCCCAAGGAAGAGGGCAGCACCGACGCACCCTCCGATGGTGCTGCCGCCAAGAACGGTAAGGAGAAGGTCCGCAAGGCGGGCAGCTCCGGGGCCGTCGGTGGAATGCTGGACAAGGCGCTGAGCGTCGGTGCGGGCGATACCCCCGGCACCGGTGCGATGGGTGCGAAAGCCAAGCCTGGTGCTGGTGCGATGGGGGCCAAAGCCAAGGCCGGTGCTGGTAAAGCTGCTGGTGCGATGGGAGCCAAGGCCGGTGGCGGATCGTCCTCGGAGGATGCCGGTGATTCCGGGGGGCGCGCCAAGCGGGTGTCCGCACTGTCCTCGGCGCCCAGCGCGGAGGGTCAGAAAGATGGGGTGCTGCGCACCGGGGTCAAGGCGGGCGCTGGAGCGGTCAAGGGTGCGGCAAAGGGTGCGAAGCGGGGCGAACCGGTCAGCGGTGCGCTGATCGGTGCTGCCGCCGGTGCCGCCCAGGGTGTGCTGCGCAGTTCCAACGGCAAGAAGAAGCTGCTGGTCCTCGCGTTCATCATGTGCCCCGCGGCGTTCCTCGTTCCCATGTTGGTGATCATGATGTTGGCCAGCTTGCTGGGCGGATCGTCGGTGGTTACGGACACCGCCGCGTCGCAGGCCTATGTGGCGGCCGGCAAGTCCGGTGTCGATCCCAAGATGTCGCCGGTGTACACCGAAGCGGCGGCGAACAGCAACGTGCCGTGGACGGTTGTTGCCGCTATCGGGGCGACCCAAGCCGTGTCCGGCACAGGTGGTGCGGCACCCGCAGGACCTGTAGCAGCGGCACTCGCAGCACCGGGAGCGGCACCAGTTGTTGCTCCACCAGCACCCGCAGCGCCGGGAGCCCCTGCAGCGCCGGTAGCAGCGCCCGGAGTTCCTGCAGCGCCCGGAGCCCCTGCAGCGCCCGGAGCCCCTGCGGCAGCTCCTGCTGCGCCGGCACCAGGAGCACCAGTACCCGCAGCACCAGCAGCGGCAGTCCCTGCTGCCCCTGCACCCGTACCTGCAGCCCCGGTTGTTGCTCCGCCAGCACCCGGGGCGCCGGCGGTGGCACCGGCTGCCTTCACCTACAAGCTGGCGCCCGCACCGGCAACACCCGCACCCCCTGCCCCTGCTCCTCCTGCGGCACCCGCTTCCGGTGCTGCAGCACCGGCGCCCGCCGGCGAAGAGCCCTACATTTCCATGTCGAAGGCGTTCCTCGCGAAGTTCCCCCAGGGTGTGGTCACCGCCGCGAAGGCCGACCACGCCAATGATGGTGGGCACCACCCCCGTGGCGAAGCGATCGACATGGCCAACAGCGGACCGGGTGGTCTGCAGGCTGTCGCCGACTGGGTGTTCTCCACCTACCCCGACTCGGCGCAAGAGATCTACAGCAACGGTCCTTTCCAGTACCACGAACAGGGAAACCCGTACGCCAAGGGCTCGATCAACGTCGACAACTCTCGGCAGGACTACCTGCGCAACTCGGTGTATGCCTCCGAGTGGATGACGCACGCAGACCACGTGCACTGGGGGAGGCTCACCCCGGTGGGGGTCCCCCAGAGTTCGGGTAGCACCGCCATCACCGCACCAGGTGCAGCGGGTACGTCCGGGAACTCCGGTGACTACCTGGGTCCGCTGAAGATCGACGTCAAGGCGATCGCTGCCGCCGGTGGCAAGCCGTCCGACTACAACTCGCTGCCATGGTCGGCCGACCTGGTCGCCAAAGCCCTGCTGAAGGCGCTGAAGGAGGACCCGAACTACAACCCGAGCGACCGTCTCGACATCGGCAGCGTGGTCTCCCAGTACGGCGGCCAGCAGATGAGCACCGACCCCGGACTGATGGCGGCCCAGGCCCGCACCAAGGCGGTGTACGTCGGTGCCCTGAAGAAGTTGCCGGTCCAGAACGCCGAGCAGAACGCCGAATCCGAATATGCGATGGCGTTGTCCTGGGACCTCGGGAAAGAACTGAAGGCCGTCTCCGGAATGTGTGGGGTGAGCGCAAGCGTCGGTGTGGGGTCGAGCTCGAGCGCTGGTGTGGGGAACCTGAAGATTGATGGGATTCCCGCCGCCTACGTGCCGCTGATCCAGAAGGCAGCAACCCCGGACATCCCCGCCGCCGTTCTCGCGGCGCAGCTGGAAGCGGAGTCCAACTTCACCGACCCGACCAGCTCGACCGGTGCCCAGGGACCCGCGCAATTCGAGCCCTATACATGGCCGAGTTGGGGTAGGGACACCACCGGCAAGGGGTACGCCGACGTGCACAACCCCTCGGACGCGGTGGACGCCCAGGGTCGATTCGACGCTGCGCTGGCCCAGCAGGTGCGCGACGCCCAGGCCGCGGGAAAGATTCATTCGACCGCGTCCGTCACCGAAATGGCGTTGGGCGGTTACAACGCCGGCATCGGGGCAGTCCTGAGTGCGGGAGGTATTCCGCAGAACCAGCAGACACAACAGTACGTCCCGAAGATCATGAACTTGGCGCGGACCAAGTATTCGACCGCTGGGACGATCACCGTTCCCCCCGCGGTGAACGCAGCAGTGAACACCCCCGCAGCACCTGCCGCTCCGGCTGCACCGGCTACTACCGGAGGATGCGGCGGCGCAGCCGGTGGCGGCCCACCTGCCGGTGGCGGCGCGACGGGCGCCGGTGGAGGACCGAAAGCGCAGAAGGTGATCGCCGCGGCGCGCACCGAACTGGGGCTTCCCTACATCTGGGGAGGTGGCGGGTACAACGGCCCTACCGGCGGCGGTTTCGACTGCAGCGGACTGGTGTCCTACGCGTTCCACCAGGTCGGTTTGGACCTGCCGCGCACCGCCCAGACGGAGTTCTCGGCCACCTCCAATTCCAAGCTGCCCGGCGGCTTCGACCCGGCCAGCTACCAACCCGGCGACCTGCTGTTCTACGGCACCGCCGACAACATCCACCACGTGGCCATCGCGATCGGCAACGGCCAGCTGATTCAGGCCAGTACCTTCGGGGAGCCCCTGAACATCAAGGCCATCTACCATTCCGACTTCTTTGCCGCCACCCGCCCACTGGGATCCAGCTAGGCCGTGGTTCGCGCGGAACACGGTCGACGGTGGACAGGCCGGGCACATGAATGTACGACATTCCGAAACGAGGTCGAGGTCGATGAGAAACAGCAGAGCGCGTCACTGGGTGCTCGGTGCCGTGCTACTCGGTGCCGCAACGACGGCATGCAGCCACACCCCTGCCCCCACCCCACCGCCCGTGCCCACCGGCAACTACGACTACACCAACGCCCCGACCACAACCACCGCCCCGCCGTCCACGACGAGCTCGACACCGACAGAGACGACGTCGGTCCCGTTGCCCCCGACGACCCCGGTGCTGCCTTTCCCGTCGGCGCGACCGTTGCCGACAGGAAAGGCAGGAGTACCTCGAGGGGCGGGACCGACACCTGCCGATCTGCACAACCCGGATGCGGTGTCGGCGGCGTTCATCGTCGCGGGAGACAATTTCGACACGGCAATCGACCTGTCACCGTCGGACGCGCAGGCGCGTTCGGCCGTCTATGCCACCCCGTCGTTCGCCGCACAGCTGCGCCAGCCCCTGCCCCGCGGTGGTGGTACCGAGTGGGCGAATCTGGCTGCCCATCACGGGTACACCACCGTCGCCCTGACCGCGAACAAGGATGACGGGCGTCCGCCGGACACGGCCACCACCGCGTTGCGGTCGTGGCGAGCGACGCAGACCGGTTACGGTGACGGTGGGTGGAGCGCCCCGTTGGGTGCAGTGCAGTTCTACGTCACCATGACCCGCGTCTCCGCGGCCGATCCGTGGCAGGTGGCCAGCGTCATGGTGCCCGCCAACAACTGAGCAGGAGTGCGCACATGGAAACCGACTCGGCCATCATGGTGGAGCTGGACGAACAACGGCAGCTGAGATTGGACAAGATCGGTCGACACTCGCGGTACCTCGTCCGCGAGGAACGGGACGGCACCCTGATTTTCGAGCCGGCGACCGTGTCTGGGCTGACCGAGTTCGAAGCCCGGGTGTTCGCGAACGAAGAGATCATGTCGGCGCTGCGCGGGAGCGACAATGAGACCGACCGAGGGCGGCGCCGCCCCCGGACCCGGCGCTGAGCGTCTCTGCAAGGATCCGCGTGCGCGAGCACCAGCGAAAGATTCCCGGACAACGGGGCGAGGCGGCCTTGACCGCCGCCGGCGTGATGAATCTGGGGATGACAGGTGAAAACGGCGATGACGCCGAACAGGCGTTTACCGTACGACCAACGGCCGAGGGAAAGTGGGAAGTGTTCTATCAGGAGCGAGGGCAAAAAGAAGACCATCACGTGTTCGCCACAGAGGCCGCTGCCTGCTATTACCTGTTGGGCGAGCTCGCCTATGCCCAGCTTCGTCGCGGCCGAATAGGCATACTTCGGGAGCCGTCCGGATCCGCCGAGTAACGATTCGCGGTGCCCTCCGACGGCGCGCTCTGACGTCGGTCAGGTTCGTTCACCCGGCAACGTGCGTGAGTCCTGCCGGGGTAGGCAAATTGGACATCACGCGATAAGTCGTGCAGTTCTGTACCGTTGGGGGTATGGCGGCAGTAATGGCGGCACTGGCAGTGAAGGACGAGCTCACCCCGCTGCGGGTGCTGGTCGACGAGGTGCTGACCACCCGACGGCACACCGAGATCACCCGCCACGGCCGCCGCGCCGCGGTCCTGCTCTCCGCCGCCGACTTCGACCTGCTGCAGGAGCGGATCGCCGCCCTCACCGACCCCACGGCACCGCTGCCCGGCGCTGCCGTCCCGCTCACCCTCGATCAGCTCACCCTGGATCAGCTGGTGGAGGTGGTGCGGGCTGCTGGGTTACTGGGCTGAGCGCAGCCGCCAGGTCAATCCCGGCACCCGCACCAGTTCAGCGCCACGGATTGGGCTGGTTTGCAGCGGGTTGGGCGGGAGCCCACGGGTTCGGCTGGTTTGCAGCGGGTTGGGCGGGAGCCCACGGGTTCGGCTGGTTTGCAGCGGGCTGCGCGGTGGCCCACGGATTGGCCTGCGCTGCAGCCTCAACACCAGTGCTGTCGCCGACACCACTGCCGGACACCTGGTTGTAAAACAGGGTGTGCACATGTTCGACCCGGCGGATGTTGTCGAACTCGAGCGGCTCGTCCGAGGCGGACTCGATGACCAGGGTGCCGGTGCCGAAGATCCGGTCGGTGATGCTGTGCCGGAACCGGACGCTGTTGATGCGGTTCACCGGGATGTCCAGCCCGTCGCGGGCGATGAGTCCTTTCCGCGTGACCACCCGCTTGTTGGTGAGCACGAAGTGGGTGGTCCACCACCGGATGGCGGGCACACCGGTGAAAATGAGCGCGGCCAGCGCGCTCACCCCGGCTAGCACTAACCAGCCGGTTCCGGCCCAGTTCTGATCAGCGATGACCGTGGCCAGGAACCCGGTGGCGATGAGAATGAGCAGGAGGAACAGCACCGGTCGCAACAGCGTCTTCCAGTGCGGCCGTTGGTGCAGAACCAGGGTCTCGCCGGCAACGAGGGTGTCCTCCGGGTAGGACATCGGGACACTCCAGGGTTGGCGGTGCGAGCTCGTACCCAGGAACATGCGCAGAAATGTCGGCCCCGCGTGGATAATGGGGTGCGTGGACGAGACAACGAACCGACGTTAGCCCTGCACCGGCCGGTGCAGGGCGCGTTGTTTGCCCGAGGAGGCTCTGTTGTCTCGCACCGATGCCCATGTTCCGCTGCACGTCCGTCTTGCCCGCGGTGATCTCGCGTCCACCGCGATGCACGATCACCGCGACGGTCAAGAATGTGACCTTCCTGCCCGCCCCGAGCTGGGCTGGGAGCCCAGTCCCCGCTGCCGCTGGGATTTCAGGTTCACCGGCACCCGGATTTGCTCGTGCTGGATGTGCCACGGCGGTGACGAGAACCGTCAGGAACGCCGCAACAGCAGGCACTCCGAAAAGGCCCAGCTCGCTTCGAATCGTCGTTCCTGGCGGGGCGGTGATGCTGCCGCGTTCGACGGGTGAGTCGGCGATGTCATGGCTGGTGAGTCTCTGATACCACCTGGTATGATTTCTCTCATGGAGTTCCGCGAGAGATTACGTTCTGCTCGGAAGGATGCTGGCATATCGCAGACTCAGCTGGCCCGTGACGCTCACACAAGCCAGTCCCGAGTCTCCTCCTACGAAGCCGGTGTGGTCGTACCGACAGAGCCAACCCAAGTTCGCCTCCTCGAAGCCGCACGGCCCCTTCCGTCGGTGGCCCTGGACCGCCATCGCAGTGAAATCCTGTCGTCAGCGAGCCGCCACAAGGTGAGTAATGTGCGCGTGTTCGGTTCGGTTGCCCGCGGCCAGGACACCCGCGCCAGTGATGTGGACCTGCTGGTCACAGCGGATGACGGGGCATCGTTGTTCGACCTGGTCGCGTTCGCCCAGGAGACCGAGGACATCGTGGGGTGCCCTGTCGATGTCCTTTCTGACTGGTCAGTCACTCCGGATTCGTCGATCGCGCACGAAGCTTTGTCGTTGTGACGTCCCGTCACGGTAAGGGTCGGCCGGACGGGGGGCGGTTCGCTCCGCAGCGACACACCGAGTCCGACAGCGTGGAGCTTGAAGGCGACGATGCGCTCCCCGGATCAGCGGAGCGCAAGCGCCTCACTCGCCTACCCAAGACCTTGAGCGAGGTGGCTCGGTGCTTGGACGACGGGCAGAAAATAGTCGCCCTGGGGAAGCAGCAGTTCGACGACGACTGGATCGTGCAGCGAGCCGCCAAGAACGTCGTCACCGAGTTCGCGGAAACGGCGAACCGCCTCCCTGACCAGTTTCAGAAGGATCACCCCGGTGTTCCTTGGCGAATCATCCTCGGCATGAGAAATCGGGTGGTCCATGTCTATGAGCGCACTAACCCGGAAATCGTGTGGACTGCTCTGGCTGTCGAGTTTCCTGCCGTCAGGACAGAGCTCGAACTCTGACCGGGTCTTGGCCTTATTCCACCGGCACCGCAGCTGTGTTCTTGTTAGTGAGCGTTTCCCGGATTCCGCGGTACAGGTTCTTGGCGTCCGAGTCGCCGCTGACCGGGACCAGCAAATTCAATACGTTGTTGATGGCGCACACGTAGGCGGAGAGGCCCACCGCCAACCAGTAGGGGTTGAGGTCGCCGAACACGCCGGTGGCCACGATGACGGAGGTGTCGAACAGCAGGCCGCTCAACGGGCCGGCGGCGCTGATGATGACCAGTTGCCGTCCCTCCAGGGTGCCCTCCAGGTACACCTGGCCCCCGACCCCGAGGCACATGCCGTTGCACCGGTGCCCGTTGAGCACGCCTGCCACCGCGTGCCCCGTCTCGTGGGCCAGCACGGAGAACAGGACCGTCCCGGCGAACAGCAGCCCGCCGGGGATCAGGTCCAGCACCGATCCATGCCAGACGACGCTGATGCTGGCGATGTACAGGCCGCCGAAGGCCATCACCGCGAGCAGCCCCCAGGGCCGTAGGTACAGGGTGCGTTGCCGGTAAGAGAACGAGACGGTGCGCGGCGGCGGCGCCCACAGCGGAGCGTCGCAGACTTCGGTCTCAACTTTGTGCTGCATGTGTCGTCCTTCCTCCTGCGCGGTGACCGGTTGCGATGGTTGCCCACCCACCATCATCGGCGACCGCGAGGCTGGAGGCGTTCGACCCCACGACCGCGACCGTGGGTGGGCGTCACCGGGCGAACGACCGGGGGTGGGGGCGAACGCACGGGTATCGCCCCGATGTGCCAGTTGACCTTCACCGACTCGTTCGGCGGGAAGTAGCGCCGCCGCCGTCGTTCCAGCCGCCAGATGTAAAACTTGCTGGGGATGGTGGCACCCTTGGAAGTGTTGTGGTGGGCACAGAGTGCTTGAAAGTTGGCGAGTGAGGTGGCCCCACCGCAGGACCACGGGTAGATGTGATCGCCATGCTGGGCGGGGCCGTTGCACCGGAACCAGAAGGGGCGTTTGTCCTCGCAGCGGTTGCCGGCCCGGGTGAAGGACCTCTGCCGTTCCGCGGCGCCCAGCATCCGCAGCGGATCCTTGTGCACCGGGAACAGTGACCGGACCATCCGGATGAGCTTGGCCAGGCCCAGGAGCACGACCAGGACCACCGCAATCCAATACCAACCGAGGTTCAGGCTGAGCACGGTTTTGGCGAGGTGAGTGACCTGATCGACCATGATGAGGGCTCCTTGGGTGGCGGGGACGGTGTCTGTTGCCCGTTATGTGTGCGGCGCCCCTGGTGTTGCCCGAGGTGGGTACTGCACCGGGCATTCGGTGACAAGGAGATGCCCTGTTGTGCCCGCGGAATGTCCGGCGGATGCCCGGAAGTGCCGGTGCAGACCCGGTGACCGGCGTGGGATGGCGTCGCAGCTGTGCTGGCGGGCATTCTCGGGCACCTGACGGACATCCTCGTGTCACCGCAGTGCCTGCGTTTGGTTCCCGCGTGCAGTGCGGTGCCCTGGTGTAGCCCGAGGTTGCCCTGTCCGGGCATTACCCGGCGCTTGGCGGACATCGTTGTGTCCCCGCAGTGCCCGGCGAGTGCCCGGCTTTGGTCCCCCGGGTGCCCCGTTCGACAGTGCTCAGCCGACGGCCGCATCCCCGAACGGGTCGCCATCATTGAACAGGGGGAGCGGCGGGTCCTCGAGCTTTGCGGCGTGGCATTCATCGGCCAAGGCCACCAACGACTCGGCAATCCGGGACAGGTGCGTGATCGCCGGCATCGACTCCGACAGCCCGATGTCGGACAGGTCGCGGGTGGCCATGAACGACTGCCTGGTGGCCACCAGGGCGACGGCGACCGCACGCAGCACCTGCCCGGCCTGGTAGTCCTCGGTACTGATGCAGCTCAGGGACAGAGCGGCGACCGAGTTGGCCAACACATGGGCATCGTCTTCGGAGCTGCGTCGTTTCGCGTCGTGCCGCAACCGCATCAGCATGCGGGCGCCGACGGCGGAACCGGAGCCGAAGACAGCTCGGTCGCCGCCTGGCGTGGACTCACCCACCGCACGATCCTCTCGCACCGTAGGAGATGGACGCCGACCCGCCGCTGGCGCTGTAGGCGACGTTGTACGTCCCGGCAGGACCGGACACCGCTCGGGTCACCGTGCCGTTTCCGTAACCACCACCGGACCCTGCACCCGAGATGGACAGTCCCACCGTCCCCACCCCGTTGACGGTGAAGGTCAGCACGGTGGGAGTCGAGCAGACGACGGTCTTGTATCCGGTCTGGCTGAGGTTGACCGGGGGCTGCGGAGCCGGGGGAGCCACGACCACCGGAGGTGGTTGCACGGGTGGGGGGACCACGACCGGAGGCCGGACCACCACTGGGGGTGGGATCACGGGCGGTGGCGGTGGGGGTGCGATCACCACAGGTGGGGGTGGCGGTGGGATTACCACAGGAGGGATCACTGGTGCCGGTGGTTGCACTGGCGGCGGCACGGGGGCAACAGGCGGCGGTACCGCTACCACCGTGGTCGGTGGGGGACTCACCGTGCTCGGCACGGTGCTCACCGTGGTGCTCGGTGCTGCGGTGGTGGTCGAGGGTGCTGCGGTGCTGGTGGGGG
>JAABUP010010647.1_pt1 | contig 10790 bp, 14 predicted proteins | sample 5559201 | NCBI WGS metagenome assembly JAABUP01 (sample SAMN10711887, study PRJNA513373) | rock metagenome | isolation source: Antarctica rocks | place: Antarctica | reverse complement strand
CCCCATTGCTAGATTTCAGTGTTGTGCATAGTCTACAACTGCAAACACTGCCCTGCTGACAGGTGGCATGAGCTACAGCATGCTGAGTTGCTACCAACCTCTGTAGCCCATGACTAAACGGCAAAACAACCATGTGTCCTGCTGCTTTGCCAAAGCGACATTTCCAACCAGACATGCATAGTCAGCTGTATCAAGTCATACTGGTACTGTACATGACATGGTAAAGTGCATATCTTGATATTCGTCATTGTGCTCTCTGTGTTCAGGTTTAGAACCCAAATCTTGTAAAACGTTCAACTTCCCTGCAGGCAAAACTGCTGGTCAGCGGCGGCCTCGACAATTCAGGAGCCTCAGCAAGAAGTGTGTCCCATACTTCCTTGCCTCATCAGATGTGCTGTTTGGCCTGGCGTCCGGCATGACCATCAAGTTCTTCCCCATCTTCTTCCTGAAGCAGGTTGCGCTGCCTCCTATTGGCACCAACTTCATCCTGGCAGGCACACCTTTGTGTGTTGCCATCATGTCACAACTGGCATCACCAATTGCACAACTAATTGGTGAGCACACATTGCTGCTGTGTGAGACAGCTGCTCATGACAGCTGCTGTTGTGTGTCAAGAGTGATGTTTGTCTTGCCTGCAACAAGCTGCAAATTTTTGCATGCATGTGCAGCTGAGGGTCCCTGAAGTAAAAGAAGAGCCACGCTACATGCTCAGGAGGCAAAGCTTGCTTTGGAAAGCAGGAATGTATGCTTTTGTGGCACCGCCATCTGCATCCCTGCTCTGCTGCATGAACTGTGGTGACCACTGTCGAACTCAGCACAGGCACAAGCTGCTGAGCATCTTGGCTGCATTCATGGTGCTGCTTGAGCATTTCTTGATTGCACACACATGCTAGGCCCCAACAGGATGTGGAATAAACTGATTATATAAAGGATGTAAAGCATGTTGGTGTGCCACAGGCCGCGTACCCACAATTCTGCTGCTTAAGCTGATTGGGGTAAACTTGATGGGGTTCATGGGAATGTACCCTGAGATCTGGACCAAACTGGGCATCATCATCCCGGTGTATGTGATACGCACAGCCATCATCAACAGTGCTGCTCCCCTGCAGAAGAGTATCTTGATGGACTATGTCCCCAAGGCAAGCCCTCACTTGTGTATCTTTTGTTGTGAATGTTCAACCTATTTGCAGGGCTCTGCTAGTAGTTGTTGCATGACATGAGGTTGTCACTGCTGCCATTGATTGCTTGTCGGTCATCCTGAGTCTACTTATGGCCGACGTCAGCATGCAAGCTGCTGTTTTCTTGCACGCCTGCTGACAATTGCCTACATCTTGGGATGTCTTATAACATTGTCTGCTTTTCACTGACAAGTCGATAATTTGACCAGTTCTTTTTTGATATCCTATCATAAAATGAATTGCAGTGAATGAATGACTGTTTGATGCTTCAGTCATGAGGTCCGATGGGCAGAGTTCAGGAGTGAGCATTACCTTCTGAAAGCTGCAGCTTAAGCTGGCACCGATGTCCTGCATGATTGTGCATGCACATCAATGCAGTGTGCTTAGCTTGCACCAGTTTTGCAGGAGTCACGAGCCAGGTGGAACAGTTTAGACGGAGTGCTCATCTTCGGCTGGTCAGGCTCTGCCTTTCTGGGTGGAATCCTCATAGAAAAGTTCGGCTTTGACTTCACATTCTGCATCACGGCCCTTGTGCAAGGTATTGGTGCCTGCTTCCTGATCCCACTGCTGTTACTGGTACCAAGAAGAGAGGCTGCTCATCTTCCCAGTGACTCAGTCTCGACAGCTGCTGTGGCAGCTGCTGGATCGAATTCTGGTTTTGCCGCGACAGACACGGAGGTGTTGGCAGACGGTCAGATGAGTGCTTTAGATGCATTGGAGGAAGAAGCTGATGAGGTGGCTGATGTGGAGCAGCCGCTGCTGAGTCATCAGAGCAGTCCAAAGACGGCAAGCCTGAATTACATGGGAAACAGCCCTGCTAGGGGCAGCTTGGATCTGTAGGGCATTCTCTGAGCTTCAAGCGTATGGGCGAGCCTGAAGTACTTGGGAAACAGCCCTGCCAGCTGCAGCTCAGATCTGTAGGGCATGCTCTGAGCTTTAAGCATACGGGCGAGCCTGAACTACCTGGGAAACAGTTCTGCAAGGGGCAGCTTGGACCTGTCAGGCATGCTTTGAGCTTTGAGAGTATGGATGTGTCTTTTGTTGAAGTACTGTGGATGGATAGTGTAAAGCATGGAACAGGCTAAAGCTGTATGTTGTTGCCGAGCTGGGTCATGCTTTCTGAACTCTTGTAGACCGTTCAGCAGCTGTTTTGATCCATCTGATTGCATTGACAGCCTCGTGATTGTTCTTGAATTTGGTTCATGTTCTTATGTATGCACTGATAATAGGATTTATTTGACTAATTTATGTTAATTTGTGCTGTGCAAGCAAATCAGCACACATTTACGCATCACATTTCTCCTTTTCAGCAGCTTGTAAAAACACAGCAATTTCGTGCGTATATTGGCACTGGCTGCCATGCAAAGTCTGCAGCACATTTGTTACAAAAAAAATGGAGAGCACGAAGACAATAAAATAAAGCAGTATAAAATACTATAATGTACATGGTGAACCATCAACCGTGAGCAGCTTAGCTGTTCCAGAGCAAATAAGTGACACAAGCCGAAAGCGCAACAAGCCTTGGGCATCAAATCTCATGAAAAGCACAGCAACAGCTCAGTAGCCGCCCTCTGCTGAAGCACCAGCTGGCACTCGCTGCTGACCCTTCTGCTGTGCATTCGCCTGCTGTAGCAGCAGCTCATAGTTCTTCTCCTCGATAGCCACAGCATCCTCAGGCTGCACTATCCTGTCTATCAGGCCGTACTCAATGGCTTGTGGAGGAGTGAAGTACCTGTTGCGGCCTATGTCCTTCCTCACCTGCTCCTTCTCCCGCCCTGCAGGCAGAATTGAGCGAATGAAAGCCAGCAGATGACAAAGACAAAGCATGATGAGCGTCAGCATACAAATGACTTGACAGCTGCTGACAAAAGTTATGACGGTCAGCAAGTCAAAGCTGGCAGCTGTGTGAATGCATCGGGCTGCCATCACACGGCAAGCTAGTGATTATTTCAGAGTTTTGACAGCCAAGAAGGTCAACTGCTTCACAGCTTGAGGTGCAAGTTCCCATGAGCTATCAGTACCTGTGTATTGTGCAAGGAAGTCAACATATGACTGGGTGTTGTACTCCAGCTCATTTGCCTTGATCATCATATTGCTGACGCTGCCAAAGCTCCTGTTCATCCTAGGTGGAGCTGTCATGATGCGCGCATTGGGCAGTGAGAATCTGGACCCCTTCTTGCCGGAGGCTAGAATCATGGCTGCATTGCCGTATGCTTGTCCCACCACCAAGGTGTGGATCTCTGGTCTAATGTATGCTAGGGTATCTAGGATAGCGTAAGCCTCTGTCTCAAAGCCCACAGCCTGTCCATCAGGGCCCTGAGAGCCTATGCTGTTGAGGTATACATAGACTGGCTTTTCTGGAGCGCTGTAGTTGAGCCAGAGTAGCTCTGAGATGACTAGCTCAGTGACAGCTGGCACCAACTGCAAAGACACAAAACAGGGTGAGCTTCACCATTGGTGTTGCACACCGGCATGACATCTATAGCATGAATGCCTTGATCAGGCCTGCAACAATAAGATTTTGTCAAACAAAAATCAGTTGCACCAAAGGTGGCCGCTCAGGTCCTCCCTTATGCGATCGTGCTTGCAGGAAGCAGCAATGCATGAAGCACCAGAACATGCCCTGTGAAGATAAAATTATACACCTGACAGCACATAGAGAAGCACAATTGTTGTGAGCAAGCAGAAGCAGAGACTTACAGGCATGCCAATGTAGCAAATGCGGCCGTCCAGCAGAAGGGAGGGCAGGTCAGGAGGAGCCTGCCCTGGGGCTGCTCCTGTGCCAGCGCCCATTCTGGGAGTGACTCTGGTGTTTTCGTGCACCTTGTCTGAGCTATAGCATGCCTTGGCTGTGATTGATTCCTGCTCAATAGAAAGAATTTCAGAGTTAAGCCGGCAGACCTGCAGACCACTTCTCAGAGCTGCCGCTGCAAACGCTTGCATACCTCATTTGCCTCAAGTGGTTTTGCGATGGAGTTGTGTGACAGGCCAAGAGCGGCCATTTGCCGGATGGACAGGCCATAGGAGTTTGGAGGGGATTCGATCTGTGGCTGAGAGGTCCGTGGCAGGATCAGGCCATCCGTGAAGCCCAAACCCATGCTGGCATTGCACCGTTGCTCCACAGACCTTCTGGTCTGCCGGGCTGCTGTTCTGGCGACGATTTGGCCTGCAAACTGCTTCCTGCAGCTGACTCTACTGTGCAAAAACTGACACGAGTGCTGCAAGCACTTGTCCATTACTCCTGCCTTGCTGTCAAACCGGTGTACAAGCTGAGCACTTTGAATTATTGAAGGACAGCAGTTGCAGCAAGCAAGCCTGCGTGACTTGTGGCAGAGCTTATTCGAGCAGGCTGAAGGACAATGACTCATCGCTTTGATCGACCCTACAGAATTCACAAGGGTTTCACAAGGTTTCAAGCCTACAATGTCTAGGTGTCACTTACTACTTGATCAGGCGGCGAGTAGCGCTGGTTGGTGTTCAGTCTTACGTTTCCTCTGTTCCCTCGCTGTGGACGCAGCACTTGCAAGCATGTCGTACGACGATATAGAGATTGAGGATATGGAGTGGAACGAAGAGCTGAGCGCTTTCACCTATCCTTGTCCCTGCGGAGACTTGTTTCAGATCACCAAGGTACTTGCCTGTTGTCAACTGAGACAAGCTTACCAGCGGCATATGGCACGATGTCGCCTGCTCTTACTGTAAGAGGCTGTGCAGGAAGAGCTTGCTGAGGGGGAGGAAATAGCACGCTGTCCAAGCTGTTCTTTGTATATCACTGTCGTGTATGATCCGGTAAGTATTGTTGTAGCTTCCACCATTTTTGGACCTCTTGCCAAACTGCATGCAGCCCAGAGTTTGGAAAGCTGGCAAGTCGACTCTTTGACAATAAGAGTAACTTGTGTACAGGAGGACTTTCAAGATCAGGACCCACCATCTGTGCAGCCAGGAGCTGCTCCTATAGTTGTTGCATAAATTTGCTCGTCTCCTGGCGCCTACAGAAGCAGTAGAGAGTGTCCTTAGGGCAAAACTTCTTAGTTTGTAGGGCTTGCATTGACAAGTCCCATTGTGTTAGTCTGGCAGGCATACCCCTTACCTTGATAGATTGGATCTCAGATACACATGCATAACCCTTTAGCACCCTTTAGCAATGCCATAGGTCCTTTGAGGTTGCAGCCCACACACCTGCAGATGGTGACTGCAGTTGCGCTTCCAGAACTTCAGCTGCAATCACCTCAGCATGAGCAGCACAGATACAAGTACCAGCCGTCAGGCAGAGGAGACTCAAGGTATGCTTGCCTGCTGCACCTACCTGGATTTCTGCAAGTGCTGGGCAGCAATTGCAACTGTTGACACGTGTGGAGCCTGAAGGAGGTCATGATGTGTGCTGCAGACTGTGTGCAACATTCAGAGTGACTAGCATGGGGTGATGGTGCGCATTACAGTGGCAGCCTGGCCACCGCTTCCCACCGCTTCACAGTACTTTTGTCCATAAGTTGGATGCCTTCACCCTCAGACCAAAAGCAACTGTGTGATCACTTTGCTGATTTCAGTATGGCGAATGACACGACCAGTCTCAGCTTCACATGCCTCGTGCCTACGCTCGAGCCTTGTGCCTGCGCTAGTGCTTGATTGTCTGGACCGTCAGCCAGGACCTGACAGTCAGCAACAGATGCCATGAATGTGTATGCACAGCTTTATAGTCAGCGGTTTTACTTGTTATGACTGTAGGAACAGCCTGTCAATGCGCAACCATGCATGACTGCATGCTGTGCCACAATATATCTTTGATCCAGGCGTTTCATCAGGTGTTATACCAGGCTGTGTGCATTTATATGTGTGCATGTCTACAACCTGTAGCTACTGTATACAGCAACTGGGAGGATGGAATTTGTTATGCTACTGCAGATGCATAGATCTTAATATCCGATGACCAGTTCTCGGAAGTGCACTTCTCAGCGAAGCCCGGTAAATTGTTGGGATCATATATGTGCGCATGAAAATGTCCCTGCAAAATGTGTCAGCAGGCATGCAGGGTTTGAGTTCATGGCACATGTCACACTCGTTCAAATCAAACAAGCCTGTATATTGCACTGATACTTTCGTACATACACCCTGATCCCGACGGTTTACCGAGCTTTGCTGACAAGTGCAGTTTCGGGAATTGGTCATCGGATTCATACCACTAAGAAAACAAGCCTGTATATTGTATGCACTCATTTGTGGAGTAAAATACTTCAGTTTTTCCGGCGCAGGGCCGTTCTTTGCTTGTTATCCTTCTTCTGCATCCCTGAGGGCTTCGGTCAGTTTCGTTATCAAGTTCGTCAAGATTCATAATCTGCGAGCCTCTATTACGACGTAGATGCGACGAGGTCTGCTTGCAGCTTTTACCCCGGCAACAAGCTTGAACTGATCGTCAGTAATGGCCAGCAAAGTGGTGACAGAGCAACGTGTTAGAACGACTAACGGAGCTGTCAACGGGCATATGCACATTGCCAGGCATCCAGACGGCAAGTTTGCAGAACGGCCCGTCATGTTAGATCACTTGGGCCATCGTATGCAGTGCCAATCGGGTGTTTGTTTGGGTCGATGGTGAGCGTAGACATGGTTGTCAACACTCGGAAGCTTCCGCTTCGCCTCATATGACTCACCACTTCAGGCCAAGGTTATTTGTCTCGGCAGACCAGCGCTTGTGTTGTTGCAGTTTGCTCTGATACTCTGGCGTATATACTGGACTCCCACTCCGTTGCCCATCAGTTCCGCGCCAACCCTGTTCTCTGAGGACCGGGCGTTGCGCCATGTAAACAAGCTTTCTGGTGAGATCGGTGAACGGCAGGTGCGGGCACGAGGTTACCATATCGTCATAGCCTAATTCTGCTTGCTCGACGTTACGCGACCGTTCACTTGCGATCCAGGTGTCCACTCCCGCCCTGGACCTCAGTGCACACTTCCTGCTACAAACTGGAGAGGACCTTGTACAGGAAGCAGAGGGCCGCGACGATTTGCTAGTCCAGGTATGCAAGTTGTCAGTCACACCACAGTTCAGCACAGCAAGACTACAAGGAGGTCTGATGTGCATACCAGCTAGCTAGTATAGGTAAGTTGCACTAGAACAATCGCCATGATAACAGCAAATGCAGATCATTGTTTTATCATGCTTGGTGTATGCTTTGTGTCACTCTTGTACGGCACCCAAGTTCTGGTGAATACAATCTGATATGTTGCCTGAAAACGCCATTTTGTATTTTCAAATTGTACCAGGAACCGCTCAGAAGCTGCTGAGCCGATTGCTCACTGGTGCACAGGTCAGGCAGGAACAAGTAAGTGGAGGAGTGCTGATGGCATTGCTAGGACTGGAGTTAGCCAACATCTACCAGAACCTCACCAATATTGTCCTGACAATCACACCCAAGGCTTATCAGACTGTACCAGCAGTCCTTGTGAACGGCCATTTTGACAGTGCAATTGGTTCTCCAGGTAGGCATACCAATGCACGCCACAAGGTGTCAATGCTGGAAAGCTGCTTGCCTGGTGTTGATCAAACAGCATGCAGTGTTACAGTATTGTGATTGCTGCTGTGCTGCATGTTGTGCACAGACTAGTTCATGTACTGTCTGACTCATACTACTCCACATATTGATCAGCCTTCAGGCAGATGCATGTAAGGCAAGCAGGGACATGTGTAGCAGTGAAATCCTAGCAGAATCAGTTGCTAGACACAAATCTTCCCTGATGTTAACCCTTACAGACCATGACATTGAAGTGCAACAAAGTCTGACTTTCCGATGCCATTTATCATCAAAGTATTTGCACATGTTGCTTGATAGGAGCCTCTGACTGCGCATCCCCTGTGGGAGTGATGCTGGAGGCAGCCAGAGTGTTCATTGCCAATCCTGACATCAAGCTGGCTGGCCCCATCATCTCCTCTTCCTGGCGCTGAGGAGACTCTGAGTCAGGCAGCTCATGGTTTCATGGCTCACGACAAGTAAGACTTGCGCATCTGCATGCCCAACTTTACGCCCTGTGTTGCATCTGTTGCAATGCATAAGCCAAAAACCAAATCAGGTTTTGACACCTAGTGGAGTCTGCAGTCTGGCAAATGTGTGAATTTGTCAGCTCAGTCAAGTTCAGGCCCAGACAGATTATGCAAATGTCCACATGTCTGGAAAACATCATTTCAGCAAAACTGCCATGCACAAAGTGGCCATGCTGGTCTTGATTGGCCACTGAATACAGCTCAGTATAGTTCTGATGTACCAATGCAGCGTGTGTATGACCCACTCATATCATACTGCTTGTCTGTCAAGGTTTTGTTTGACAACACTGCAGCTTGATCTTGAATCAGTGTCTTCAAATTGCAGCTGGTGGATCACAAGCTTGATCCGGTGGCTTGTATTGTTTTCTCTATTACGCATGCTGCGCTGGGCTTTTGCCCTGATGGCCTGCAGCTCACATTCAGGTTACAGTCTGCGATCCACATTCAGATTACAGTCTGCGGTCCACATTCAGACTACAGTCTGCATAGTCTGATGACTGAGTAGTTGCTCCGAGTTCAGACTATTAGTTCAGATCTGAGTGCACTCCAGATTGCCCAGAGTATGCTTCTGAGCTTGGCTCTTGTTGTGCTCATTGTCATGCATTTCTCAGTCCCTTCTCTCACTGCTGTTCAGTAGACCTGCTGGGTAGCAACTCAGATGCAAATCACCTGTTGCTGTGTGTCTTGTTCGTGTATGTTGACTGTGACCTTGTACAAGCTCTGAGGTGCAAGTTAGTGTTTGCATATAGCTGCACCTGTCACAACTCAGTCCCTGATTCAGCTCTGCAGGCATTCAGTTCTGTTCCCATCACCAGTCTTGCTTCCTCACACTCTGGAGAACCTGCAGCTAAAACCAGATGTACTGCGGCAAAGGCAATGTGTTGCGCTATATAGAATGACTGCAGTCTTTTTTGGTCAATTTATAATGGCAGGCCCATATCAGTGCAGCAGAGCATCTTGCACGTCTCACTGTGTGTAGCTGCGTGACCTTGAGTGCATGTTTGCAGCTCACTTGTGAAGTGTGCAGGCAGTCTAGTCAGGTGGGTGCCTTCATCAACTGGGCCGGGTGGACCAGACATCCTATTCCAAGCCTCAGGTACCGTTTACTTCTTCGTTCATCTGTTCGCCCATTCTTTCTTTCATGCTGTCATGCAACCTGTTGCTCTTACTGGTGTGAAACTGATGAGCAAGTTGTATGACTGCGCTTGTCAGCAAAGCTTGGTAATCTTTGGGGTTAATGCCATGCATGACATCATATCTGCAAGATATCTTAGAGGTCGTGCAATGTGTGTTGGCAGTCAAGGTCCCAGCAGGTATGAATGTGCCTTGCTACAGCTGCTTCTCTAATGCAGAGCAGACAACAGCAAGGAACAATGGGTATCAGGTTACTGGACACACCACTCACTGTGAAATCGCCAAAGCAAACACAGTCTATGGACAGTGTACATGCTTCAGTCGATCATACCAGGAGCCTCCTGAGGCAGCAGTCTAGGAGGTTGATCTGTGGACTCCATCACAGTTAGCATGCAGCACTCAGCATCTGCTGGTGCCTCTATGTTTGCTCTCACACTGCGGCCTTTCCTGTGATTCTTCCTCTATAGTGTTTGCATTTGGTACCTGCACAAGGACGGTATCAATGACATTATAATTTCACTGACCTTTGTGTCACAGGCGGCTGGACAACTGAGGTGTATGCAAAGGCAGCGCCACATGCAAGGGGGCAGGTCTTTGGCCAGGTCAGTTCACCCGCACTGCCACAGTCTCTACCAACCTGTTGCATCATTGCCAATGAAGCTGAGGCCAAAAGTAATCTCTCATGTGTTGTGGCATGATCAACACTGCAGTGCTACATGCATGTCATCCTGCAGTTGCTGCCTTTTGTACATACTTTGAAGCTGGGGCCAAAAGTTTCTCTTGTGTGTTGTGGCAAAACAAACATTGCTGTGCTGCGTGCATGTCACCTTGAAATTGTTGCCTTCTGTACATACTATAAACCTGGGGCCCGAAGCGGCTCCTGTGTTTTGTGGCAAAACAAACACTGCTGTGCTGCATGCATGTCAGTGACATGCATGCAGCATGACGGTCACCCTGCAGTTGCTGCCTTGTGTACTCACATTCAGCGCGACAGACATTGGCAGAGCTCTTCTGGCTTTGCAACTTGCTAACGAAGCTGCACAGCTGACCATAGTCACAGGTTTTTTTGCCAGGTGTTGACATCGCCTTCAGTACTTGTGACACCAGTCATGTTGCCCACAGCGCATGATTCAGCTGATTGGACAACTCCTGCAGGACCTGATGGATGCTCAGATCATCCCTGCAGACACAGACTACCGCATGTTCAGCTACAAGTACTATGGCAGCCTGCCAGGAGTTGACGTTGCCTTCCTGCTTGACTCTTCAGCTTACCACACCCACAATGACTCACCTGAGCGAATCAGACCAGGCACTGTTCAGGTAGCTTGCTTGCTGATGTGTTGTTGGCAACCCCCAACCCACTTTTGCAGATGTGCTCTGCCCCCATGCTGGATGTTGACGTCCCCCCCCCCATGCTGGATGTTGATGTTGGCCCCCACCCCCTCTTT
>JAABUP010010645.1_pt1 | contig 10792 bp, 8 predicted proteins | sample 5559201 | NCBI WGS metagenome assembly JAABUP01 (sample SAMN10711887, study PRJNA513373) | rock metagenome | isolation source: Antarctica rocks | place: Antarctica | reverse complement strand
ATTCAGAATTGCTGATAATGACGCTGACATGCCTATAGAGGTGTTAGTAAGTAGGTAAACAAAGATGCGTGCCTCTATGAGTATTTGAGGCTAGTAAAAACAGCATTGCCAAGACCACATGCATTAGTGGCACGCTAACAATACTTATGGTTGATACCTTGTACCTTCGTACAGTACGGCGCGAAGATTTACGCTAAGCCTCTCAGACGAGGACTCAACTCCAGTCAATGACAGCCTGCCATTATTGCCGCAGCTCTGTCCAGCCCACTGTCTCCAACTGCGCATTCTGCAAACCGCCAGTCAATTCCTCGCCAAGGCCGTGGTCATGATAATCCGACATCAGCAGTTACGCTCGTTACCCTCCACGCTCCTGGCCTCGTTCAATCCTAGCTCTCAATGTGTCCGCTTTCTTCACCAACATATGTCAACAGGACGTATCCCAGCGCCCACGCCATTCGTCCCCAACGCGCAAACATTCCTCGCCCTTATTGGCCGCAACCTCTCCCAACACGCCGCGAAGATACCCTCATGGGAAGCGCTTTTCTCGCTCACATCTACCCAGCTGCGCGAGCTAGGCGTTGAGCCAGCAAGGAGTCGACGATATCTACTACGATGGCGAGAGAAGTTCAGGAATGGGGAGTATGGCATTGGTGGGGATTTGAAGGAGGTCGTCGATGGCTCTGGAGAGGTCAAGGTCGTAGCAGTGCCAAAAGCCACGAAAAGTCAGACAGGCGAGGATGAAGTGACAACGAGACCGAGTTTGCTGGCTGGAAGGAAGGTCGTTGTGAGCGTACCCCAAGGAGTGCCGGCGCCTGCTTCGCCAGTAGACGAAGTGAAGCCAGTCAAAGGTTTAAAGGTGCGTGGTGCGCATACAATTATTGGACCGCACGTCGAACTGGTAGAGGGCTCGAGGGGGAATGTTGCGAGGATCAAGGTCAAGGAAGGCTTATGGGAACAAAGGAGGGGCCACAAGGTCGACGGTGGTGAGAGACGAAAGGCGGAAGTACGGGCGAAAAGAAGAAGTGAGGAAAGAAGCACGACAAGGAAGTAGATTCTCGTTTTGCACTCAGACTTGTATGATATTACTATGCGGACTCCTCTGCTACCCAACAGATGCGTGAGTCAGTACGCAGATAGATTCAATGAAGACGTAGCATACTGTTCCCGGGGGGAAATCCTCATCGAGGAAGCTCCAATGAATGAAAGAAATACTTATCGGATGACAAAAGCTGTAGTACGAGTTTAGTTACTCGTGGTGAGTTTCCTGCAGTAACGATGGAGCCAGGATCCAGTGCTAAGCTTTGTGGCTGCATGAGCGCGAAGTTCCATACATGCCCTTGCAATATTTATAACCTTACGAAGTAGTTCTATTAGAAAGGTCAAACTCGCTCTATTGCCTCATGCCAATTTTATGTCTATACTTTCAATCTTCATATAGTATACTTTAACGTTGTCTATTGTTTGAAGGCTCTAGCATACCTGTCCTGCATGGATCCTCCGGCTTCTTTGGGCAATCTTGTTCGTCTTCTGCCTCTTCAGCTCAGCGAATTACCAGCGCATCCTGCCTTGACGAAGATAGATCAGAACACGGAAGCTATCAATCGTGGGGCTCAAAATCACATCAACGAAACATATCTAGATGGCAATAATTCCTCCCAGAGGGGGGATACCGATGACTCTCACCGGAAACAGTCATCTGACGATGGTGGCTTTCCCACCGGGTCTCAAGCTCAGAACGAAGTAACATCTACTAATATTGACCGAAACGGCCGTCCTCGGCTCACATCGTTCGTTAAGGAAGTTCTTGACCAGGCGACCAGTTTCGTTGATGACGTTCTCCCCGCTACTTTCGCGGAGGATAATGAGAGGAGCTCTAGCCCAGCTGTAGCGAAAGTCAGGCTCTTGAAGAGGAACATTGATGGCCAGCAGCTATCTAAGATTCCTTGGAGCGCCTCGAACGTTCCCAGGAAAGCCCGCTTTCCTACGGGACATCAGGGCGAGGCTTGGTTTGCTAGACGGAGTCGTCATGCGAGCCACAGTCAGGAAGGCACAGCGGAATTCCCGGAGTTCGAGCAAGGGCTGATGGTAGATCATTCGAAGCATGAGCAAGAGTACACACCAGATGTGTTTGACGCTTATCATGTCTTGGATTGGGATGCAGAGACCCTGGCCACTGCTTTCACTGTTGGAGAATCCTACAGCCATATTCGGATGTGTAGTATGCGCTATCTCATCAGATGGGCTATATGTATTGCTGACCAGCTATCTTTGACATGTAGTCTACGAGATGTGCCATAAGCTCCCATGGCCCTTGTCCCCACGCGTCTTTCCCGTCCTTGTGGTCACAGCGAAGACCGACCGGTTTAGCTTCATAGTCGTACAGATCCCTGTCTCTGTCGAGTCACTGCCCGACGCATTCTATAGTAACGGTCGTAACGTGCGTGAAGGAGATAGTGCTTTGACGAGGAAGAAGTCGGTACTCGGGTGATTAGATCTGCGCTGCATACAGTAACCGTCTGCTGACTTCCTGTTCCAGCGTCTACACGAGCATCGAGCAATGTCGCATGCTACCAGATCTCAATATTGAATGGATTATGGCAACTGCCAGTGACGCGAAAGGCTGGTTACCAATGTGGACGCAAAAGCTGGGAGTACCGAGTGCGGTCGTCAAGGACGTGGGCTTGTTCATCAAATGGGTCGCGCAGCATAGGCACTCTGAGCAGTCAAGGTAGTCACTCATATATTGCTCCGGAATTTGCAAGAGATATTGGTTTATGGCATAGCGACTGGTTTTTGGAAGGGTTGATATCCACTCTGCACTGTTTTCAATGTGGTCGTGGAAATTGTAGTCTGTGCAATGTGTATTGCAGCAGCTATCTATGCCATGATACATACTACCACCCCCCGAAGGATCCAAATTCCCTCAGCATGGGGCCGTGAGGACTACTTGAGTATTTGTTTCCGAATGAAGCAGCTAGCAAGGATATTGCGCAATATCCGCTGCGTGCCTGTATCGCATCCCGCCACAGGTCAGATGTTGACCCACCAAGAGCTAACTATGCTTCACACCTCAGAACGTTCAATGGTTTCGCTCTCGTAGCGACAATTGTTGGATATCGGATGTGCACTTTATTCATTGACTGTAATGCGTGGAGGCTGTTGCGTGACTGAGGGGCGTTTATTGTACCTACATAACTAGGCAGATAGTCGTACATAGCCCCCGACAGCTACACTTCTCAGAATGCAATCTGCGTATGTACCTGGGGTCCCTTCTATTCCGCAGCCTTCGCCAGGTCACAATCACCAAGCATATCAATCCAATACCGGAGCCCCACCAAAGCAACAGCTGAGTCCACAACACTCCGCAGGTGAGTGAAGAGCGGCACCTGCAGTATCGCAGATCACTGGCACTGATTCCAGCAGATACCTACCATTATCAGGATTTCGGTGCCGTACCCCCTCAAGCCTACAATGGCCCTGCTCCTGTCGCCCAAAATCAATGGGGTAACACATCCCAGCTTGCTCAGGACTATCCGCAGCCATGGCAGTTATCACCTCCTCCCCCAAGCGCACCGCCGGCAAGTCACATCCCGGCGTCCGTTTACAATTCAAATACGTACGGCCCAATGCCAGGTGTACAGCAGTCGCCCGTCGGCCCGGTACAGTATCATGCTAGGCTAGGCTTTGATACATCGACATGGGGAGTACAGTATAAAGAGAATCACGGGTATGGTCTGGAACAGGGAGCCAAGCCGCCTGTGCCGGTGAGGTGGCTTTATCTCATCCGCAAGGCACATCGTTACTGACCCGACATCCAACTTCTAGCCCAGACCGTCGAGCATCGCACAACAGGCCCAGAACCAATCTGTGCCAAGTTCTACCCAAGCCCAACCTGCTTCACAGCCTTCTCTCCGAGACTCAAACCTTCAGCAACATCAACCTCCGTATAATGTATCCCCTTTCAATCAGGTGCAAGGTTCCACCATCCAATATCCACCACCTCCGCCGCCTCCGCCGCCTCCTAAACTGCCACAGAGCTACCAAGATGACCCTTGCCATCATCAGCAGCCACAGCCACAGCATCCACTATATTCAAACCAAGCCATAAGTCAGCAGTACCGCCCAAATCTACAACAGCAATTCCAGTACTTTCAGGCGCCCATAGAAGATCCATATCACCAGTCCAACGCCTACCACCCTTCAGCCCTTCCTCCGCCTTCACAATTTTCTGGTGACTCCTACCCTCCTACTGCCACGCACTCCAATTACCAGGTCCGGGTCCAGAGCAGTCCGGCGCAATCGGCTTACTCGCATCCTGTGGCTAGGCTATCCCCATCGGGGATTGATCGCAGAAGCAAATGGGCCCCGGTCGTAGATCAACTTTATCCCCCAGTGGTCTCACCTCCCCTACCGGAGCATAGCGTTCTTGCTTACCATCAAGAAAACCGACTGAGTCCAAGCTCAGCTCCTCTGCCACCGACCACTACTTTGGCCTGGAAACATGGACCTCAGCCGCAGCAGCTTAAGGATCAGCGAGTTGCTCACGGCGGGACGCAAGGAACAACTGTTCATGGCAGCTTCGGTCACCAAACTTGCGAAAGCTGTGGTCACCAGAAAACCGATCAGGCAGAATGCGAACATTGCGGTGACGTGGATCGCGGTCACGAAAGGTGGCAGTACATGCAGGACTATGCGGACCCATCATTACAGCAGTATAAGAGCGATCAAAATCAACAACACATCAGCCATACTCAAGCACATGAGGGCAATCAACGGCATGAATCACCCCAAGTTTTTGATGGCAATGCTGTAAGGCCAGATGCTGCTCCAGACGGCAGGCCCACCACTACTACCGGGCCCTCCTCCACCAGAGCATCCATAGATTCTTCTGGTGTCTCTGCTGCTTCAGCTTTAGGCTATGGTGGGCCATCTGATTGGGAGCACTTCGGCGGTTCTGTGGAAGAGGAAATAGATGATACAGAACTATTCAGCCGCAGGGAAGATGCTGTGACAATGTCAGCAAATGACACAGTTGAATTACCGTCTAGATCTGCGCGGGCTCTACATGAAGAACAGCAGAGTCAGTTGTCTCGATCTAGCGTCAAGTCTGGGCAAGGACCTACATCTTCAGTTCAGACACCCTTGCAGCCCTATTTGCCACCGTCCACGGCTAGTCATCTTATTCGGCAAACTGAGTTTCCTCATCCTACTACCGCAGCTACGCCCGTCGCGACTCCTCCTTCAACGAACAAGCTGACTCCCGAAGAGTTAACACCTACAGAGAGGACTGCAGAGAGCAAACCGGCTAATCATCCCCAACAAGAAAGTGTTGATGGAGCGGTCCGCGTCTGGCCGGAGAATTGGAAGGTTTCCACCGAGGAAGCGGTGTCGAAACAGACAGTGCCAGTGATGCCTAGTCAAAGTCATACCATTGACCCCGGGGATCGCTCTGAACAACAAGCCATTAGTCAGCCCCAGACGTCCGATCTACCAAGGCCCGCGGATTTGGGGCAATTGCGGACGCACCCTACCAACGAGACTCATCCCAAAATTGCGTCGAGTAAATTCGATGTCGTTGACGGGGAAGAAGCGTCTATGGAACGGCAACAGCATCTCTCCATAGCTGATTCGTCGGTTTCCAAACCGTTACAGCAAAGCGAGAAGATTGCAAACCAGCAGTTTCACAGTCCAGATGAACCGTACTCTGACCTTGATTCGTGGGCCAAGGCCTCCTTAAGTCGATATATTGCCATGCTTCGTGCCGAGGCCTGTGCCAGTACAGATGTAGACAAACTTCATATCTTCGCGTCCTTCATGACCAAAGAATCCCTTTTGAGAACAGTATTGTACGGAGCTAGTCCTGGTGTATCCGCCGACGCCATCAGGAGCCTAGGCCCGCAGTCTCCGGAGGTGGCCAGACCACAAGATGTGAATAGGAAATCAATGAACGATGTATTCGTTGCTTCTTCACAAGCAGAGTCAATGTCTCCGCCGCCAACGGACGCTCTCTTATCACAACATGATATACCTCCGCCGCCACCAAAGCACCGTTCAGCTTCAATCAGGACGAGCGACTCATCAGCAAGAGCCCTGTCGCTGGCAGCGACCTCCACGGTATTTAAAAGAGAACCGTCGGCTCATCTAGTCGATCCTCCATTGTCCAATGAAGGTTTTATGCTGTTGATTAGACGAGAGTCAATGCAGCCTGAGAAGCAACCATTGCCCCAGATGCAAGAGCCCTCGACGCCCAGAAGGGAACCATCCTTGCCTAAAATCGAGTCCCTACCTTCAAGAAGAGAGCCAACACCATTAAAAGAGCTTACACCAGCAAGGGCAAAGTCTGCGCGTCGCTGGGAGCCTAAGGCAACGAAAGTAGAGGAGTCGGCGAAAATTATCTCAACGACGGAGTCCTATGTAAGCACTGACCCGGAGGACGACGCCCAATACAGCCCAGGTGGGAGACCAATAGTCTCCCATCCCAGCCGAGATCAGCCTATAGACCGGCAAAACGTAGTGCATTCTCCACAGCATGCCTTACCATCTCAGAGAGCCACCAAGGAAGCGAGCACTAGGCAGACTCACGATGATGCTGAGTCACATTCGCCAGGTGCAGATGCTCCTATTGTGATTGATGCGGCTTGCCACAATGCATTTGCGGCTATGGCAAGGTCAACGTCTGTCCCCCCGGCTTTTAGTGGTAATCCCCGGCGGACCTCTTCGCCTATGCTCCCCGAAGTTGCCAGTGGGCGGCCTGCCTACACACCATTTCGATATACCGAGGGCTCTCCACAAGGGTCCGGTCAACCTTTATCCGCTCAGTCTACCTACAAAGCTTACTCGGCGCCAAGGCAAACCTCACTTGACAGTGGGACTAGCATGAGGAGCACGTCACCAATGTCAAGGCGTAGAGACACCCTTGATTCGGTCATGTCAAGCCGGCGTACGCACAACGAGACTGTAGGAGATGCTAATGTCATCAGAGAGGATGGCAGCGTCTTGAATGAACACATCAACCTCACCGAGAACAGTACCAATATCCCCAGCAGCTCCGAGAGCAAGGCAACCGGAATTGCAGACAAGGCTGGGTTATCCCGTATAACCTTACATCAATCGGAAGCCCATATCGCTTCGGGACTGCGTGAAGCGGTGGCTGCGCTCAGGAGAACGCTTCCCGCTGATCGTGATCGTGATCCTACATCAGTGAATGATGCGCAAATCGTTGCTGCAAGACATGCTATCGATAACGTCCGTGATGACTTCGGCTTCATCAACAAGACTGTTGTTGCGTGGGATGCAGAAGCTAAGAAGATTCGCGGAACGCATGAGAAAGAACGTCAACTCCGGCAAGAGCAATCAGAAGAACGAATAGATGGTCTCTTCCATGACAACGAAATCGGCTACTCAGATATCGGTGCTTTGGAAGCTGAGTTCAAGAAGGTCGAAGCAGAGAAGCGCGCTCTAGAGGAGGAAGAGGAGCACCAGAGTTTCGTGCGAAGCGTATTCGAAGTAGTAACCAGCAGAATCCAGCATGATATCAATCATCTGTCTGGCCAATACGATAGTCTTACGGACCTCCTGGTCAGCGCGGTGGCCTGCAAAGATACGTTCACTTCCAAAGAGCACCGCTCTGAGATCTCTCAGGTTTTGGAAGTCCTTCTCATCTTACATTCAAAACTAGAGATTCGACACCGCAAGACCTTCGAGGCCCTCGCAGAGAGAGATAGGCGCTTGAGGAAGACAAAGCTTGCCCCGCTGTATACTGAAGGCAGAATCACCGAGATGAAGCAATTGGAGAAGAGACTTGATGATCTAGAACGGGAGGCTATATTGGAGGCTAATCGGAGAAGAGACAATAGGGCGAATGAGCTCGTACGGATTGTAGATGAGCATACATCGAGAGGTGTTGGAGCCAACCAGGATTGCATGAAAGCCATGCTAAGAGAGGTTCGCACGATCGGGGAAGCAATGTCTGTTGATTCGCGGATCGATGACCTGAAAGGACTGCACGCGAACCTAGCTTTTGCGCACACTCTCCTTACGTACTTGCTTGCCAACTCGCTGAGGTTGACGCAGCAGTCCTTTGCCGCGGACGCGATCCTCAATAACGCCGACTATGACGTTTCGGTAGCAGAGGCCAGAGTTGCCGACGCCGATGCCGAGACCTTCGAGCGGCTGAGAGAAGAAAAAGACACGGAGGATGTGGAGCTGAAACAGGAGCTAGAGCAACGAGATTCGATGGTCAAGAAAGATTTCGGCATAGCGGATGGGCAGGTCGAAGCTCTGATCGCAAAGGTGAATGACTTCAGCAGTGGTAATGGAAGACGAGAAGGGACGTCAGTGTCTGCAGGAACCGACGTCGAACACGAGGGCCGGATAAGGAGGGCTCTGGAAGAGGCGAAGAGGAGGAATGCCGAGAAGCAGTCTGGATTCGACGATCTCTCCTGATTTGATTTCCAGAGCCTGTCTCATAACTCCGTTGGTGGGTTACACGACGAACCTGCACAGCGGCCACTACCTCATTCACGCGCTCTGCACGATACCTCGGCAGCAAGCGGAATGTTTTGGTGATGTCTTTGGCTGCCTGTGGTCTAAGCCACCCAGAATCGTGATCAGGTGCTCATGGTTGTGCGTTCACACCTCTAACGCTCCGAATTTTGACATGTAACGTTGGACCAAGGCGTTGATAGATATCTTGAGACTCAAGCCCGAAGTGAGCGCACATTGGAAGCATTTTGGGTGGAATGCCCACCTCAGCTTGTTATATGGACTGATTGTTTCATAGATTGCTAATGTACGATGGGAGTCCTTGTTGGAAGTCGAAAGATGGCATGACATGGCATCGGCGCACCCCTCCGGAATTCGGGAGCGGTTGTTGACCCGGATCTCTTGAACTCAGAATGAATGAACGAATCCTGTCATTTGACTTGACAAGTATCTCACATGTACCTCCATCTGAAACAGTCACCACCTAATAATACCTAATTGTGATATCACCACAGATGGTGGGCTGATGCACGTTGCACTAACCGTTACCCCACACTCACTAGTGCACACTAGTATCCGATCAAGTCAAGTTCAAACGCTGACGCATCCAAACAGGGGTCAAGGTAAGGTAATAATACAATTGATTGCTGTTGCACTCCCTCACCTCTCTTCTGAACAATACAACTTCTATTGTCATCCATCGAGTGGTCTCCGTCTCCGAAGTTGTACCCGACTTCCTCTCATTGACGACCTTTGTTGTGCTCAATTGAGTCTGACGTCAGTGTCAGTAGGGGCCGATAAGACGATACGGAGTACTTGTACCGCACTGCCATCTGCACAAACAACCAAGCCGTCGACGCCAACTTTACCGACCTCACGACGATAAGAATCGGTCTCTAGGTATCCGTCTGTCACAAGCATAGCGTATCGAGGGCGTCACATCCGAGCTTTCAGCACCACGCGTGGTGATATCAGCTTTTACCAAATACTCATAACTTTCCATCCTCTTCTCTCACTGTATCAATAATGTCCAAGGAACATTCCCCTCCGCCAGCGCCACCTTCACCCTCTATGCACCGTCGACGTGCCTCCTTCTCCCCCGGTCAGCCCTTCTCTGAGCTCTTCAGTCGATCGCCTGGTAATACTGGAGCCTCCAGCGGAACCACAGCCTTCCCTGGCCAAATTGCTACCGCTGCAGCAAACGCTCAAGTTCAACAGCGTCGACGCATGTCCATTTCGACATTGGGTTTGTCGGGTTCACCAACGCAAACATCTCCTTTCCTTGGCAGCAGAACCCACGGAGAGAGCTATTCGAGCTCCGGATCTGGCTCACCGGCCATCGATGAGAGCGCTGTTGAGGAAGGCGATGCCACGCCCATGTCAACCCCCACGACACCCTTCGCTCGTCGTATGAGCTTTGGTGCGAGAGCCTTGCGGGATGTTAGATCTGGGAATGGGAATACTCCTGGTAGAGCCTCCGTCATTTCGGCTTCCTCCCCGACTACTAAAGGTCGAGGTTTGTCATCATCACAAAGAAGCACAAAAGATCCTTTTAGAAGCACTTCTAACTCACTTCCGCGTCGTTCAGGCGAAGGCTTCAATTGGTCTGAGTCGCTCAGGTCCAGAGCCGAGAGAACCTCGTCGATTAGCGCTTCCCCCACCACCGTCCACACGGCTCCTCCACAGCATCAGCGAGCTACGAGCGTCGCTGTCATGGAACCTCCGGTGAAGGAGATGCCGAAGACGCCGAAAGCTCCCGATCCCTTTCAAGAGAGAATTTTGAAGGGAGATTTCTACATGGACTAGCAGTATCTGAAGACCATAGTGTTAATGAGTTAGTCTTGTCACATCCTATCATCGATGATCATGGGGTGATTTTCTTCATCGCAACAAGCGGCGAACACGGTGTCGAGTCTGACGCGTGTTCAGCTACGAGCGATGGATTCTCGTTGTTCTAGTCGTTCGCTACGATCATTCGGCTGTACCACGGCAAGGTGTGCCATGACAATCGTCGCAGAAACACAGCCGGAGGCATCGAGTCGAGAATCAGTGAAGACTACCGGCGAAGCACAATTGACGATTCTCTTTTCTGTGTGTTACTGGCGTACACCGTTGAGCTCTTCACTGTCCAAGACTGCAAAGGATGGTAGCAATCATGAACGTTCGGGATTAGGTCTATTCCGGGAGGACTCTCTCTTTACGGTCATTTGATGAACATTTCTTGTTACCGGCGATGCGGATCTGGCGGGGACGATGTTGAGTGTGGTGTTATGGAGTATGAAACAGATTGCCAAGCATGCTTTCATAG
>JAABUP010010644.1_pt1 | contig 10793 bp, 16 predicted proteins | sample 5559201 | NCBI WGS metagenome assembly JAABUP01 (sample SAMN10711887, study PRJNA513373) | rock metagenome | isolation source: Antarctica rocks | place: Antarctica | reverse complement strand
ACACAAGCAGCGGGTGCGGCTGTATGCATAGCGTAGCGTAGGCTGGTAGGTGTTTATGTCCAGGATGTTTGGCGAGCGCGCTTTGTCTCACATGCCCTGGCTGTCTGCTTAGCGGCTTGGCGCGGCTCTGTGTGCGCAGGCAGGGTCGTCGAACTTGTTATGAACACAACTCCCCAGACATCACACCGGGCTGGTGAGTAGCCAGTCGGCAGGTGGTGGAAACTGTAATTGCGTCTGTCCCGGAATTCACTTACAGCAAGCAGAGCGCCTCTGTTGCCACCGTCGCACCCTGCGCGCTTCAGAGAAACTCGCAAGCGCCGTGCAGCGCGCCGCATCGCACGTCCAGCGCCACACGCGCGCGCGAGAGCCTGCCCGGGCGCGGCGGGTGTCTGCCCGCCGGCCCGCCGTGCAGTCGACCACAATAGCAGTGCAAAAAGCCAACGCCACCTAATAACAGCAGGACCCCAACGCTGCCCCACATCAGCTGCCCTCCCCACTGTCAGTCGCTACCTGCGCGCGAGCCTGCTCGTGCTGGAGCATGCCCGCCGGCCCGCCGCGCAGCCGACCACAAACGCGGTGCGAAGAGCAAACGCAACCTAAGAACAGCGGTGCCCCAGCGCTGCCCCAATCCGCCGCCGCCCTCCCCCCGGCAGCCGCCGCCCGGCCGCCGCTGGCCGCCCCGCGGCGCTCACTTGACGACGTCGGCCACCTTCTCCAGCCAGCCCATGTACTCGCGCTGCTCCTTGTCCTCGGACAGGCGCATGAGGAACTCGCCCAGGTCGGGCGTGACGCCACGCGCGGCCAGCATCTCCTCGAACGCCTGCTGCAGCTTCTCGTCCAGCTCCTGGTACACCTGCGCGCCGCCCGCGCGCTCAGATTAGGGCTAAACATACAGTCCCTGACCCTACCCTGCAATGGTCCAGGCAATTGCAGGCCTGCTGCTCCGCACGGCGGGAGCGTTATGCTGCGGCCGGCAGCGTGTAGGCCCTGGAGCGCCCCACAGGCTGCAGCGCTGCGCGCCCGCGACAAGGCAGACAGCCGCCGCCGCGCCGGCTGCGGCCACGTTCACAGCGCTGCTCACCGCAGCCTCAGGGCCTGGCCAGCGCACATGCGACGAGCTTGTAGGCGGTCCCTGCAGGCCCGGTGCCACGCGGGAGGCCGTGGCGCCCGGCGTCCATGCCACTGTGTGCTGCTGACCGGGCTGCCAGGTGACAGGCGAGGCCCTGGGGGCGCGCCGGGCCCTCGTAGGTGTCGGTGTCGCCCTCCTTCGCGTCGTGCAGCACCGCCTCGTCCACCAGGCTGACGTGCTCAATCTCCACGTAGGAGCCGTCGCTCGAGCAGTCAAACCTGCCGCCGCGCGCGCGCGTCGCCCCCCCGCGCAGCACGGAGCCCGCACGCCAGGCAGGCGCTCGCGCGGTGCAGGGGCGGGCCGGCCTGAGGAGCAGGGGCGCGCACACAAGCGCGCGGTTGTTCTTGATGACTGACACGGTGAACGAGACGCTGACGTCGACGTCCACCTCCACCTGCCCGTCCTCGCCCTCCTGCTCGCCGAGCTCGCCCTCGTCCTCCCGGTCCTCCTGGGGCGCGCGCCTCGCTCACGCGCGCGCGCCGGCAGCGCGCGCCGCGCTTGCGGCACGCCTGCTGGGACGGTGCGCGAGGCTGCGCATTTTCGCAGCGGCGCCGGCTCGGGAAATGTGCTGTGCTTGCAAGCAGCGGCAACAGCAATGCCGCAGGGCTTGCAGGCTGGCGGGGTCCACTTTGCACCTGATCCTGGATCATCAGGTCGATGATGACCTTCTCGCTGTCAAAGCTGCGCTCCAGCGACAGGTTTGACGTGCCTGGCCTGTCCTTGAGCGTCCAAGGCTCTGGCACGCTCTTGACCTCCTGTGGGCCAGTCACGGCCATACATGAGTCCATGTACAAGGCTCTGCCTTTGCTTGCTGAGCAGCGCAGGCTACCATGCAAACATGCAGTCTGTAGAATTGGCGCACGTTCCTCATGCTCAGCTGAGATGTTCCTCATCTCAGTTGATTGCTCAGGCATGAAGCGCAGGACGACCGGCACGACCGCACTCACAGTGTACAGCAGGTTGTCGCTTGCCAAGGCGCAGCTCGCTGTCGGGCGCCTGGTGCGTCAATGCATGTGCTTTCCAAAAGCGCTCTAGCTCTCCAAAGGCGCGCCTCGGGCTGCTGGTAGTTCTCCTTCTCATACGTGACCTCCTCGCGCAGCACGTCGGCAATGGCCGGCGACGCATCACTCGCCACGGCTCGCAGCTGGAACATGCCGGACACCTGCGGGCCAGCCGGCTGCGCCGGGAAGGGCGCCAGAGTCCTGACGGACATCCGCTGCGCTGCGAGCTGCGCCGCGGCGGCCGGCCGCCCGGCGGCGGCGGCGGGCCGCACCGCGGCGGACACGGCGGACGCGCGGCTGACCAAAAGCTGGGCCATCCTGCGCATGTCTGCTGCAAATGCAGTGGGATTCTGTGCTCTGCACGCGCAGCACCTTCCCGCGTACGGCCTCTCTAATTCCCTGGCCATAATCCCTGGGTGGAGGCCGATTTCACCATGGCTGCATGGCCATGCAGCTAAGACCCCGTTAAGGCAAGCTTGATCGAGAGTGCGCGTGATAGCCTGACTGCCTGCATGCCTTGCCTGCATCCCTCGCCTCACAGCCCTGGCTGGTTGACACAGGCTTTGGCCGACGCGCCTGGGTGCGCTAAACGGCGCACGGACTCGAGCCATTTCACTTTGCATGAAATAGTTTCATTGAGAGTGCATTTTAGCCCTGCATCTCACGCATCCGGCTGGGTAGCACAAGCCTTTGAAGAGCTTCCTATGACATTTATTCACAGTGTCCTACGCTACAACGCATCATTTTTCCACAGCATCTTTTTCACAGTGTCCTACGCTACAGCGTCGTCTCTGTCCTCACCACCGTCCGGGCGGCGCGTACCATGCAAGAAGTACCACAGAGGCGCCCTTGCCAATGCGTAAAAGCTTGCACTCCTCCTTCTGTGAGCTATTGTGCATGCATACCTGGCTACTGGCTGCACGATGCGCTCAGACATATCATACTGCAACACCAGGCGCGAGGCTGTGTGCTGATCGGGGCCGCAAGGCACCCACGATAGCATTTGGCGACATGGCCTTCATGGACGACCCAGCATGCTCTACGGTCGGCCAGGAAGGCCGCGCCGCGAGCGGCGACCTGGCGCCGGCGCTCTGGGAGATCGCCGCGTCCGAACCCGACATGGTCAAGGTGGAAGCTGGCTGGGCCCAGGGCGCTGGCGCAGCCTGCGCACGCCCGCATTGTGCCGCGCGCGCTTGGGTATGATGACGCGCCTGCACGCCTCAGACACACCACCAACCGAGCCTGGGTGCCCAGTCCTTGCAGTGGCTGCGCATGCTTACGCCATGCTGCATGCACAGTGTTCACCATGTGCACTCCGTTTTGCGAGGCATGCTGTCGTTCAAGGTGCCCATTTGCGCCCTGTCTGCTTTCAGGTTGCGCTGCATGCTTCTGCATTCAACAATACACAAAGCAGGACACGCGCTCGCATCGGCGCAGGGCAACGCAGCTGGGCAAGGGCCCAGCAATGCGGCGCGCGCAGGGTGCGCCAGCGCTCCAGCCGGCGTCCACCGCGCGGGGTACTTTTGCTTGCACCCCTGATGCGCCTCAGGTGGGGGGGCCCGCGGGTATGGACGTCAGGGAGTGAGCACGTCTGAACTGTTTGATAAGGGCGCGCCGCCGTCTCTCTGCTGTGGGTGATTGTTTCAGGGCATGTGTGCGGTGTGGAACAAATTGCCGGCTGGTGTGTTCTTCAGGTGTGGCGTGCACGCCATTCACGCAACACACCATTTGGCAATTTTGTCCACACCGCGCGCATGCCCAGACACAATCACCCACAGCAGAGAGATGGCGGCGCGCCCTTGTCAGCTTGCCAGCCCCAAACAGTTCAGACATGCTCACCCCCTGACGTCTACACCCCCGGGCCCCAGGTGGGGCGCATCAGGCGTGCAAGCAAAGTACCCTGCGCGGGAACCCGCCGTTGTGACCTGCGCGCTCGCCAGCCGCCGGCCCGCGTCAGGTTTCCGCAGTTGGCACGCAGCGCTGGGTGCATGCATGGCATGACAGGGCTTCATCCAATGAGTGTAGCTGTTCTACTGCTTATCATGTAGGCCCGCGCGCGTTTGAAATGGAGGGCCCGGGGCCGCACCGCGACCGCCACACGCCCGGCGCGCGGCCGCAGGCGGAGCAGGCGGCCTACCGGTCAATCGGCGGCCGGTACATTTACTCGCCGGCGGCCTGGGCCGAGTACATGGCCCTGACCGGCTGGCCCGCCGAGCCGCTCGCCGTCGCACACCTACTGTTCCACAAGCCTGAGGCTGCGCTGGCGGGCACATGCCGACCGGCGCGCACATGCCCAGCGCCGCCCCCGGCTCCCAGAACAGCAGGTGTGCGACGGCGGTTGCTCCGCGGGCGAGCCGCTCAGGGACATATACTCCGCCCAGGCAGCGGGGTGAGTCCACGTGCCGGCTGCTGATTGACAGGTAGGCCGCCTGCTGCGCCTGCGGCCGCGCTAATGGCGTGCTGCTGTGCAGCCTGCGCGCACAGTAAGCCTTAAATTCCAAACAGTTGTTTGAAATATTGGTCCTTTGTTTGAAGCCACATACTTGCATCGGCTACGTTCATTATCAGCATGAGCATGCGCCGCACTCATCAGCAATGTCAGCAATGACAGCAATGACGCTATCAAGAGGTCAAGAGGCTTAGTTATTGCGTAGCTGTGATGCATGCAGCATGACGTAAGCATGCGCAGCCACTGCAAGGACACGGGCACCCAGGCGCGCTTGGCGGCGTGCATGAGTTGTGCAGGCGCATCCTCTCCCCGCGCGGCAAGCAGCACGAAACGCCGTTGCTGCATGACACATCTGCGCGTACCAGACCATACTAGACCACAGCCGTGGGACTTTCAGGCCTGGAGTATGCACTGGAAAGAGCTTTCTATCATTTACACGCTACCTCTTGCAGACACGGTCACCACTTTGCATGCAGCATGACGTAAGCTCAGCGACCAGAGCATTTAGCACAACAAGCGCGGAAGGCTTGCAGGCAATCTGTACATGTTGTCTACGATGTCAAATACTCAGGCAAAGTAAAAACTGCTCATTTTTATTTATCCCAACAACCAACCGTCTTGGACCTGCCTGCTCTAACCCCTGCATCAGATGTAAACTCCAGTCTGGAGAGGCTTGGTAGCATTTATACAACTTAGATGCGGACTATCAAGCGACTCAGGTTGGCAATGTGCTTCTGCCAACGCACGGTGTAGGCTGTCGTGCCTTTAGAAGCCAGAGCGTCACGAGAACCTGGGGGTCATGCAGTCCTGACCTGAAACAGATGACACATGCCAAACACGACAAACACCTCTTCTGATGGTTGCACTGACAAATGTATGAGTCTGCAAAATGGCGCGTGGGGCGAGTGGAGTTGTATGCATGTGTGGAGGAGGAGGCCCTTCGTGGGCTCATGAGATGGATAGGGGCTGGAGTTTGCTATAGCAGAGCGCTGTAAGGATATGCAGCTTGCGCCGCGCGTGACGTGCAAATGACAAGGCAAGGCTGCGCTTACGCGCAGATGCCACAGCGCAGTAGTGCTACAATGTGCTGTACTACTAACACAGCACGCAGGCGCACTCACCAAGAGCTGCAGCGCTCAGGTGGCTGCGGTAGCGCATGCGGGTGGAGGATTGCCACCATTGCTGATGCAGCACTGACACAATGGCAATCAGCGCCCCTGCTCCTTAGACCGTACACTACATAAGTCAGCTGCCCCATAGTTTACCTTGCAGCATACAATCTTGCACCAGGCCGCACGTGGCCTGGCAGACTCGCATGGGGCTGCGCCCGAAAGCAGGGTCAGCAGCACGCGCATGACCCAGGGGCTTGCGCTAACCTGCTTTACAGTTCGAGCACCATCCTGCACGCCCTCAACATGCGAACGGGCAAGCGCCCAGCGGCGCAGGCTGCGCCAGAGCTCTAGGGCCACCCGGCGTCCACCTCCACCATGTCTGGGGCGGGCGCGGCGGCCTCCCAGAGCGCCAGCGCCCAGTGGTCGCCGCCGGCGGCATCGCCCTCCTGGCCGGCCATCATCAGGACGACGGGCTTGTCAGTCACGACGATGCCGCCGAAGGGCTCAAACGACGTTGCAACTGTCGCACCGAGCTCCTCAAACATTGTGACCTGCGCAGTTGCCAGCCGCCGGCCTGCGTCAGGCTTCCGCAACTGGCACGCAGTGCCGGGTGCATCCAAACGGCATGACCGGGCTTCACCCATTGGAGGCAGCCCTTGAGCCGCTGCGCCTGATGGAGACGCGCGCGCCTTGACAGAGGAGGGCCCAGGGCCGCACCGCGATCACGGCACGCCCGTACGCGGTGGCCAGCGCGCGCAGCGCGAGCTCGTCGGCCCACGTCCCTGCCCGTGAGGGCGGGCACACGCCGGCCGGCGCGCACGCGCCCAGCGCCGCCTTGGGCTCGAAGAAAAGAAGGTGCGCGACGGCCAGGGGCTCGGCGGGCGAGCCAGTCAAAGCCATGTACTCAGCCCAGGCGGTGGGCGAATCTACATGCCTTCCTCCAATGGATATGTAAGCCGCCTGCTCCGCCTGCGGCCGCGCACCGAGCGCATGTGAGCGTGGCTGCGCGCGCGGGGGGCAGATCCCGGGGGTGACCTGAGCCGAGGCATAGAGCAGACCTGGGACGAGGCTGCAACGCCTTGTGGCAGGTGCCGCGGGCACCGTGCTTGCGCTGGAGGGCGGATCGCTCTGCCGGGGAGCAGCCAGCCGCCTGCATGTACCATGCAGTGCCGACCTGCGCTGCGTGCAAGACACGCCAGGCTGGGCGGGCCGCGCGCACCTCCGCGCTGTCGAGGCCGGCAGCCGTCAGCGCCGCGACCAGCGCCGGGATGCCCTGGAGAAGCGCGCGCTCGACGAGCAGCGGCACCCTCAGGATGCCGTTGCCGTTGCTGAGCGCCGCGGCCTTGTTGACGTCCGGGCTGCGCGGGCCGGAGCAGGCTCAGGCGCGGGCCGGCACGCAGGCGCGGCAGGGGGCACCCCACATGCAGGACGCATGCATGCCATGCTCACAACACACATCGCGCGCATGCTGGATGCAAGACCTCACTATCTCACCTCACAGCCCTCTGTCACTGAGCTGGGAGCGCAGGCACATGCTGGGCGCCCGCGCGAGCAAAGCAAGGGCGCGGCTGCAGAGAGAGCGCACCGATAGGCGCCCTGGATGTACGCGGTAACATCATTCGGCAGCATGCCCGCGGCGTGCGCTGCGGTGAACGCCGTCGTGCAGCGCGTCCGCACCTGCGCGGCGCCGTGGTCTGATCCAGCAGGTCTGGTGTATGTCCTGCAGAGACGCACTGTCCTACCGCACTTGCTCGTGGCTCCTGGCGCTATAAACCCCGCAAGGCATGTCTCAAGACTGGATAGCACATGCACCTATGCTGCTGCCGGGCAAACGCGGGTGCAGCGCACCTCCGCCGGCGACTCGCCGAGCCCCGACGCGACGGCGAAAGCGGCAAAGCCGCAGCTGCCGTCCGGCGCCACCTCGCCAGCGGGCAGCAGGCACAGGCTGCGGGGCCCGCTGGGCGCGCCCAGCCACAGCAGGCGCAGCGCCTGGAGCGCCTCGCGCTGCCTGCGGTCCCGCCAAGGCTGATCATAGCTGAGCGACAGACCCCAGCGGCGTCCGGCAGGGCAGCGCTGAAGCAGCTCTTGATTACTCGAGGGTTGTCTGCCCACCCAGCAAAATCTACTGCATACGCGTGTTTGGCAGCTGCATTGGCAGGACAGGCGCAAGCACGCAAGCGCAGCAAATACGCACAGCGCTGCGACGGATGCGGGCGCACCCAGGCGTCAAATAACGCGGCCACTCGCTGGCCGGGCTCGGCCTGCTGGGCGCCTGGAAGGCGCGACCGCCGTCCCAGGCGGGGCGTGCGGCGGGGATGCTCTTGCGGGGATGCTCAGCAGGGGAGACCAGGTCGTCGCGGCCCTGGGCCTCGGGATAAGCGGCAGCGATCTGCCAGGCGGCCGAGGTGTCGCTCGCCTGCCGCGCAGAAGCGGCCGGGTCAGGGCTGCAGCCAGTGCGCGCACTGGCCTGGCTCCATGCGTGTTGGCCACAGGCGCTCGACAGGGGTGGCGCAGTATAGCCGGCGCGAGGCTTGCAAAGACACCAACCTGCTTGCACTGAGCTCAGTGCAAGCTCGCCAGGAGCAAGCGGCGGGGCGCACGGCGGGGAGCGCGTTGGGCTCTGCCGCCTGCTTCTTCAGCTCCGGCTGCGCCTGCCGCGCGGCAGCCAGCAAGCTCAGGCGCAGCCCTGCCTCTGTCAAGCGGCTGTCAGCGCGCATCATGCATGCCGTGCTCCTGTATGCCGGCACGAGTGCCGGCATACAGGAGCATGGGCAGAAGGCTACCTGCAGCGCTGGTGCGCCGGACGGGGTCGGCACGTCCAGCCCCTGCACGCCATGCGCTGGGTGAGCGCGCGCCCCACGTGAGCGTTTGTGCGTTCTTGCTGGCGTGCCAGGCGACGGGGGGTGCACCTGGCCGCCTGCGGGCTGCTGCAGCGCTGCGCCGGCGCTCTCGAGCGCGTCACCGGCGCAGCGCAGGGCCGCGCCGGCGCTGCGCAGAGCCAGGCCGGCGCCCAGCTGGGCGCCAACGCAGACGGCCGCCGCGCTGTATGCGGCAAGCAGCAGGCAGTCGCCCGTGCCGACCACGGCCGTGGCGCGGGCGGCGTGCGCAGCGGTTGTAAGGCACTGCATGGCGCCCCTGCACAGCTCGGCGCGCCTCAGTACCTCCTGCACTCGCAGACACGTATGCGCCTGGGAGCTCACCTCGCACACAGAGACGGCCCACGGCACCAGCAAGCCTGTCAAAGGCAGCTGGGCTCAAGGGGCCGTGAGTATGCCCGTTGGCAGAGTCCCTGCCCCCTTGCCTGCCCAGCCCGCCCAGGCATGCGGCGAGCGCCAACGAGCCTGTAATCAGCACTGCGGGGCCACACGAGCTCCAGCCATGCAGTCACGATGCCCGGGGCCGGACCCAAACTCATGAGCACTCGCGGCAAGCCTGGCCAGGCCACAGGGGCAGGGACTTGGCCAGCGGATCGCAATGGCTCATCCAGGCTGGGACATGTCGACGGCACAGCGGCACATGTATCATGAGGGGGCAAGCGGGCATCTCACAACGGCTCTGGACGCCCAGGGGACACGCAGCGGTGGAGGTGTGGGCCTGCACCTCACAGGCTACTCCTGGCCGCGGCCCTCCGGCTTCTTCGCCCGGATGGCGGACGATCGCAGCCAATGTGCTGCCTGCACTTTTCGCGCCAGCCGGTGCGGCAAGTCGAGCAGGGTGCGTATCAGTGCTGGTGGACAAACAGCGGCGTGTGCTCAAACTGCGTGCTTGCTTTACTCTGTGCGTGAAGTCTAGGCTGGTTTTTCGGAAGACGTCTCGAGCCCTGCACAGGGCGTCCAGGTTATTGGCATTTCACAAAAATGTGCCTTGGTTGGGGCCGCAATTTGTGGGGCCAGCAGCCCTTCTTGCTTGATGATGCTGCGACATTCACTCTAGGCCCTGCACCGGCTAATCTTGCATCCCTGGGCTTGTCCTTTGCTTGTGACCTGAGCTGCGACTCCAGATACGTACACGGAGCAAAGCGCTGATGACACTGGCATAGGCTGAGCCGCAGTGGCCAAAAGCATGCGGCAGGGGCGGGCCGCTGCGGGCGCAGTGCACGTTGGCTGTGTGTGTGCTGACTGGTGCAGAGGTGCTCTGCACTGGTTGAGGCAGCGGTGCCTCAACCACCTTCCAACCTTCACAGGTCGCTGCCTCCGCGGCACAGACTGTGCACTACCGACGTGCCCTTTCTTGTGATGAGACGTGATACTGAGGCATTATGCCCACCGTGCTGATAGCCACAGACATCCGTGCCACGGAGCGCTATGTGACCCAATCTAATTGGCAGCAGTGGCGATCTTGGCGGCGGGTTCTCGGCCTGATGGTCTGTGAGCAGCAGAGCGCACTAGCGGGAGGGCGCGGCGCAGCTGCCGCCGCCTTCGGGCCTGCCTTGATGCGTCTGGCAACACTTGCAGCTTGGTGCTCCCTGATGGTCTAATCTCAAGCACTATCAGCTGACAGACGAAACAAGACCTGTCACAGCTCTGCTTCCATGCTACGCTAAGCACTGCACCCGTATGCGGCCATGCCATCAACACAATATCTACTATGCAAAGTAGCACTAAGGCTGCAAGCATGGCATCGTCCGTGCCCCTGTTGTGTCCACATAGCTGGCATGCCAGCCTGACCACCAACGTCTGCGGCCACCGCGACAACCTTTCCCCAAGCCCGCTCATCGTCGCCACCCCTGCGCACCAAACTACCCAGCCAGGGACCCTGACGCGGGAGCCCAACGCGGTGTGCGCGCTGCCCCGGCGCAGCAGCCCTCCCGGCCGACTCCTAGCCCTGGCTGGCGGCGAGCGCGGCTGCGTGGGCCTGCAGCGGACCGCACGCCGGTGTCAGGGAAGCGCCTGGGCCAGCGCAAGGACCCGCCCTATCACGAGCACGTCACTCGCACACGAGCACAAGCGCCCGGGCGACTTTGCACCCGACTAGTGGCGAGAAAAGGGAAAGCTGGCTCTGCATGCTGCACTGAGGGCAGGCCGCGCGCTCGGCGCTCGGGGCGCCGCACCTGCAGCAGCGCGGCCGCCTGGTCGGCGGCCGCGCGCGCGCGCGCCGCGCCC
>JAABUP010010643.1_pt1 | contig 10794 bp, 9 predicted proteins | sample 5559201 | NCBI WGS metagenome assembly JAABUP01 (sample SAMN10711887, study PRJNA513373) | rock metagenome | isolation source: Antarctica rocks | place: Antarctica | reverse complement strand
GCCGAGTCGGCACGCACCGTCAGATTGCGGTCGTTCGGCGACACCGCGGAGACGGAGTGCCGGATCTCCGAGGTGGCGATCGCCGACATGGACGCCGGTGCCGCCGCACAGATCGCCGCCACCAGCAGCACCATCAGCGCCAACACAGATGCCGGCCGGATGTCGGTCGCCAACTGCCGTCTGGTCAGCGCTCCCAGACTCAGCCACCGGTCGGCCGGCGGCCGGCTCACGCCGTTACCTCCCTGGGATCGGCCACCCGAGCGTGCCGGCGGACGGCGAGCCCGTGCCACCCGATGGTCAGGAGCACCAGCGCGATGTGACCGGCCAGCAGCACACCCCACAGCGGCCACTGCACCAGCAGCGGTGGATTCTGGGTGGCAGAGCCGCCGACGACTGCCTGCCGGGCCAGTCCGGGGACGATCAGCAGCGCGGTCCCGAACCCGGCGGCCAGGCCGAGCACCCAGGCCGGCAACACGGTCGACAGCAATTCCCGGCGTCGCATCGCTGCCTGTTCACCGGCGTGCACTCCGAGCGCCCGCAGCACAGCAGCCTCCGCCCTGCGGCTCCTGGCCTGGGTGGCCGTCACGAGAAGCACCGACAGTGCACCGAGCAGCAGCGCTCCGCCCATCCCCCACCAGAGGGCCTGGCCGGCCGGGCGCAGCAGCGCCTGGACGGCGTCCTCGCCGACTTGGGTGACGGCGGCTGCGGGTCCCGCGGTGGCGATGGCGGCCTGCCGGGTCGCTGCCTGATCGCTGCTGGCCAGCCACACCTCGGTGGTCTTCGGAATTACCTGGGTGGTGCGCAGCAACGTCATCCCCAGGGACGGCAGATCTGCCAGCGCCACGGCCGCGCCGGGGTCGAACCCGGCGAGCTGCGGCACGATGGCCCCGATCTGCGTGCGGATGGCTGTGCCGGGAATCGTCAGCGACAGCCGGTCGCCCACTCGAAGATCGAGCCGGTCGGCCAGTGCCTGATCCGCGACCACGGTCAGCGCCTTCGGGGCAGCGTCCGGAGCCAGCAGCCGCGCGGTGACCGGCAGCGTTGCCTGCTGGCCGGAATCGTTCGCCGGCATCACCACGGTGAATCCGAGGCGCCCCTCGGCGGCATTCTGAAACGGGGTGGTGTCCTCACCGAGCGGTCGCACTCCCCAGTTCTTGGTGATCAGCTGCTGCTCGCCGGCGGCCGAGTCGGCCCGGACGTCCAGCAGCACCTGATAGCTGAGCGGGTCGACGGTGTTGCCGGTGACCGGCACATCGATCCCGACCAGCCGGGTGCCCGGGCGCAGGCCGGGCAGCGGCGCCCGTAACTCGAAGGTGCTGATGGTATTCAGCGGAATCTTGGCCCCGCCGAGAAGGGTCGGGGCCAGCGCGCCGTCGGGTGTCAGCAGCCAGCCGGTGACCGGCATCTGGACGGAGGCGGGACTTCCGGCGCCGCCGTTGCCGGTGTTGACGGTTCCTCGGAGGGTGAGGGTGGTTGCCCCGCTCGGCAGCGGCGCGCCAGAGTCGGCGCCCGATCCCATTACCGCCGCCTGGGCCGCCGGATCGAATCGAGGACCGGGGCGGGTGAGTCCTTGGAGCCCGCGGGCGCCGATACCGACGAGGGTGACGGGGGTGTCGCCGGCCGTGGTGTCCAGCCGCTGGACCGTGCCGGCGGCGGTGACGGCGGGTAGCGGGGCGTACCGGGCTGCCGGGTCGCGGTAGCCGGCGTAGGCGCTGAGGTCGCCGGCCGGGGTGGTGACCCTGATGTCGGCGCCGTTACCCAGCCGCGCGGTGACCTGCTGGTGCCGGGCGGTGGTGCTGGCGTAGCCGGCGGCCACGCACAGCCCGCCGACCGCCATCGCGATCAACATGACGGCGGTCCCGAAGACCGCGCGCCGACGGGCCAGCTGGCGGGCCGGCAGCACCGTCGTCAGCGCCGTCGATCGCCGGGCCGCCAGCCGCTCGGCCACGGCTCCGGCCAGCCCGAACAGCACCAGTCCGGCGGCGGACAACGCCACCAGGACGACCGGCGGGGCCAGCAGCACGGCCGGATCCAGCACCCGGCGGCCGCCGACATCACGCACCGCGTCCGCCCCGCTTCGCCGGAACCGCCAGACCGCGAATGCCGCCGCGGCCGCCAACAGCACCAGTGCGCCCCCGGCCACGGCTCCTGCGCCCCGCCCCGAGTCGTCGATCCGGCTGCGTATCAGCGTGGCCACGCCGTCCCGCCAGGCCGGGACTGTGCAGGCGACCAGGGCGACCAGCACCACGGCCAGCGCCGTCCACCAGCCGGCCACCGGCACCGCGGTGAGCAGCGCCGACGCCGCCACTCCGAGTAGCGCGCCAGGCACCGCAAACAGGATCGCCTCGACGGCCGCCCAGCGGGACAACCGGCCGGCCGACAGCCCGCGTGACTTCAGCAGTGCGGTTTCGCTGCGCCGGTCGTCGGTGATCAGCCGGCCGATCTGCAGGACCATCACCAGCCCGAACGCGACGATGAGCATGATCGGCAGCGGCTGGGCGACCACGGCGGCGTCCAGGCTGCCCTGCAGCACCGCCAGGGAGCCGGCGAGATCACCGGCGAACAACGCGCCGTTCACCGAGATGGTGAAGTCGCGGCGGACGGCGTCCAGCAATCCGGCGAACGCCCGCCGCAGCGGACCCACCTGCTTCGGCGATATCTGGTCGGCGGCCACCTGGAAGACCCAGCCGACGCTCGGGGACCCACCGGCCGTGGTCAGCGTGGCCTCGGACACCACCAGCGTCGGACTGGGATCGGCCGCCGACTGTTCGTTGACCAGTGCGACATCGGCGCGCCAGAAGGGACCCGGATCGGGCGCGAACACCGCTGCCACCTCCAGCGTCACGACCGCGCCGGCGGCGCCCCTGGCCTGCAGCCGGTCGCCGACGGTCAGCCGCCACTGCCGGGCGATCGGCTGCGGAACAGCCACCGCTGTGGCACTGCCCGCTGTGGCACTGCCCGCTGTGGCACTGCCAGCTGTGGAGCCGCCCGGGTCCGGCCACCTTCCGGAAGTGATCCTGGCGTGTGCGGCGAAGTCGTCGTAGCTGCCCAACCGGATGACGGTGTCGGTCCGTTCGCCGCCGGATGCCGGCTCGTTCACCGTGTACGGCAACGACTTCAGCCGCCGGTACTGCCGCACGGGTAAGCCGCCGAACTCGACGGCGGTGAGCGTGCGCACTGCGGCCTCTTGCGCTGCCGGGTCGTTCGCCAGGCTGGTACTGAACTGGCTGACCGCCGCCGTGTCGTCCACGCCGGCCAGGTATTGACGCACCCCGTCCACCGAACCGGAGTCGACCAGACCCAGGATGCCGGTGATCAGCACGGTGATGGTGAAGCTGAGAGCCGTCAGCGCAGCCAGCAGACGTGCCCGGGCGCCCGCGCGACGCGTCGCCCATCCGCCGTGCCGCACTCCCGACCTCCGCCCGACGCCCGTCACAGTTCAATGTTTCCCGACGGACAGTTTGTGTCGCCGGCTGATCGCCGCCTCAGTCTGTCGTGTCGCGGCTGACCGACCGATCGAGGTCGACAGACCGGCCGCGGATGTGCCGGCCGGAGGCATGCCTGACCGGCTTCCCGACGCGACGGCTGCGACGACCCGCGGACCCTCCCGGGGCGCCGCTGTCCGAAATCCGGGCGACGAGATGTTCCATCCGAACGACCAGCGCAGCCGACAGGACAACCCGGCCTATGCAGTGCGTCGAGAGCCGCGAACGCGATGTGCGATCCGGCTGGCGAACTCCGCCTGCCGAGCCCTGAGGCCTCGACCAGGCTCCCAACCCGATCGGACACCGCGGCTCTCTGCCGGAGATCCGAGTTCGCCCGTGCCCTGACGATGGCGCGCTGCAGCAGTGGCCCGACGCCCCAGCGCCGTTGGTAGCTCAGGTATTCCACCATCTGACGAGCACCGCTGACGCCGGCAGCCGAGCACCGCTGGCGCTCAGCCAGGGCGTCGCCGAGGCGTGCGGCACACTCGTGCCATGGCGGGCGAGCTGATCGTGAACAGCAGGCTGGTGATCCCCGCCGCCGAGCTGCACGAACGCTTCTCCCGGAGTTCGGGGCCGGGCGGGCAGGGCGTCAACACCGCCGATTCCCGGGTCGAGCTGTCCTTCGACGTCGCCCATTCCCCTTCCGTGCCAACCGATATGCGGAACCGGATGATCGAGCGACTCGCCCACCGGCTGGTGGCCGGCGTGCTGACGATCGCGGCCAGCGAGCAGCGCGCGCAGCTGGCGAACCGGGAAGCTGCCCGGCTCCGGCTGCTGACCCTCCTCCGCGCGGCTGCCGCGCCGCCACCCCGCAAGCGCCGGCCCACCACACCGACCAGGGGTTCGCAGGAACGCCGGATCTCCGCCAAGAAACGCAGGGGCGAGGTCAAGCGGGGTCGTGGCGGGCAGGCCGGCGAGCTGTAGTTCTGCCGCCCTGCTAATGGGCGCTCGGCGCCTGGGGGCGCGCAGCTCCCGACCCCCAGACCCCCGCCCCGAGTCGCCCCACTTCGGTTCCCCCGCTTCGGTTCCCCCGCTTCGGTTCCCCCGGTTCAGCCACCCGGTTCAGCCACCCGCTTCAGCCACCCACTTCAGCCATGCGCTGGCGATCCATACCCGGCGCTGGCGATATTTCGCCAGCCTCGACCACAATTTGCCAGCGTCGGCACCGGACAGGGTTGGTATCCGGCCGCTCAGCGTCAACCGCACAAGGGCTGAGCCGGGTCCAGCGAAATGAGGCTGCGTGTTAATCTGGATCGGTCGCTCGGGCAAGTGGCGAAATGGCAGACGCGCACGGTTCAGGTCCGTGTGTCCGAAAGGACGTGGGGGTTCAACTCCCCCCTTGCCCACTCACGGGATGTTCAGCGAACTCCCCAGTATTGGTCAGATAACCCCGCCAGGATTCGTCCCGGCGGGGTTATCTACGTCTTCGGGTCGGCAGCGCGATCGTAGTTCCGGGACAAGTGCCGACAGGCGCGTCGATGCAACGAGAATCGCCCGCCAACGTCGGTTGGCGGGCGATTCTGGGTACGACTGTTCGGCTCGAGTTGTCAGGTGCAGTGATGCTGTGTTGTCATCGCAAGTCCTCACTTACGGACTTGACTTCACTGCCGGGCGGTGGTCGGTCCAACAGCTCGGTCAGCGTCCAAGTTCGGCGCCGAGTGCGTGTCTTCTTGATGATGCCTCCGCCGTCACCGAGGTCGGTCTCGGACAGATACACCGCCCACGGATCGGCGAGGCGGCGCCCGGCGTGCCAGTCCCGGATCATCCGGACGTTTATCCCGGCGAACGCGAAGGCAACCAGCAACGCGTTGCGGACGACGCCGAAGACTCGAGTGAAGCCGCGCCCGATGTCGAGCCGGTGGGTCTTGGCTTCCGCGTTGGTCGATTCGATGGCCGACCGGCGGTGGTAGGCGGCAGCCCAGTCGCTGGTCCCCCAAGGTTGGGATTGACGCTCCCGAGGCGACTGGTCGAATCCGATGGTGACGGTCTTGGAGCAGGCACATTGACTACCCGCCGAGCACGCGGTGGTCGGGCGGGTGTGCGACATCCGCATCGAGCGGGGCGGTTGACGCAACGGACGAGTCCGGCGAGCGCTGGCCCCTTGAAACGCTGGTAGCCGACCTTGTCGCGCTTGGTCAGCGGGGTAAAGGCAAAGGCGCGGCGACGGTCGCACGCCGCTTGCGACTCTTGGGCTTGGTCGATGGTGGCGAACTGCCCTGGTGGGGTGAGGTCACGCCTGGATTGCGGGAGCGCTTCGCCGAACAACGTCCCGTCGATCCAGACGGTGCCGGGGATGGGCCCGGTCGCGGTCCGCGTTGAGCGGGGTGCAGGTCGCTCGAGACCTCGATGTTGCGCGCCCACATGGGAAGCACGAATGTGTCGGCCAGGCAGAACGAGTAGCCGCGGTCGGCGCACAGATCGGTGATCGCGTATCCGGTGGAGGTCAGCCCGTCTATGGTGCGGACGGCGGCGTGCCCACGATGTGAGCCGGCGGGTGTGAGGGTGAGGCCGGTGATCAGGTGCGGGACGGGCTGGCCGCCGACGTCGGGGACTTGGGTGGCCAGGTTGAGTTCGAACCCACGTAGACGTCGCCGGCGCGACCGTTGTGGCCGGACCGGTATCCGTCGCGGGCCCGTGAGTCGGGCGAGTTCTGCGGGCGTCCGTCCTCGCCGACGAGGGGCCAGCCGGGTTCGTTCATCGGCTTGACGGGACTGACGACGGTGCCGTCCGGGATCTCGGTGCCTGCCTTGGACAGGTGACTTCTTGCTGGCCCAGGATCTGCGTCGCGCCCAGGTTTCCAGGTCGGTGCCGTCAAGGGCGATCGCCGGGGACAGGTGGTAGTCGTCCGGGGTGGAGGAGGCGAGCAGTCGGTCGGCGAACTGTTCGACGCTCAGCCGGGTCCCGGAGTCGAGATTGATGGGGCGCCGTGTTCGAGGAGTCCAGCGATCTTGTCGAAGGCATGCCACAGCATGGCGTAGGTGATCTCGCATCCGAGGCCGAGTTTGTGCTGCTGGGATGGAGTGAGGTCCCTGCATCGTTTCGGTGATGTCGGTGATCACCATCGATTTCGCTCCTCGGATCGAGTGCAGCGTCATGCCCACCAGCAGCGCCTTGGCGGTGAATTGGCGCGGCCTCCCCGTTGACCCGTTCAGGTTGTGCTCGACCACCGGCAGCAGCCCAGATGTGTCGACCACCGCAACAGCATGGGTCGAACGCGGCGGAGGGCGACAGCCGCCGCCACGTCGCCCGATGCGCCTGTACGCGGTCAGCCATGATCGGCCGCTTCGTGGCGGCGCTGGAGATTCGGCCTCGGCCGCTTCTCGCCCGCGCCGTTCGTCGCGTTGACGGAGTGACATCCACAGGCATTGATTATTTCTGATGAGTGTCACGATGTAACCCTGGCCCGCAGAAGCGGCCGTCAGGGGTTCTTCGGGGAGGCTCACAAAATGGTCAGGCTGAGGTTTGCTGCGTTGTCCGCGGCGTTCGCACTACTCGCGGTAGGAGTCACGCCAACAGTTGCCCAGGCTGCTCAACCATGGGGCATCGGAGGGTGCTCCTAACGGTTGACAATCCGCACGAGTCGACGGGTGCGGGCGGTGCTGATGTCAAGGCTCGGTTCAAGTGCGATACGGACGCAGATCCCCAGCACTACGCCCAGCTGTACTTGTACGTGTGTGGGTCCAAGCCGCCGAGCGGCTACAGCCTGACCTACCTACAAGCGCACTGCACTCACAAAGCCAGTAGCGACTACGGAAGTTTCACCGTGGGGACCGGCCGCACGGTGACACGAACGGCGCCGGAACCAGGAAGTCCCGCGGTGCACGGTTCCGGCTATTGGGCCGGCCTGGTCGCCTGGACGACCGCCTGCTGTGGCCCGTTGAAGAACGAGAGCAGGTCGAACGTCGTCCAGTTCACGGCGTGACGTCGCCGTTAGCTATGCGCGACTTGCGAACGATCGGAAGCAGGAGCGCTTCGACTGCTGCTTGAGCGGCCAGGAACCAGACAGTCCGAGGCGTTGGCTGGGGATCATGCTGGAGATTGGCGACGGTGTCCTTCCGCACCGCCTCGGTAATGAGATCCATGTCGACGTTCTGCAGGATGCCGATCACTGTTTCAACTTCGCCGGGTGGTAGCGCATCGATCATGTCCAGCGGGATCGAGTCGCCGGGATGGTGGGGCTCGCCGACAAGTGGCACGACGAGCCAGCCTGGCGAGGTGTCCCCGGCCCGTCGCACCAGGGTCGGTGCGTTGGTGAATACGTCGTATCCACCACTTGGTACCTCGTTGACGATCATGGGGTGCCTCTGCATCCATTGGGTGGTGTTCGTTCGGCGCCAAGCTGCTGCCGGTGTCGGGCGATAGCCACGACAGTACGGGCGGCCGAGGCCTCGCGGACGTTAGCTACTCGCGCACCTGTGGGCGATGTATTGGATCCTGAGTACTCGGTGTGACTAGATCCCCTGTTGCATACAACTGGCCAATAACGTTGCGCGTTAGGCGTTCTGCCCGCACTGCTCGGGCAGTTCGGCGTCGGCCCGGACGTCGCCGCGGCTCTGCTCATCGCGGCACCGGCGGGAACCCAGAACGACTCGGTCGTGAGGCCAGCTTCGCCGCACTCTGCGGCGTCAACCCGATATCGGCATCATCGGGCAAAACCACCCGGCACCGACTCAACCGGGGCAGCGACCGGCAGGCAACTCAGCCCTTGCACACCGTCGCGCTGGTCCGCATGCGCAGCGATCCCCGCACCCGCGCCTACGTCGCCCGACGAACCACCGAAGGACTGAGCAGACGCGAAAATCATGCGATGCATCAAGCGCTACATCGCCCGCGAGCTCCACTCGCTCATCCGCGCCAGCCAGCCGACTTGCCGAACATAGAAGCATCCGTTGATGGGACGGATCCCAGATCTGGTGGTCGACGTGGGGGCGGTGGACGTTCGGCTATCGGTCACCGCGCCGACATGGGGCCGGCTATGTGTAGACGCGGCGAATTGCCAACTGCTGGGCGTCGTCGGATGCCGTCAGCCTCGCTCGAGGCATGTGCAGATGCACGCCTTGTTGCCGTCCGGGTCCGCTAGCACCGTGAATGACGGTGCCTCCGAGTCGTCGACGACGGACCCGCCGATCGCCACGGCCGCCTTGATCCGCTCCTCTGCCGTCTCAGGTGCAAGCCATAGGTCGAAGTGCCAGCGCTGGCGGGGGGTCTCGTGCTCGTCGGTGTCCTGAAACCACAGACCAGGGACGCGACTCGTCGGGTCGAAAACCGAGTCGTAGACGGTGTTGTCGGGACTGCCGGTGAGCAGTACCGACCAGAACGGGGCGACCCGGTTGACGTGCGCGGTGTCGAGAGCGATCTCGAGCTGGGTCACGGCCGCAGGCTCAGGCTTGAGCCCTTTCGCCCGTGCAATCTCGGTGATCCTCCGTGCCAGGTCGATGTCCTTCTGGGTGACCCACAAACCGTCCTCGTGGGTGCACAGCGACACGTCGACGGCCCCGTAGGTCATCTTGAGGTCGGGGTGGTGGTTGGCGGCCTCGGCTGCCTCCGCGATGGCGGCGACGAACGCCGCACCCTCGGTGAAGCCGCTGATTCGGTAGCGCGTGTGCAGCGCCTGGGCGAGTTTGCGCCAGTCGTCGAGCCCCGCATCGAGGATCTCCGCCGTGCTGAGTTTCTCCATGCCATCACCCTGACACGCGGCACCGACAGCCGGGGCGATGTCCAGGCGACTAACGGTCAGCTGCTTACAGGCACTCGGCGCGCGTTCGGAGACTGCCCAGGCATCACACCAGCAGCCTCATCACCGGCCGACTGGGGTGCGTGCGGGCAACCTCGCAGAATCCGGCAGCCGAAAACATCGCCATGGTCCCGGTAAAGACGGCAGACCCTCCGACCCGAGCAGCGCTCAGGGCGGCCACATCGACCGGATGACCCACGACGGCCGTCGCCCCATGCTCACGGGCGAATTCGACAGCCGCCTTGAGCAGCGCAGAGCCGACGCCGGATCGCCGGTGGCGGCTGTCGACGGCGAAGCACGTCACCCACCAAACTCCGGAGTCCTCCGTGAGCACCCTCGCCAACGCTCGATTGCCACTCACCCTAGGAAAGCCCGAACGAGGCCCAACTCTGGTCCATCCGACCGGCTGATCCTCGACGTACGCGAGCAGCCCCGGCGGTACTGCGGCATGGATGACCTCCTGCCGCAGCGCGTCACGGTTGTCCGGTCTCGGTCCTGCAGTCGCGGAGTCGCTGGTTGCCGAACCGAGGAAGAGCCGACACCAGCACCACGAAGGATCTTCGCCACGGCGACCGAACACCCTGACCAGGTCACTCCACCGGTCCGCGGTTGACGGCCGTACCTGAACGGGCATAGCCCAACCCTACGAATCGGGCTCGGCTAGCCGATAGCCGATAGCCGATAGTCAACTCAGACGAGGATCGATCTCGGCAAGGCGGTGTCGGTGGCCAGTGGCAGTGTCTACGTCTGTAGCCGTGGCCCCGGCCACCCCAGCTGCACCTACGGAATTGGTCACCACATGTTGGACCCGAGAGGTGGTTGCGGATGTATCCCGTCAAGATCTGCTGACCGCTCGGCGTCTGGTCGTGGGGCTCAGCGCGACTAAAAGTCAATTCTCGCAAGCGCCCCGGCCGAGGTCGCGCCAGAAGTGCTGACGTCTGCCCGCGACGCGCTGGGCGCTGCCGTGGACCGGCCGACGTTGACCAACGAGATGGGTTTCGTCATCATTCACCGCTGCGAACGCTGCGGACTGTTCCGCTCAACGATCCTCTACGGGACGTGAAGATCCTACTCGTCCCACGACCGGAGTCACCGGCGTCACCTGTACCACTTGCCACAGCGGCAAGTAGCTGCCACACTGGCACGGTGATGGATGCGGTCGAGCCTGTGGACGCACAGGTTGCGCTCGCCGCTGCCTCGACCGCCGCAAGCCGCGTCCGGAGGCGGGCTCGGTGGATGAGTACTTACCTCGCAGTGTTCGCCGGCGGTTTCGCGGCCCTGACGCTGCTACTCGGCTTCGTGCAGCCCTTGTCGCTTCGGATGAGCGCTTTCACCATTGGGTGGCCGCTGCTCATCGTCGGCATGGTGATCTGGGCGGCGCGACAACCGGCGAGGCTGCGTGGGACGCTGCGCCGAGTGTCGAAGTATTGGACCACCACTAGCATCTGTTACGGGGCGGTCCTGGCGGTGGGCACACCCAGGTTCATCGGCCAGCCGCTGTACTGGCTGCCCGCCGCGGTGCTGGTTGCCGCCCCGATGGTTCTCGGGGCCATCAGGGAACGTCGCGCATGACTC
>JAABUP010010642.1_pt1 | contig 10798 bp, 10 predicted proteins | sample 5559201 | NCBI WGS metagenome assembly JAABUP01 (sample SAMN10711887, study PRJNA513373) | rock metagenome | isolation source: Antarctica rocks | place: Antarctica | reverse complement strand
CGCCTCTTTTCCGGGCTTCGAGTCCAGCAGCTGGTCCAGGTCCGGCTCTGCCGACGAGCCCCGGCCGCCGTCCTCGCCGGGCAGCTGGGGCCGCGCGGGCGATGCGCGCCCGCCCGCCTCAGCGCCCCCCTGCCGCGCGCCGGCGGCGGCCGCTGCCGCCCTGGCGGCCTTCTCATCCATGAGCTGCTCCAGCGTGAGCGCGCGCCGGGCCGCCTCGGCGTCCGCCCGACGCTCGGCCGCCGCCGCGCCGCCGCCCATGGCGGAGCCGTCGCGCTGCAGCCCCAGGATGGGCGGCCAGCGGCCGGCGTCGGCGCCGCCCGGCTCGAGCTCCGCGGGCACCGCGCGCTCGCCGGCCGCGCCGCCGCCCCGCGCGCGCGCGGCCGCCTGGCGCGCGCCGGCCGCAGACGCGGCGCGCGCGCCGCCGCGCGCCGCGCCCAGCTGCAGCTCCTCGAAGGCCGCGCGCGCGTCGGACCCCGTCCGGCCGCGGCCGCCGCCGCCGCGCGCGGCCTCCGCCGCCGCGCTCGCCGCTGCCGCCGCCGCTGCCGCGCCCGCCCCGGCGGCGGGGCGCGCGCGGTCCTCCGCAAGCGCGCGCTCGGCGCGCGCGGCCGCCGCCCCGCCGCCCCCCGCGGCGTTCTCGCTCGAGAGCCCGCCCGGCCGGCCCTGCGGCTGGTCGAGCGTGTCCATGCCGCGCAGCCGCTGCAGAAGCGCGGCGGTCGCTACGCTCTTGCTGGCGCTGGCGGCGCCGGCGGCGCGGCGCGCCGGCATGCCGGGCAGCCGCAGGTCCCGGACCGCCATCTCATCGGAGCGCCTGCGCCGCGGCGGTGCGTGCCGTGATAACTGGGACCTAGAGTAAAGGGTAAGAGCAGGTTGTGCTGGGCCGGGGGGGGGGTGCGCCGCGGCGCGCGTGACAGCGGCAGGGGAGGCGCCGCCGCTGCCTCCTTAGTGCCCCGCGCGACGCTCGCGGGCCTGCATGCAGCGGGCGTGAGAAGCTCGGCAGGGCGCCCCAGCATGCTGCCCCATGACATGCCAGGCGCCGGCAGGGCCATGGCGCAGTCCCAACTCCGCCTGCACAGCGGGCGGCCTACGCGGCAAGCCGTGCGCGCTAGCGCGCTGCCACGCAGCCCGCGCAGGCCACATCGTGGGATGGTCCCGTGCCGGGGCCGGGGCCGGTTTCGCATCCTCTGGCAGCAGGCGATGGGGAGTCCAGAGAGAGAAGGCGGCGCGGCCGCGCGGCGCACCGGCTGCGCGGCGGGTCGGGCGCGTCGCCCGCCTGGCGGCGCTGCCAGCCGCCGTCGGGCAGCTGGCGCCAGGCGCGCGCGGCCTTGGCGCCCAGCTTCTTGGACTGCGCGGCCGCCGCCTGCACGACCGCGGCGGCCGCCGACTCGGCGTCGGTCGTGGCGGCCAGGCGCTCCGGCGCGCTCATCTGGTCCAGCAGGTCCTGCGGGCGCGGGCGGCAGGGTTATGCGGCGCGGCCGGCAGGGTTATGCATGACGTGGCTGACAAGTGCAGACGCGGCACGCACGGCTCCGGGCATGCGCGGACGGCGGCAGTGCGTGCTGTCGCCGGCGCCCGCCGCGGCACCGGGCGCTGCGGCCTGCCCCCTCCCCCCCTTTAAGGCGCTCTGCGGTGTGGGTGCCAGGGAGCGGGGGTACGGTGGTGAAAGTCATGAGGCGCGCGCTGCGTGCCCCTCTGCAACACCCCGCGCACGTGGGAGCCGCTAGAAGCCGCCGGGCGCCTGCTGCCACCCATGACCCAGGCATGCGCGGCAGCGGGCCGCGCTGCTGGCTCAGCTGTTGCAAAGAGCGCGGCGCAACGCCCACACAGATTCACAATCTCCGCTTGACTTCCAGATGTGGCCCATCCCGTTGGGCACTCTAAGCGCGCGGCCTCCGCGTATACGCTCAGCCGATCTGCACACGACAGCTTGCGAGAGCAGCAGATAGTAGTGACGCGGACACCGCTTGGCGCCGTCCAGCGCTGAAGCGGGTGCGCTTGCGGCATACCAAAGGCACGCAGCAGGCCGCGGGCGGCCGCAAGACGCCGGGCGGGCGGGCGCGCCTGCGGATTGGTGATCGCGCGCTGGATGCGCGCGAACGAGGCCGCGTCGGCGCCGGTCTCGCGCGCGTACGCCGCATTGACGACCGCGGCCGCGGCCGCGCGCGCGGCGGCCGACGCGGCGGCCGCCTCGCTGGGCAGCATACTGGCGAGCAGCTCCGCGAGCTCGTCGGCGGCCGCGTCGCCGTCGCCGTAGCTGAAGTCGCTCGCCGCCGTCGTCGCGGCGTCCTGCGGCGGCGCGGCGCCCGCGCTCGCCGCCGCGCTCGGCAGCGCAGGAGCAAGGGAAACCAAATAGCAGGCTCGGTGGGTGTGCAAGAGTCAGCAGCATGCCGGCGAGCAGCCGCACCACGTCGCCTGTGTTGTTATCCGTGTGGCAAATGCTGCATCCGCATTCAAAAATGGTCATCGCGGCTCATGGGCCACATGCTGTAAGCCCTCTGTCCCTCTTGCGCGACGCAGGGAGTTGTTCGGCATGGGTGCTGGATGGGTGCCCGAGCGCCGTCATTTCACACAACCTTGTGTTGACAGATGGCTGTTGAAACCTTTCCGCAGGCCGGCATAGTGACAGCGCGCTCCAGTGGCCGGGGCCGGCAGGCCTGGGCATGCAGCGCGTCGTGTGCTGAGGGGCCGCGCACGAGCTCGGCGTACTCCGCGCGCGCGGCCGCAAGCTCCGTCTCCAGCGGGTCCTCGGGCGGCGCGTCCTCCAGCGCGGCCAGGTCCCAGAAGTGCTCGTAGTCGTACTCCTCGGCAACGCGCGCGGGGTCCTCATCCTCCTCCTCCTCGTAGTCCGGGTCGCCTTCGGAGAACACCAGCTGCTCGATCACCGGCGCCGCGCCGTCGTCCGCGCCGGCCTTGTCCTGTGTGCGGTGCAAGGTTAGGGTTAGGGTGACGCACCCTTATCCTGCACGCGCGCGACGCGCGGGCCTTGGGCCCTGTGCGCGGCGGGGCGACGGGGAGCGCGGCGGCGTCGCGGGCGCCCGGCGCGCGCGCACCTCGGCGCCAAAGTCGTCGTCCAGCAGCGACGACGCCGCGCTGGCGAACTCGCGGCTGGGGCCGTCGTCGCCAGCGCGGCCGCTGCCGCCGCCGCCGCCGCGCGGGATGTCCAGCTGGAAGCCATCGCGCTCAGCGTCCACCTTTATGTCGCCGCGGCCGCCGGCCGCCGCGCCGGCCGCGGGCCGGTCGAGCGCGTCGCCGCGGCCGAGCGCGGAGCGCGCCTGCCTGAGGAAGGCCTCGGGGTCCTCGGCGGGCTCGGCGTACGCGCCGCCCGCCTGCGCCCGCGCCGGCCGCTGCTGCCGCGGCGGTTCCTCGACCACCTCGCCCTCGTTCGGCGCCTTGGTGGTCGGCCGCGCGCCGGCGCCCGCGCGCAGCGCGCCGTCGCCGCGCTCGCTGCCGCCGCCCATCACCTGCCGCCCGCGGCGGCTTTCAGTGGCCAACAGGCGCGCGGTCGTGAGCCACAGCTGGGCTGCAATTTGAAAAAAACAGACGCGCCAGAGCGTGGGCGCGCCCACCCTGGGGCCGCTGGACCTTCATGCCAAGGCCTGCACCCCAGGAACGACCCTGCTTTTGAAGGCTCCTAGGAGACGCCCGTTCACTTTCTAGGGCTTGGAGCAGGCCTGCGTCCCCACGCCGCCCCGGGCGGCCGGCGCTCGCAGGGCCGCGCCTCCCCAGGGCACGCCGCCAGCGCCCCGAGCGCGCGCGGGCGCGGGCGCGGCAGCGCGCGCGAGCGCCGCCCGAGGCGCCCCACGCGCGGGGCTGCGGGGACAGGAGGCCGCCGGGCGCGGCGCGCACCAGGCGCGGGCGGGCGCCGCCGGTCACGGACTCGGCGGCGCCCGCGTCGGCGTCCGCCTGCAGGTGGTCCAGGTTGGCAGCGTGCACGCGCGCGAAGAACGCGTCCGCCGATTCATCGCCGGCGCCGGCGCCGCCGCCGCCCGCCACGGCGCCCAGGCCGCGCCGCACATTAACGTGCACGCGCGGGCCGCCTGCCGCGCGGGCGCGCGGCGCTGGGTGCGGGCGCGGAGGCCGGGGGGCTGGGGCGGCAGAGGGCGGCGCCGGCTGCTTTGCACGGCGGGGCGCGGGCCTTACCCGCTTGCCGGGCATGGCGGGCCGGCGTGCCGCGGCGCGCGGGCCAGACGCGGGCTTGCAGCCCGCGGCGATCGGCGCGGAGGCGAGGCGGAGGGCGGGGCTGCCTTGAGGTGGCGGAGCGCACCTGTGCCGGCGGGCACGCCGACGCGCGAGCCGGCGACGAGCATGGCGGTCGTGCCCAGCACCGCGCAGAGCAGCAGCGCCAGGCGGCCGCCGCCGCGCCGCCAGCGCGCCGGCGCGCGCTCGCCGAACCGCGGCAGCTCGGCGTAGCCCGCGCCCTCGCGGCTGCGCCGGCTCCAGGCGCGGCCGCGCAGTGCTGCGCCATCCGCGCTGCCCGCATGGCTGCCGAGCCGAGCCGCCAGCGGCTGCGCGTGGTCATGCTTGGCGGCGCCGCCGTCGGCAGGCGCCTGCTCCAAGGCCGCGTCCGGGAACGCGCCGCGCCGCATGGCCTCCTGCATGCCCGCCGGCGCCTGGCACGCCTGCTCGGCACTGAGCGGCGGGAGTCCGGCAGGCGCCTGCGTCACAGCGGGAAAGGAGTACAGTGTCGAGCGCGGCTGCTGCGATGCTTGGAAACAGCAGCTGCGCCTGCGCTCTCCCGCCAACAGCAGCAGACCCCCGCATGTTGAGGTGCCAGCCACGCGGCTGGGAAGCGTGCGCCAGACAATGCGACACCGCGCATGCCACTAACGTCTGCTACAGCAGTATCAAGTGGCCGTGCCAGGCACGCCCATCTTGCATCATACATGTTGCTTTGCCGAACACGCGCTGAAAGACTGCGTAAGGCCGGCGTGGACTTCAGCTCACCCCATGCCGAAACCAAGAGCGTGCTGCTGCCATGACACACCCGCATGCAGTCCCGCAGCGCGATGAGAGGAGCTCACCGCCTGCCGACCGGTGCGCACAAGCGCGGGCCTAGGTCAGTCGGTGCGACTCAGCACGTGCCAGCAGCATCTGCCGCAGATCCGCTGCAGTGTCCACAGCAGCTTGAGGCCAAATGTGTATCAGCATGCGCTTCAACAGCTTGTTACCGGCATAACCATGCTTGCATCATGCTGGTGGTCGGCTGTGTGCCAACTCTGCCAAGGCGCCTTGTTTTTGAAAGTCTGCGATGCGATGAAGCCGAGGGTGAGGAGAAGAAGATGAAACATGCAGTGCCCAGAAATCTGGACTCCAGATCATCAATTGCAGGTAGCATGCTGCGGCCGAGCGCATGCGCACATGTCACTCTCCGCATTAGACCTGCCTGTGATAGTGACAGGGGCCCCTGTCACAGGGGTCAATCGCTGCGTCTGGACGGCCAGATAATACCCAGAACGCCCAACTGAGACGAGGCTTGTCAGACAAGCTGGTCAGAGCGGTGCATACCCTCTACACGCAACAGCCTATGCAGTGCAGTTCGTGCTGCAAACTACCCAGCGTCTATCAAGGAGCCTGCCGTATCTGCCCGGGTGCGCCGTGCACATGCGAGGCGCAAGGCAAGGCGCGGCGCGACTGTGGCCGCTCGAGCGGCGGAGCCGCACACGTCGGAGGGTCAGGGTGACATGGATGCGCCACACACGCGGCGTGTCCAGACGGCAGCGGTGCAACCATGCACGGCCGCCCCTGACCTACAAAGCAGGCGCCCAGGCGCGCCGGGCGCGCGTCACGGCCGCGCGCTACAATAGAAACATTGGCGGCGCGCTACGATAGAAACATGTCGAACACGCGGCGCGACTCGCCGGACAGCTCGGCAAACGTGTACTCCGATGCCAGCGCGGCCTGCGCCGCGGCGAATGCCGCCTCGCTGGCCGGCGGGACTTGCACGCCCACCAGCAGCACCGTGGAGCGGTTGCCTGCCGCGCAGCCGCACAGGAAGCCGAGTCAGCCGTGCAATGTCTCGGCCTTCGAGAGCTGCATGCCCAAGTGTCAGCGCATGCTCGGCACTGGCAGGACCGCAACCACACCATCAGCCTGCATGCCGCCGGAAACACACATGCGCACAGCACACTCGAGCCACGAGACCTCGGCTCATGTACCCCCGCCTCGTGCGTGAGCGAGCCCTGTAACAGCCCTGAGCCCGCCCGCGCCCCCCCGGGTGCCCAGAGTCGTTTGGCGCGCAGCACGCACGCGCGCTTGCTCGGGCCCGCTGCAGAGCGCGGGGCGCGCCTGTGCGGCGGTAGTGGAAGAGCGTCACGTTCCACGCGGGCGACACGACCGCCAGGAAGCGCGCCAACGCCCCCGCGCGCTCCGGGAACTCCACCTGGCGACCCGGGGGCGCGGCGCGCGCGTGCAGCCGAGTATACAGCAGGAAACTTGGTCCTGCTGCTGCGACTTATGAATTTTGGCGTTCGCGTGACCTGCAAACCTCGTCGCATGTGCTGCAGCGAGGACCCCCTGCTCTCTTAGGGTACAGGTCGGCTTGCCTAGCCGCCATGGGCCTGACGTCAGAGTGGCGGCAGAGGCCAAGGGCGAGCGTGCAGCGCACGACATCTAAGCTTCAGGCGGGCGCGCCTGGAAGATGCGCTCGTGGGGCAGCTCGCCCATGTAGCTGCGCGCGCGCCCGCCCACCAGGTGGCGCAGGTGCACCTGCGGCCCGGGTGGCGCCAGGCCTTCAGCGCGCGCGCATGGATGCCGCTCGAGCCCAACCCTGGGCGCGGCGAGCCCGCCTCCCACCATGTGCCCTGTTCAGGAGCTTCGTTGGCTGCCGCAGGAGCTGCACCCACGTCCTGATTTGTTTCATACATAACCCAACCCTGAGCAGGCGAGGGCTGGCTTGCTGAGCAGCACTGCTCGCGACCCGTCTACGCTTACTGTGACCCTAAGCGGCGTGCCATGAGTCAGGGAAAGGCAGCCCTCCTCAAAACCGCGGCGTCTGGCCACCGATGCTGCTCCCAGGCGCGCAGCAGCCTGCGCTGACGGCGAGTTAGTAGTCATAGATGCTAGAACCATACGCAGCGCTGCCCGCAGCCGGTGCAGACCAGCAGCGCACGCCGGGAGGCCCGCGGCCGGCCGGCGCCACGCCCTGGGCGCCCCGCACCTGCGCGGCCTCGACCGCCGAGACGTCCAACGTGGGCAGGCCGGCGGCCTCCAGGCGCGCGCGCAGCTCCGCGGCCTGGCCCGGCGCGCGCAGGCCCGCGCCCCACAGGATGTGCGCCTCGCTGCCGGCGGAATACCTGCCGCCCGCAGCCGGCGCGCGCCCATGTGAAAGCGTGCAGCGGCGCCGGTGGGTGCAAAGCCTGCGGCTGCCCCGGCGCCGCGCGCGCGTCGAGGCGGCCTCGCGGGTCCGCTCACATGGAACGAGGGTGCGGCTAGGTGTACGGGTCTTGCTGCGGCCGGGGCTTGCGAGGGGAGTGCACACCGCCCTGTGAGCAGGGCTTGGCGTGTCTAGGCGAGCGGTGCACTGAAACAGGGGACACGCAAGAGGGGCAGTAACAGGCCTGGCCGACCAGCGCGTGCGGGAACTGCTGCCGCACCCTTCAGCTCCAGGCCTGTAGCACCAGCAGGCAGAAGGCACCCCGCAGCGCCGCAGCCCGGCCAGCGCCCAGGCTCAGGCATGCAGACAAGCACACTGACCGGCACTGACAGTCGCGCGGCCCACCTGTACTTGAACTCGGTGATCTGGATGTCGGTGCCCTCCAGCGCGGCGGCCACGAACGCGGCGAACGCGCCCGGGCGCTCCGGGATGCTGGTCGCGAAGATGGCCTCCGCGCGCGCGCCCACGCTCGCCAGCTCCGCCACCAGCGCCAGGCGGTCGAAGTTCATGTTGGCGCCGCTGGTCACGGCCACCGCGGCCACGCCCTGCGCGCCAGCAGGGCGCGCCTGTCACTGCCAACTGCATGCTGAGGTCAGATGACTCTGCATCGAACAGGCACTGCCCTCACAGGAGCAGTCTACTTGCCGCCAGCAGGCGGCGCAGTTGGGGCACGGCCTCCCTACGCCGGGCAGCGCCTGCCAGGCCATGGGCAGGCGCCCGGTCGCGCTGTGGCTGCCCGGCGCGCGCGGCCCCCGCCCCGCACCTGCAGCCCGTGGCGGCGGAGGTAGGCCTTGGCGCCGGCCACCGCGACCGCGCCGGCGGGCTCCAGGATGGAGCGCGTCTCGTTGAACACGTCGCGGATGGCCGCGCTGATGGCGCCGTTGTCCACGAGCACCACGCCGTCCACCAGCTGCTGGCACAGCCGGAACGTCTCCGCGCCCACCTGCGCGCTTGCGGCCCGCCGTCGTTCTTCCGGGCCCGCTCCCAGGCCTGCCCGACCTCGAGCACCGCGCCGCCTTGCCCTGAGCTCGAGCACCGCGCCGGCACGGCCGCAGCGTCTCTGCGCCGACCTGTGGGGCGGCAGCCGGCCATTGCGCCTGCACATGCTCGCCGCGACCGGCTTCAGTGCAGGAGCACTCCGCACTGAGCAGCACAGGAGTGAGCAGCACAGGAGTGAGCACGCGCCGCCCCTGGAACCCAACACGCCCGGCGCGCCCCGCAGCGCGCGCCTGCTTGACGGCCACGCCGTCCGCAAACGCGTCCACCTTGCTCAGCGTCACGCGCTCGCCCGCCGCCAGCGACATTGCCATCGCGTTGGCGCCTGCGGCAGCCGCGGCGCGTCGCTGGCCAGCGTCACTCGCTCGCGGGCCGCGGCCAGCGTCACTGCGGCTACATGTGGGCATCTACACCACTCACACAAGCCACGCAACTCTTGCATTTGGGCAAATTCACGGCGCACCTGAGGGCTCCACGCCGATGACCTTGACGCCCGGGTGCAGCGCCTTGACGTACGCCGCGATGCCGGCGACCAGGCCCCCACCGCCCACCGCCACGAACACCGCATGCAGGCTGCCCCGGTGCGCGCTCGAGAGCTGGCGGCGCCGGGCACACCCACAGTCTGAGACCCACAGACTGAGAAGCGTGCTGCTGACATTCCATGGCCTCGAGCAGTCCCGAGTCTCCTTCGACCAGTCGACCTATAGGGAATGCCCTGAAGCTTGACAGGTCCACAGTACTGTTAATCAAACGTGCTGGAGCGTGCAACAAGCAGAGGTTGCCCTTATGTAAGCTGTGGCGCAAAACCACCTCAGCACAACAACATCACACAGTGCAAAGCTGGCAACTCACAGTGCAGAGCTGCTTCAACGTGACGCGGCTGCGCAAATCTTTGCAGCGCACCTGCCGCAAGATCTCCGTGCCAATGGTGCCCTGCCCCGCGACGGTGAGCGGGTCATCGTAGGGCGCTACAAACACCAGGCCCTCGTCCCGCGCGCGCCTCTGCGCCCGCAAATGCTCATCACATGCCAAGCACACCAGCTTGCAATGGGGGGTCATGCACTTACCCATACTCATCAGAATGCCCCCAGTCTTCTGACGCGGGGTAGCTGGCAGGTATCAGGCTGCCAGCAGGGCTGCGCCTGGGCAAGGGTCTGCACTTTGCTGTGCAAACCGCACAAGGACATAACAGCCACAGGATATATAACACCGCAGGTGCGGACACGGTCAGTCTTTAACGTGTGCTTGCTCAGCAAGTTGCGCTGCGAACAGCGTACATGAGCAGCATGCACACCAACGGCGCACACACACCGCAGTCATCCGGTCAGTGAAGAGGTCCGAGCGGAGCGTGTGCATCTTGCTCTTTCATGCACCTACAAGCGCACCCTACCAGAATCAATCCAACCCCCATCAAGTCACAGCCCCCGCGCGGGCGCGCCTGCGCATGCGTCTGCGTCTCGCTGTACGTCTCGCCGACCAGCTCCACGCGGCCGCCCAGGCGCCGCACCGCGGCCACCTTGATGTCCGGCGTGGTCACCGGCATGCACACCGTGGCCGCGCAGCCCTGCGCGGAATAGCGCGCGTCAGCGCGCGCTGCGTCGGCCCGGGCAAGCGGCCTGTGCCAGTGCCGCTGCAAGATCCCCGGTGTGCTGCTTGAAATACAATACAAAGACGAGGCCACCGGCCAAACGTACCCACCAGCAGCAGCCCGGAGCGGCCAACCAAATGCAGCTGACCAGGCACAGCGCCCTGCGCGCTGCTGCCGGCTGCGGACGGGCAGCGCCCCGCGCAGCCTGCTCGGCAGACACCCCAGGCATATCCTGCTCGCTCCCCTGTCAATGGAGCTCACCAGGTGCGACGCGGCGAGCGCCACGCCCTGCGCGTGGTTGCCCGCGGAGGAGCAGATGACGCCGCGCAGGAGCTGCTCCGCCGACAGCGACGCCATCTTGTTGTACGCGCCGCGCAGCTTGAACGAGAACACCTGCGGCGCGCTTCGCCCCGGCACTGAGCAGCTGCAGCCGCAGCATGCAGCGCGGTCCGTGACGCTTGGAAGGCGGACCGGCAGAATGGCACCTGTTTCAAATCATGTGACTTACAGGACTCGAATGCATGCGCTGCATCCAGGAGCTGAGCATCAAATTGAGCCGCAACAAGGCACTGTCCCTCACGTGCAGGCATACACCGCTTGCGGCATGTGCACCTATGCATGGCGCGAGTATGCCGCCCTAGGTCCAGGTAACAAGACTTAAAAGTGAGCACTGAATGTGCACGCCTGAAGTGCGTGAGCAACACGCAGCCCAGGATCTTGGTGAGTATATACTTCCTGCTTCAGGCTGGCAGCTGAGCCCCATTCGCCCTTCGTATGACCGTTGCAGGCAAGTCGTAATGTGCGCTCCTGCACAGGGAGGCTTGTTTGCGCACCGGCTGCAGGTC
>JAABUP010010640.1_pt1 | contig 10799 bp, 13 predicted proteins | sample 5559201 | NCBI WGS metagenome assembly JAABUP01 (sample SAMN10711887, study PRJNA513373) | rock metagenome | isolation source: Antarctica rocks | place: Antarctica | reverse complement strand
GATTCGACACGAGTAGTATGACGAGGTTCCTTTCAACATCTCGACAATGCCGAGTTCCTAGTACGCCTCGACCTATTGCCTTGTATTGGAGAAACTATTGTGGTATTCTTGAATATTCCGGCGGCGGTGAAGGGCATCGATCAAGGTGGACCTGCAGAGGAATTACAACGCGGCAGCTGCACTGTTCCGCCGTTCGCTCCTTGACGCGACCAGATACCTCCAACAATGTCCGATTCATGGTATATTTCAGTGTCTCCTGCTGTGGGATCCGCCAACCTATTCTCAGATATGTACTGGATAGCAGTGTTGAGATCAATGCGAAACGCATCGTCCTTCTCCGCCAAGCACAAGTATTGCCTGCAGATTTCGGTGTCTCCCTGAGGATTACAGGTAAACAGGTAATGTGCTACCATCCGACCTACCAGCAAACGCAGTGGGGATGTTCTTGCCGTCTTTCCATAGATATCTTCGATGTTGCCCGCCTCCGGGATAACACAATGCTCATTCCAGATGCGACGAAAGTGATCCAGCGCCAGATCTCTCAAAGTCATAACTCTCGGCTCCAGGCCAAGGAAGTAAAGGTCCAGCATCGGAACCGATGTAGGAAGCAGGTTTGAAAGGTCGTAAGTGACATCCCCTTGGTATAGCCATTGGACGAAAAGCTCGATGCAGCTCGGAGACCAATGTCTCCACCAAGAAAGTATCGACGTCATCTACCAGTACACGCCGAAAGTAGGTAACGTGGTGGCAGAGACGGTTTTTGTGAAGGAGCCATTCGCAGCTCGGTGAGCCAGTAACCTGACTATCGGACCCTCTAGGAGTCCACACATAGGGACAGGTCAGAACTCGGTTGTAAAATGTGTAGCTGGAGCAGCCACGATATAACTGCTGAATTGTTCGTATGAATCCATCAAAATCGTTAAAGTATGAAACCGACATCTGACGTTGCTCTTCCCATGAAAAGAATGACAGAACCTCTATTGAAGAAATAGTAGTTTGGAAAGCTCTCCGAGAGCATTCATATGTGGCTCAACTACTATAACTCGAAGGTTAGGCTAAAATCTAAGCTTGCACCAGTTCCTAGCACGAGCGAGTGCACCAGATGAGCTTTGGAACATCAACGCCAGTCCAAGGAAAAGAAGAAAAAGTGGGTATGCATGAACTAGATGGAAAGCATTGCAGGCTACAGTGTTTTCGCAAGAGTCCAAGATACCAGAGTTAGCTGGCAGACACCAAATCTTTAGGGTTTAAGCGCTCTTAGAGTGCTTATTGAAGGAGGCGAGGACAATTGAAAAGCTATGCTTTGAGCAAAGACAGTCAGTGACCGGTGGAACCATGATTCGACGTGTTCCAGCAGAAGCACCCTTAAGTCAATTGGTGCTGTGCATCATTTGCTAAGGCCTCATTGTTCTCGAATTCCGGATATCGTCATTGGAAGTAATGTGATAGAGCTGATCCTCCTTAACAATCGAAAAGATATGCTGTTCATAAGAATCTTCAACTTTAGGAGAGTGACTGAATAAGTTCTCAATCTGGATCTGGTATTGTCAAGGCCGGCCAACTCGCCGGTGGAGGAGAAACAATGGACCGTAGCTTCCGTCACGTGGCGGGAGCTTAAACAGATCCGACTAACCACGATCGGAATTGTAGAAGGTGTCTTTTACTCGTGGCAATAATAAAGCGACACACTCGACTCTTAGTCCACAGACTGGATTGTCTGTCGCCTCGATATTCTCCAGGATTCAACTGCCTCTCCTATTTCCCAGGGTCGACAGCGCAGAGCATCAGAACTCAAGCACTGTAGGGCGTGACAGTGGAAGTGTTTGAGCGCCCTTGCGGCCGTCGACATGTCTACCGACTACAATTACGATGAACAAGTAGGGCTGGACTCAGATCTTGGCTATCCACGCCACTGCTAACCTGCTTCTAGGGCCAGTTCTTTCCATACTTCATCCTTACGGTGACGGGATTGGTCACGCTCCCTCTTACCTACTCTATCCTGAGACCCAGCAAAGGTCAGCGAAATCAATGACTGGCTTCAAGGAGTGTTCGATGCGAGGTACTAACCTTATTCAGACCTAGAGAACACTGCGTCACGAATACAATCAGACTTCAAGCCTAAGCATGAGGATCTTATTGAGGGGCAAAAACGGAAGCAAAGGCGGAGAGAGCGGAAGCTGAAACGGATAATTGCGGTGCTCGTTGGCTATCTTGTGATGGGATGGATGATATACCTAATCATGGTCACGGCGAGATTGATACCGAAGATCTGGGATCCTTACGACATACTAGGATTATCACGGGTGAGGGTCTATGGCGAGCATTGCGAAGGCAGAGGTCGTGCTAATCATAACCATACTCAAGTCTGCCGATGAAAAAAGTATCAGGTCACATTGGCGACACCTTACACTGAAGTATCACCCAGACAAGGCGAGGGTCGATCCGGCAATGAATGAGACGGCTGAAACCATAAACGATCGTTATGTCGAGTTGTCCAAGGCCTACAAAGCGCTCACCGACGAAGATGTCCGGAATAACTACATTCAATATGGCCATCCTGACGGCAAACAAAGCTTCAGCATTGGCATTGCACTGCCGAAATTCATTGTCACCGACGGAAATGGCAAATACGTGCTCCTTATCTACGGCCTCTTGCTCGGGGTTTTGCTACCATATATTGTGGGAAAATGGTGGTATGGCACGCAAAGGGTAACAAAAGAAAGAGTCTTGATAGCAAGCGCTGGTAATCTTTTCAAAGAGTACATTGATGACATCTCTGAAGGAGGCATAGTTGGCGCGCTAAGCAGCGGCGAAGAGTACAAGGAAGTCTTTAGGGGTGATAAGGCGGATACCGGATCAGGAAAATTGGAAAATAGAATTCTCGCTGATGGCGAGAGTGGATCAACGGCTTCGGGCTTGGCCTTGAAAGATAGGGAGAAGGTTAAGGGTCTGGATGGCGGAGTACGAAGGAAAGTACTGGCTCTGCTTTGGGCGTACCTTGGTCGAGTTGAGCTTGATGATGCAACGCTGAATGATGGTATGCGATCCTTGTACACAGGGGTTGGTCGTTTGCTGACTGCTTGGCAGAGAAATTCGAGGTTGCGCCCATTGCGCTTGCGTTGAACGAGGCATTCATCGCCATATCCCTTGCCTTCGGCAATACCTCACCTATACTCTCGTCCTTTCGAACCTCACAGAACCTCATCCAAGCTCTTCCTCCGAAGTCCTCGCCACTGTTACAATTACCGTACATCACATCCGCAAGCGCCCGCGCTATTGAAGGAGAAAATGCGAAGACCCATCTTACTGTTCAAGAATTCATGCAGATACCAGAAGACCGACGGCGGAAGCTAGCAGTAGGTCCTGGTCTGCTTTCGGAAAGCCAGTACAGGACTGCCGTTGCGGTGGCAAAGCAACTGCCCGTGTTGAATGTGGAAAAGGCCTTCTTCAAGGTCACCGGGGAGCGGTTCATAACACCCGGCAGTCTTGTCCAGCTCGTCGTGAAGGCACGCATCATTCCCCCAGGTACAGTTCATGTGCCAGAAATCAACGAGCTGGACCTGGAAGACGTTGATCCGGATGAAGATGACCTTGAAGCTATACTTGGCCGCAAACCAGCGAAGAACAAGAAGGCTAAATCTATCGATGACGAGAAGACTGCATCATCCTCTGACGAAAAACCCATTCAACCTCCTCTCGCCTTCGCTCCCTACTTTGCACGTGATCACTCGCCACGGTGGCATGTCTTCCTTGCCGATAGCAAAGTAGGTAAGATGGCCGTCCAGCCGTTCATTTTTACTACTTTCGATAAGCCTCTGTTCGATGAGCGAGGCAACCCAACCTTTAACATGCAGACATTGAAGATGCAGTTTGGAGCTCCACCACAAGCCGGACAGTATACATTCGTGATGCATTTGATTTGCGACAGCTACGTGGGTATGGATACAAAGATGGAGGTTACGTTAGGTGTCGACGAGATGGCTAAGGCAATGGATATGCAAGACGAGGATGAGATCAGTGAGCCAGATGAGGGTAAGTCGTGCCATTAATCATATCCCACACGAAGAATGATGCTGATACGTCTCAACAGATTCTTTAGCTGGCCAGGTGAACGCGTTGAAGACTGGCGGTCTCACAGGACCTCCACCAAAGAGGAAATCAAGGAAGCAAGTGCAGGAAGAGTCGAGCGAGGATGAGAGCGATACAGAAGGAGAGGAAGAGGACACAAGTGAGACAGATACAGATACTGACTCCGATGAAGAGTAAACCGCCTCCGCCCGGTTTTGGTATTTTGGTTGCATAGTTTCGGCGAAAGGGTGTTACAGTACTGTTACCTAGCACTGTCTATGTGCAGCTCAAGGAGCCTTTTGTCATTCAACCCTAGAACCCGTACAGGTACTGGACATAAAAGTAGCTCCGTCCACCAGTACTCTGACACTACCGGACCTGACGCCCATTGCAGCTCTGCTGGACGGCTGTGACTCCTCGGTGGGAGATCAGGGCTCAATTGGCCTTATCGGTTTGGAAATGTCATGCATTCTTGGCAAAATCGCTTTAGCAACTCTACTACGAGCCTCCCCTCCAGCGATAAACACAACCTGTCCTTAACCGTATCGTCCTTCGGTACGGAGGCTACGGTGATGGTCAGGTTCTACCCTACAGTTGCTTGTGGCTTGCTCGACATGAGAACCGTGGGGCTTTATACAGTACAGCACTCGTCCACGTGAAGCATGCGTTTTCTAGTCCATGCCAAGCCATGTCTCACACCGGATGACTCCCTGTATCCACCAAAGGACTGTCAGCATCCGACAAGCCACATAGACCCCGCTCTTGTCTTCAAGCTCGTACCCATCGTCATGAGGTGGACTTCCGCTCTTCTCTGATAGAAACAAAGCGGCTGAGGTGGTACTTGTATCTGCCAAGCTTCTTGGCTCGTAATCGACTTCTGTGAAGGCTTTTCTCTGCCAGCGTCGTGCTCTCTGGTAGTATCGACGCCGTGCTATACGAACGACATATTCACTCACTGGGCAAGAGTCAAGGTCAAAGGATCGTATTACCGTATCTGCGGCCTGTTTTTACTTCGCATCGCGACCGCATTTCTACATTCTTGGCTCTAAATGTAATGTCTATAAATCTGCCTTCAACCTTGATGGGAAAATGGGGAGGTAGTCAGCGTCGAGAACTTATTCGAGTCTTCAAATCATCATGATCTTCTCACTTGTCTTCAGTCTGTTCCTAGCAGTGCCTGTCATTTCCAATCCCCTTGTTGAGCGGAACGTGTGCAACAGGGACAATCTACTCAGGGCCTTGGTTGATCGTCAAAACATTAACCAGGCTACCAAATTCTGCAGTACCTATATCTCTTCACCGCCAGTCACAACCACAGTCATAGACGTAAGCCTCTCCATGACCCTAAGGTGCCAGGCTTGAACGTTTCAACAGGTTCCGCCAGACTGCCCGACAGTGACTGCTATCACCCTGGTCATAGATCCTCTGCCAGTCACTGTGTAAGTCTTTCGAAAATCTATCAAGACACTCTTCTAACATTTCCAAGAACCACCACGCCGACCTATACCGTCACGGTTACCTCAGCAACCACCACTTGCACGGGTTACACTGCTCCTTATCACAAGCGTCACGGTGTTCTTCCCACCTTCGTCTCGCAGTACCCTGCGTCGCGGATCTCAAGTGCTTGCTCTTGCCTGACCATTAACCCGACGACGACAACGATGACACAGACCACTTGCCCGCCTCCACATGTGAGTCCTTCTGTCCCTTAACATCCTAGCCCGGCTGACGATGCCTGCAGACAGTGACAGTCACGGACAGCCCGCCGCCCCCGACCATCACAGTAACCGCTGCCTCCTCGGTTGTAATAACCTCCCATTATACCACAACTACCACCCGCCCAGCCCTCTGCAAACCCACCAACTTCAAAGAATACAAAAGCGGCGTCGACCCCCGAGACGCTCAACTGCAACAAACGACCGGCAATAGCGAGGGCGATTGCTGCGTGACCTGCTACAACGCGAAGAACTGCGTGTATTTTCAATTTCGGCCTGACAACTCACCCGCTGCGCGCTGTGAGTATTATATCGGCATCACGAAGACGGACACCACGCCGTACGTCGATATCTGCCCTCTGGGTGTTTCGAAAGGGAGTGGCTTGGACAGCCCTGTTGGTGCGGGGTTGGGCCAGTATTGGTACAATTATGGCCCTTGTTTGTCGAAGTCTCCGTTGAATGGATGAGTTGTGTGAGGTGATTAGGGTTGTAATGAGAGCAGAAGTGTGATGGAAATCAATGATGAATGTGGGATAGGGGTGGTTACGCAAGGTATCTCACATCCATAGTTGCCCTGCCCGCGGAGACACAACAACACAGGGTTATTTTTATAGACAACTTCACAACAAACACTTGCGTCGGCTAGCAATTCAACAGGACAAGTACGACGGAATGCAAATAACAGAATAGATCCTTGATCCAGAAGTCTCCACGATCTGTGCCTTTACTATATCTCCGCATCATCAACAATAGTCTTAGAACAGCATGGCTTACCAAGTATCTTGCCCAAAATGACGGTCACTAATTCAGACCCTGTTAGCTGTGAGAATAGATAGAGAGCTCCTAGTACAGTCATATATAGTCCAGGTATTCAGAATAGTGGACAAATTCCCAGGATTAGGGTTCTCAAGTTAACTTGATGCACGGCTCGTGCAGGCGATCACCAACACAATCTTTTCTTGGAAGCGACCCCCCAAATGAGGCTTAGATTGATACCATCAGATACATGTATCGTAGAAGGTGAGTTTACTGCTGGCCGAGTGCAAAGTCTGAGAAATACAGACAAAGTTCACCGCGACCCATCCTCAGACACTCTGACTTATAGAATCTGTTGTCATTATCTGTCTGTATCCGGTCAGTACTCATACTCTGTTCAATGAAGATGTGGCATCTACTAAAATTGTGCAAGCCTCCTTCATTAGGACTACCGTGAAACATGAGTTCTGACTTCCAACGACCGACTTCACTCACTCAGCCTCAATCTTGCTGCGTTCATAGTACGCCGTGCAACCTGATTCCTATTCTCAGTCTCAGTACGCTTCTATTATTGCCGGCAAGCGCCCACAATCGATCTGGGATATAGCTTCATTATGCTTATCAGTAACACCCGGCCCCTTGCTAAATACTACAATGAGCAGTTACACACTTCCTCGAGCGATGGGGAGCTCCGTGTGGGTGTACAAGCCTTATCGAGGGAGACCCGAAATGGCCCCTCCAACCTCAAAATAGGCCCTCCAAAGATAGGGCACAGTAAATATGTTGGTATGGGGATGAACAGCGAGCAGCATTACATATAGCTCGCTGTTGGTGCAAATGAAAGCCAATCTTATGTTTGACACTTGTGCTCTCTGTCACGCATCTTGTATGTGTGCTGTGCTTCGAAGCCTTTCGTACCGCAATTGCATGAAATTCACGACCCGATTTGGTGCAAGACTTCGTTTTCTCTACAAGAACTCCGCGTGGTGATTACCTTAACTGGCGAAGAACCATTATATATGACTGTCGATCAAGAGACATCGATCACAAGGGAAGGTAGTGCATGGGGAACCGCTGTCCTAAAAGCCCTAACCTCGATATCTAGCCGAGACTCGGCTGAAATCCGCCAAGCTTATCACGTCACGACACCTCCAGTAGAAGACTGTTCTAGGAGCGGCCACTATCAATTCCAAAAAGCCTCCACGAGTGACATGACTCGCAAGTCTAGCACGACAACAACCACGGTCGTGGAATTGGGGGAGATGGCGAATACGCAGAGCACAATGGGAGCTTGTTCGCCACCACCGAAGGAAACGAATAAGCCAGGTTGGAGGTTTTACGCTGCGTTTGGATGTCTCTGCATCATCAATCTTGTCTGCGCCTTAGATGCTACCAGTTTGTCTGTCGCGCTGCCGGTATGTCTTGAGAAGTCTAAGTACACGTCATGTATGAATGCAGCTTGCTAATACAGCTCTCGACAGACCATAGCCAACAAGCTCGATGGCACCGCCATCGAAGCGTTCTGGTCCGGAACTTCCTTCCTTCTGACCTCTACGGTCTTTCAACCCAGCTTTGCGTCGTTGTCTCACATCTTCGGACGGAAGCCAATGATCTTGCTTGCATTGACCTTCTTCACTGCTGGCGCGATCCTCTCGGCACTGGCCCACAACTTCACGGTGCTGCTAGTTGGACGAAGCATCCAGGGTGTTGGAGGTGGAGGGATCATCGCGTTGACTTATGTCATTGTTACGGATCTAGTCACGTTGAGGGATAGAGGGAAGTGGTTTGGATTGATTAGCATGATGTGGGCTATTGGGAGTGTCACTGGGTATGACATACCAAATCTTAGCCGTCTTGCTAGTACTGACATCCAGCTTTCAAGGCCAGTGGTTGGTGGAGTTCTCGCAGAAAAAGCATCCTGGGTACGTTTTCTGGAGCTCGCTAGACATAATCTTCCAGCAACAACGAGCTGACAATCTCCAGCGGTGGATCTTCTGGATTAATCTGCCCTTCTGCGGAATAGCCTTCGTCGTCATACCCATCTTCCTGCAATTGCACTACAAGGTTGGGTCTTTAGCGGAGAAACTGAAGCAGATTGATTGGGTTGGAACTGTAATCTTCGTTGCCTCGGTCACATCTTTCTTGATCCCAATCACATGGGTAAGTCTACTCTCTCTTATGCTCGCGCCCCAGTCTAGCTAGGATCGCCCATTCGAGGTAGACTGTTCCCATTCTTTCTGGAGGCTTTTGGACATTGCAGAACCTCCTCCACTCCTCCTGCAGTTTAGCCACGCAGGTGACATCAGACTGATATGTTCCTTCTCATAGGGCGGTATTATGTATGACTGGAATAGCTGGAGGACCCTTGTACCACTGCTCGTAGGCTTAGGGGGTATCCTAACCTTCGTTGCTTACTCCAAAATCCTCCGTATCAATCGGGGCCACGATCCACTCATCAGAGGCTCCATATTTAAATCTCCCACTGCTCTGGCCTCCTTTCTCGGGGCCACTCTGCAAGGTAAGAGACGTCTCATTCATCACTGGGAGAAATAGTGCTTATGACCTGCAGGAACGATTCTCTGGTCCCTCCTTTACTACTTGCCCCTTTACTATGAAGCTGCCAAGCACCTATCTCCAACCATGGCTGGAGTTGGACTTTTCCCACAAACCTTGACCGTGGCTCCCGCTTCGGTAGTCGTAGGAATTCTCATTGCGAAGATGGGGAAGTATCGCTGGTCGGTCTGGTCCGGCTGGGTCCTCACAACGACGGGGATGGGGCTTCTCATACTTCTATCACCAAACACGTCCACAGTCGGGTGGATCTTCCTCAATCTTGTCAGCGGTCTCGGCCTCGGTATCCTCTACCCAGCCATATCCTTCAGCGTACAAGCGTCGGCCTCAAACGCAGACCTCCCTTTCGCAGCAGCAATGTACTCGTTCTTCCGCGCATTCGGCCAAATGCTTGGTGTGGCCATCGGCGGTGCAGTCTTCCAGAACGAAATAAAGAAGAAGCTACTCGGGTACCCCGAACTCGCACCTATGGCGACCGAATACTCTCGCGACTCATCCGCCCTCGTGCAGATCATCAAGGGTATGCCGGCTTCCCAGGATCTGACCAAGACGCATCTTATACAAGCGTATGTGGACAGTTTGCGGGTGGTATGGATCGTTATGTGTGCGCTTGCAGGGCTCGCTCTTATCTCGTCACTCCTCTGGGTTAAGGATCTTAGCCTCGAGCGGGAGTTGGAGACAGAGCAAGGGTTTAGGCATGAGGTCAAAGTTACGGATTCGGAACTCACGCTGGGAAATTCTGTGGCTACGACACGGGAGAAGAAGCTTCTCGCCAACGACTCACAGATGACGCTGGGAAATTCTTCAGTTACATCGGAGCCGTCTTCGGTGATGGAGAGGACGATCGTCTGGAAACCATCCGAAGCCACACTCGGTAACTCCTCCACAAGGACTGAGACCACCCCCGAGCCCAAGGATCTCGTCAAAAAGCCCTCACAAATGACTCTCGGCGCCTCCTCCACCACCACAATTCCAGCGGACACGGACCGGGACACTCACATCACCGCAGCTGCACCAGCGGTAGATACCAAAGATTTCACCGATGTCCACATCCCGCGCGGCAGTGGCAACCCACAAACCCCACAGAAAGTAAAGAAACCCAGGAAGCCCAAGAAGCCAAGTCTCAAACAACAGCGCGATGAGTTGTTGGATTGGCTTTATAACGATTGATCGAGGATCAAGCCCACAATGCGGGATGATGGAGCCTAGCATGGCGTCTGCTTGAAATGGTTTTCTTTGCCTTGTGTTTCTGGTAGAAGGATGCTGGTTCAACTCGGCGCCTTTGCCTTTGCCTTTGCCTTTACCTGCTGTTGCTGTTGCTGTTGCTGTTGCTGTTGCTGCTGCTGATGGCGTTTCGAATTCTTATTGCTGACTTCTTCGCACATTTCATCTCGCTATGAAGATAAGGAAGAGAAAGAGAAATAAAGAGTTAGAACATGTACGCATAAGGTAGCTAGACACCCTTAGACGGGCTTTAGACCGGAGAATACATACTAGATCTCACACTCAACGATAGTCAATAAGCAGGATAGAATGAATACTCAAGATCAAGCCTTGTACATTATTTTCACTGCTGCAACGTTCACAGTATTGTGAATTCGGTTACGCATTGTATATGTACAGTACACGCAGAGTACTCCGTACATACATACATGTACTCCACTCTACATGTGAGATCACTGAGTTACA
>JAABUP010010637.1_pt1 | contig 10801 bp, 11 predicted proteins | sample 5559201 | NCBI WGS metagenome assembly JAABUP01 (sample SAMN10711887, study PRJNA513373) | rock metagenome | isolation source: Antarctica rocks | place: Antarctica | reverse complement strand
GTGGGTTACCGAGTAGGGGCTGCCTGCTCGGCCTGTCCGACAGTGTGAGCAGGCCCCGGTGTTCTCTGAGCGTATGAGTGTGGGTTTGGATGTGCACGCCCGATCGGTGGTCGCTGCGGCGATCGATGGTGTGACGGGTGAGGTGTTCCGGGCGCGGTTGGTACCGGCGTCGGAGGTGGTGATCACGTGGGTTCGGTCGTTGCCGGGCCCGGCGGCGGTGACCTACGAGTCCGGGCCAACGGGGTTTGGCCTGACGAGGCAGTTGTCCGCGGCGGGCTGCGGTGCGAGGTCGCGGCCGCGTCGAAGCTGCAGCGCCCGGCTGGGGATCGGGGCAAGACCGATGCCCGGGACGCGCTGCACCTGGCCCGGCTGCTGCGGCTGGATGAGGTGACGTCGGTGCGGGTCCCGACGCTGGTGGAGGAGTCGGCGCGGGATCTGACCCGGTGCCGGGAGGCGGCGCGGGCGGACCTGATGCGGGCCCGTCACCGGCTGTCGAAGCTGTTGCTGCGTGACGGGATCGTGTACTGCCAGGGGAAGGCGTGGACGCAGGCCCACGACTACTGGCTGTTGAAGCAGCCCGCGGTGCTGCCCGCGCTGGCCGGGACGCAGGCGGCCTTCGCGGACGCCTACGAGACGGTGGTGCTGACGACCGGTCGACGCGACCGTCTCGACGCGGCGATCGTCGCTATGGCGTGTGACAGCGAGTTCACCCCGGTGGTGCGGCGCTTGTCGTGCCTGCGGGGGATCTCGACGTTGACGGCGTTCTGCTTAGCGGTCGAGATTGGTGACTGGGACCGGTTCACCGGCGCCGGGATCGGCGCGTATGTCGGGCTGGTGCCGTCGGAGCACTCCTCCGGGGCCTCTCGCTCCCAGGGCGGCATCACCAAGACCGGCAACGGGCACGTGCGGCGGCTGCTCGTCGAGGCCGCCTGGCACCACCGCCAGCCCTACCGACCCACCGGCCTACAGCGGGTCCTGCGCCGCCGGTGGGAACTGGCCCCGCCCGCGGCGGTGGCTCGAGCGCAGGCGGGTAACCACCGGCTGCATCATCGGTGGGTATCCTACGCCGAGCGCCGCAAACGCCCGGTCATCGCGAACGTTGCGGTCGCCCGTGAGCTCGCCGGGTGGTGTTGGTCCTTGGCTACCCTCCCGGACTGAGCCCGGGGCCCTGACGGGCCCCCCTTGAGCTGACCGTGGGGGTCAGCGACCCGGACCGCCAGCGTGCGGAACGACCCGCTCCGAGGCTATGAGCAGCCCTGTCCCACAGACACATTCGTGTCCAAGACAAGGTGACGCCCGATCCTAGACCCGCGGCCACGTTCCCGCCGAACACTCGGTCCTGCGGTACCCAACCCGCGCATATCAGCCTTGACCACGCGTCGACCACGACACGCTGACCGGGCCCGTTGACCCCCACGCGTCACCCCTTCACCTGACCCTCGCCGCCGATCACCAGGTCACGGATCGAGGCCACTTTGGCGCGCCCCCCTTGACAATAGCTCTCCATATCAGCCTCGTACGCCACCGCCGGCGGGCATCGATATCCGGGCAGGGCCCGCACCCACCGCACCACTGCCCGTAGTCCGGGGTCAGCCTCGCCCGGAACACCTCCCCCGTCACACCATCGATGGCTGCTGCGGCCACCGACCCGGGGTGCCCCACACTCGTACGCTCAGAACCCACCGCGGTCCCCCACCCATGTCGGATGCCGAACAGGACTCCCCCCTTCGGTAACCCACGAATCTGTGTGAGTCAGGCCCCGGCCCGGCAACCCCCCCCAGACAGCCCGGGCGGCTACTCCACACCGTCTAGGGATGGCCCACGGTCGCGGGGCATGGAGCCGGGGCAGTCAGGTGCGCCAGCCCAGCTTCCAGGCCGACTCGACGGGAGCCTCACCGGCCGCCTGGGCGAAGGATCGCATCGCACTGGACAGGGTGCGCCGACGCGACTCGGAGAGCCCCTCAAGTATTCTGACGACGGCGGCGCGGCGGTGGTGCAGGACCTCGTCGATGAGCGCATACCCGTCACCAGTCAGCTCGAGTATCAGGTTGCGACGATCGATGGTGGACTCCGTCCGCTGCAGCAGACCGGCGGCGACGAGACGGTCACAAGCCCGACTGGCGTTTGAGGGGTGGACACCCATTGCCTCGGCCAGCGCACCGAGGTTCAACCCGCCCCGTGTCGCGACCAGTATGAGGACTCGTAGCTGCGGCAATGTCACCCGGTCCTCGACCTCGGTGACGCCTTGAGCGGCTACACCGACCAGGGCCTGCGCGGCGATCATGACGGCGTCCACCTGCTCAGGGGTAACCGATGAGCTTGTCGTCTCCCGCTTTGCCGTCTTCACAAGCCCAGTATGATCTACGGTTGCGATGGCGCAAGCACTTACGCTATCCTTGCGGTTACGCAACCATTGCATGCTGGGCGTCGGACCCTCGGGGGTTCCGGGAAGCCGGCGTCAGCGAGGCACCGAGAGGACCAGAAATGGCACCAGCCCCAGGAAACGCCCTGTCGACCGGCCCGGTCGTGCACGGGATCGACCGCATGATCCGCAACATCGAGACGGGCCGCTTCGAGCGCAGTATGTCGGCCCTGACCGCGGCGGGCGCCCTGGTGGCGGCTGCCGAGATCTTCTTCGAGCACGACTCGGCGAGCTTCGGCAACAAGCTGATGTGGCTGCCGGTCGTGATGGGCCCGGTCGGGGCGGCCGCCGGCGTCGCCGGGTTCTGCAGCCACCGGATGGCTAAGACCGCCCTGCCCATCGCGTCGGTCGCCATCTGCGTCAACGGTCTCCAGGGCTTCTACCTGCACGCGCGCGGCATCTCCCAGAAGCCGGGGGGTTGGCGCAACGCCCGGTACAACATGGAGATGGGTCCACCGTTGCTGGCACCGCTGCTGGTCACGATGGTGGGCGGCATGGGTCTGCTGGCCGCTATTCTGCGCCGCGAGAGGTGAGCCGCGACGTGGGTTCGGTGCCGTCCCGCGTCGCCGGCGCACCACCGGTTCGCTTCCCCGGCTTCGACGTGCTCGACCAGAGCAGTCACTGGGATCCCGTGACGACAGGCGTGGTGCTCTCGCGCGTCGGGATGGCTCCCGACATCCGGTTCTTCACCCCCACCGAGCAGGCCATCGCCACGGCGCTATGCGACCAGCTCCTGGGGCAGAGCGACGACGCCGAGAACGACTCCCGGGTCCCCATCGTGAACCTCATCGATGCCCGGCTGGCCGAGCAGCAGACCGACGGGTGGCACTACCACGACATGCCCACGGACGGGCAGGCCTGGCGAGACACCCTCGCCGCGCTCGACGCCGACGCGAACGAGGGCTTCGGCACCGGCTTCGCGACCTGCCAGAGCCAACACCAGGCCAGCCTGATCCAGACCGTGCAGGACCACGGGACGGACCGGTGGCACGGGCTCAACGCCAAGCACGTCTGGAGCCTGTGGACGCGCTACGCGTGCACCGCCTTCTACTCTCACCCCTCGGCCTGGAACGAGATCGGCTTTTCGGGACCGGCCTATCCGCGGGGGTACAAGAACGCGGGGGTCGGCAAGCTCGAGCCGTTCGAGGTCCATGACGCGAGACCGTCCGACGACCCGCTACGGGGGCAGTCATGAGCTCCGTGCGCGACCGCAACGAGTCGGCGTGGCTGCTGCCCGCTGACGGTAAGCGGGTCAACCACCAGCTGCGCCAGGACATGCGCCGCTTCGACGACACTGACGAGGTCGACCTCGTGGTCGTCGGGTGCGGCGCTGGTGGGTCAACGATGATCCAGCGGCTGGCCCGCGCCGGTTGGCGCGTTCTCGCCCTGGATGCGGGCCCGTTCTGGGACCCCGACACCGACTGGGTCAGCGACGAGGCCGGCTCGCACCACCTGTACTGGACGGAGCCGCGGGTCATCTCTGGGTCTGACCCGGTGCCCTTGGGTTCGAACAACTCGGGCCGCGGCGTCGGCGGGTCGATGGTCCACTACGCCGGCTACACGCCACGCTTTCACCCGAGTGATTTCGAGACGTTCACCCGCGACGGGGTGGGCGCCGACTGGCCGATCGCCTACGGCGACCTCAAGCCGTACTACGAGGCGATCGAGGAAGAGCTGCCGGTGGCCGGTGACAAGTGGCCCTGGGGTGATCCGCACTCCTACCCCTACCGCCCGCACCCGGTGGGCGGCAACGGTGAGCTCTTCCTGCGCGGCGCGGAGCGGATGGGGCTGACCGCCAAGGTCGGCCCGGTCGCCATCGTCAACGGCCGCTTCGGCAACCGGGCCCACTGCATCTACCGCGGCTTCTGCCTGCAGGGCTGCAAGGTCAACGCCAAGGCCTCACCCCTGATCACCCACATCCCCGACGCCCTGGCCCACGGCGCCGAGGTGCGTGCGAACGCCATGGTGACCAAGGTCGAGGTCGACGAGCGGACCGGGCGGGCTACCGGGGTGCACTACGTGCGCGACGGGGTGGCCCGGTTCCAGCGGGCCAACCTGGTCGCGATCGCCGGGTACTCCATCGAAACCCCGCGGCTGCTGCTCAACTCGGCCTGCGACCGGTTCCCCGACGGGCTGGGCAACGACTTCGACCAGGTCGGGCGCTACCTGATGGTGCAAGGAGCCCCGCAGACCGCGGGCCGGTTCGACGGCGAGGTGCGCATGTATAAGGCTCCGCCGCCCGAGGTCAGCAGCGAGGCGTTCTACGAGACCGACCCGGCCAAGCCGTACAAGCGGGGGTTCTCCATCCAGACGGTCTCCCCCCTTCCCATCACTTGGGCCGAACACGTTGCGGCCCAAGGGCACTGGGGCGCCGACCTGCGGGAGTACATGAGCGATTACGTGCACTGGTCCTGCCTCGGCGCCCTGTGCGAGTTCCTGGCCCAGCCGGAGAACCGGGTGACCCTGTCAGCGGAGAAGGACCGGCACGGGCTGCCCGCCGCGAACTTCTCCTACTCCCAGTGCGACAACGACGCAGCCCTGATGCGCGCCGCCCAGGGCGTGATGGAGGACATCCTGCACGCGGCCGGCGCCGACGAGGTGATCACCATCGACCGCTTCGCCCACCTCGTCGGCGGCGCGCGGATGGCCGCCGACGAGCAGCACGGCGTCGTCGACTCGAACTGCCGCACCTTCGCCGTGCCCAACCTCTACATCACCGACGGCAGCGTGCTGCCGACCCAGGGCAGCGCCAACCCGGCGCTGACCATCATGTCCGTCGCGGCCCGGGCCGCTGAACGGCTGGCCAGCCTCCCGCGCAACGGCGCCTGACTTTCGGGCGCACTTGGCGCACCCCACCCCAGAGCGAAAGTTGCAGCACACCACCACCGAACCCGGCCGGGTTCACGAAGGCAGGAGAAACCCATGGCAGCACAGAAGGTGTCCGACTACCTGTTGCAGCGTCTGCGTGACTGGGGCGTCGATCATGTCTTCGCCTTCCCGGGCGACGGCATCAATGGGATCCTCGCCGCGTGGGCCCGAGCGGGCGACGACCCGATGTTCGTGCAGTCGCGGCACGAGGAGATGAGCGCGTTCGAAGCGGTCGGCTACGCCAAGTTCACCGGCCGGGTCGGGGTCTGCATGGCCACTCCGGCCCGGGCGCCATCCACCTGCTCAACGGCCTCTACGACGCCAAGCTCGACCACGTGCCGGTCGTGGCCATCGTCGGCGACGGCGCGATGCAGATGAACGGCATGGCCGAGCTGATCACCATCAAGCACTACTGGCAGCAGTGGAGCGACCCGCGCCTGATCATCGCCGTCCTGCACAATAACGAGCTCAACCAGGTCACCTGGGAGCTGCGGGCCATGGAGGGGTCGCCGAAGTTCGCCAAGTCCCAGACCCTGCCCGACGTCGACTTCGCGGGCTTCGCCGCCCGCCTCGGCCTGCAGGCCATCACCGTCACCGACCCCGACGACCTCGGAGCAGCCTGGGACCAGGCGCTGGCCGCCGACCGACCCAGTCCTCGACGTGCACACCGACCCGAACGTGCTCCCCATCCCACCCCATGCCACCTTCGAACAGATGAAGGACGCCGCCGAGTCGATCCTCAAGGGCGACGAGAACGCCTGGGGCGTCATCACGGAAGGCGTCAAGACCAAGGTCCAGGAGTTCCTGCCCCAAGGGAAGTCCTGAGAGGTACCAACTGATCATCCCCAGGAGGTGGTGGTCATGAGCGGCTTCGTCTCCGAGATGCGCCGCAGCGGCAACGGGCTGCTGCTGCGGATCTGTGTCATCGCCGCCATCGGTGGCATGCTCTTCGGGTACGACACCGGTGTCATCTCCGGCGCGCTGCTGTTCATCAAGTCCGACCTGCACGCCGGTGCTTTCGCCCAACAGGCCATCGTCTCCTCGTTGCTGCTCGGCGCCATGCTCGGCGCGGTGATCTCGGGGTACCTGGCCGATGCGATCAGCCGTAAGTGGACCAAGGTGATCTCGGGCTCGGTCTACGTCATCGGCGCCCTCGGCTGCGCGTTCTCGGTCAACGCGCCGATGCTGATCGGGTTCCGCTTCCTCCTCGGCGTCTCGGTGGGCACCGCCTCGTTCGTCGCGCCGCTCTACATCTCCGAGGTCTCACCCCCGAAGGTGCGCGGCGGGCTGGTGTCCTTCAACCAGCTCGCCGTCACCAGCGGCATCCTCATCGCCTACATCGTCAACTTTCTGCTCAAGGACGTGACCGGCAACTGGCGCTGGATGCTCGGCCTCGCGGCACTGCCGGGGGCGGCCCTGGCCATCGGGATGCTGAGCGTGCCCCACACCCCGCGCTGGCTCGTGCAACAGCAGCGGCAAGACGAGGCCCGCGGCGTGCTGGAACGACTGCGTGACTCCGACCCCGACGCCGACGTCGACGATGAGCTCGACACCATCACCGAGGCCAGCAAGCAGGAGGGCTCGTCGCGGGTTCGCGACCTGCTCGCGCCCAAGCTCCGCCCATTGATGATCATCGGACTGGGCCTGGCCCTGTTCCAGCAGTTCGTCGGTATCAACACGGTCATCTACTACGCCCCCACGATCCTGGCCGACACCGGGCTGACGAGCAGCAGCTCGATCACCCAGACCGTGTTTGTCGGGATCACCAACGTCGTGTTCACCATCGTGGCGGTGTTGCTGCTCGACCGGGTGGGCCGGCGCAAGCTGCTCCTGACCGGCACCGTCGGGATGGTCCTTTCGCTGATCCTGCTCGGTATCTACTTCTCCAGCAGCACGTTGCAGCACCAGGCCGGCTACCTGGCTCTCGTGGCACTGCTGATCTATATCGCCTCGTTCGCGATCGGTCTCGGGCCGGTGTTCTGGCTGATGATCTCCGAGATCTACCCGGTCGGGATCCGCAGCAAGGCCATGTCGGTCTCTACCCTGGGCAACTGGGCCGCGAACTTCCTCGTCGCCGCCACCTTCCTCAGCCTCGGCAGCATCATCACCCGGGAAGGCACCTTCTTCCTCTACGCCGCCATCGCCGTCGGGGCGTTCGTCTTCTTCCTGGCCAAGGTGCCCGAGACCAAGGACCGCACGCTGGAACAGATCCAGGAGGACCTGTCGATCAGCGACGACCACCCCACCAAGGAGTCCGCATGACCCACGCCACCATCAACGCCGTGACCGACGCCAGGATCGACAGCGTGGAGGTCAGCGCCTACACCGTTCCCACCGACGCACCGGAGGGTGACGGGACCCTGACCTGGGACTCCACCACCATGATCCTGGTCACGGCCCGCTCGGGCGATGTCGAGGGCATCGGGTGGACCTACGGCCCCACCGCCTGCGCGACGATGGTCAGGGACAAGCTCGCCGGCCTTGTGACGGGTCGCGACGCGATGGACGTCGGCGGGTCCTTCGCCGCCATGGTGAAGGCGGTCCGCAACGCGGGCCGTCCCGGGGTGGCCGGCTACGCCATCTCCGCCGTCGACGTCGCCCTGTGGGACCTCAAGGCCCGGCTGCTCGACCTGCCCCTGCACCACCTCCTCGGCGCCGTTCGCACAAGCGTGCCCGTCTACGGCAGCGGCGGCTTCACCACCTACGACGAGCGGCAGCTACGTCACCAGCTGGGCCACTGGGCGCTCGAGCAGAGCATTCCCCGGGTGAAGATCAAGATCGGCGAGTCATGGGGTACCGACCCCGGCCGCGACCTCGACCGGATGCGCCAGGCGCGGACGATCATCGGCGACGACACCGAGCTGTTCGTCGACGCCAACGGCGGCTACACCCGCAAACAAGCCATCCGGGTCATGACGGCCGCGACAGATCTGGGCGTGCGCTGGTTCGAGGAACCGGTCTCCTCCGACGACCTCGACGGACTTGTGGAGGTTCGCGACGCCGTGTCCGCCGACGTCACGGCCGGTGAATACGGCTACGACCTGTACTACTTCCGCCGGATGTGCGCAGCCGGTGCGGTCGACTGCCTCCAAGCCGACGTCTCCCGCTGCGGTGGCATTACCGAGTGGATGCGGGTGGCGGCCGTCGCGGCATCCTTCGGCCTAGAAATCTCAGGTCATTGCGGACCACACCTGCACGCCCACGTCGCCGCCGCGACGCCCAACCTGCGTCACCTCGAGTGGTTCCACGACCACGTTCGCATCGAGACCATGTTCTTCGATGGCACCCTCGACCCGACGGGAGGGGCCATCACCCCGGACGCCGACGCGCCCGGAAACGGGCTCACTTTCAAAGCCGCAGATGTCGAGTCCTACCGGGTCAAGTAGCCCACAGGGGTAGACCAGACCTCCCCCGAGAAGAGCGGCCCGAACCGGTCAGGGTCATCCTTGGAGGAAACGCCGCTCTGGGTCGAGACGATGGGCCCGCTCTTGATGGCGGTCGGCGCTGTCGTAGAGCTGCCTTGCGAGCTCGGCCAGTCGCTGACTCTCGACCACGTCGCCCCGATCAGCAAGAGTGCCTGCTCGTGCCGCTGTCTGACCGGCCTCGCTCAGGTCGAGAACTGCCGCCTCATACTCGAACCGGGCCTCAACCAGCGGGTCCGTGAAACTCGCCACAGGTGCGGAAGGCTGCGGGATCTCGGCGTCCGGATCATGCAACCGTTCGCCAGGGCTCCCCATCTCCACCTTCCTGTCGTTCACCCACCCTCTATACCCAAGTTTGCTCACCCCACCCCCGCCCACGCGGGGTTACGCGGCTCCTCACAGTTGAGTAGCTGGCGCCCCCCCGGGGCGCACCGTGGTACGCGAAGATTCCGGCGTGCTGGCGGTTGCCTCCGTCAAGGGGCTCTTCGTGAAGGTGACCCCCGCGGGTGGGAAGTTCCAGCGGTGCGCCCCCGACTGATGAATACGCCTCGGCCGGCGCCTGCCGTTTTCCCACGGCCAGTCCCTCGCCGTCCCCGGAATAAAAGGAGGCTCCCTGCCCGGCCGCAGCTTGCTCATGGGCAACATGACAACCCCGATGGGGTCCGGACTTGCGTCCGGTCGGGCCGACCGTGAGGAAGGCTCAACTCCCCAGCGGGCGCAGGATGGCTGCAGAAGCGAAGGCCGGTAGCCGAACAGGCAGCGGGAACCCCGGGAGTCGCACGACCGGCGCCTCCGCCGGAGACTTCCGCATGACCGACCCGATAGGGGCTGGTGCCCCGGTCTGAAAGGGGCGCTGACGTGAGCCGGGTGAGCCTGTGAAGACCTGATGAATGACGACGACGGAACCGAGGGACAAGTTGGACGCCGAGATCGCGAACGGACCTGAGGACGAGGTCCTGGACTGGGCCAGGTGGGCTGGGGCCAGGCCGAGGACGACGTACGACGCTTGCGGCGGCGGATCTTCACGGCGTCGAAGGCTATGGGGCTGGCTTGAGCCGGTTGCCTGGAAAGCGGGCACGGCCGGATCTGCCCGGAGTCGAGGTGATCTTGGTCAGCGCCCAGTATGTGAAGAATCTGCATCCCCCACGGCTGTCGCACGACGTCGTCGATGCCACCTGGGGGCTGGGCCAACTCCAGCGTCGTTCTGGTCTGGCCGGCCCATCTTGCGGGCGTCTCTGGTGTGCTCGTGGGACGTGGGTCGCCCACGCCGCTGCGATCCTGGTCAGCCCTATGTTCTTGCGTTGCAGCGTTCACCCGGCTGCCACGACGTCACCGGCTGTCAAAAGGCCGACGATCTCGCCGTGGTTGACGATGGCAATCTGCCTCAACCGGCGTGCCCGCATGGTCGCGGCGGTAGCCGTCAGGTCCTCATCTGGTGCGGCGGTCATGTGGATCTCTTGGCTGACGGCGGACGCGAGAATCGCGTCCGGATCCTTGCCGGTAGCAGTGACGTGGATGACGATGTCGTAGGCGGTCAGAAGGCGTGGGAAGTCGCTGGTGGAGGGGTCTGCAGCGACCACGAGGGTGTCCGCGCGTTCGCGTTCCATCGTGCGTGCAGCCGTGTCCACCTTCGCGTCGTACGCGATGACGGGCGGGCACGGGGTCATGGCTTCATAGACGAACTCGTTCATGGAGTTCCTTCCCAAGGTCCTTTGCCCCCTTCGTCCTTCGCCTCGCTGACCGCTCTCTGCTGGGGGAGACCGACGCCGCTTGAAGTGGCCGGTGCGGACGTCCCGTACCAGATGGTCGATGCCCGCCAGGCTTCGTCGAGGGTGAGGCGTGCGTCTGGTCACCAGTTCGCTCCTTCGCCGCGTCCAAGGTAGGTCAATGATAGTTGCAGCGCAATCATTGCGTTTTGTGTATTCATTGCCCGCTACTGAAAGAGCGCAAACGTTGAGGGTGCGCAACGGCTGGCATACTGGATCCACGGCAGCCCGGGGGGCGCCAGGCCGGGGCTTCAGTCGACGCGAGTCGTTACCGGGTGACGTGAGTCGGCATCAGTCAGAGGTGACAGGGACATGAGTGGCAC
>JAABUP010010636.1_pt1 | contig 10802 bp, 11 predicted proteins | sample 5559201 | NCBI WGS metagenome assembly JAABUP01 (sample SAMN10711887, study PRJNA513373) | rock metagenome | isolation source: Antarctica rocks | place: Antarctica | reverse complement strand
AAGTGTGGTGGAGGTGCGCATGACTGTGGATGAGTCAGGGGATGTAAGCATGCTGTCTGGGGAGGTGCAGAAGTGGTTCAGGCTGCATGCTGAGCTGCCAGTGGAGACTCTCATGGACCCAGCGCTGCTGGTGGCCAACACTCACATCCTGTTCAACCCCAAGAGGGGAGACATCAAGGTGTGTTGAGCTCTATAGGTTCATGCCAGCTGTCACTGACCATGCCATAAGCTCTGAACACCATCGCCTCATTATAGCAGTAATCGTGACAGAGTTAATTTCAAACATGACTCAAGCATGGGTGTCTCTGCACGAAACGTTGCATCTTGTAGTTAGGCTGAACATGCAGCATGTGCCTTGCACTTGGGCTCTGTATTGTGCATTTTTCTGCATATCTTGCTACAGCAAGGCATGTTATTGGTTTTGCATTGCAGCCTGCACAGCTCAGTTTGCCCATGTACACACCTTGTGGTTCACCAACATGCCACACATATTGGTGCATCAAACACCATTACCCTTGACACAACACTGCACATCCTGATGTTCCTTCTCTACATGCAAATCCCAATTACGGACGCTGCTGAATGTAGTACCTGACATAGTGCTGCACATCCTGGTGTTCCTTCTCTTCATGCAGATCCCAATTGCGGACGCTGCTGAATGTTGTAACTCAAACTAAGCTGCACATCCTGATGTTCCTTCTCTGCATGCAGATTGCCCAGCTGCGGACGCTGCTGAATGTCATGAACGACATTGTGCGCAAGTGCAACGGCAACGCCTTGGGCATGGTCATGGGCGACTTCAACTCCACCCCACAGAGTGCTGTCTACCAGTTCATCAAAGCTGGTGAATTGGATTGCCAGACAGTCCCTAGGAAGCATGTCTCTGGTCAAGTGCAAGGGACCAGCTGGCCTGCTGCCCTTGAAAAGGTACAATGGGAACTCATATCATATTTGTTGCACTTGTTGCACACACGCTGGAACAGCATATCATGCCAGCCATAGCTGAGCAGCTATGCAAGGCACCTTTGCAGCACACGACATTGTTTGCTCTGTTCCAGGCTGTTAGTCTGTCTGTGATACCACTTCTCCTCCAGTGAAGCTGATGCATACTGATCTAGACGTGATTGGCCTTTTGTTTTTGGTATACCCCAATGGTTGCCGGCATACCCTGCCGAGGCTGGGGCCCTACCCCATGAGGGTCTTGTAGCTGACGCATATGTTTTGTGTTGAAATGCGATGCATCTTAAGTCCCGCGATGGAGTGAATGGATTTTGTCTGTCTGATCTGTTGTGCTTTATAAGCTACTGCCATCAGCAATGAGCTTGATCACAGCATGCCCTTCTGCTTTGTAACACTATAGCTTTGTTGTAGCCTTGTATGTTCCTGAAGTCTTGTGAGACAAGATGACTGAGTTACAGCATGCCTTCTGCTTTGTAACACTGGCTTTGTTGTCATTTTGTATGTTCCTGAAGTCAGTCAAGATGGCTGAGTTAGATGGGCTGAATGCAGATGGCAAGGCAGCGCAGTGCACCGGCAGCTTTGAGTGTGGAGAATCTGGACACCCTGCTGACCCCCCCTGCCACCCCCAGCTCGCCCCAGAAGTCAGACTTCTGGGGGTCACCCCCTCAAAAGTCCCCTACCTACCGCAACCCCCGAAAGAAGCCCCTCAGGCTTGCTGGGGCTGCAGCTGCCCCTAAGGGGGGTCTCAGCAGGGGGATGAAGCATGTGGCTTCGGAGCCACAGCTGTTTGCGCTGGATGGCTCTGGCGACTATGGTGGCGATGCAAGAAGCATTGTCCAGCCGCTGAAGTTGACAGCACACACTGTGCCGGCCCTGCAAACCCTGCCAGACACCACGCCGCCACTTCTCCCCAGCTCCTCTACTTCTTCACCACGTCAGCAGCCAAACTCGGCTCCAGCAAATGTTCCCAACTCAGCCTTCTCATCTCCTCAGCCCAGCCTGCCTCCGCGACCAAACTCGGTGAGTTCTGCTCCTCAAGGCGAGGGCCCTCTGGATCCGAGCACAGCTGAAGCAATCGCCAAAGCAGTCCAACATAATGATCCAAAACACCTCCAGGGGTTAGTCATGCCTACCATGAACTCATCCAAGCAGCTTTCCACCACCTCCCTGAGCACCATTGCTGAGAGTAACTCAGACCCAGGGAACTCAACAGCTGATCTCGCTGCGCTCGATCAGGTGGCTGAGAAGCTCACTGAGTTGAGCGCTGCTCAGGCCAACTCACCATCTGCCAGGACAGACAGGTCCTCCTTTGAGTTTGACATGCAGCAGGACCAGTACGCTAGCTCACCTGCTCAGATCTCAGGTTTCCCCAGCTCAAAGCATCTAGCTCGCTCTGGATCATCAGCCCGCAGCTCAAGCACTCAGGCTCAGCTTGAGCCAGCAGCATTTGGCTCAGACATTCAGGTCTTAGATGATAGAGACCTGTTTCCACAGACCTCCAGCAGTGGTGCAGAGCTGAGTCACCTTCATGACTCAGCCACTTCCAGCGCATCTCCTGACTCAGCTGCAGACAGCTCAGCGCGTCAGACAGCAGCTAGCTCAGCAAGTGAGTTTGCAGACAGCAGTCGCTCAGATCCTGCTGTGAGCAAAGCTGAGTCTTTGTCTAGGTCTCCTTCTAGGAAAGGAGTCTTTTCCAGCCAGGATTCAGCGTTCTTTGCGCCAACCGTACTGAAACCGCGTAAGTCAGCTGATGGCGAGCAGTTGCAACCAAGCGGCCGGAAGCTGCATCAGATTCCCTCCAACTCAGAAATCCTCATCCATGTGTCCCCTGGCAACGGCCACCAAACGCCCTTCACCTCAGGGCCGTATTCCTCCACTGGCCCTGACCCCTGCCCCACCCTGCCATCATCCCCTGCAGCAGCAGTTTTTGCCAGAGCTGCTGCAGCAGCTGCTGCAGCAGATGCGTTGGCAGGCTCGCAGCCTTCTGGCCATTCAGAGGGCCTCCCCCCACGGCCCTTCTCCCCCCCTGGCCCATCCCCTTTGGGTGAACCATCTGACCTGGAGCAGCGCCACTCCTCCTCTTCTTCAGTCTTGTCACCCACATCCAAGCTGGCAGCTGACATTGGTCTTTTCTCACCTCGTCGATTACCCCCGAAGCTGCTGAACACCAGTAGGCATGGTGGGTTTGGGGATTCTCAGCGCTCTTCTGGGGATCTTGGGCATCTGCAAGCCCGCAAGTCTGGGGACAGGCCCCGGCTCTCAGCTGACAGAGGACCTCCGATTGTCAAGAAGCCCCTATTCAGGGTAATCGCTGTACCTCCATTTTCTTTGTCACAGCAACTGCACACGGCTGGTCTCAATTCTATGGCCTGCTATGTTATCCTGCTTGTCTGGACATGTAATGGCCATGTATTGCTGATTTCATCATCTCCTGGCAATCTGCACCTCATCATAATCATTTGGTTGCCAAGACACTGCGCATGCCTTGTGTGTCACACCATCAAGTTCAGGCAACATTGCATCGTCCAGTCTTTGACCTTTTTGGTGTGGTGTCGTGCAGGATGACTCATGCACGTGGAGCCCTGAGCAGCTGCAGATGGCGGTGGGATTCCCTCCAGAAGACATTGCAGAAGAGGCTTCACTTGCACATGCTGAAAGCGCTGACTCCCCAGGTCAGACGCACTCTATTGCAAAACTTGCTCAGTCACTACTCGCCCACTCACTCACTCACTCACTTACTCACTCACTCACTGATCTGGTTTTATACACACATTTGCCTGTTGCAGACCAGCATGATGATGTGCATCAAGTTGCAGCTGTCGCTTGCTGTTTAACTGGTTGTCTGTCGCTGACCTTGCTTGCAATTCAAAGGCCTTGCTTGCAATTCAAAGACAGCACAACCACTTCACCACCTCTGCCTTAGAAGAAAATCAACACTGAAAGTTGCGAAACAATCAAAGGAAGGTTTTGTGAGCATGCAGTGTGCACCCTTACTCAAACCATGCAGCCTTACAAGGCTTTCTTACCAAGACAATGATGCTTTCTTTGCTCATGAAATCTGTATGCACACCTGTGAACATGTATCACTAGCAATGGCTGCCTCCAGCACATTGTCCTTAGTGATGACCATGAGCAAGTGGATGTTAGGCTAAATGCCTCTTGTTGCTGGGCAGCCCGGTATAGCTCAAACTTGTCATCTTAATAAATTTGATGCTGAAAGGCGTAATCTTTTCTTTGTTCTTCAAGTTGGTGCTGTTTCCACAGGTGTGAGTGGCAGCAGTGGGCAGGACCCAGAGCCCACCTGGGTGGCCCGCCACCCCCTCAAGCTGCGCAGCGCATACAGTGAAGTCACCGGCAGCGAGCCACCCTACACCACCTGCCACAGCAAGTTCCTGGGGACTGTGGACTACATGTGGTATACTCCAAATGTAAGCACACTTTGCTAGCCCTGTAACATCCATTGGCAAAGCATGCATTGTGTGAATGACTTTGCGGCTTTTTGCCGCTCCACATTGCTTGTGTCCATGCTGTGCTGCATAGCTATCAGTGTGCAGGCTGCACACAGTACTTTGCCTGGCCGAGTCTTAGTCAAGTGCATGTTGGTGTCAAAATGCTGAGCATGCATTGAGCTGTGAAAGAGACTAGGAAGAGTTGATCACCTGCTGCCAGCCATGCATGCATGCATGCAATGATACATGACTGCGTCTGAAGCTGACCACCTTCTTTGCAATGCCTTCTCAAGTGCCACGCACAGAAAGTGGCTTTGATCAAGCACCTGGCAACAGCCAAGTCGGTGAAGCACATGACTCAGGCTAGCTAATCAAGAACCCTGTGCTAAGTCCTACCCTGAGTCCCAGGACTGTCAGTGTTGCATGATGCATCTGAATGTGTCTAGCGTCTGTAGTGTCTGAGCGTATGTGCAATGCATGCAGGCTGATAAGGGCACCACGCTGCTGCCCACCAAGACCCTGGTGCCTCCCCCCCTGGAGCATCTATACTGCGGTCTTCCCTCCCCTGAGTGGCAGAGCGACCACATGTCTCTGGTCACAGACTTCAGCGTGCGGCGCCGCGTGTCCAAGAACTCTATCTTGTTGAGCGGCCTGCACAAAGAGGCCAACATGGTGCGAGCCAGAAGCAAGTTGGTGGACTCAGAGGTGTTTGCTGCTGCCTTGGCTGCAGTCAACAGGGACAAGCCCGGATCCTAGATCTGGATCAGACTGGATCAGCTGGACCCACAGCTCATGTGGTTCATCTTTTCTGCCCTCCGCCCTCCCAGATACATTTTTGCCTTTCCTTTCCTTCTGACCAGTCTTGGCGCCGATGGGGGAGCTGGTCGTTGTTCCCTTTCAAGACCTGCCCTTTGGGCAGAGCTTCAAGGGCGGCATCTAGGCTACTGGTCTGACAGAGGAAAAACGCAGGCAGTCAACAAAATTTGACACCTTTCTCCTCCCAGTGTTTGATATGCTTAACTCAATCTGACATATAGCTGCATGCGCAGTACGGTTCTCTGACTGTGGTGACTTGACCTGGCAAAGTTTGTATGTTGTGTTATTTGTGTAAACACTGCTGTCAGGTTAGGTGTTGTCACCCAGGCAAGTCTTCTAGAGCATTTCAGGAGAGGACAGTGTGACTTTTGACAGACATAGCATGGCCAAGCCTTTTGGCCTTCTTAAGTTTGCTTTGGCATTTTGACCACTGCAACAGAAGCTTAGCAAGGAACCTGCAAAATATATACAGTAGGATGGCATATTGGGTGGCTCTGACTGGCAGAGAAATTTTGTGGGGTTAGATACAACAAATGAGGAACAGTGAGAGCTTAGCTTTTCTACATTCTTTGGAAATAGATATGGTAAGCACCGCATGGATGGCGTGATGCATTATAGTGGGCTTCATTCTGAGTTGATTATGGGTATGGACCAGGTTGGATTATGATGCTGTGCGTACACACCTTTTTATTGTACCTGCGCAGGCTTTGCTCTCTCTACAGTGCTGTACACACCAACAGTGACGAGTTGGTGTGGTTTTTTGGGAATAACAAGCTTCAGATGATGAATGTGATTTCAAAGTGTAAAGTTTGCGACTTGACCCACAGCATAGTTGTCGCAGTGTAGTGCACACCTTGGTGCCTCAGAATGGTATGCTATGCATATAGGATCATCCCCTAGCTCATATGGCAGGCAAGCTTAACACCTGCTAAGAGAGGTGACAAGCACACATTGAAACCACAATCTCCATATCTGGTAGGCATTTTTACAATGCAGGGTAAGATTCGCCTGTGTATGAACAGTCTGCAGCATATTCAGCATTGCTTGGTGAACACTGCAATACGCAAGGGTGCATCTGCGACATGACATTTGACTGAGTCTTTTGCTTACAACTGCTCCTGGAAGTTACGCAAATACCATTCATTGTTTGATGTTGTACACTTCATGCTGACTTCATTTGCTTCTAGTGTGACTCTTGTCCTGATACTGTTCTCTACCATGAGTGCAGCTGATTCAATCAGTGCCAGCAAACTAGGCACATGTACATCTGTTGCGTTCACTTGGTGCACTGGTCTGTCACTGACTTCACCCTTGTCATTTGCTAGAACTGTACTGTTATAAGGGGAGACATACTTCAAATGCTGCTTTCCTGTCATTTGAGCCAAATGCCAGAGCTCTGGGGTGAAGACTTGCTGGCCTTGAACCACTGGAAACACTTCAACAACTGCTGCATTTGATGGCAGAAACACAAGATTGACCAAGTCTGAACCAGTAACCCCAACCAACACTGCTGCATCAGATACGGCGTGGAGCTGATCAGCAAAAGACAAATCACCAAATGTCACCATAGTTGCGTTGAAGCCGCGACTCATCAGAGCTACAAGCAGGTCAGACACGTTGTTCATGCGCCGGCTTTCTGTACTTCTGCGCTGGGCAACAACAACGCGCTTGGGGTCAGTACTCTGACTAGAGTCTATGCCATATCTGTGCTTCACTCCCCACGCTAGCTCAACAAAATTGCAGTCTAGGCTCTTGTCGATTTCATAGAAGTGTATATCAAATGGGAACCCACCTGGCAGTGAAAATCTGATTTTGTCAAAGGTACTAACTTTAGGAAGATCCTGCAGAAACGTCAAAGTACCAAAAGCTTTTGCCAGACCTAGCCCATATGGTCCAATCCAATCATGAGATTCTGAACAGTCTATGATCAGGTTCAGCTCTGCCATCTTGATTCCTGTCTGCTTCATCCAAATGTAAATGTAGTAAAAGTGAATGTTTAGCTGATGTGTGGGGTTGGGGCCTGATAGCCTGCCCATCAAAAGAGTTGTCCCTGGAAAGTGTATTTTATCAGCAGCTGGTACCTTCGCCAATGTGCTGTCCAAATGGGTCTGCCGCACACACCAAGGCCTACCATAATCTGCTGGTATGGGCTTGTAAATGGCTGAGCACATGCTGTCAGCTTCAAGCAAGCTTGCATCTGTTGGCGTCGATGGCAGTCTTGCGGCCTTGCTTGCTTTGCGATAAAAACAGGTGTAGTTGAGCTGTTCATCATTCATGACTGCTGTTGCGCAACCTAGCTGTCTTTGGATGCTGTCATCATTGAAGTAGACCAAGTTCCTGGTCAGTTCCGACTTCTGGTTTGCTGTGGGCGTTTTGCCGAGCTGCCCGTCTGGCCCTGGGATAGATTGGGCCTTGCCAATTGCGTATGCGGATATCAGGCAGGTGAGTACAGTTGCCAGCAACACTGTCACGGCCAGCTTGAGTCTCGTGTGTGCGTGCATGACTCAGGTCACCCACCCGCACCCTGGCATGGCTGTTCAGCGTGCGCAGAAGTAAACGCTACAGAATGAAGCAGCACCTGCACAACAAGGTACGGCTTGCAAGGCTTGCTGATGCTACCCCAGCACTAGTGCATTTTTGCAGTGCCAACGGTGTAGTTTCAATTTGTCTCGACACTGCTGCACATGCGAGCGCGGTGGTGTCATACGCTGGCCAAAGCAAGGGCAGCGCAAAGCACCTGTTCACACCCTCGCGCACTTGTACACCCAATACTTACTACAAGTTTTGCACACCTGCAGCTCTGCAGATCTACGGCAGCTCCAAGGTTTTAATAACGGATCCTCTACCTACACCGCGATGCAAACTCTTTCTCCTTGGCGTTTGAGCGTGTGCTGTTTCAAGTCCCGCTAACTGCGGGGCGCACCTCCGTCAGCTCTGGCGTTCAGCGCGCGCGAGACCGCAGTCAGTAGGATGTTTGCAATCAACGAACAGCGGCAGTGCAGTCGCACATTACATTAATGCCACATTCGCCTTTTGAAAAGCCGCTTGGTATTTGATCAGTGCATCGAACGCGTTCGTGACGAACGAGGCGATGGCGTACCAAGGTAAGATCGCTTGTTTTGAGAGCGTAACGGCAGACAAATTTGTCATGGATGAAGAGACAGGTGTCCAAATCTACCACATGCAAAGTGACTGTCCAATGAGTAGCTTGCTCGCTCGACACACTTTCGAGCCAGGAGCACTAATTGCTTCGACTTCCATTTGCTGGTTTCGAAACTGAACTCTGGCTGAACGGGATTGCACCCGCACAGCATGCTGTATTAAGATTTAAAATTTAATGCATAAAACCGATGTATGGCCGTGCATGAGTGCATCGGTGGCCCGTGGTCAAGTAGACTGGGAGCGTTCGAGAGGTTTTTCTTCTGTGCTCGCTGTCATTTCTCTGTGCTCCAGCGTCACTTCGGTGTCGTTTTGAATTGTCATTTTGTTAGAGTTATGCTACGGTACTGTATCCTTTTGTAATGATCACCTTACCGTATCATGGTCTTGTCAGCTGGAAGTGAAGTCCTGCATCGCAAACATGTTTGTTTCCTTTCAATTTCACCGCTGAGAAGTCGAGTCCAACTCATTGTCTCTGTTGAGCAAACAGTTTGCATCTCTGGCCAAAAGTTCAAGATTCAAGCCACCGTCTGTGCCCATGGAAGGAAAGAAGCCACGTAAAAGAGGTCGCCCACCAGGTCGCCGAAGGACGTATATGACCCAAGACTCTTATGGGAATGTCATACGACAGCATCTGTCGCCGTTCAAAGTGCAAAAGCTCACTGTGGGAGACGTCAGCACTTCTGATCAGCAGAACAGCCTGCTTGGACAGCATGATCGTCTCACTGGCAATTTCTCGAAGCAGCCTCACCTAGCTGACGGGGTGGGTAATCCCCAAAGTCCTGTGTCTCATGCCCAGCACCGACCACCTGCCCACTGCCTGGTCAAGACTAGCAAACAGACTCCACAGGATCTGATAACTTGCTTGCAGAAGACACCTCTCAAGGATGCTGTGCTTGTGCTGGCACCCACTTGTGTCGCAAAGCAAGACGAAAAGTTCCATTTCAACAAAGGTGTGCCACCTCCCTGGTGGCCGCCTGCAGTGTCATTCGAAGTCTTCACCAAGAAAACACAAGATGAGTTGGTTGTTCTTCTACTGGCACTTATGGACCATACAAGGGTGAAGCTTGGGCTGCTTGATGACTTCAAAAGAGCACTGCGTGGTGCAAGGCGCAAGTAATTCGTTGTGTCTGTGGCGCTCCCTACATGTTGCCCTGAATGCCTGTTGTGCCTGGGTTGTGCTTGTTTCCTACATTGGCTGCTTGAGCTGAAATTTTTGGCATCCAAGCTCACTTATCCAGTTTTTGATATCGCTTCATGAGGTTTGACAACGCTTTACATTTACTGTGACCAGCTTTTCTTGACTGGTGAACACAGCAAGCAACACACGTCAGCTTGTCAAATGCTCTCTCATGCCTGCAGGTTTGACAGCAAAAACTTTGAAAGCTTGCAGCAGATGTTATACCATAGTGAGCATCAACCAGACGAGGAGACAGCACGCACAGACAACCGCTCCAACAGGTCAACATAGTGTAACAATAGTGTAATTTGACGAAGCATGAGTCAGTACATGTTGTTGCAAATCAGTGTGGCCCATCTGATCAGAGACGCTTACTGTCCTGTATGACCCGTGATCAGCAACATTTGGTCTAGGTGATTCTACTAAAGATGCTGTGCCAAGCAGCATGACCTGCAGCAGTGCTAGCATTCAGAATGAAATTGCTGCTCCACAGCACAGCATCCATCTGCTTGCTTCAGACATCTGCAGAGACAGCTTACAGTGCTTTAGCATTGGTATTTTGATGACATTGCCAATGCAGTAGTGAATGGCCTCACCGCCATGTGTAAATTCTCATGCTGCAGTCAAACATTTCCAGCATGATACGTGTCATGTGCACATAAACAACACAGACTTCTTGGGCCTCAAGGTCAGAGGCTTCAAGCCTTTCTTCAGGGGCACCACTCTGAAGTACAGAGATGGTGGAGTGGTGCGCCAGTGTGCCAAGGGAGGGGCTAACAAAATCAGAGCGCCAGCTCCTACAGTTCCTGGCCCTCGCCCAGCCCTCAGGCCTGAGCATACCAATGTGGCAATGGACCCTGCTGAGGTCCTGCGGCAGGCTGGGGTGTCAGTCAGCAAGGAGTTTGATCTTGGGCCAGCCCTGCCATTTACCATGGGGACTGCGGGGTCTGACAGCGAGTTTCATGATTGTGCCAGCCCCACAGCTTCGGCTTCTGGGCTCATGGGCGCCTTTTCCGGCTGATTGTCTTGCTTCTGTTATCACACGATGCCGATACACGATGTTGATCATGATGATTGCTCTGCTTTTCATGTGCAGATGTGGCCTTTGGGGTAGGGATTTGCTTTTGTTCAGGCCTTTGTTTAGCCTAAACAGCTCAGGCATATGGTGTTGACATGGCATCTCTATCTGGAGGTCACTGACATTTAGTTTGATACAAATGAATGACATTTGGCAGGGT
>JAABUP010010635.1_pt1 | contig 10802 bp, 13 predicted proteins | sample 5559201 | NCBI WGS metagenome assembly JAABUP01 (sample SAMN10711887, study PRJNA513373) | rock metagenome | isolation source: Antarctica rocks | place: Antarctica | reverse complement strand
ATCCTGTGTTCATTCACCCTTCCTCTGCGCTGTTTCAGCGGCAGCCCGACTGGGTGGTGTACTTTGAGCTGGTGTTGACCAGTAAGGAGTACATGAGGGAGGTGTGTGCAATTGATCCCAAGTGGCTTGTGGAGCTGGCACCCAGGTTCTTCAAGTCTGCAGATGCTCACAAGCTGTCACGCAGGAAGAGAGCAGAGCGGCTGGAGCCGCTGTATGACAGATACAATGACCCGCATGCATGGCGTTTGTCTCGCCGCCGTGGTTAATTGCTTTTCATTCTGTGAGTACAGAAGTGATTCCTTTTTACTCTTTGCATACCTATCAGCTATGTATGTTTGCTTGCATTTCACTCATGTTTAAACATTGAATACGCTTCTATTATTGGGGAGGCCTAGAGTTGCTGCAGTTTCTGCAGCTGGATACAATACAGTAATGGACGAGACCGTTGACTCAATGCACTAGTTCACGCTGTTGTTGTTTGCGTGTAACAGAAGGGAACCTTAGACCTCAGGAGCTTAAGGTGTATGCGAGTTGTCACGGCATTCAATGGGCTGAACAAGTGGGTGCTCCATGCACAAGCCAGTCGCACGTTTACAGTCGGATCGGTGATCCAACGTGATCCGGCACTATCCGGGGAACTGAGGAGAAAAGAAACGGCTGCACAACTTTTGCGACTCTTGAGTGGTCGGGCACTTGACGACCCAACTAGAGTGCGAGCCAAACCCGCCCGTGCTATGCCTCTCGTGCTTACAGCAAGCTTTTAGCTATCCAACTACTGTACAGGAAAAAGAGCTGCTTGCTGCTTTGCACTTCCTGCCTGCGCCACCCCCACCTCCTCGATGGCGAGCACTCGCCGATAGCGTTCAATCAGTTGGGCCTGCAGCTTTGCAGCAGAAGCTAAGCAAAACTGTATACATTGTGCCAGACGTGGAGTGTGCCGCAGGTTTGCTGCATTTCTAATGTTACTGTTTTCGGTCAAGGGAGACAGACAATCATCATGCCTTTGCAGAGTATAAATGCAGTCTTGCAGCACAACCAAATGCAAGGCGTTTTCTGTACCCACAGCCCAACAAATTTCTGGCAGACGTTTTTGAAGGCATTCCAACCGGCACACACTTATCCGGACTGCCCAAGGTGATCAGCACTCTTGTTGCTCAATGCAATTGTCAGCATATCCCTGATCAATGTGCTTGTTTGCACTGCATTTAGGTGGAGTTGAACAGGTTTGACCTATTTCATGCTCACCTCTTCTATACTAAGAAGACTCGGTCTCTAGGGCTGCTTTTTCACTCAAAGGAATATCCTGCTTATGACCAGCAGAAGTTTCCCATAAACCTGGGCTATTGCCAGCAAGATAGTTACTTAAAGTATGATGAGACAGCAATGAACCTGCGCAACATGCTTTGGTTCCAGGTAAGTGTCTTGACCAGAGGGTGTTCAGCTGCTCATGTGCTAGTCTCCAAACATTTTGTAGAGTAGTTGTTCTGCCAGCTTTGTACACTGCAAAACTAAGCAAGCTGCTGCAGGGGCGCCTGTGTGCACTGGATGTTGGGCCTGACAGCGTCTTGCACCATGACCTGATCATGGATGGACTGCAAGATGTCAGGACTGTACTTGAATCTGATTTCGGACAAGGCGTGATTGATGTAAACTACTTTGCATCTATTCCAGGGTCACCACAGCACAGGCTGTTTTTGTGCTAAGCAAACAAAACACTGGAGTGGGCAGCATCTCAATAGATTTGATGACATGCTCTGCTGATAAGTCCATCCGAACTACTCTGCCGTGTCAGCACTACCTACATTGTGCTTGAGCTTGTGGTCTGCAGCATTTTTTACTGTCTTTGGATGCCACAGCCTCAATTCTCTGAACATGCTTCTTGGCCTAAAAAAGGTTCTGCCATTTGTCACAGAACTTTCTATGCAGCTATTAGTTATACTCTAATTGCTTTTCATGTTGCTGCATTGTCGCATGCTGTTGATAGTGTTGCAATTGCTAAGCAGATAGCAAGACTATAACACAGACAAACAATCAGTCACATGATGTGTCCAGCAGTTGGTTGACTAGGTAAACACTTAGCAAGCACGTAACACAGAACTTTCTATGCAGCTATTAGTTATACTCTAATTGCTTTTCATGTTGCTGCATTTCGTTTGCGCATTGGACCTTCTGTGAACACATCTGTTGCATGCGTCCCCAGGGAGTACTGCCAAATTCAGTCAAGACACTGCGCTCCATCCACAAGAGCATGGTGACATGTGATTGCGCATGGGAATGTGCCAATTTTGACCAAGCATTGCGTTCTGTTGTCAAAACAAGCTCTTGTTAGGTCACAATGTATCACACAGCACATGCTGCTTGCCCAACAGGAGCCCTATTGTGGCATGAGCCGCTGCTCGACCTGCAGTGTCATTTGGGTTGCTCAGGCATTGCATTGACGTCAAGGCCTAAAAGCAAGTATGCATGACATGCGCACCAACAGCATTGCTTGCAACAGAGACAACACTATTCACCTCAGCCTTTACAATGTGCAAGGAACTCTCGTCAAGATCGCCCAGCAGGGCTATGACTGCGTAAAGTACGTTGGAGCTGCAGCCAGAGGCGGGGGCCAAGTTGCTGTGAGGCCTTGCAGGCAGGCCATTCCGAGCATTGAAGCTGACTGATTGGCGCTGCAGCACAAGAGCTGGCTTTGCAGCCGGCAGAGCTGTGGGAGCAGCAGACTGCACTGGCGGAGCAACGCAGCCCGCATCCTGGGCTTGCAAGTCAACAGGCTGCACATGAGCACACCAAGGCTCAGCAATCAAAGCACTGTTACAACTGTTCAATGCTCAACAAAGGCTCACAAGAGGAGATGCTCCCAGTGCAGCTTGCAGCTCAGCTGGCTTGAACTTTTGCTCAAGGACAGGATTTGGTTCACAAGCTGCAGAGCTTGCAATGGGTCCCTTCATGTCTGCCTGGGTAGCATCAGCTTTGGTCTCTGCATCTCTCTTCTCCTCATCAGTAACATCATCATTGTCCAGCTTTGTGAGTTTTGGCAGGTATTGAAGGACCTGTCATAGCTGTTGAGCTTTAGTGCAGGCTTGAAGAGAAACATGCTCTAGGAACATGTTATGATCTGACCTTCTGTCTGTATTTAGGTATGTCTGCACATGGGTTGTCAGACAGCCAGAGCACATGCAAGTCTGGCAAATCCACAAGCCATTGCACTTCTGCCAGCTCTGCCACCTGTGAAAATAGCAAGTGTACATACATGTTGTGTCTGTGTATCTTTGACTCTGTGCCAAGCACGTCGACAGGTCCTGCAGACCTCATTTTTCCTCAAGTACAATTCTTGCAGTTTGAGGCACTGGGCAAAGTCTCTGCAAGCACACTGAAGATGCCATAGACAAGCTAAGCTTTTAATAAAGTCTGACACAAAGTAAGTAGGAAGCCAGCAGCTCACAGACGTACTTGAGAGTGGAAATTTGATTTACGGAGAGCGACAGCACCTCAACATTGGGCATTTGAGACAGTATAGACACGTCGGCAAGGTCCTGACCCCAGCAATTCAGGCTCTTGACATCACTGAGCCTGACAGGCCAGCACAAGACAGAGTGGGCACAGCGTTGAGAGCTTGCATGTTGTAACATAGAGCCGTTCTGCTCTCAAACATGGAATACCGGTCGACTCTGGTCTTGCCCTTGACTGTTTGTTCGCTGAGGGCCACTTTGAGCCCTACTTGGGGAGGAGTCAGGCCTGCCATTTCACCAGCTGCAAGACAATGGCTGGCATGCCCAGATCTCACACGCGGCGCAGCCTTCTAGAAACTGAATATGGTACCAGCTCATAGCTATATCAAGACTGGCATAACTTCTTCCCACCGATCTCCACTTCCAAGTCGACAAGCGAGTCTCAGCGATATGACTTTGCAGGCATGTGCCCAAAATAAGTCAGTCGCGAAGCCACTTGTCAGCAGAATGTGTTGTCAGCATGTTGATGTAACGGTCAGCTGACTAGGCTGCAACAAACATTATTCAGTCCGTCGCATCGGTCGCATAATCACGATGCGATGATCAACAATACCGCCAGAATAAATTAGTCATCTAGTAGGCTCAGATTTATATTCTTGACCGGGACGGCTTTCGCCCTTGAAGGCGCCTTCAAGTCTAAGGGCGGATCACAGCGAGAAATTCAACTGCAATGCATGTACAGAAGTCGATCTGTTGCGACGTTGCGACCATGCAGGGCGGTATAAGTGGTGAACGACATCTCTCAAGCTGTTTTACCGTGTCGCATAATTGCAGCTACAAAGTCCGCCAGAGGCCGTTCAGAAATACAGCTCCACACATTCAGTGCAGAGCACGCGCACAGACTCAAGGTGCGAGCTGAGGCATGCTCAAAATCCATAATTGCTGTGTGTATGTTTCTGACACTAAGGCTTGTGCAGATCCCTTGATGGTGCGAGCTGCGAGGGGCGAGGAAATCGAGCGACCACCTTGTTGGTGAGCTAGCAGCACCGCTCTTTCGGTCTGTAGCACGACGTGATGGCTGACTTGAACCGATGTCTGGCATTGCAGGATGATGCGCCAAGCTGGTCGATATCAACAGGTTTGATTTAGAGAGACAACTGACATGGGTTGCTTATGCATGGCCTCAGCTGCATGTGTCACGCAAGTGTTAATGCAGGCCTACAGAGACCTTGCAAAGAAACATCCCTCATTTCGAGAAAGGTTTGTTGGTTGTGTGAAAAGTTCGTTTTGATGTCTGTGCAAGGGTGTACATACCTGACTGCATTGCTGGGCATTCAAGCCACATGCATCTTGTCAAGCTACAACAACCTGATTGACACAGGTCAGAAACCACAGATCTGATTGTGGAGATCAGTTTGCAGCCTTGGAACTCATTCAAACCAGATGGGGTGATACTGTTCAGGTGTGTTCCTTACTGACAAGCCAACTTTTGCTGACAGCGTCGCTGCAGAACTGGCATTCGTGATGATCGTGTTTTGCTGCAGTGATATCTTGACACCGCTGCCAGCATTTGGCGTCCCATTTGAGATTGATGATGTCAAAGGTCCTTTGATTGCAAACCCTGTACGGTCACTGCAACAGGTATTCTTTGGTGACTTGACACGCCTCATGGACCTCATGGTTGCTCTTTCCGCAACAGTGCCTTGTGTACAGTCACTTTGTAAAGCGCTTGAGTATGCAAAAGCTTTGCCTGTGAATTACAGGTGCATCAGCTACAATCAATAGACTTGGAACAGCTCCAGTTTGTTGGGGACGCATTGACCTGTTTGCGACAAGAAGTTGATGGCAAGGTGTGACAGATGCGTCTGAGCTTCTGATTGCAACCTGTTTTTGGTTGCCAATGTGCCTGTTCAGTGTTGCATTTTGCCAACCTTCCGTAGTAAAGTCATCTCGGTTGCCAGCAACAGTGTTTTGGATGTGATCACTGGTTGCAGCACTCACATACAGCGCCATGTTGGTCACACTGTCTCGAAGGAGTGCTAAGAAAGTGTGTGTATTGAACAGGCAGCTGTCCTAGGATTTGTGGGCAGTCCATGGACTCTCGCAACCTATGTAATTGAGGGCAGCAGCTCTGGCCTGTACAAGACCATTAAGACCATGATGCACAGCAACCCAGACCTGCTTGCTGCTCTGCTGTCCCACCTGGCAGAGCAGATCGCAATCTACTCTGTGTACCAAATAGATTCAGGGGCACAGTGCATACAGCTTTTTGATTCATGGGGTGGTCAGCTTCCGCCACAGGTCAGCACATTAGACCACCTTTTATTGCAGGTTTTGTGTTCATGCTTCAGAGTGTTTACAAAAACTTGACAGAAACTTTGACATGTTGAGGATCACATGAGATTTTGTCTTGTGTGCAGATGTGGGACAAATGGTCTGGGCCATACATTCAGCAGATTGTTCAGCATGTGAAAGCAGAGCACCCATCTGTGCCCATAACCCTATACGCCAATGGCAGTGGAGGTCTGATTGAAAGGCTTGCCAGAACTGGGGCAGATGTCATTGGCCTGGACTGGACTCTCGACATGGCAGATGCCAGATCTCGGCTGCAGAAGGAGGGCAATCCTGCTGTCCAGGGCAACATAGATCCAGTCATGCTCTTTGCTGATCAGGATAGCATAGCATCTGCAGTGCGTGACTGCATTGCAAAGGCAGGCCCAAAAGGGCACATTCTAAATTTGGGCCATGGTGTTCTGGTGGGTACACCAGAGGAGAATGTGGCTTTCATGTTTGACACTGCAAAACAGTCCGCATACAAGCAGGCTCTTGTAGCATAGCGATGTATATATCAAGCGCCTGTGCCTACACATGCACCTTGAGCTCTCTTGCCTCTGTGTCACACAACTTAGATGTTACAAGAACACCCTCATTCCCTGCTGGTCACGCACATGAAGAACTGTTGCAGTGGCCTGCTGGCAGAGAAATGAAGTACTGCACAATTTGACAGGCTGCGCAGGTACCACGCGTTAACGTGTGATGCAATCAAGTTGCTGGGTACTTTGTACTCATTTGGCACGCACAAAACATGCATAATGTTGATAGCAGACTTCTTCGATCTTCCTCCACAGAACCAGCATGATGTCCTCTGTGGTCCTCCTGTACCATTGAGTCTGGTGAAGACTGTATAGGGCAGTTTGCCAGTGCATATGCATGCAGACACACTGCTGGGCTGCGGATTCAAAACTTACACAGTTGTGCTGCCCTGCAATGTTCCTTCGAATGAATTTTCTTGCCGAAGTTGCTGACAGCAGACATCATACACTGAATTTTAGCTTGCACTATGTCAGCATATTTGCTGTTCCTGAGCTAGCTAGCAGTGTCATCACAATAGCGTCGTCGTAGATGCGACTCTCGGTATCACCGAACTCTGTCGTAATTGTACCTGACCCCCGGCGAGACTGCAACTGTCAGTTCCGACAGCCTGTGCAGTTACTGACCTGAGCAGCCAAGACTTGCAAGCAAATTGAGGCTGTCAACATGGCAGGTTCCGCCGGGTAGCGAGCTGCTGACAGCTGCACCTTCGTTCTGGATTGCTAAGTCCTGCGCCAGGTCCTGCGCCGTGCTTCTGCCTGCATCCGCGTTCTGTTGCGTTTTGTTGATTTGGTTCTTAACAATTTAGGGAATCTCAATCAAAATGCAATGGAGCAACATGCTTGCAAACAGTTTGTTCCATTCAGCCCTGCTGGTCTGTTTTGCATATGTTGGTGTTGCGCGAAATTCAAACGCTTTGTGTGAGCTGCTGTTCCAGCGACCGTACTCGTGTACCGGTCTTTGATGTGGTTTCCGTTAGCTGTGGCGACGCCAACGCGGTCTGCAGTGCGTGCTGCTCTGCATGTCGAAGCTCAGCACTGCGCTTGAGTATTCCAGAAGCGTCACCGACAGCACAACAGCTCTCTGGAAATTGAAGCTGTGCCTCGGATATTGGTGTAGAGCTGCCGCCCCGCAGCCACAGGGCTTTTCTTGCAGTTACTGAGCGCGTCTGATTGTCCGCTTCGAGTTCCGGATGCTGGTTGACAAAATTCCCTGGGTCTCCCACGGAGGTGAGCTGCTCCAACGGTTTCATTTACCAAGTTGCTGTCTGCTGTCAAAGTGCTACGCGATACACAAGTGTTTGGTGCGTCTAGGAGCCGGCACTCCCTTGTACTCGTTGGACATCCACCCAAACGGCAGCAGACTGGCCACCTCTGGTTCCGATCATAAGGTCAAGATCTGGAGACTAGCAGCAGTTTTGAATGTCAAAGCTGAGGCAAGTAGCAAAACCAGCAGGCTGCTTGCCACACTGGCAGATCACGGAGGGCCTGTGAATGTGGTCAGGTTCTCTCATAGCGGTAGATTCCTGGCCACTGCATCTGATGACAAGGTCATTGCTGTTCTGGAGCTGAGAGGGGGGCAAGCTCAAGCCAGCTTTGGCAACTCTGATGGACCAAACATTGAAAATTGGAAAGTTGTGCTCACCTTGAGAGGGCACAGTGCTGGCATCCCTGACCTCAACTGGTCACCAGATGACTCTCTTCTCGCCAGCTGCAGCCTTGATAATCTGGTTTTGGTTTGGGACACTGTGACTGGTCAGCTGCTGCACACTTTGAGCCACCATACCAGCTTTGTGAAGGGGGTGGCATGGGACCCTGTGAACAGATACCTTGCAAGCCAGTCTGATGACCGCAGCATAATCATCTGGGACAGAACCACCTGGGCTCCCGTGACACATATCACTAAGCCCTTTTCCAAGGGATTTGTGTCTTCCACATTTTCACTGCGGATAGGCTGGTCCCCAGATGGCTCCAAGTTTGCTTGCGTCAACTCCTTCCAGTCACCATGCCATGTTGCTCCATTGATTGAGCGCGGGACATGGCTTGCCAACAAGCAGAACCTAGTGGGCCATTCACATGCCGTCGTTGTGGCCCGCTTCAATCCCAAGCTGTTCTACAAGAATGCTGAAGAAGTGTCGTCTTGTATTGCCATTGGCAGCCAGGATGCAAAACTGACAATTTGGGTCTTGCATCAGACTCGCCCAATCTGCATTGGTACAAAGTTCTTTGAGCGCAGTGTGGTGGACCTTGCTTGGACACCTGACGGCTACACTTTGCTTGCCAGCTCCATGGATGGCACAGTTGCTGCATTCAGCTTCACTGAGAGCGAGCTTGGCAAGGTAGGGACTCACTCTACCGTGTGCACAGCCTTGCAGACACACACAAACACATATTCAATTATGCATTTGGGCTGCAGAGCCTGTGCTCCAAGCTTGAAGGTTGTCTTTGCAACTGGTTGCTGCAACAGATGCCAGTAGGCCAGCTTCACTACTGTGCAGGCTGTCTCTGATGAAGACCTAGAGAAGACCAAGAAGGAGCTGCATGGCGCCCATGCATCACATGCATTGCGCTTTGCAGAGAGTGCAGAACAGCAGCATATGGAGATTGATGCAGACAGTCCAAGTCATGTGCTGCCCAGCCCTGGGCTTTTGAGCAGTGGCAACAATGCTCTAGCAGGCCGCCTGGCTCCAGAGCATGGTGTGCCAAGTGACCTGCAGCCCGGCCCCTCTCAACAAGCTCAGGTCAGCCGTGCTGCACAACATCACTCTCTGCATTGCTTTGCTGCACTACATAGCGCTTCAAGTGCATGATGACAGAGCACTAGCTCACCTCAGATAGTTTTGGTCAGCTGACTTTGATACCAGTATTGATTGCTAGATCTGTGCACGAGTTGCTGTCTTTCAGTTCTGGCGATGTGCTGTTTGTTTCAAATGAGCCCATACGGAACTGGTATGCAGGTGGGCAAAAGACGCATTTCGCCAGATCCAATTGGTTCAGTTCCCACGGGCACACATGTCAACAGTGCAGCATCGGCCAAGAGCCGTCCACCAATCCCGGCACGCCCACCAAAGCCTCCAAGCAGTCTGCCCAATGGCAGTGCAGCAGGCCCTGGAGCAACAGCAGGCAGCAAGCGCAAGGCCTCTGAGCTGCCCATGCCCGCTCCTGCCAGACGCCGCGTCACTCCAGAAAGCCTACCTGCTCCCACTGGACAGCCAGGCTCAGGTCAGCCGGCTGGTGCATCACCACCACCACCACCGTCTCAGCCTGCCATCACCTTCCAGCAGGAGCCACAGCTGCATGCAGAGTTGGGCAAAGAGCCCATTCCGCTGGGGGATCAGGCTGAGGCTGGTAGTAGGGTGCTGGAAGCTGTGCTGCGTAGTGGCCAATGGGAGATTGTTTGCCACAGCTCGGGCCTGCACCAATGGACAGATCAAGTCCCAGCTAAAGTCATGGCTGTGGCTGGCAGCCTCAACTTTGCAGCGGCGGCTTTTGAGTCAGCTGTGCTACAGGTCACCACCAATCCAATGAACAAGCTGTCAGCCTTCCATTTGCCTTGCAGCGTGCATTCACATCATGAACACTTGTGCTGCCATCTTACTTGACGTTGCTATACAAATCAGCCTGATTGCTGCAGTTGTGTTGGACTTCTTGCACTGTCATTACATATGCAAAGCCCTGCATATGTTCTGATCAAAGGCATACAGCACATGTGGTCTACAGTTGGATTCTTCCACCTTCCCAATGGGCATGCTGCAGGTTTACACTCCTGCTGGGAGGCGCATGCTGCCTGCCTTGAAGCTGAGTGCACCACCCGTGAGCCTGAGCAGTGACGGGGCATGGAGGCTCATGGTGGTGTGCAGGGACGGCAGCCTGCGAGTGTGGGACCTGCAGGCCCTCACTGTTCAGTTGGAAATCTCCCTGCTGTCCCTTGTGGCTGCCACTCCAGCAGGCACTGCAGGTCTGATGTCAACCTCTTCATGTCTCTGTCAACCATATAGCTCAGACAGGCTCATTGCATTACAAGGCAAATTAGGCAGTGTAGTTCTTTACAAACAATCCTTTTTTGTGGGTAAGCAGTGCTGCAATGCATGCAATTGTCTGCCGTTGCTCTCCATAACATCACAAGCTGTTTGTAGAAATCTATGGCACTGCACTTGAACTAGATGCATTGCAGCACTTGGAAATTGAAAGTGTGCGGTAAAGAAAAGTGATCGTCCACTACTTGTGTTGCTGGTTGGAGATAGTCAAAGGTAGCTTGCATGCAGACAGATGCAAGTGAACACTCAGGCAACCATTATGGTCACTTATCGCACGCCGTTACATGGTAGCCTGAACAAACAGGGTGACAGTGTGAGCACCAAGAATGTGTGGTGGTGTGATGCAGTGCGACAGGTGCAGCTGAGCAAGGATGGGGCTGTGCATGCCTTGCTGTCCAACCGCAGTGCCTGGCTGTACCACACAGGCCTGGCCTGCTGGCTGTGCC
>JAABUP010010634.1_pt1 | contig 10802 bp, 9 predicted proteins | sample 5559201 | NCBI WGS metagenome assembly JAABUP01 (sample SAMN10711887, study PRJNA513373) | rock metagenome | isolation source: Antarctica rocks | place: Antarctica | reverse complement strand
CGCTTCGTCGCCGACGTGGCGCGCATGCGCGACCTGCTCGGTCTCGCGCCGCCCGCCGATCCGCTGGAGGGCCTTGCGGCCCTATGGGCGGAAGAGGATCGTCGATAGACGAGATCCCACTGGCCCCCATAGGCCGGCCGGTCGCCGGCCGTGTAACGCGAGAGAGGATGATGAAGCATGACTACGCAGAGCGATCCCTACCGGCCCACGCGCGAGGACCACTTCACGTTCGGCCTCTGGACGGTCGGCAACCGTGGGCGCGACCCCTTCGGCGTCGAGGTGCGCCCAACCCTCGCGGCCCCCTACATCGTGGAGAAGCTGTCCGAGCTCGGCACCTGGGGCGTCAACTTCCACGACAACGACCTCGTCCCCTTCGACGCCACGCCCCACGAGCGCGACCGCATCGTGGCTGCCTTCAAGAAGGCCCTCGCGGACACCGGCCTAGTCGTCCCGATGGTCACGACCAACCTGTTCGCGCATCCCGTCTTTCGCGATGGCGCCTTCACCAGCCACGACCCGCGCGTGCGCGCCTTCGCCCTGCAGAAGGTCATGCGCAACATGGACCTGGGCGCCGAGCTCGGCGCGACAATCTACGTGTTCTGGGGCGGGCGCGAGGGCGCCGAGTCCAACGCGGGCAAGGACCCCCGCGAGGCGCTCAAGCGCTTCCGCGAGGCGCTCAACGTCCTCTATGCGTACAACCTCGACCAACAGTACGGCTACACCTTCGCCCTCGAGCCCAAGCCCAACGAGCCTAGGGGCGACATCTACCTGCCCACGGTCGGGCGGTATGACCACACGGAAGTGTGATCACGCCGCCCGCCTCCCCGGCGGCCCCGACCGTCCGGGGGAGCGGCCGTGCAGGGGGAGGATCTTCCCTTGCGATGAGGGCCGCCCGCGCCGTGGCGCCCGCGGGGCGGTGAGTGGGATCGGGGGCACGCGGTACCCCAGCACCTCGCCCAGGGTCCACACCCGCTCCGTCACGCCGGCCGCCATCGCCGGGGTCCGCTCGCGCCACGTCCGCGCGCCGCCCACCTGCCGCAGGCGGAGCGCCGCGTGGGCATCGCACCAGTTGTAGGCGCAGCCCACCAGCCACAGCCCCGCCTCCACCGTCGCCAGGCAGCGGGCCGGCGACCGCTTCCGCCGTACGAGCGCGGCCAGGCGTTCCCGCGTCGTGGCGTTGAGCCGCTCGATATAGGCGGTGTGCAGGGCCGCCCCGCCGCGCGTCGCCGCCAGACGCGCGACGATGGCGTCCTCGGTCCCGACCACCGCCCGGCGCACGATGCCCCCGCCCGTGCGCAGGCCCGCCTTGACGACCTGCCCCAGCAGGAAGCCCTCCGGCCAGACCAGCGGCGGCCGGCCCGCCCGCCCGGTGCGCCGCGGGACGCGGAAGAGGGCGCGGGCGGCGCCCACATAGGCCCCGAACCCGTCCACCAGCAGCAGGAACGCGGGCGCGACGACCGCCGCCCGCACGCGCGCGAGCAGGTGGCGCACCAGCAGGCCGTCCCGACGTCGGGCCACCACGCCGCCCAGCCAGAACCGGCTGCTCACCGCGATGGCCTGGGCCAGCCACACCCGCCCGCCCCGCACGCGCACACAGATCTCGTCCGCCTGCACGTGCGCCGCCTCCACCCCGCCCGCCTCAGCGAGCTGATGGTCGTGGAACATGGCCGCGTGCGTGCCCGCCTTGAGCAGCCACCCCCGCACGGTGCGCTCGTCCAGCCCCAGGGCCAGCACGACGGCGGGGACCGGGCAGCCGTGCGCGAGCAGGGTCAGGACGACGACCATGAGCGCCGCGGGGTGGTGCAGGCGATAGAAGGGCGTGCAGCGCCGCGCCGAGAAGGTGCGGCCGCAGGCGGCGCACCGGTAGCGCGTCGGGGTGCGGTCCTCCCGGCTCTTATAGGCGTGGACGCTGATCGTCCCCGTGTCGGTCAGGCCCTTGTGGTCACAGTCGAGATACGGGCAGAATAGGGGTGACGGGCTCATGCGGGCGCTCCTCGCCGCTGAGGACTGGTCAGCGGTGCCTTGAGTATCCCGCATGCGGCCCGTCACCCGCCACGCTCACCGTTCCCTGTGGTCGTACCGCACTGGCTCGGCCTGGCCAACTATGGAGAGTTGCTTTCCGACCCCGATACCTGGTATAGCCTGGGTCGCACGCTCCTCCTGACGGCGATCACCGTGCCACTCAGCATCGCGGGTGGTCTGGCGCTGGCCCTGCTCCTTAACCGGCGCATGCGGGCCATCGGCCTCTTCCGCACCATTTTCTATGTACCCTCGATCGTGCCCATCGTCGCCACGGCCCTTCTTTTCCGGCTTCTATTCGCGCGCGACACCGGCCTGGTCAATGCCCTCCTCGAGCGACTGGGCGGCCCCACAATCACCTGGCTGGTCGACCCCACCGTCTTCGATGTTCTGGTCCTGATGTGCCTCTGGGGCCTGGGCGGCGGAATGATCATCTTCCTGGCCGGCCTCCAGGGCATCCCCGCCGAGTTGCGCGAGGCGGCAGCCATCGACGGCGCCGGGATGTGGCAAATGTTGCGCAACGTGACGCTACCCCTCCTGACGCCGGTGATCTTCTTCCAAGTCATCATTGGGATCATCTTCGCGCTCCAGCGACAGGTCGAGCCGCTACTGCTCGCGGAAAGTCAGGCCACGGGTGCGATCGCCAACGTCCCGCGCGGCAACTACCTCTACATGGTCAATGTCTACACGCAGTTCCTCGCCAATCAGCGCTTCGGCTACGGCGCGGCGCTCCTCTGGGTGCTCTTCGTCGCGATCCTGTTGATCACGCTGGCGGTGTTCCGATCAAGCTTGCTGTGGGTCCACTACGAAGTCGATCAAGGGAAGGGGCGCTGACATGAGCGACACACTGCGGGTAAAGAGTCGCGTGGTGGTCCGTCAGCGCGCCGGGTACCGGGTCCAAGGGCGCGTCGGCTCGGTGGCCGCCGTGGGCGCGCTTGTCATCCTCGCCGTTATCTTCGCCGCGCCCTTCGTCTGGCTGATCGTCACCGCGCTCAAGGACTCGTCCGAGATGGGCGCCTACCCGATCCACCTGCTGCCCCTGCGACCGGAGTGGGGCAATTTTGGGCGTGCCCTCACGATGATCGACTACGGCCGCTACGCCTGGAACTCGTTCGCCCTGGCCGCGATCTCCACGGTGCTGACGACGCTGACGAGCGCGACGGTCGGCTTCGGCTTCGCGCGTCTGCGCGGGTGGGGTAAAGGTCCCCTCTTCATCGTCATGCTCGCCACGACAATGCTCCCGCCCATCCTCCTGGTGATCCCGACCTACGCCCTCTTCGCGCGCCTCGGCCTCATCTACAACTATTGGCCGTGGGTGCTGTGGGGCCTGGGCGCGAACCCCGTGCTCGCCTTCCTGTTCCGCCAATTCTTCGCCGGCATCCCGCTCGATCTGGAAGACGCGGCGATCGTGGACGGCTGCGGCTACGGACGCATCTTCTGGCGTATCTTCCTGCCGCTCTCCAAGCCGGTGTTGGCCACGGCGGCGATCCTCTCATTCCAATGGACCTGGGACGACTGGTTCCGGCCGCTCCTGTTCCTCACCGGCGACAACACCACGCTCTCGGTCGCCATGAGCGGGGGATACAGTGACACGTCGGGGCACGCGTTCACCAACATCCTCTCTGCCGGAACCATCTTCTATACATTGCCGGTGATCGTGCTCTTCTTCCTGGCGCAGCGCTACTTCGTGCAGGGCATCGTGACCACGGGTCTTAAAGGATAAGGCGCATCCCATGCATGGCGCGCGCACCATCACGCGTCGTCGCACGATAAACGTGGCGATGCAGAGAATAGCCGTAATAGATGAAGGAGATGCCTATCATGTCGCCCGTCTCTCTCTCTGTGTCAGCGCCCCGGATTCAGCGCGCCGCGCTTGGCATCGCACTGATGTTCTGCGCGACGCTCGCGGTACTGGGTGCTCCTCATGTGGCGGCACGGACACGCATCGCCGTGGCGCCGGCCTCGGTCGCCGTGGCGTATCATCTCGCCGTCCTGCTGACGCAGGGACCCGGATTGCCCGGCGTGCCCGATGGCGAACTCGACGGTCAAGTCGGGGGGACGCTCGATAGCGCGGGTATGCTGACCGCAACCTTGATCGCGACGAACGGCGCTACCGCAACCGTCACCGGCTCCCTGTCGGACACACTCATGGGAGCGACGCTCACCGTGCGAGGAGCGGCCGGCGCCCTAACCCTGAGCGGTCACGGCGCGGGCCGTGGGGGATACGGAGGCTCGGTGGAGCAAGCCGGACTATCGTCTGTTGGTTCGTGGCTCCTGACGCCGGAGCCGGTCGCGCACACCTACGCGTTCGTGGGCCGGGTGGCGCGCGGCGGGCATCACGGATTGGACCTGGGGGGCGTCCTGTCCATCGCCGCGACGGGCGAGCCGGATGGCCGCTTCGACGGGACGCTGACACTCGACGACGGCGCGATGCTCGTGGCCGAGGGGCGATTGGCGTATGGGAACATGCAGGTCCTGCTCCACGTTCCCGGGGAAGGGGTCGTCCTGGGCGTCGTGGCGCCCGCGCGTGCCTACACCCTGGCCGGCGACCCATTCACGCTCTTCTCGGGTACGTTCACTGGGCCGACGGCGGGCGATAGCGGCGCCTGGAAAGCGGGTCAGACCGGCTAGGCAAAGCGGCTCCGTGGGGCGCTGGGGACAGCTAATCATAGCGTGAGCGCCCCTATAACCCTCGACCGAAGCCCCTCGGTGTCGTAGAGGTTGGGATGTAGCGAAAGGAGGGCGACGACGTATCGCCGCAGACGACAAGGTGAACGAGGTGATGGAAAGGCTCGGCCATCCCTCCGATTGCGCGTCGCCCGCTTGATTCGGCCACCGCAGCAACATACGCGACGATGTTTATCGCAGCGAAGGAGAAAGCCCAATGGAGCGCACAACCCGCATTGTCCATCCTCGACATCTACTACATCGACCGATGGCACGACCCATCCTGCCGCGCCGATCGACGGCTGGACTAAACGCCCGACGATCCACGCTCTCGGGGGATGGGCATGTCGTGAGCGAGCGCATGAAGCCGGACTGCCCGCGGAGATCCAGGTGGCAGATGACGGTCGTGCGACCGCTGGTCGCATTGGCCCTCTTATGTACCGTGGCGACATTCGCGGACCCGTCGCCGACGCGTGCCCTGGCCGCCACGTACCCCTTCGCGTGGACGTTGGGGGCGACGGACACGACGGTCTCCTCCTTAAACGCGGCCGATGAACCTGTTTCGACCATACAGGATGGCGGATACTACTGGTCCATCTTCAGTGACGGGGCCAACATATGGCACACGCGCCGATCCACTTCTGGGAGAACGGAGGCTCGGGTCCTGCATGGGTCGATGATTTCGCGCTCGTGCCAAATGTAGTGGGCAATCCGGGCTTCGAGACGGGGGCATTGAGCCCATGGGTGGCTTCCGGCAACGGTGCCGCTGTAGCCGATGGAAACGCGCTCAGCGGCTCGTACGCGCTGAAAGCGTCGGGCGCCTACAACGGGGCTGAGCAAGTCGTCACCGGTCTCAGCCCGAACACGACCTACACCCTGTCGGGGTGGGTAAAAGTCACGAACGCGGGAGACTACGGCTACATCGGCGTCAAGAACTACGGGGGTTCTGAACGCGATCAGTTGAACGTTGCGACAAGCTATGCCCGAGTGGCATTGACGTTCACAACTGGCAGCAGTAATACCTCCACTACCATCTATTTGTGGCAGGCGACCGGATCGGGTAACGCCTACGCCGACGACTTCACCCTGGGTCAGGCTGCGCGATAGGTGACACCACGCTAAGGGACGTGGAAATAGCCGCATATCCCAGCCTCTAGTCGGCTATTGTGGCCGCTCTGCTGATTTTGCCAACAATATCTATATGGTGCGCGCACCATCCCGCGTCGTCGCACGATAGACGTGGCGATGCGGGGAATAGCCGAAATAGCCGAAGGAGATGCTTATCATGTCGCCCGTTTCTCTCTCTGTGTCAGCGCCCCGGATTCAGCGCGCCGCGCTCGGCATCGCACTGACCTAATGTTCGACTCTTGATGAGGTTCAGGCGGTGAGCAAGCCATCCAGATCAAGCAGCATGCGTCCCATCTGGAGATTGAGGAAGACGCCGACGGTATGGGCCAGGATTTTGCGAATCAGACGATGCTGATAGTGCCACAGGTCGTGCACGCGGATGCGGGCGACCGCGAAGCGCTCGGTCAGGTGAGAGCCGACGGTCTCGACGCCCTTGCGGATGCGGGCGCAGGCGCGCAGCAGGCAGCGCGGGTGCGGCGTGGTCATGCCTTTGCGCGGCGGCGTGATCACGAGCACGGCGCGACGCTCAGCCAGCAGCGCCTGCCGCACCGCGCCGATGAAACCCTTGTCGGCGGGGACGGCGCCCCTGAAGCCGTCTACCAGATCGTCGAGCATTTGGCTGTCGTGGGGGCGGGCCGGCAGGAGGGGATAGGCGATGATCATGCCCGAGCGCGCGATGCGCAAGCCCAGCTTGAAGCCATAGTAGTCCAGCTTCTTGGCCGCGCAGTGCCCATAGTCCGCGAACGACTTGAAGCAGCGGTCGCGCCGACTACGGGTGTAGCCACAGACCGGCAACGGGAGCGTGTCGATGACTTGCACAGGGTCGTCGGCCTGACCGTTAACCACGGTCAAGCGCCGCTGGATGAGGTCCTTGACGCGCCAGAGGCTGGCCGCCTGCCGCACGAACAAGCTGCGGTCGCGCAGACGCGGATAGAAGGTCCGGTAATGGGTCCAGAAGTAGGCGAAGATGTCCTTGTCTGTCCCGCACTTGAAGAATTCACCGCAGATTTCTATCGTGAGGACCTCCTCATTGGTCAGGGCGGGGGCAAAGCCGCCGCTGCGGACACGCTGGCACATCGTGCTAGCCTGGTAGTGCTCACAGACGAGGCAGTACACGGCGATGATAAAATGATCGCGATCCATGGGGACGCTCCTTTCGTGCTAGCGGGTGGTGAGATACCAGCTAGTTTACGAAGGTGATTCCCTTGGATCAACAAAAAGAGTCGCACATTAGGTGAGGGATAGCATGAATCGGAGGAGCACGACGATGCCACCTGTCGGCGATGGGCGTACCCACAATGGGGCCGGGGCACCGCCCGATACCTGGATGGGGCGGCGACCCCGGATGCTGCACCTCGATTACCACCAGCCCCCCTGGATGGACGGTGTCGCCGTCGCCATCGACGCCGCCGAGGCGGCACGGCAGGCGGCGATGTTCAAGGCCGCCGGGGTGGAGGCCGTCGAGATCTTCGCCTACGATCACCACGGCCAGTGCTACTACCCCTCTGAGGTGGGGGTCGTGCATCCTGGCCTCGCCGCGGACTACACCGGCCTGATGGCTGCGGCGCTCAAGGCGGCGGGCCTCCGGACCATTCTGTACCTCAATGTCTTCACCTCCGTCCACCTGCACGCCCGGCACCCCGACTGGTTCGTCACCGACCGAGACGGCAGCCAGCCCGGCGGGGCCTGGCTGGCCTATCCCGCCTCGCACCTGTGCGCCTCCTCGCCCTACCTCGACGCCTATTTCATCCCTCTCCTGCAGGAGGCGATCCGGCGCCACCGCCCGGACGCCGTCTGGCTCGACGCCGGCTCCTGGCTGATCGACACGCCGTGCTGGTGCGACAACTGCGCGCGGCTATTCGGGGAGCGCACGGGCAGGCCCTTGCCGCGCGAGGCGCCGGATGCCACGGACGAGCTGTCCGACGAGGGCTGGGTCGCCTGGCGCCTCTGGCGGCGCGGCCAGATCGGCGCCTATACCAGGGCACTCGTCGCCGCCGCGAAGGCCGCCGATCCGGCCGTGCTGGTCGCGGACAACGGCCTGGGCCGCTTCTCCGTCGGCGTGCCGGACATCGCCGACGGGCGGCCGGGCCGCTGGGTCTCGGCCGCCGAGCTCGGCGTCGACTATCTCTCCTGCGACCCGGTCCCCCTGGGGGGCAACCACGCGCTGATCCTCAGCGCCGAGGGCCGCTACCAGGCGACGAGCGGACTGCCGTTCAGCTACATGAACGAGCGATTCAACGCCTGGGGCGAGTGGCAGGTACGCGCCGCGACGGACTGGCGGCTGGAGATCGCGACCGTGGTGGCCGTCGGTGGCGCGCCCTTCTTCGCCGACCAGCCCTACCCGCAGGGGACGCTCGAGCCCGCCATCTACCGCCAACTCGCGCCGATCTACGCGGAGGTCGCACGCCTTGCGGCCTACACAAGCGGGGCGCGGCCGGCCCCGGAGGTGGCGATCCTCGCCAGCTCGGCCACCGCCCACCTTGGGCCGCCGGGCGGGGTGGAGTGGGGCAGGCAGCTCTTCTCGAACGGCCAGGCCGTCTCCGGTGCCAACGTCGATAGGACCGCCCGTGTGCGCGGCGCGCATCTAGCCGCCGTGGAATGCGGCATCCAGGCGCTGCTGTACGACGAGGCGACGCTGCGCCGGGAGCTGGGCGAGCAGGCTGCGGTCGTCGTCGCCGACCAGTGCCTGCTGGAGGACGAGACCGTCGACGCCCTGCACCGCTACGTGCATGGCGGCGGCAATCTCCTGCTGACCGGGCGCTCGGGCCTGTGGGATGCGCTCGGCCGGCGCCGGGACGTCGATCCTCTCGCCAGGCTGCTAGGCCTGGAGCGCACGGGCCAGCTCCCGGCCCCGCTGCACTTCCTCCGCGTAGACCCGGCCTGGGATGGGTCCGCCGGCCTGCTCGACCTGCCCATCCAGCTGTGGGGGGCGGCCTCGCGGGTACGCCTCGTGGGAGCGCGCGCGCTGGGCGAGCTGCTGGAGCCGCGGGCCGAGGCCTGGCGCGACGGGATCCGCGATCGGGCCCATTGGCAGCACTGGACGGTGTTCGGCGCGGCACCGCCCGGCGGTACCGTCGCCGGCACGGGTATGGCCGTGCACCAGTACGGAAGCGGACGGGTCCTCTACCTGCCGATCGACCCGTTCGCGCTGTACTATGGCGAGGCGCAGCACATCGTGGGGCAGTTGCTTGATCGCCTATTCGAGTGGCTGGCGCCGGCGCGCGGGCGTCGGCTGGCGGTGACCAAACCCCGTCAGGTCGAGGCGGTGCTCACCCGGGAGGGAGAACGGATCCTCGTGTACCTGCTCAACTACGCCGCGCAGAAGCGGCAGGGCGTGCTGGTCAACAACGAGGAGATCCCCCCCGTGTTCGATCTGGAGGTGGAGGTCCAGATGGCGCGCAGACCGGCGTCCGCCCTGCTGCTGCCTGGCGATGCGGCCCTGAGGTTCACCTATGGCGACGGTAGGGTGCGGGTGCGGGTGCCTCGCCTGGAGACGTACGCGCTCGTGGTGATCGAGCCATGACGCACGGACGTGCCCCAGCCGACCATACACCTGGCGACGCGGACATCGTGGGTGAGCGACGATCTTTCGGGCTTTGCCAGGTTCCCGCTCACAGCCCCCAGGGATGTCCAGTTCTCAAGGGCCCTAGTCCCTGTATTTCATCACGTGCGTCGCAGAAAGGAGGAGCCGCATTCCCCCGTCGCCTGAAGACGACGGTCCCCTGCGGCAATTTTTATGGACACGGAGAGGCAACTTGTCATTCTGGACACGGACATCGGGACGGATGTGGACGATGTCGTGGCGCTCGGCCTCCTGTTGCGCGCCCCAACGGTCGACCTGCGCGCGGTGACCACCGTCTATGTCGACGCGGCGCTGCGAGCGCGCATGGTCGAGACCGTGCTCGTGGCCGCCGGCCGGTTCGATGTGCTCGTCGGCCGCGGCGCCGACCGCCCTCTCCTCAACCGGGACCCCTTGTACTGGGAGGGCCGGGAGGGCGAGGGACTCTTGTCGGCAGAGGCTGGCCAGGAGAGGGGCTGGCCTCGCGCGGTCGACCTGCTGATTGAGATCGTCCTGGCGCAGCCGGGGCAGGTCACCGTGGTGGCGATCGGACCGCTGACGAACATCGCGCTCGCGCTGGCCCAAGAGCCCCGATTCGCGACCGCCGTACGGCGCATCGCGATCATGGGCGGCATGTTCCAGCGGCGCCTCGACCAGGTGTCGGCGCCGTCTGCCGAGCACAACGTCCGCTGCGACCCGGAGGCCGCGCGCATCGTGCTGACCTCGGGCGCTCCGATCACGCTTGTCCCGCTGGACGTCACCACGCGCGCGCGCATTGGACGGGACGATGTGCGCCGCCTCGGCGAGGGCGATACGTTGGCCGCGCTGGTCGCGGACCAACTCGAGCGCTACATGGCGCACAAAGGGCGCGACTGGACCCACCCGCACGACCCCCTGACCGCTGCCGCCGTGGTCGAGCCGCGCTTCCTGCGCACCGTGCCGCTGCGTGTGTCGGTCGAGACGCAGGGCGAGTACACCCGCGGGCAGACCGTCGCGTTGCAGCATGACGCGACCGACGCGACAGCGACCGTCGATGTGGCGGTGGATGTGGATGTCGCCGGGTTCGAGCGGTGGCTTCTCGATACCTTATCCGGGGGAGCGGTCGTGCCTGCGGCTTTGTAAAACGCGACGGGCGCGATGCGACAGGCTGTTTGTGAGTGGGCGGTCAACAAGGCTGTGCTCGGCGCGATCATCGCCGCCGCGCGGCGCCATGGCCTGCGCGTTGGCCTCTACTACTCGCTGTGGGACCGGCACGAGCCGAGCGTATAAGTGGACAAGGTATTGTCAAGTTGGCGATGAGATACGGCAGGGCAATTGCATCTAAATCAGCCGGCAAGGACCTTGAGTAAGTAGCGGTGATCCCACCCGGCCTTGAGGCGTTTCGCTTTGATCCCGCAGCGGGCCGTGGGTTCGTGCTGCAACAGGGTCA
>JAABUP010010633.1_pt1 | contig 10802 bp, 11 predicted proteins | sample 5559201 | NCBI WGS metagenome assembly JAABUP01 (sample SAMN10711887, study PRJNA513373) | rock metagenome | isolation source: Antarctica rocks | place: Antarctica | reverse complement strand
TCAATCATGCATTCATCATTCAGGTGTGCAGACCCCTTGGGGTGGAAGTGTACAAGGTGCACTCAGATGTGCTCCAAGGCTGGAAGTCTCCTGAGAAAGCAGCATATGCCGGTCGGCATGGACTTGCGGCTAAAGCATGGGCTTGAGAAGACCTCTGTCCACGCTGTAGAGGTGCTCCTGCCAGCGGCCAGGCCAGCAGTGCAAGACTGCTACAACTATGTAGAAGCGTATCTGTCTCACCATGGTGGAGATGATGTTGTCTGCAACAAGATTCTTGGCAGCAGCAGTTGTAAGATAACTTTCTGTCTTCTGATGGCCACCATTGTCTACAAATACACAGATGATTGGAGTTGTTACTGCTGATATTAACGGATAACTACCTTCCTGCTGGACTACAGTTGATTACAACATCACTTCACACAGCAGCAACGCTGTAGGCTAGCTCGCTGGTGAAGTATTGTTGCTGCTTTATGATCTCAAACACAAACAAGTGTCTTTCCCTCAAGTGTCATTTCCGCTGCACACGTGTACATGTACTACAGATAGTTGTCTTGATGCTGTGGCGTCACAAGTTTCATGTTGACGTATGTGGACCAATCATGTCCAGCTTGACAGCTTTGGTCTTGTTGGTGAATGTTATGTAATGCAATCTACGTTTGTACACATTTTACACATGTTTTGACAGAGTAACCTGCGAACAGTATGAAATAGCAGACCGTGGTGCACACGTGTCATATGCAAGCTACTGAGCCACAGGCAGCAAATGCTGCTCAACCATGTGCTTGTCAGTACTTTGAATGTAGCTGTGCTGGCGCACCAAGCTTGCTGAACCAAATGTGGCAAGCACAACTGAATGCGCCTATACACAGCAATCGGCTCCTTCAGGGTCTGCTCCAGGGTCTGCTTTGAGGAGACAACTTTGTTCGTTTTGGAGGCAATTCTGATCTACCTCTACGGCTCTGCGGATAGAACAGCGTGTCCGTAAGCCTGCTTGCGTGTACATCGAACAATAACATCCGTCAGCCGCATGCACGCGGAATCGTATGGCCTACTACGTGCAAGCAGGAACGACAGTGGCGGCGATCTGAGTGTCGACCCATTGACCGTACCAATTTTTCCTGAGAGGAGCGTGTGGAACAGTGCTGCTTCAAGGTGAAGGCTGATAACAAGCTAAAATGCCTTCCAGCGTAAACTATTTCTAGACAGCTCATCAACTTAGACATGCAGGTTTACGCGCTGGCAGCAGAACTGCAGTGTCAACAGTGTGTTGGAAGCAGCTTTGCCTTGCGTCAGATGGCTGAAGACATACAAATGGAGAGCGTATTTCCTGGTAAGCCCACCGCACTCCTCATGACTTGTATGCCACTTGCTCGTCTGCTTTACTTATGCCGCTGTACCCACACGCTGCTGTTTACCTGCAGAGCGATGTGCTCGCTGGCTTGGCTGTTGGAGTCATGGCGGTACCTCAGTGTGTATCTTTTGCACTCATGGCCGGCCTTCCATCCGCGTACGGACTGTACAGCGCATTCCTTCCAGTTCTGGCGTATGCGCTCACCGGCAGCTCACCACAATTGGTGCGAATGCCTTTGCAATCTTGTTCAAAAACACTCCATATCTTCTAGCACGACAACACCTGCCTTTGAGCTGCTTTGCACCCAGCTTACAATTTGTTGATGCAAGCTTTTGCTCAGCAGGGCTTGATGATATCTCCATGCTGTTCCCCATAGTACTGGCCCAGAACTAGTATATCTCCCAAAAAATCAAATTTGTCTTGCATTTCTGAGTTGAGATGTACACCATCATATCACTGGCCTTTCCTTCTGAAGTAGTGACATTTCTGGATGCTTATGATACCATGCAGGCTGTGGGACCAGTTGCTCTTGTTTCCCTGCTGCTGAGTGAGGGTCTCACAAAGGTCATCCCAGGGGCAGAGGTTAATGCCAACCCCAACCGCCCTGCTGACCCAGCTGTGCAGAAGCGATACAACCATGCAGCTATTCAGGTGTGTCACCGTGCAAACTCATGGATTGCTGATTGAAGCAGAGCTTGGGCATGATTCCCATCAGCTACAGCAGGAGCAATGTTTCACCGGGTTTCACAAGTAGCAGCATCAATGAAAGTGATCAATGAGAGAGCCTTTGTTGTTCATCGATCAGTTTTTGACAGGTGTAGTGCAGCAGTATCTGCCTTTTGCAGTTCCTCGTCGGCCTCACCACATGCTGTTGCTGTTTTGCCAACGTGCTGCATCTCAGCCATAATGGCTCCTAGGCACATGTGTGTAGTGACTTACTATTGCATGCTCTGCATCTGCTAGGAATGCGCTCCAGCAGCAATCCCATTCATGCATTGGCCTCATGAAGGCCTGAACACACTGGCTCCTTATCGCCTCTAAGCCAAGCTATTCAGGCTTGGAATGACCTCATGCTTGGTCTATCTGACAGGTGTCTCTGCTGGTTTCTATGATCTACCTTTTCCTAGGTTTCCTGCGCCTTGGCTTTGTGACCCACTTCCTGTCATGTCCTATCATCAGCGCATTCCTGACTGCTGGTACCATCATCATCAGCTTCTCCCAGGTCAGCGCCCTTGTCTGCTACCCCCCACTTCATCTCTATATAGTCTTCCCTCTTGGCTGTTGCCACATTCTGCATTGTTGAGAAACCTCGCTTGACTATTAGGCATGTGTCATCCAGCTTCTCTTGCTTTGCATGTAATGAAATTTGTTGTCTTTGTTGTCTCTGTGTGTTTGATACATGCATTTATCTGGCCACACTTGCAGTTGTATGTTATGCTGTCATACACCCGTCATGCACTGTTCCCCTTCATCATGAAATCAAGTCCTAGCTCACCAGCCTAGTCTCATACCTAGTCTCATGCCAGAACAAAGCCGCGGCTATTTGTAGCGTCAGGCTTCACACATCCTTCCGGACATCTGACGTCATGCTGCAGGTCAAGTACTTGTTAGGATACAACGTTCCCAGAGCAAATCAGCTGCACAAGATGCTGTACAGTCTTGTGTCTGGCCTGCACCAGCTGAGATGGCCAGAGCTGGTGATGGGCCTCTCTTGGATTGCCTTGCTGCTCAGCATCAAACGTGTGGCAGCTCACCACAGGTGCCTGTTGTTCTGTTGCCTATCTGCTTCAGTGCTTGTGCCATCATCTGACTATCGCCAGGCATCTGGACATTGTCAGGTGTGACGATGGTGTCATGCTCTGCTGCTGCTGCTGCTGCTGCTTCTGCTTCTACATGCACTGCTGTTTTGCATTGTCACACCTTCCCTGTGATTATTACAACAAACGGCAGACACTGATCAGCAGTGGATATCACACAAGCACAAGCAGTAAGCATGTTGACTGACGCTGCAAGCGTATGGCATGCATGCAGGCGATTTCAATGGATAGGCGCTCTGGGACCCATATCAGTGGCTTCCCTCAGTATCATCACAGTCTATTTAGGCAACCTGCAGCAGCAAGCAGGCATCGCAGTCGTGGGCAGCATCACAGCAGGCCTGCCAGAGATGACAGCTTCCTGGTGGCTGCCCATGGACAACTTCCCACAGCTGGCTGCCACAGCTGTGGTCATCAGCTTTGTGTCGCTGCTGGAGTCCATTTCCATTGCACGGGCACTGGCTGAGCCACAGCAGGATGTGCTGCATCCACTAGATGCCAATCAAGAGCTGTTGGGTGAGCTTGCTTGGGAACACTAAGCACAGGAACACTCTGTGCATCAAACGCTTGTTTGGAGCCGCAAGGGTTGCCGGCCCACGGGGGGGAGGGGGGGTGAGTGGACGGGAGGGGGGGTGGTCTTTGATTGTACATTACATCACTTGTACCAGTGTAAAGTATGCTAGAGCTGTGTAAAGCAGTCTGCTATCATTGAATCTGTGCTGACACATAGCATTTGTAGCGTCAGCACTGCTGACTGCAGCGGTGGTGATACGACTGTCGCTAAATCCTACAGCCAAACCCTGCAGATCAACAGTGCTTGAGCCTGCAAAGGCTGCACAAGGGTGGCCATGCAGCACCTTGTAGGATGGTGTTGGTCACTCCTTCCTAGGGGATTGACAACACATGTTGATGACACATGTCGACAGTTTCATGCCCTAATCCCATTGAGAGCACTGGCTCTCAGCAGTCACCATTTCACTGCTTGTGTTACAGGCTTAGGCTGGGCCAACTTGGCAGGAGCTGCCTTCAACTCCTACCCAACCACCGGATCCTTTGCCAGATCAGCAGTCGCGAAATACACAGGAGCCAAATCAGGCTTGGCTGGTGTGGTGACAGCAGGCCTGGTGGGCATCACCCTGCTGTGCCTCACCCAGGTCTTCAATGCCATGCCCATGAATGCCTTGGCTGCCATTGTCATTGCTGGAGTGCTGCCTCTTCTGGACTTTGGACGAGGCATTTCGTTGTTCTGGGTGGGTCTGCAAACCTGATCTTGGAGTTATTTCCTACTCTGATGGCTTTGTACCAACAGGCACAGGCTGTGAAAAGGGGTGGTGTTTGCTGGCACACTCGCTGTGGCCTGCCTGAAGTGTAATGCATGACTGCCATGTGCAAGAATCATTGTACTAATAGGCATGTCCTGTGCAATTTGTCCAATGATGTCAGAACAATGTTGGTGAGGACTGATTGTTTCTGACTTATGCTGTGCATTTGATGTGTTGCTTGTACATTTGGGCTCACCATGCCTAGTCCACTGCAAACAAGCAACCCAGATTGATTGGTATGGATACTTTGTGTTTGATGTGTCAGCTGCACATCTGGGCTCAGTGTGTTGATTCCATTGCAGGCAAGCAAGCCGGATTGGTTGGTATGGATGGTGGTATTCCTGGGGTGCTTGTTTGTGGGCATTGACTGGGGCCTGGCCTTTGGTGTTGGCTTGTCCATACTCATTCAGCTAGGCCACATCACCTTCCCTGAAATCCAAGTCCTAGGCCGCATCCCGGGGACAGCAGTCTTCAGGTGAGTCATTACAGCACTTACTGATGCCATGTCTGACAGATTGTGACCAAAGTTGGCTTGATCAGTCAACACATGCGCTGCTTGGAGTTCTGTGAGTGTGTGCCCACATGATCAGCCTAGTTGGGCTGATTATATTCTCTGTCTATAACAACTTGCAGTTGTAGCAGTTGTCCTGAAACTTTTTGCACCAGTAAGCATTCATGTCCTGAGCGTGTACAGAGAAGATTCTTAACGCGTATGCAGGAATGTGGATCAGTATCCTCATGCGAGCGCTACCAAAGGAGTTCTCATTTTGCGTGTTGTTGGACCGCTATGCTTTGCAAACGTGGAGCATATCAGAGATTGTCTGGCTGAGCATGAGGTAGGTACACACTGCTTTGCACTCGTCCATTTATCCATGCATTCACCCATCTATGGCAGCATCTGCTTTGTCTCACAACAGTACAAGGGTGCAATGCAAGCTACCATTCCACAGGCAACAATCCCCAAGCCTGCAAGGACATGACCTGTTGCATCAGCTGTGTATCATGCTACACTCTGACAATGTTGGTGTTGAGCAACAATGTCTTATCTCATAGCAGTCACACAGCTTAGCACACAGCTGGTATGCTTACAACGATGCTAAACAATTTGTGTGAGCAATCAAGGGCATCATGATGTGCTGCAAACACAAATGTAGTGTTGCAGGCAGTGTCGGTTTCAAAGGGTGAGCCCCTGCAAAGCATTCTGCTGGATGTCAGTGGTGCCAGTCATATGGACACGACAGCAGCAGAGGCAATAAAGGATTGGAGGGAGGGCTATGAAAGGACTGGAGTCTGTCTAGCACTCATAGATCCCAATCCCCAAATCACGGTGATGCTTCAGAAGACAGGCATGCTTGATTCAGGTGACAGCTGTAGTATCAATTTTAACATGAGATTTAGCTTGAGCAGTGAGGTGTTGCTAAGGGAAAAAGCTGTGACGCAAGAGGCAACAGCAGAAGCAAGCCAACAATGTTGAACAACTGCACACCTCATCCCACCTTTGCCATACCAGCTCCCCCACCCTCCCAACCTTTCCCTTTCATCCTCCTTATCTCTTCACCCCGATCCCCTCCCCCCTTCCAGGCCCCTTGCCATGTTTGTTTTGAATGTGGATCCTTCCACAGTGTGATATGGACCCAACCTTTATCGTTAACAGGCATCCAGCTTGCACTGCATGCAATCCTTCCATTGCTGGCTGGCCCACCAAGGTAACTGCTGCACCCAGTCTGTAGCATTTTGCCCATGAGACAGCCTTGTTATGCAGGTGACCAACTTCTGTTCCCATCTGTGGAGGCCGCACTGCTGCACATTCAGCAGCCTGGCGCAATTGACTGCTGACATTCTGGCGTTCATTGACTCCTGACTTTCTGGCGTCAGTTGATTAGAGCAACTCACCCATGACACCGTCTTGCACCCAGCTATGGCCCCCGACAAAATGAAAGGCAGGCCAAAAGGTATGCTTTACTCGGCACTGACGAGACAGCCTTGCATGCTTCTGTCATCAAAAGCCTGTGCACGATGTTGCACCTGATACTGGAATATGTCAAGGCTCACATGCTGGCAACGGTGGGGCACCCAATGTGCCTTGTTCACTGTGCCACTGATTTGACAGTGCTGCAGCTCATGTACGCTGCATTACAATAATGAGCCCAGCTTTCTGGGCAAGTGGTTGCTGGTGTGGCAGTAGCAAGCACGACTACGTTCATTTATTTGGAAAATGTGTTGCAGGCACATGGACACATTTTTTTGTGCTAGACCCTCAGATGTAGAGGCAGCAGCAGGCTGGCAGCCAAGTCGCTTGGTATAGCCCCAATCTGACAGATTTACAGCACAGCAAGCCTGTGCACGACTATCTACAGTATGTTAGCAGTGGAGTGCATCTTGCCTGCGCTCCCGTGGCTTTTACTCTCCTTTATCGAACGAATGTACTCCGCAACCATTGAAATTTGGAGAGTCTGGGACACATCTGTGTCGCATCTTGTAGTCTAATCTTGTCGTTGTGCCCAGACATAGCTGATGCGGGTTCTGCCATGCCAATGAACAACTTCAGTGCCCTTTGCTGTCCTGATGGTGCTGCACTTTGCACTTGTTTCTCATGGTCTGTTTTGGGCTCTTCTGGCTGCTTCTGCTCTGATCGGGGACTTCTGTGGCTCTTGTGCTGCCTGCCGCCTTTTATTCCTGAAGCTCCTTTTTGCCTTGCTCTGCGTCCCTGCTCCACTTTTGTTGGGTCCAGCTGAGCTGTCCACTTTTCTGACATGTCTGAGTGCCTGTTCGGCTGCTGCTAGCGCTGGTGTTGCTGATTCTGCTGCTGCTCACACTGCTGTTGCTTTTTGCATCTGCTGTGTCAATACCTTTTAAGGCCATGAAATTCAGCTCAATAGTCTCGGGCTGGACCTGTGTTTGCTTGCTCCAATTGGACCTTTGTCTTGGCTGCACTAATCCTAGACAGGAGAGTCATTAGGCTCTGAGCGGCCTGCACAGCGCTGACCCATGCTAGCAAGCCCAGACCTTCTCTGTCATTGTATCGTATATCTCACTGCACAACACACAGACATTATGCCCGTGACAATCAGAAATATGCATGATGTTAAAAACATGGCAAAATGGTTCTTCAAATGTGCAAATGACAGCCAGAGTCTGGCTGCTGCAGCACACTGAATCTTGGCAATCCATGCATTACTGGTAGACGCCAGCCTTCCTGCGCGCTTTTGAATCTTCACTGTCATGGCAGACAAAGTGGCATGACAACAATGCCAGGAATATGGCACCCATTTGAGCTCGCTCAGCAACAGCAGCAAATTTCCAGGTGGATGGTGTCCCTGACTTGTGTAATAAGCAGTTTCTTGCTGGACAGGTCCTCGGTTGTAAGTTGAATGCCTGATAGGGAGGGGCAACCTTTGACGCAACAGCAATGTGTATGGTCCATGCCATGCAGCCAAAGGTGCCACAATCAATCTGCTTTGACACTCGCGGTAATGTACCCGTGTGTGCACCCTTGAGACTGGAAGAGATGTGTTTCCCTCAGGCATGCAGCAACTAGCCTTGAAAACCAGGACAAACGATTGATTAGGTTACTGACAACCCTGGCATGTCTGCACAACCTAGTTGGTTGGCTGAAGATGTAAAATCGTTCGTCCCTCCGAGAAATGTAAAATCGTTCGTCCCTGCGATATAAGTCAGCAAGCCTAGCAGGATTTGCTATGTTCCAGGCACTTTACCAAGCTCTGCAAATCAGTGCATCCTTGGGAACGTGTATCCAATCTATCAAGGAAACCTAGCAGGATTAAAATCATTAATCCTGATTTAGGGTTCCAGTCGCCTACATTGGTTGCTTTGTCAGCTTGGCCTATTCATCACAGGCACCCTGGCACGGCGCGCATGACGACTAAGGCCTAGATCTGAGTGACGATGTTCTCGTTGCGATGAGGAATCCTTTGAGGGAAAGTAGTTTTCAAGCTGACTCTAGCGCAACCGGGTGTCTGTGAGTTTTGAGAGGGAAACTGGCTTGGCTTGCAGTACATCTGGCGAAAACTAGCCAAATCTGAGGGCATCAGCCCAATGACGAGAACGTGCTGCTGACAAAGGTGTTTGTGTCGCGGACCAATCTGCAAGCTGCGGTCTTTTTCCCAATTTCAAAATAGCCGCCTACCTCCTTTGCAGTCTGTCAGCCATATTAGCTTGTTGTCAATGAAGAGAGCAAAGGCCGATCTGACGTCGATTTTCCGTCAAGGCTGTAGTTTGTACGTGCACCAGTCAGTGGTCTGCATTTGCTGTCTGGTTTATGGCCTGTTAGGGAGCCCCATGTGAGTAGCTTCTGCAGAGAGACTGCAGCGTGTGTGAGCTTGTTGAAGCGAAAGGCAACAGCAAGTGTGTTACTTGTTGGAGCGAGAGGCTCAACAAGGATGTGAGTCGTGTCAGGGATGCTGTAATGGATAGCTAGATGAAGCTACAGTATTGTGGCTTCAGCCAGTTGGTCCCCTTGGCACGTCGCTATTGGCATCGAAGACTCGATGCAGCAGGACACTGACAAGGAATGTCGGCCCTGTGAGCCTGTGCAAGTGATGCAGCATGTGACGTCATGTGACGTGATTCAGAAGAAAAAGTCCAACTGCAGTTGGTTCAGTCAGGCTGGCACCGAAACCGTGGTGTTCAGCAGAAATTCCCCCTCAGCCTCAATTGTTCTTCAGAATCAGGCTTCGGGGCAGACCTGATAGGCCGCATCTATGATGGTGAAGTGTTAGATTGCTCTGGTGTGTGTGCTTGAATTTCAGCCTGTTTGATGAGATTAACCGAGAAGGCGAAAGTCTGAGGCATTTCAAGCCATGTGTGGTTGCCAAGTTGTGAAGGAGGAATCTTGCTGGGCTATGATTATATCATGGTTTGTTGAGCATTTGTTGTGCTTGCACTTCAAATGCAATGATGCAAATCTCATCAATCTACACTTGATATGAGCCCAATCATTAACATACGTATGTACATGGTCTGGCAACTTGTTGTGCAGTGCTGCATCATTTTGAGAAGGAAACATCTGTGAGCATTAATGCGCCAATATTGGAGTCCTTGTGTTTGTCATGATGCGCAAGTCCATATGCTGTGGTGCATGCACAGTGTCTGCTGTGCATCGCACTCAGAGCTGTTGAAAAACTGTACACATGTGTGCACATGCACTCATGCTGCCAATCCACACCAAAACATATCTCTATACTAGGTCTTACTTGGCAATCAACGGTATGAATTACTGGTTGGATTTAAATATTGGCATGCAGACATGCCGCTTAAGTCTATGAACATACTGTGACCGTGACACACTGCAGCTTGATTATGATACAAATGCCAACTGCGGTTGGTCACCTGACCTGTCCTAATGCTGTGAGCAGCCACGAATGAAGTCGAACAGGCACCAGATGCGCTTTGTGGACACAACATAACGTTGCAGGCACACGCTGTGCAAACAGCCACTACTTGTGCGAGACAAGCTGAAAACTTGTGTGCATGCCTCAGCTGAATCCTTTTCCGAAATTTCAGAGCTAGCGTTTGTGCAGGATATCATGCAATACTCCAACCCTTCTGAAGCTTTGGCAGACAACCATAGGCCCTGCAGCCTTGTGGTCCTTCTTCCAGAACAATTGTGAATGTTGTTGAACGATGCATTGCACATCTCATATTGACAGATTATGTGTATTACACCACAATGTTGACATCACTTGTCAGAGTGCAAGCACAGGTCATCTATGATGCTAGTATGCATGGCCATTGATGGTAATTCTGTGCATCAACACCTTCAAACCAGAAACCAAAATACAGTGAACCGTGAATCAGCGAAAACAGAAGTTGTTGTACCGTTTAACCAATCAGGACATGCGGCTTTAACTACAAACCAGAGCAACATCCAAACACAGATAGTCAATCTGCAGAGAATTACACAGAACGCCAATGCTTGGTGCAGATGTACAAACCTATGCGCACACAATGCATGCAAAGATCAAAGCCCAAATGCATTGTTCAAGAACCTACAACAAACACCAAGAACCCACACTACAAGTAGACCTTCAAAGTTGCACAGTACAGCAGTCCAGCTGATCCAAATCCTTTACTCACTGCTCAGGCTTAGTTGCCATGCCTGACTGCAGAGCCATGTCTGCGGCACTCTGAAACACAAGGACGCTTTGTCAGTGATATAAACCGTATTGCACTCTATGAGTAGCCTTTTCTGGCAATCAATCAGTAGCCTGTGATCAAAGGACTGCTACCATCAACAATGGGCTCATGCAACAGTGACAAAACCCTGATGAACACAACTCTCAGACAGATGAACAT
>JAABUP010010632.1_pt1 | contig 10805 bp, 8 predicted proteins | sample 5559201 | NCBI WGS metagenome assembly JAABUP01 (sample SAMN10711887, study PRJNA513373) | rock metagenome | isolation source: Antarctica rocks | place: Antarctica | reverse complement strand
GCGCCTCCGCCGGCCCCGCGCGCTGGTAGAGCCGCGGGCGCAGCGCCACGTCCTGCGGCGAGGTGGAGAGCGCCCACGGCTCCGCCGGCCCCGGAAGGCAGGCCACGGAGCTAACGTGCTCCGGTCGCCAGGCCATCGGCTCGCCGCGGGTCGGTCGCACCGGTGATCAGGCCGGACGCCTGATTGACGAGGATCGCTTCCGCCAGTCCCCAGGTCGTTGCCTGCTGGGTCAGGCTGTAGCCTTCCCCTTGGAGGGCGGTGAACACCTCGGACGAGAGAGCGTTCGGCTCCAGGTAGACGGTGTCGGGCAGATACTGGTGATGGATGCGGGGCGCGGCCACGGCCGGACCGATGTCCATGCCGTAGTCGATGACGTTCTGGATCACCCCGAGAACCTCGGTGGGTATGCGCGAGCCGCCGGGAGCGCCGGCGACCATGAACACCTTTCCCCCGTTCAGGAGGATGGAGGGCGACATCGAGCTCAGGGGGCGCTTTCCCGGCTGGATGTCGTTGGCGACGCCCTGCACCAGGCCGTAGAGGTTGGGGACGCCGGGCTTGGAGGTGAAGTCGTCCATCTCGTCGTTGAGCAGGAACCCGGTGCTGCCGGCGACGACCCCTGCCCCGAACAGGTTGTTGATCGTGTAGGTGACCGACACGGCGTTGCCGAAGCGATCGAGGACCGAGAAGTGCGTGGTGTGCGGACCTTCGGCGGCCGGAGCGGCGATACCGCCCAGACCGGGCTTCGTCGTCGCGGAGGACCCCGCGGCGGCGGGCAGGATGTTCGCGCGTATCTTCGCGGCGTAGCTCGCGGAGAGCAGTTGCTGCAGGGGATTGGCGATGAAGTCCGGGTCGCCCAGGTAGGTGTTGCGATCCGCGTACGCCTGGCGCTCCGCCTCCACCGTGTAGTGGACCGCCTCGGTCGAGTGGAAACCGAACCGGGACAGGTTGTAGCCCTCGAGCACCTTCAAGACCTCGCACAGCACGGTTCCCCCCGAACTTGGAGGCGGCGAGGACAGCACCTTGTAGCCCCGGTAGCTGCATTGCACCGGCGCGAACTCCTCCGCCGTGTACTGCTCGAAGTCGGCCTTGGAGAGGATGCCGCCGTTCGCCGCGCTTGCCGCGACCACCGCGTCGGCGATCGGGCCTTTGTAGAAGGCGTTGGCACCCCCGAACGCGATCTTCAGCAGGGTTCGTGCCAGGTCGTGCTGAACAAGGCGGTCGCCCACCTTGTAGGGCTGGCCCTGGTTGAGGAAGATCGCAGCCACGTTCGGCTGCTGCGCGAACTCCGCGGTCGAGGTGCTCAGCTCGCTGACGTCACCCGCGTCGAGGGTGAAGCCGAAATCGGCAAGGGCGATGGCGGGCGCGATCAGGGAAAGCCGCGACCGCGTGCCATACTCCTCGCGTGCCTTCTCCAGACCGGCCACGCTCCCGGGAACGCCGACCGCGAGGTAGCCGAAGAGGCTCAGGCCCGGGATCACGTTCCCGTTCGCGTCCTGGAACAGGGTCGTCGTGGCCTTGAGTGGCGCACGCTCCCGGAAATTGATGAAGGTGTCCCGGCCGTCCTGCAGATGGATGGTCATGAAGCCGCCGCCGCCGAGGTTGCCGCAGCACGGATCAACGACGGCCAGCGCGTAGCCGATGGCGACGGCGGCGTCGACCGCGTTTCCGCCGGTGTCCAGCACGAACCGGCCGACGTCCGAGGCGATGTGCTGGTCGGTGACGACCATCTCCCGGTGCGACGTCGCCGTTTGCGACGTCATCTGGGCTCTGCCCGGTGCGGCAAGCGCCATGACGCTGGCCGCCGCGCAACCGAGTAGGAGATACTTCCTCATGCTTCCTCGCTGTTCTGGTGGGGCGCGCAACGATCAGGCTGGCCTGAATGCCGCGTTCGAGACGAAGCCGACACGCCGTGGCGGGCTGGAGGATGCTCCTGGGTCCGTGGCCCGGGACCATCAACACGCTGCCAGCACCTGACGCAACAGATACCTGCGGTAACGGCTTACGCGCGTTCAAGCCGTTGTCCTGTCGAGAACGACAGAGGGGGGTTGCGTCATCCCTCTGCGGAGGAAGGCCCTGCTCGGGTCAGGCGAAACACCGCATCACAGCGGCGGCGATGGTGTCGGCGTTCATCACCGCGAAGCCGAAGGCGATCATGACGACGGAGGTGCCGGTGCCGCCGCGCTTGCGGCCTGCCACCACGGCCTTGAGGCTGAACACTCCCAGCAGGACGATCAGCGCGCCGTAGCCGCGGAAGAAGTGGATGAACACGTTGCTGATGTTCAGCAGCGTGGCCCCGGGCGTGGCACCCATCAGGGTGCTCGTGTCCACCATGGGCGCGGTGTGGCTGGTCAGGCTGGACGTCATGCCGACCCTGGGCCCGCCGCCGAAGGTGGCGTTGCCGAAGGTCGGCATCTTGTCGAAGGACAGCAGCGCGCCGGCGAAGAAGATGGTGGCGAACGGCACCCAGGGGTGGCGTTCCCAGAAGCTGCCGGGCTGGTGCATGTGCCACGGCCCCGGCCGGAGACGACGAGGAAGGCGCTGGCGCACAGGCAGCAGAGCAGCGGGATCGGCAGCGCGATGACCTGGCCGATGTCGGCCGCGAAGTTGACGAAGCCCTGCAGGGCGCGTCCCCGCCACTGGATCGCGCCGTGGTCGGTCTGCACCACCCAGGTCGAGCCGCGCTGCCCGATGCTGGTGATGCGGCCGACGCCCGGCACGTCGTCGCCCACGGAGACCTGCAGGCCCGCCGCCTGGCCGGGTGCCGCGCCCCCGGTCGGCCGGCATCAGCACCTTGCCGACGCGGCGGCAGGCCAGCGGAGGGGTGAAGCCCTTCGCGCCCGTCGAGGCGTTCTGCACCCGACCCAGCTCGTCCGCCCTCGTTCCCGCCTGCCCGCCTTGCTGGACCTCCTTCTTCTTCCAGTGCTGGGTGTCGGCACCCTTGCCGGTCATGCCGTCGAGCAGCCTGTGCATCGCGGCCTGGTAGGCCGCCATCTGCGCCTGGTCGAATCGAGGCTGTCGGCCGCCGGTGTCCGACACGCGATGCACCTGGGCCTGGTTCGCCGCGAATGGGTTGGCCTGGGTGCCCCGGACGCTCGCGGGCAGAGGCAGCCCGCGCCTGCGCCGCGTGCGCCGCATAGCCCGCCCTGCCGCCGTGGCGCGCCACCTCGTCCGACACCGTGCCGGGCCCGGACCCGCCAAAGGCCAAGGTCCTTGGGAACCGATTTGCTTGAACACGCGGATTCTCAAGGCGAGCCTTGAGCGGAGTTCGAGGCAGAGCCTCAACCTTGCCTGCTGCCCCGGCACGCCGATTCGCCGCCGCCGGGCAGGCGCGGGCCGCGCGCCGGGCGTCCGCGCTTACCCTTCGCAACCCGGCCTCGAATTGACCATGCCCCCTGCCCTGCCCATACATGGACCGCAGGAGACAGACGCGATGACCGCCGCCCTGGCTGCGCTCGACGACGACCTGGCCGTGGCCCGCTCGGTGCTGGCCACCGAGGCGGCGGGCCTGCGCGCGCTCGCGGCGGCGCTGGACCGGCGCTTCGCCGAGGCGGTGGCGCTGCTGGCGGGGCTGTCGGGCCGGGTGGTGGTGACCGGCATCGGCAAGTCCGGGCACGTGGCGCGCAAGATCGCGGCGACGCTGGCGTCGACCGGCACGCCGTCGCTGTTCGTCCACCCGGCCGAGGCCAGCCACGGCGACCTCGGCATGGTGCTGGCGGGCGACGGGGTGCTGGCGCTGTCCAACTCCGGCGAGACGGCGGAGCTGGCGGACCTGGTGGCGCACGCGCGCCGGTTCGGGCTGCCGCTGGTGGCGGTCACCGGGAGGAGGGACTCCACGCTGGCGCGGGCGGCCGACGTGGCGCTGGTGCTGCCGGGGGCGCCCGAGGCGTGCGCGGTGACGGGGGCGCCGACCACGAGCACCACGATGCAGATGGCGCTGGGCGACGCGGTGGCGGTGGCGCTGCTGCAGCGGCGCGGCTTCACGGCGAGCGAGTTCCGCACCTTCCACCCGGGCGGGCGGCTCGGCGCGCGGCTGCAGCGGGTGCGCGCGCTGATGCACGCGGGCGAGGCGATGCCGCTGGCGCTCCTCGGCACCGCGATGCCCGAGGCGATCGTGCTGATGACCACCAAGAGCCTGGGATGCCTGGGCGTGCTGGACGAGGCGGGCCAGCTTGCGGGGATCATCACCGACGGCGACCTGCGCCGCGCGATGGGGCCGGGGCTGCTGGGGTGCACGGTGGAGCAGGTGATGACGGCCGCACCCGGCACGATCGGGCCGGACGCGCTGGCGGCCGAGGCGCTGCACCGCATGACGGCGCGGGCCCGGCCGATCACCAGCCTGTTCGTGGTGGAAGGCGGGCGGCCGGTGGGGCTGCTGCACCTGCACGACCTGCTGCGCGCGGGCCTGGCATGACCGGGGTCGGCATGAGCGAGGCGGGCGTGAGCCAGGCGGGCGTGAGCCAGGCGGGCACGAGCCAGGCGGGGCGGCCCGGGAGGTCGGGCGTGGCCGGCGCAGGGCCGTACGACGCGGGGCTGGATGGCGCGGGACCGCCCGGCGGCGTGGCGGACGATGCGGCGGCGGGCGCCCGGCCGGCGGTGCTGCGCCTGGAGCCGAGGGTCGCGCCGGGGCAGCAGGCGCGGCGGTCGCCGCCGACGCGGGGCCGGCTGGCGCGGCGGCGGGTGACGCTGACGGCGGTGAAGTGGCTGCTGCCGCTGGGCGCGCTGCTGCTGCTGGGCGCGGTGGCGCTGTGGCCGGAGCTGAGCCGCGTCATGGGGTCGAGCCGGCTGGCGATGCGCGGGCTGGCGGCGGTGGAGCTGGGCACCGGGCGGATGGTGCAGCCGCGCTACCGTGGCGTGGACGCGCGCGGCCGGCCGTACACCGTGACCGCGGACAGCGCCAAGGAGGCGGGGCCGGAGCGGGTCGACCTGGTGGCGCCGAAGGGCGACGTGGTGATGCAGAACGGCGCCTGGCTGATGCTGGAGGGGCGCGACGGGGTGTACATGCAGCACACCGGGCAGCTCGACCTGTCCGGCGACGTGACGCTGTACCGCCAGGACGGCACGGTGATGACCTCCGACACCGCCGACGTGGACCTCAAGCAGGACTCGGCGGCGAGCAACGACCGCACCCACGCCGAGGGGCCGTTCGGCACGCTCGACGCCCAGGGGTTCGTGCTGGTGGACAAGGGCGCGGTGATCCAGTTCCAGGGGCCGGCGCATATGGTGCTGAACGGGGGCTCGCGGTGAGGCGGGACGCGGGGCCGGCCGGTGCGGGCCGGGGCATCGTGGGCCGGGACGCCGCGCGGCGGCGTCGGGCGGGGCGTGGCTGCGTGCGGCGGGGCGTGCTGGCGGCGCTGGCGGCGGGCACGGTCGCGGTGGGCGGGGTCGCGGCGCCGGGGCCGGCGCGGGCGCAGGCGATCGACCTGTCGCATGGCGGGCCGGTGTCGGTCACCGCGCGCGACGGCATCGACTGGAACCAGGGCGAGCAGATCGTGGTGGCGCGCGGCGACGCGCGCGCGATCCGCGGCGACGTCACCGTGACCGCGGACGAGCTGGTGGCGCACTACCGCAAGAAGGCTTTGCCCGCGGGCGCGAAGACGGCGGGCGCGAGGCCGGACGCCGCCGCGCCGTCGGACGCCGCGGGGACGGCGGGCGATGCGGCGCCGAGGCCGGCCGGCGCCACGCCGGGGATCGGCGACGACGCCGGCGCCAACGAGATCTACCGCCTGGAGGCGCTCGGCCACGTGCACATCTTCACCGCCACCGACCAGGCCTGGGGCGACCACGCGACCTACGACATCGACCAAGCGGTGCTGGTGCTGACCGGCACCGGGCTGAAGCTGGTGACGCCGCAGGACGTGCTCACGTCGCGCGACGCGATGGAGTACTGGTCGGGCCGGCACATGGCGGTGGGGCGCGGCGACGCCGTGGTGACCACCAACGATTCCCGCCGCGTGCAGGCCGACGTGCTGGTGGGCTACACCGCCGACCCGAACGCCCCGGCGCCGGCGCCGGCGGCCGGCGGCGCGGTGCCCGGGGCCGCCAGGCCCGCCGACCCGGCCAGGCCGGGGGCGGACCCGCTCGCCGCCTCGGGCAAGCTGCAGCGCGTGGACGGGTTCGGCCACGTGCGGGTGCAGACGCCCACCGAGGTGGTGACCGGCGACAAGGGGGTGTACGTCCCCGACACCGGGATCGCGCGGATCGTGGGCAGCGTGCACATCACCCGCGGCGAGAACGTGCTCAACGGCGCGGCGGCGATCGTGAACATGCACACCGGGCTGGCCACGCTGTCGCAGAACCCGGGCACCCGGGTGGAGGGGCTGATCGTGCCGAACAGCCCCTCGCCCGGCGGCGCGCCGGGCGCCGCGGGGGCGAAGCCGCCCAAACCGCCGCGCCCTGGCGCGGCGGCGGGCGCGGCGATGCCTGGGGCGGCGGCGTCGAGGGCGTCAGCCGTGGCGCCGGGCGCAGGGACGACGGGCGCGGGAACAACGCTGGCCGGGGGTGTGCGATGACGAAGCTGGCGGTGATGGGCGAGCGGGCGGAGACGCTGCGCGTGGTCAAGGGCGGCCCGGGGCTCACCGCCACCGGCGTCGGCAAGACCTACAAGAAGCGCCCTGTGGTGCGCGACGTCACGATCAACGTCCGCCGCGGCGAGGCGGTCGGCCTGCTAGGCCCGAACGGCGCGGGGAAAACCACGACGTTCTACATGATCACCGGGCTGGTCAGGCCCGACACCGGCAGCATCACGCTCGACGGCGCCGACATCACCCAGCTTCCGATGTATCGCCGCGCGCGGCTGGGCATCGGCTACCTTCCGCAGGAGGCCAGCGTGTTCCGCGGCCTCAACGTCGAGCAGAACATCATGGCGGCGCTGGAGGTGGTCGAGCCCGACCACGACCACCGCCAGGGCCTGCTCGACGAGCTGCTCGAGGAGTTCGGCATCTCCCACCTGCGGCGCACGCCGGCGCTGGCGCTCTCGGGCGGCGAGCGGCGGCGGGTGGAGATCGCGCGCGCGCTGGCCACGCAGCCGAACTACATCCTGCTCGACGAGCCGCTGGCCGGCATCGACCCGATCGCGGTGGGCGACATCCGCGACCTGGTCGGCCACCTGAAGGACCGCGGCATCGGCGTGCTGATCACCGACCACAACGTGCGCGAGACGCTGGAGATCATCGACCGGGCCTACATCATGCACGACGGTCGGGTGCTGATGGAGGGCGACCCGCAGGAGGTGGTCGCCCACGAGGACGTCCGGCGCGTCTATCTCGGCGAAAGGTTCTCCCTCTGAGGCCGGCGGCCCGTAAGCGAGCCTGGGCTCCGCCCATGGCTTGAAGGCGGGGACCCGCCAGGGCGAGCCGCCCTGGACCGGCTCTCCTTAAGTGATGGATTCCAAAGGCTTGCCTTTGGCGGAGTTTGAGGCGGAGCCTCAACCTCGCCTGCCCGCTCCCTCCCGGGCGCCGCCAGGCCACGGGCCGCATCGCCGGACGGGTTCGGAGAAAGCGCCTCCCTCTGGAAAGGTTCTCGCCCTAGACTGCACGCCATGGCGATCGGTCCCAGGCTAGGTCAGCGGCTGGAGTTCAGGCAGAGCCAGTCGCTGGTGATGACGCCGCAGCTCCGCCAGGCGATCAAGCTGCTGCAGTTCACCAACCTGGAGGCCGCCGCCTTCGTCGACGAGGAGCTGGAGCGCAACCCGCTGCTGGAGCGTGACGACCGCTCCGAGCACGTCGGCGAGGCCCCGGCCCTCGACCAGCGCCCGCTCGCGGTGGCCGAGGGCGCGGAGGCGGTGGAGCTGGTGGGCGGCTCCACCATGGCCGAGGGCGGCGGCCCGCTCGACACCGGCATCGACGACCGCTTCGAGCAGCACGGCGCCGCCGACGGCGCGGCGCCCGAGCCCACCAGCTTCGGCAAGGCCGGCGGCGGCGGCGGCTTCGAGGGCGACGACCGCGGCATCGACGACCTGGCGGAGGACCCGCGCGGCCTGCGCGACCACCTGGGCGAGCAGCTCCGCCTGGGCTTCGCCGATCCGGTGGAGCGCATGATCGGCGCGCACCTGATCGCGCTGCTCGACCCGGCGGGGCGGCTCTCCGCCGATCCGGCCGACGTCGCGCGCGCGCTGGGCTGCGACCTCGCGCGGGTGGAAGCGGTGCGGGCGAGGATGATGCGCTTCGACCCGGCGGGGCTGTTCGCGCGCAGCCTGCGCGAGTGCCTGGCGGCGCAGCTCGCGGAGCTGGACCGGCTCGACCCGGCGATGGCGGCGCTGCTCGACAACCTCGACCTGCTGGGCCGGCGCGAGCACCGCCGGCTGATGCAGATCTGCGGCGTGGACGGCGAGGACATGGCGCAGATGATCGCCGAGGTCAGGGCGCTCGACCCCAAGCCGGGGGCGCGCTTCGAGCTGGCGCCGGCGCACAGCGTGATCCCCGACGTGCTGATGCGCCGCGCCGCCGACGGGGCGTGGCTGCTGGAGCTGAACCCCGAGACCATGCCCCGGGTGCTGGTCAACGAGAGCTACCTCGCCCGCGTCAGCCTGCGCGCCGGGCGCGAGGAGAAGAGCTTCCTGTCGGAGAAGCTCTCCACCGCGAACTGGCTGGTGAAGTCGCTGCAGCAGCGCGCGCAGACCATCCTCAAGGTCGCCGCCGAGATCGTGCGCCGCCAGGACGGGTTCTTCCGCCTCGGCATCGGCCACATGCGCCCGCTGATCCTGCGCGACATCGCCGACGCGGTGGAGATGCACGAGAGCACCGTCAGCCGGGTGACGGCGAACAAGTACATCGCCACCCCGCGCGGCACCTTCGAGCTGAAGTACTTCTTCACCACCGCGATCGCTGGCACCGCGGGCGGCGAGAGCCACAGCGCCGAGACGGTGCGCCACCGCATCCGCGCCCTGGTGCTGGCCGAGGCCGCGCAGGACGTCCTTTCGGACGATGCGATCGTGGCGGCGCTGCGCGGCGAGGGCGTGGACATCGCGCGCCGGACGGTTGCTAAATACCGGGAGGCGCTGCGCATCCCGAGCTCGGTGCAGCGCAAGCGGGAGAAGGCGGTGCCGGCCTGACGCTCGGGCCGCCTCCCCGGCGCCTGGAACTGGGCGCGTCAGAGCGGCTGGAGGCGGACGCCATGCAGATCACCGTGTCGGGCAAGCAGATCGAGCTGTCGGACGCCCTGCGCACCAGGGTCGGCGAGCAGCTCGACGGGATCGCCGGCAAGTACTTCGACCATGCGCTGGAGGCCCACGTCACCTTCGGCCGCGCGCGCTCGTTCTTCACCTGCGACATCAACGTCCACGCCGGGCGCGGCCTCAGCCTGCGCGGCGAGGGCGAGGCGGCGGACGCCAACACCGCGTTCGACGACGCCGCCGAGCACATCGCCAAGCGGCTGCGCCGCTACCGCCGCCGGGTGAACGACCACTCGCGCGACCTCGCCAACCGCGCCAAGCCGGAGGCGGCGCGCGGCTACGTGCTGCGCGCCGAGGACGAGGCGCCGCTGGCCGAGCCGGGCGCCGCGGAGACGTTCGCCACCGTGATCGCGGAGCAGGCGGTGGAGATCAGCCTGCTCACCGTGGGCGAGGCGGTGATGCGCATGGACCTCGCCGACCAGCCGGTGCTGATGTTCCGCAACTCGGGGTCGGGGGAGCTGAACGTGGTGTACCGCCGGCGCGACGGGAACGTGGGGTGGATCGACCCGGCGGCGGCCACTTGAGCGGCGCTGGACTTACGAAAGCAAGCAAGGTTGAGGCTCTGCCTCAAACTCTGCCAAAGGCAAGCCTTTGGAATCCACTTGTTTAAGTAAATCGGTTTCCAAAGGCCTTGGCCTTTGGCGGGCCTGGGCAGAGCCCGGCCTTGCTTGCTTGCCGATCAGGAGCGTCGACCATGCCCAGCACCGCCCCGGATTCAGGCTTCGTCCGCGTCGAGGATGTGCCGACCCGCCGCGGCGCGCAGGTGCTGCTGGAGGTGCTGGAGAGCGAGGGCGTCGAGTACATCTTCGGCAATCCCGGCACCACCGAGCTGCCGCTGATCGACGCGCTGCTGGGGCCGACACCCATCCGCTACGTGCTGGCGCTGCAGGAGGCGAGCGTGGTGGCGATGGCCGACGGCTACGCCCAGGCGAGCGGGCGGCCGGGCTTCGCGAACCTGCACACCGCCGGCGGCCTCGGGCACGGCATGGGCAACCTGCTCAACGCCCAGGTGCACGGCACGCCGCTGGTGGTCACCGCGGGCCAGCAGGACTCCCGGCACGCGCTGATGGACCCGCTGCTGTTCGGCGACCTGGTGGGCATCGCCACGCCCAGCGTGAAGTGGGCGCGCGAGGTGACCAGGGCGGACCAGATCCCGGTGCTGGTGCGCCGCGCCTTCCACGATTGCGGCGCGGCGCCCTCCGGCCCGGTCTTCCTGTCGCTGCCAATGGACATGATGGAGGAGATGACCGGCGTGGGCATCGCCCAGCGCTCCACGATCGACACCCGCGCGGTCGCGGGCGGGCTCGACCGGCTGGCCGGGCTGCTGGCCTCCTTCGCGCCGGGCCGGCTCGCGCTGATCGCGGGCGACGAGGTCGGCTCCAGCGGCGCCACGGCGCAGGCGGTGGCGCTGGCCGAGGCGCTGGGCGCGCCGGTATACGGCTCGTCCTGGCCGGCGCACCTGCCGTTCCCGACGGCGCACCCGCTGTGGAGCGGCAACCTGCCGACCCCGGCGAGCGGGATCGCCGACGAGCTGGCGCCGTTCGACGGCGTGTTCGCGCTGGGCGGCAAGTCGCTGATCACCATCCTCTACAGCGAGGGCTCCGCGGTGCCGCCCGGGTGCCGGGTGTTCCAGCTC